>Ga0247727_10000575_pt1 | contig 89968 bp, 59 predicted proteins | sample WisWelCaveWW1625_FD_202498 | JGI IMG/M metagenome (GOLD analysis project Ga0247727, IMG submission 202498) | Biofilm microbial communities from Wishing Well Cave, Virginia, United States - WW16-25 | ecosystem: Environmental > Aquatic > Deep subsurface > Groundwater > Cave microbial mat | place... | reverse complement strand
TCGTGGTGAAACGAGCTCTCGACCACTTCCCAGTTCAAACCCAATCCCAACAATTCATGAAACAGTTTTTCAGGAGTCATGCCCCAAGACTACCCAACGGCTCCACCGAAAACAGCGGAGAACCGAACAATTTGCTGTTCGTGCCGACGGCGGCACCGGCTTCCACCGGCGAGTTCATCGGTTACGCCAGTCCGGCGGCCGGCACCGTCATCTTCGATCCGGAGGGCACCGTGCAAATCTCCATTCTCAACCGCGGCACGTCGGTGGACATTGGAACCATTGCCTTGCGCTTCGATGGCGTCAACGTGACGGGGAGCTCGACGATAGCGGCGGTGGCGACGGGCGCGACCATCAGTTACAAGCCACCGGGCTACTTGATGCCGGACACCGAGCACACGTTGAATGTGGTGTTCGGTCACGGGGGGGTGTTGCAAACCAACCAGTGGAGTTTCAAAGTGTTGCACATGCCGATATTGCTGCCCAGCCACCGGGAGGCGACCGGGCCGGACACCGCCTTTACCATCAGGATGCACAAAGCACAGAATGCGAACCCTTCCGCAGCCGTCACCGCGAGCTTTGAGAACACCATTAACCGGGCGGAGCGGCAGGTGGCGGGAACTTTGGGCAATCCGGATACTCCGGGGATGACCTTTACGAATGAAGCGGATATCAATGGTGGTTTCAACGCGGTTACCTTCATCGAACCGACGGCTATCAACTACCAGCAATGCGGCTCTCCTGCCGGGTTTTTTGGCGGAGACACCAATTTTCCAGGACTCGAACCAGCGGTGTGGTGCTCTGGAACCGCCGGGGTAGCGGACCCGGACCACTTTGCCATGTCAGCGACGATCAAACTGCAACTGGCAGCGGGTATCTACCGGATGGGTTGGCACTGCGACGATCAGGTGGCGCTCAACGCGGGACCGCTAGCCACGAACATGAATTATACCAACGCGGGAGCGATCGTCCTGGGCCACTCGGAAGATTATCCGCGCGACAGAACTGATGATGGCAATGGCCGCGCGCAGTTTAACTTCGCGGTGCAGACCAACGGCGTTTACAAGTTCCGACTGATCATGGAAGAGGGCGGCGGAGGCGCGGAAGCTGAATGGTTCTGGGTCAATCGAACCAATGGCGTCAGGACGCTGGTGGTGCCGACAGTTCCCATTCAACTTCTGTCGTCAGCGACCGTTGGCGGGACCTACACCGTCGAAGCCTCAGCGGTGATCAACACGGGAACGAAGACCGTCACTGTGGCGCGATCCGGCAGCGCGCGCTACTATCGGTTGAGCGCTTCGACGGCCTTGAACATTACGAGCATCACTTTGTCGGGCAACAATGTGGTGCTGATTTACCAGTAAGACCGACCTGGCTTTGTGCGACAAGACCTGTCTCTGAGTTGAAGCGACCAGCACCATCCACACGATGCCCATGAACACTGCCGATTTACATTCAGGCTCGGCGTTCACCGGCCTGCTCCTGCCTTCCCGCTGGCAGGGGCGTGGGGCGGTCTGTCTCCTGATGGCCTGCCTCGGCCTGCCCACCGCCACAAACGGCCAGCTCACGCTCTCGGACAACTTTAACGACGAAAATGACGCGGGCTGGACGCACTATGCGCCACTCCAATCACCACCGTGGAATGAGACGGTCACGTGGACGTTTCCCACCAACGCCGCCGGCGGCTTCGGTTATCGAATCTTCGGCGGGGTGCCCGATGTGCCGAAGGACCCCGTGCAAGGCAATGACACGGGGCCGGCCCGTGTCGGCAGCTTCCGGAACGACTCCACCTACGGTGATTTTTTTGCCGGGGTGGACCTGGTGAATTGGGACGACTCGATTGTTGCGAACCTGGGCATCATCGCTTTCAGGGTCAATACTCCGGGTTTTCTTACCACCTTTGGCTACCTGGCGGGATATTCCGGCATGCTGGAAACGGATGATCGGCAAGCGTCATTCATTTTCGTGGAGTTTCAGACCGAGCTGACCGTCACCGAGTTTTTCCTTCAATTCAAGGGCGGCCTGGGTCTGGTCTCGCGGCTGGACCCCGCCAGAAAATATCGCATGGTCGCGACCGCAACCGGCGCCAACTTGCGGTCTGCAATTTACGACGTCACTGATCTCCTGGAGCCGATCGCCAAAATCGGTGTCGCCAATGCCGATGTGCCCAATGGCACCATCGGCATCGCTTCGATCAATTATAATATTGATGCCGACCGGCCAGCCGATTTTACCTTCGACAATTATCACACGACTCCGGATCCGGATACGGCAGTCGGTTTCCCCGGAACGCCCCAAGTGGTGGGATTGACCCCGGCGCCGCAGACCCTTTTTTATCAACCGGTGGCCTCGAGCAACGTCACGTTCAACGTGACCACATTCAACACCAATCCAATCAATACCAATGAACTGCGCCTGGTGCTCAACGGCGTGCCGGTGCCCTCTTCGCAATTGGCGCTCATCGAGGTCCGCACTCCGATCACCGGCTCGCCAGACACGAACTTTTTTGTGCGCTACACGGGCACCCTCGCCAGCAATGCCATTTATCAAGGACAGATCCGGGTCGTGGATATGGCGGGCACTGGCACGACCAACAACTGGACTTTCGACACTTTCGGGACCAATGGCACCCTCCTCGTCGAGGCCGAGGATTACAACTACAGCAACGGACAATTTCAGGATGATCCGCCGGTGTCGGGACTGGATCCAGGTGGCGTCCAGGTCAATGGTGGCGGCATCGGGTATTATGACCAGACCGGCACCCGCGACGTGGACTACTTTGATGCCGACACCACCCTGGACCTCGATGAGCAGCAGTATCGGACGATGGATGGCGTTGGCACGTTCCAAAACCTGTACGTCGGCGACACGCCACGACCCGATCATGTGGCGACGAACGTGCCGGATTATGCTGTTTGGCGGATGCAGGCCGGCGAATGGCTCAACTACACGCGCACTTTCCCCGCCGGCAATTGGAACGTGTACCTCCGCACCTCCAGCCAGTTGAGACAGGCTGTGCGCTTTGACGAGGTGACGAGTGACCGCGCCCTGCCCAACCAAACCAAGGTGCTCCGGGGAAAATTCGAGGTGCCCAACACCGGGAGCTCGACGCGCTTCCGCTATGTGCCCTTGACCGATGCTGTGGGCAACCCACGGGCGCTGAGTTTGTCAGGAACAAATACCCTGCGGCTGACCGCCCTGGGAGACATCGGCGAGGATCGTGGAGGTTTGCAGCCGACGTATTTTCTGTTCCTGCCCGCGACCAATCCGCCTTCGCAATTGCCCTGGATCGCGTTCACGGCGCCGTTGGCGGGCGCCACCAACGTGTCGGCGCTGCCGACCGTCCAGATCACCGTCCTCAACGGAACGACGGCGATCAATACGAACAGCATCGTCCTGCGGTTCGACGGCACCAACGTGACCAGTTCGGCCACGATTTCCGGCACGACGAGCGAAGGACCGGGTGCGACCATCACTTACGCGCCGGTCCCGCCGGGTTTCCTGCAACCCAATTCAACTCACACCGTCAGCCTGGTCTTTGCCGACAACGCCGGCACACCCAATGTGCAATCCAATCAATGGAGCTTCACCGTCGCCAGCGTGCCGGTGATCCCGGCCAGTTTCGCGCTGTTGAGCGGTCCCGGAACGGACTTCAACGTGCAAGTGCACAAAGCGCCCAACACCGGTGATCCCGACAGCTTCCCGTACAGTTCATCCCGCGCCGAGCGGCAACTGGCCAATCAATTGTTCGATCCCGATAGCGGCGCCACGCCCGTGGTTTACACAAACGAAGCCGCGAACACGCCCACCAACTATGGTTTTTACACCGAGCCCAATGCCATCAACTATGAACAAGCCGGAATCTCCTCCGGCTTCTTCGGCGGAGATACACGGTTCCCGGGTGTTCCGCAGAATCTGAGCACGTATGGTGATGATCCGAACCACATGGCCATGGCGGCGACGATCAAGCTGCAATTGGGCGCGGGGCTGCACCGAATGGGCGTGGCCAGCGACGATGGATTCAAAGTGACCGCCGGCACAAACTCGCCGCCGACCGATCTGCTCCTGGGCATTTTTGAAGGGGGCCGCGGCCATTCCGAGACCGTCTTTGACTTTGTCGTGACCAGCAGCGGGGTTTACGATTTCCGCCTGCTCTATTATGAAGACACCGTCGGCGCCAGTGCGGAGTGGTATTGGGTCAATCGCACCACGGGAGCGCGCGAACTCGTCCGGCCGCTGGCGCTCGAATCCGCCACGGCGATCACCGGTCCGTTCTCCGTCGAATCCTCGGCGCTGATTGATCCCGGATCGAAAACCATCACTGTGGCCCGGTCCGGCAGCGCCAGGTACTACCGGCTGCGCTCCACCACCGCTTACACGATCAACAGCATCAACCTGTCGGGCAACAACGTGGTGCTGCAATATCAATAACGGACGCGCCCTTCGGTTTCGCGCGGTTTGGGAGAGCCGCGCGAGTGGGGGGGAAATGTGCAGCGCACATTCCTCTGCGGGAGACCATAACTGAGTATGGTCTCCCGCTTTTTTTCAACCGGGCGTGGCCCGCCGCCGCACGAGAACGAGGACCAGCCCGGCGGCAAAAGTGACCGCGGCGGTGAAACCCCGGCTCCGGCAAACGCATGGGCACTGTCGCGTACTTAGGTGACATGACATTTACGGCAAGGGTTCTAATCTGAACCTCAAAGTCAAAACCCAACCTGTCCGCCATCTAAATCAAAAGCATTGGAACCCGAAAATGCGTATGAACGTGTTAACGAACGAACCGATCTCAGATTCTGCCCGTGGGTTCTCCCTCCCTCATTTCATCAAGGTCCGAAATGTGGCTGCCGTATTGGCGTTGTTTTGCCTGCCCGGCACGATCAAGGGCCAGGTTGAAGTCACTGCTGATTTTAACAACACAAACAATGCGGCCGTGGGTTGGACTGCTTATGATCCGGGCGCGGCGGGAGGCCAGGTCAACAGTCGGACTTTCGTTCCGGACGGTGCGGGGGGTTTTGCTTATCGCTTTTTTGGGCCGCCCGGCCCCCAATGTTCTACTTTAATAAACCGCGGTGGCGCCTACCGGACGGAGCAGTACACGGAGTTTTTTCAATCCGTGGACATGATTAATTTTGACCCTCGGCCCCATCAGTCCTACGCATTGGTGGGAGCAAGGATTGCCACACCCGGTTACTTATCCACCAGCGGTTATTTTGTAGCTATTGAGGCAAGCGGCCCGCGGGCGCGGCAGCAATTTTTTGCCAATCTCGGCTTCACCATTGAAATTAATAGCGTGTTTGTGGATGGCTGGCGGGGTGGGGCGGCTTTGATGACCCGGCTGCTACCTTCCCAGAAGTTGCGCATCGCGTTTTTCGGCACCAACGGCCCGGCCAACATGAATAATCTCCTGACGGGAGAAATCTACGATGCGACTGATCTGCTAGAACCGCTGGTGATACCCCGCCCCGGCGGGCGCACGGGTCCTGTCGCGTACTTGGGTGACATGACACTGCCGGCAACCCTGCCACACTAAACTTCGAAGTCCGCACCAAACGGTGCGTGATCTAAATCACAAAGAATGGAACCTAAAGTTGCTTATGAACTTGTTGACTCGCAAACTGGCCTCTGATTTTACCCGCCGGTTCACTCTCACTTCATTCCTCCAGGTCCTGAAGCCGGCTGCCGTATTGGCGCTGCTTTGCCTGCCAGCCACGGTCCAAGGCCAACTCGACGTGTCGTTCGACTTTAATAACGGAACGGATGCCGGCTGGACTCATTACGCGCCGACCACTGCCGGAGGCGCCAATCCCAGTTACACGTTTCCAGCCAATGGGGCGGGGAACTTGGGATATGAACTGATCGGCCCGCCGCTGAGGTGCGAAGGATTGTTGCAGCGTGGCGGTAGCTACAGGTCGGAATCCTATTCGGAATTTTCCTACTCGGCGGATTTTCTGAATTACCGTCCCGACCCTTTGACCACTGTTCTATTTGGCTTCCATATGCAAGCGATCGCACCGCTCAGTTCGTCCGGGAATTTTGCGGTTTATCAACCTCCTTCCCGGAGACAAAAGCAGGGATTGTGGGCTAACCTTGCCTTTACCAGCGAGGTCATTTCCACGTTTGTAGATGCCTATCGTGGCGGCGCGGCGGCGGTTGCGGCTTTCGCGACGAACCGGCCGTTGCGCATGTTCATGTCGGGGGATGCCAACGCCCTTTACAAGGCAGAGATTTATGATCGCACCGACCTGTTGGAGCCGCTGGTGCGGGTTAACTTTCAGGACTACAATCACGCTGCGAATGGAGGCGGCGACATTCATGTGAGCGGTCAGAATTTTCTCGGATGGCTCAACACGTCAGGAGGGTTCGGATTGAATACGACGAACGACTTTACGTTCGACGATTACCATGCAACGAGTGTGCGGACGACTCCGGTGGCTTTTCCCGGCGTGGCGCAGGTGGTGAATTTGAAACCGGCAGCCCAGACATTGTTTTATCAGCCTCCAGGAATTGGCAGCAACATCACATTCACGGTCACCACTTTTACTTCCAATCCGGTCAACACCAACCAGGTGAAGCTGTTCCTCAATGATGTGGATGTCTCTGGTGGCTTGGTGTTCACCGCAGTCACAAATCTCTTCGGCTCCCCGAACACCAATTTCGCGGTTCGTTGGAACGGCACGTTGACGACGAACACCTATTATCACGGTCGGATTCAGGCATTAGACGTCGCGGGCAAAGGGACGACGAACAACTGGTATTTCGATACGTTCACGTTTTTCAATCCGACCAATCCGGCGAACCCATCGCGATTCATGCTCATCGAGGCGGAAGATTTCAACTACGGCAGCGGCCAATTTCAGGATTACCCGCTGGTATCAGGGACCGACGATTCCACATCCTCAGAACAACCTCTGGTGGTGGCCCCGCCGGCAAACCGAAATACCAAGGAAATACCGGGGCCTCAAGTCAATGGGAACGGTGTGGGATATTTCAATGGATACGATCCGGGCCCTCCGATTACTCCGCAAGCTTTCATTGCTGGAACGCTCGACGTCGATTACCATGTCAATACCAGCAATCCAGACACGGGTACCAGCGGCAATGATGGCACAAGGGTTCTCCAACTGGCCTGGCATCAATACCGCAGTGCCGATCGTGTTATTACCATGCAGGGCGCCAAAGGCGGTGGATTTGACACTCCTCGGACCTACCGATCGAATCTGGTCAATAACGCCAGTACGCTTTCGTATGTGCCCGACTACATTGTCGCTGACATGGATGCCGGCAATTGGATGAATTACACCCGGACTTTTCCCAACACCAATTACGTGGTGTATTTGCGGGCCTCGAGCGAGGCGCGACAGGATGTGCGTTTGGATGAAGTAACGGGGGATCGCACCCAGCCCAACCAAACGACGGCATTGCGCGGTCAGTTCCTCGTCCCGAACACGGAAAGCTGGACGCGGTGGCGTTATGTGCCCTTGACGGATGGCGCAGGGAGTGTGCAAACGCTCAATGTGGCGGGCCTGCGGACCCTGCGGTTGACCGCGAATGAAGTGCGGCGCACGCACTCGCTGATCGAACTGGGAGATTTGCAATTGAACTGGATGCTGTTGGTGCCGACGAACGGACCGGTTTCCACGGGACCCTGGATTGCATCGGCCAAGCCGTCGAAAGATTCGGCGAACTTTGATCCGGCGGGCACGGTGCAAATCGTGATCTTGGACCGGGGGACGGCCGTGGTGCCGGGTGGCATCCAACTGCGGTTTGATGGTGCGAACGTGACGGGATCGGCCACGATCACGCCGACGACGACGGAGGGATCGGGAGCGACCGTGAGTTACGTGCCGGGGTTGTTGCTGCCGAATTCGACGCACAATCTGAGTGTGGTGTACGGCGACGTCTCGACGACGCAATCCAACTATTGGACCTTCACGGTGGATAACCTGCCGCTGATTCCGCCCGGGCACGCGCTGGGTGGAGCGCCGGACACCGCGTTTACGGTGCGAGTGCATAAAGCGACCAACGATGTGCCCCAGACATGCCAAATCACTGTGGTATTGACCGACCCTACAACTGGCGATCCCACGCCCGTTACTTTGCCGTTTCCCCCCATTGAAGACTCGATTGCGAGTGCGGATCGGCAATTGGCCGGACAAATTATTAATTCGGACACCATGGCGCCTTTTGTGAATGAAGCGGACCCCAATGGCGGTTTCAATTCGGTAAGTTTCACGGCGCCGATCATCAACTTTGAACAATGTGGCGGCACAAGCGGCGGTGTTCTCGAACGCGGCTTCTTCACAGATTCCAACGGTTTCCCGGATACAAATTTCCCGGGCATGCTCCCGAACGACTATTGCGCTGTTACTGTTGCCCCGAACAATTTTGCGATTGCGGCAAACATCAAGCTGTTCTTGTCGCCGGGCGTGTATCGGATGGGGGTAGATAGTGAGCGGGAATTCAAGGTGACGACCGGGCCGGTGGCCGGAAACGAATTGTACCTGGGCGGCTCGGAGGATGATCCAGGCACCTATCAAAATGGCCAATTTGAATTCGTGGTCCAATCCAACGGCCTTTACCGTATGCAGGTCGTGTTGGAAAAGGCCAAGAATGCATCCGACAGGGGTTGGTTGGAATGGTACTGGGTCAACCGAACCAATGGTGATAAGACGTTGGTCGCGCCGTCACCGCCGGCCGCGGTCCAACTCCTCTCTGCGACCGCTGTCAACGGGCCGTATTCGGTTGATCCGTCGGCGGTAATAGACACCGTGAACAGGACCGTGACCGTTGCCAAGTCCGGCAGTGCGCAGTTTTACCGCTTAAGCGCCAGCTCCGCTCTGAGTATCACCAACGTCACTGTGTCAGGCGGCAACGTCGTGCTGAAATATCAATGACTGATTTGCATCAGCGCATTGCGCGGTGAGGTGGCCGGACGCCGCCCGGAGGGTGGGAATGACCGCACACCTCCCACTCGGTGAGCCGGACTCCGGTCCACCCGCCGCGCCTGCCTGCTTGATTTCCTGCCCCGCCGGCCTTCGACGCGGTGTCCGATAACCCCAAACCGGCGCCGCCACTGCTCTCGCTGGCTGAGGCCGGCTCCGTGGGCCTGCAATCCGAAGACCGTGGGGCCGCCTCCGCCACGATGCGTTACAAGACTTGTGCCGCCGCTTGCCCGGCGTGGGCCTGGCCCGGTGCCGCGCACAACACGGCCGCGCACAACAGCAAAACTATTGCCCGCTGGCCGCGGAGGGCGATGGAGCACAGCAATCGAAGGATTGGAATCCTATCTGGCGTGCCGGGAGGACGACAGAGTTGGGCTTCGTTTACGGCCATGCGGTGGAGGTTTTACCGGAGGGCCGAGGCGCTACCCGGAAACCTCTTTAGCAGTTGCTCGGCGCCATGAATCGCCGGCCAGAAGAAAGGGACGCGAGTCATGGTGCGGGCCCGACAGCACGATCCACCGGCACGGAATGCCGCGCGGCCCTTCCACCGGCCCGCGCCGCTTGCAACTCCGCCGGCAGGAATCTTCGCAGGAGCGGTTCGGTCATGGCGGTCGTGATCAGGGCCATGAGCACGAGCATGGTGAACAGTTCGCGATTCAGCAGGCCGAGATCCAGGCCAATGTTGATGGCGACCAGCCCCATGAGCGCGCGGGTGTTCATGAGCGCGGCGATGCTGGCCGATTCGCGGGGCGGCTGGCCTGTGAAACGAGCTCCGACGTAACACCCACCCAATTTCCCGGCAACCGCCGCCAGCAGCACCACGCCGAAACCCAGCCAGGCCATTGGCGTCTTGAGCGCGCCAATCTCCGTGTTGAGACCCGTGTTCGTGAAGAAGATCGGCACCATGGCCACGATGACGAACTCGGCGAACCGGTCCCGCCACGCTTTGACGAGGTCCGACTGCTGGTGCAACGCAACCCCGAGCAGAAACGCGCCGAAAATGGCAAACACTCCGAGGCGGTTGCTCACCAGGCAGCAGGCGAAGAGGACAAGCAGCAACAGCGTCAGATACGAGGTGGTCATGCCGGCGCCACCGTTGGCTGCCTGCGTCCGCCGCCAGACCCACCGCAGCCCCGGGCCGGCCAGCTTTTGCAGCGCCAAAAAGAACAGGAGCACCCCGCCCGCTTGCTTCACCAACGCCCACCCATCAAAGCCCGACGTGACCAGCGCCGTGGCCATCGCCAGGAGGATCCAGCCCACCACGTCGTCTATCGCTGCCGCGCTGATCGCCATGGCGCCAATTGCCGTGCGCTCGAGTTTCATCTCCAGCAGAATCCGTCCCATGATCGGCAGGGCGGAAATCGAGAGAGCGATGCACAGGAAAAGTTGAAAGCCGAACCTGGGCAGCGAAGGCGCGAATTCGCGGCGCAACCACGGCCCGATTAGAATCCCGCACACGAACGGCACCAACATCCCGGCCAGCGACACTGCGGTGACGGTGCGCGAGCGGGCACGCAGATGGCCGTAGTCGAATTCCATGCCGACTTGGAAGAGCAGGAGAATCAGTCCGAGCTTGCCGAGCAATTGCAGGGATTGCTGGGTCTCCTTCGGAAACACCACCGGCCAATCCGCCGGCCAGATAAGGCCGAGCGCCGAAGGGCCTAGCAAAATACCTGCGAGAATTTCACCGACTGCCAGCGGCTGTCCGACTCGCCTGGCCAACCGCCCGAATACCCAGGCTGCGGCGATGATGATGATCCATTGCAGCAGAACGAGTTTGGCGTGGGCCTCAATGGCGGTGGGATTCATCGCGCGCGGGAGTTAAGGAAACATGGCAGTAAGGGGCAAGCAGGAATTGGAACACGGAACCTAGTGGTGCTGGCGTCCCGCCTGCGCAGGTTCCGCCGACCGTCCCGGTTGGCGAAAGTGCAGGGATGATCGGCAACCGGGACGGTTGCCCCACTTCGCGCTAGTTTACTGAGGGTCCTTTTTCGATTCCGCAGGCGGCGCTTCAGGTTTTGGTTCCGCCTTGTCCGCGTCGTCCGCCTTCGTGTCATCCTGCTTGGCCTCGTCCTTTTTCGATTCGTCCTTTTTGTCGGCCATGAATTGGGCGCGCTCCTTGAGCAACGAGTCCACCGTCCAGCCTGAGACGAGGTAGGTCCATTTCTCGAAGGCCTTTTCCTGAGCCAGTTTTTCCTCGAGCTTCTTCTGCTTGTCCTTGAATTCCTTGTCGAGCTTCTCCTTGTCCTCCGGCTTCTCGTCCTTGCCCGACGTGCGTTCCTTGGGAAAATCGCCGGTGACCGCCACGGTCAGGTAATGGTTGTCATTGGTCTTCTGGCCGACTTTGACCGTGTAATGGAAACCCTCGAAAGTTTCCAGGCCGATGACCGTGGCCTTGTCGAGTCCGGTCTGCTCGCCCGTCAGACCAATGGCGACGTCATTGAAGCTCGGCGACGAGAGCGGATAGCCGACGCCCGAAGCCTTCGAGGCATCCAGTTGCTCGCCGGGCTGCGTGTCGGCCAGCTTCAGTTCTCCCGATTCGGTTTCCCGCGTGAGCTTCCAGGAATTCGTGGCCACCGGAAACGTGACCGCGATGCTGCGGGCTTTTTCGACTTTGAAGAAATCCTTGTTCAACCACGATTCGGCCTCGGGTTTGACGTTTTCGAGGGCCTCGGCCACAAGCGCGACTTTTTGCGCGCCGGCGGTCATCACGTAGCGGCCATCCGGCCAGCCGCCGGCGTCCGTGTCGCCAAACGGTGAAGGCCGATCCGACTTGCGCATGTGCTTCTTGCCGAGGAACAGCGTCTTAATGCCCTTGCCTGAGGCGTCGCGCAGTTCGAGCGTGGTCGGCGTGTTCGTCCCGGAACCGGACGCCAGTTCCAAACGCGGCAACTGTGACGGCCCGACCTGCTCGTTCTGGACGACCTTGAGATCGTGCAACTTTTTCACCAGGTCGCTGATCTCGGAAAAGTTCGCCGCGTAATCGCCACGCTCGCGCACGCGCCAGAGGTCGTCCTTGCGGGCCAGATTCAATTCGTTGGTCCCGTGCTTTATGACGATCTGCGCCACGTCGTTGACCTGGAAATCACCGAGGACCTTCTGGCCCACGCCCTCGCCGCCGCCGGTCCAGGAGCGGGAGCGATTCTGATAAAGCATCAGGCCGGCGCCGCCGAGCACGGCGACCAGCACCACCAAAAGAGTCAACTGTTTCCGATTCATCGGGCGGCGGTCAGTTTGCGTTTGTAGATCGCCAGCACCACGCCGCAGATCGTGACGGCGAGCGGCATCAGGGCGATGTTGATCCATTTGACGCGGGTCTGGAGCGAGACGACTTCGCGGCGCAGGTCCTTCTGCACCTGACGCAATTGCCGGCTGGTTTCCGCCTCCTTCTTGCGCAGGTTTTCAATCTCGGCCTGTTGCTCCGGCGAAAGGATGAACCGTTGGTTCTGGCTTTTCTGCTGTTGCAGTTCATTGAGCCGCTTCATGGCCTCGTCCCGGCCCTGTTGCAGGTCGCGGATCTTCGCCATGTAGAGCGCCGACGCCTCGGCCTCCTTGCGTTTGACAACCGTGAACGGACGGTTTTGCGTCGCGCGGCTGCGGACGGCGATAAGGCTGTTGTCACCGGAAAGTTGTTCCACGACGTTTTGCGCCAGGTTCAGGTTGCCATTCATGGCCATCGCCATCGTGCCGAACGGACTTTGCATCGTGCGGATGGTGAAATTGTCGTAGAACATGTCGGCGTCGCCCACGAGTACGACGGCGCTGTCCTCCTTGGATTCCTTGAGCGAATCGGCGGGTTTCTTCTCCTCGGGCTTTGCATCGCCTTCCTTGACCTCCACGTCCTCTTTCTCCGCCGGCGGGCCGTCGGGAAACGCGGTCTTGAATCTGCCGGTGAGCCGGACAGCCAGGTTGTATTCTACGCCGGAGGCTTTGAAGTCGCGCAGGATACTCTCACCGGACAGCCCGGCGAGAAAGCTGTCCACGAGTTGGGATTGCTTGGTGCTCTTGAGCAGGACCGTCTGCTGAAGGCCGGCGACCGGCGTGCCGGTGAACGCGCCGCCCACGAAGTACCACAGGTTGTCAATCTGGCTGGTGACGACGTCATTGGTGTGGATGTTTTCCGCAGTCAGGGAAAGCCACGCGGGCTGGTCCACCGGTTGATTGCCGCGGCCCCCGGCGCCCTGCATCTTGAGATTCAAGTCGGCCACGACCTTGCCGGTGTCGAATTCGAGTCCCCAGGCTTTCAGCAATTTCAGCAGGGACGAGCCGCCACCGCCCATCTGGCCCATCATGGGATTCTGGCCGCGGCTGTCCACCAGCGATTGCGCGTCCAGAAACGCGATCAACTTGCCGCCGCGCATGATGAACTGGTCAATCGCGAACTGCGCCTTGTCCGAGATGTCCTTCGGATGAATCACGAGCAGCACCTTGATATCGTCCTCGATCTCGTCCGCGGTGATCTCAACGCGCTTCACGGAGAAATCGTTGCGCAGCTCGCTGATCAGCGCCCATGCCTCCGAGCCGCGCTGGCCCATCTGCATCATCATGGGATTGGACGGCATCCCGAACACCGGCAGCGAACTCATCACGCCGACGACCGGCTTGACCGGCGTCAGCACTCGCGAAATGGCCCGGGTCAGTTTGTACTCCAGCAGGCGCTCTTCGTTTGGTGCGAGGAACGGAATGCTCTCCTTCAAGTCGAGCATGCTCACCGCCAGCCCCATGTAAAACTTGTCTCCGCCCGGAAGCGGTTCGCCTTCCACACCATCCAACCGCGCGGAATCCTCGGCGTCCGAGTCCGGCTGCGGGTCGTATTTCTCCAGAACGATTTTTCCTTTGGCGGCCTGTTTGTATTCGACGAGCAGGTCTTCGACCTTGCGGGCGTAACTCTTGAGAAACACCGCTTCCGCCGAGGCGCCCGCGCTCTGCGAGCAGTAGAAGCGGATTTTCACCGGCGTATCGAGCCTGGCGAGAATGGCGCGCGTGCCGGAGGAAAGTGTGTAGGCCTTTTCGTCGGTCAAGTCCATGCGCTGGCGCACCGCGCCGGTGAGCACGTTGACCGCGACCAGGATCAGCGCCATGGCGGCAACGCCGACCGTCGAGTAAAGGAACGTTTCGAGATTCTTTTTCTGCATCGCGATGCCTTTCCTTAGCCGGCCCGGTGGCCGCGCAGAATGACGCCCGTGGTGAACAGCGAGAAGCCGATGATCGAAAGGAAGAAAATCACGTCGCGGGAATCGAGCACGCCTTTTTGAAAGCCTTCGAAGTGCGTGATAACGCTGAAGGAGGTGATGGTGTCCACCAGCCACGGACTGGCCCAGCCTTCCAGCAGGTTTACGACTGGCGGAAAACCCGCCAGGATCAGGAACAGGCAGACCACCACCGAGATGATGAAGCTCACCACCTGGGTCCGGGTCATCGCTGAGGTGATGCAACTCACGGCCAGATACGCGCCCGCCATCAACCAGCTTCCGATGAAGCCGGACAGGATCACGCCGTTGTCCGGGTTGCCCAGATAGTTCACCGTGATCACGACCGGAAAGGTCAAGACGAGCGCCATTGCCAGAAACAGCCACGACGCGAGGAATTTTCCGACGATGGCCTGCCACGCCGTGATCGGCATGGTGAGAAGCAATTCGAGCGTCCCCACGCGCCGTTCCTCGGCCCACAATCTCATGCCGACCGCCGGCACGAGGAACAAATAGAACCACGGATGCCAGTCGAAGAAAGGCCGGGTGAGCGACGCCTCGCCGCGCTCAAAAAAGCCCCCGACCATGAACGTAAAGAAGCCGCTCAAGAGCAGGAAAATCACGATGAAGACATACGCCAGCGGCGAACTGAAGTACGCTCCCAGCTCGCGCTTGGCGATGGTTTTGACGTTGGCCCAGGCGTTCACTTGACCACCTCCTTCGCCGTGTCCGGCATGGTTATGCTGCGGAAGACCTCATCGAGCCGGCCATCTTCCGTGTGCAATTCCTCGACCTGCCAGCCGCGCGTTGCCTCGAGCACGTCGCGGGTCAGATCGCCATCGCCGGCCACGCGCGGAAACACCGTCGCGAGCACCCGCGTGCCGCTGCTTTCCGCCGTTGCGCGCTTCGCCGAGCGCAACCGGCCCAACTTTTCCTTCACCTCGCCGGCGGCCAGGCCGCTCACGCGCAAGGTCACCGCGCCAGCCCACTCGGATTTCTGCCGCAATTCCTGCGGCGTGCCGTTGGCCACAATCTTGCCCCGGTCAATGATAATGGCCCGCGTGCAGGCCGCGTCCACTTCCTCAAGGATGTGCGTTGAAAAAATAATTGCCTTTTTCGCACCCATGCGCCGGATCAGGCTGCGCACCTCATGCTTCTGGTTGGGGTCCAGTCCGTCCGTCGGCTCGTCCAGCACCAGCACGTCCGGGTCGTGGATGACCGACTGCGCGAAGCAGGTGCGGTGACGGTAGCCCTTCGAGAGCGTCTCCACGCTTTGATGGATCACGGATTCGAGGAAGCACATTTCGACGGCGCGGTTGACGGCCTGCTTCCGGGAGTCCCCGTGCAGCCCGCGCAGCTCGGCCGCGAAGTTCAGGAAGCCGTACACCGTCATGTCCGTGTAGGCAGGGGCGTTCTCCGGCAGGTAACCGATGTGGCGCTTGGCCTGGATGGGCTGGTTGACGACGTCAAACCCACCCACCGAGACCCGGCCTCCTGAAGGCGGGATGAAGCCGGTGATCATGCGCATGGTGGTGGACTTGCCGGCCCCGTTCGGGCCGAGAAAGCCCAACACTTCGCCCCGCTCGACGGAGAAGGAAATCCCGTCCACGGCGCGTTTGGTGCCGAACAGCTTGCTCAGGTTTTCAACGTTGATCATGTCGCGTCTCTGGGTTTTCCGGCAGAAACGAGCCAGCGAGATAACCAGATTGTTGGCCGTTGTAAATAGGTTTTTGCGCGGGAAACCGGGCGGAATCCCTGCCCAGTGTGCCTTAAACCCGCTACGGCCATTTTGACAATGCAGGGGAAAAATGTTCAAAAAAACTTTAGCGCGGTGAGGCGATTGCAAAAGCTCGCGGACGCTTGTTAGCTGCCCGCATGAGGAGGCGGATTTCCTTCATTCTCAAGGGTTCCGCCTTCTCACGTCGGCGGCTACTTCGGAGTTCTGCGATCTCCTCGACCCCCGCGCCAGAAACCTCTGCCGCCACTTGGAACGTGAAACTTTTCCGCGGGCGTCCGTTTCGAGCTCCTTGACGAACCACCAGTCCCGCGGCACCTGCCAAACTGGCAAGGCCTTCAACGCGAATTCTCGCAAGTTCTGCTCCGTCTCCTGGCTGGCGACCACAACCACGATCTCCTCTGCCCGCCCGGCGGCGCGGCTCTCCACGCCGAGCACCACGCAATCTCGGACCCGCGGATGCCTTCGCAACGCCCGCTCGATGATCTCCGGCGAAACCTTGCGGCCCGCCACGTTGATCACGTCGCCGGCGCGGCCCAGCAGGTGGATTCGTCCCTCTCGGAATTCCGCGAGGTCGCTGGTCTGGAAACGCCCGTTGCCCAGGAGTTGCGTCGCCGGCTCCGGCCAGTAGGTTTCGCCGACGTTCGCGCCATAAACTTCGAGACACCCACCATCCCCGACCCTTGCCGTGACGTTCATCAACGGACAGCCCGCACAGTTCTCGTCGGTGCGTGGTGTTTCGCTCGAGTCGTAGGCGATGCCGCCGCACTCGGTCGAGCCGTAGAAATTGTGAATCTTCAAGCCGCGCGATCCAGACACGGCACGCTCCAGGTTCAAAGGCAGCGGCGCGCCGGCGGAAATCGCAAGCCGCACGGCGGGTGGGATGGCGCCGGCCTCATGCCACGCGCGCCACAGCGCGGGCACGGCGGGCAGCGTGACCGCCTTCTCACTCTCCGCCGCCAGCCTGACCGCTTCGGGGAGGGGCGAACGTGCGAGCACAAGCGGAATGCCGTGCAGCAAAAGCGGCAGCACCAGATTCGAGAAACCGTAGGAATGCGCCATCGAGATCACCCCCAGATTTGGCCAGTCCGGCCGCAGGCCCATTGTGGCGACAATGTTGTCCGCGTCGGCCTTCAACTGCGCGGCGGTGAACGCCACCCACCGCGGTGCGCCCGTCGTCGCCGAGGTGAATTTCAGATGTGCGCAGGCCGCGGGCGGTTGAGGAATCGCGGGCGCCACCTGACCGCTTTCGAGCGGACACACCACGCGCCGAGCATGCCACGCCGCGAGCACGGCCAGGATGAATTCCGGCGAGTGGCCCTGCGGAAAAGCCATGGCGTCCACTTTTCCTGGCGACTCGCTCCAAGCGTGGCCCGCCGCAAAAAGCTCACGGAACGTCCACCGCCGGCCTGAATCCGCGTCGTGGAGCGCCGGTTGATCGCTGAGAACATTGGCGGTCTGGCGCCAGAGTTCGTAAAGCATTGTCAGGTTTGGTACGACACGCCTAGCATACGGCGCAAGCAGCAACTGACCTTATGCGAGAATCGCCGGCAGCCGCGCACGACCCTGGCGTTCGATCCGCTTCGCCGGGCGAACTCCTCGGCCCCAACTCCGCGCGCCCTCCTCGCCAGTTCGTGTTCGAGCGCGACAGCTTCGCCTTTCCAAACGAGTTGATCTGGGAATACCGCTTCGACGCCGCAACCGGAAAGACCTCGTTCGCGCGCCGGGAGCCCCGGCCGGACTACGCCCACCGCTGTTTCGTGCTGACCCGCGCGGCGCGGCAGTTCCTCTACCATGCGCGCTTCGACGCCAGCCGTCCGGCGGCCGGACTGGACGATTACCGCCGTCTGGTGCGGATCGTGATGGCCCGCAGTCCACGCCGACGCTCCATGCCGGAGGAAGAGATTGCCTTTCCAGGCCACGCGAGTCTGCGTGATTTCAGCCGCGCCCACGAAGCGTTGCTCAAATCGGAGTGCGGCGGGGCCTGGCGTTCCTACGTCCTGCGCAGCCATTGGCGGATGATTTTCTTTATCGGCCGCGTGCATCAGGCCCGCACGGCGGCTGGGCTGCTGGATGCCATTCACCGCCACGAATCGCCCATCATCCACCTGGTTCGATTCCCGAAGCTGACCATCAATCATGGCATGGTCCTCTTCGGGGCGGGCGAAACCCGCGATCAAATCCGTTTCCAGGCTTATGATCCAAACGATCCCGCAAAACCGGCGCAACTCTCCTTCGACCGGGCGACTCGGACTTTCCTGCTGCCAGCAAACCACTACTGGGCCGGAGGACCACTCAACGTGATCGAGATTTGTCGCGGGTGGTTGATGTAGGTGCGCAATCGCCTGCTGGCGCTCCCGACAACGAGTCACTCGCCTCCGGCGACCGTCCGCGGCTGTGGACTTGGCGCCGCGGCCTTCCTTCCCGGCCTCCAGAACGCCGAGCCAAAGAAGACCAGCCCGCACGCATTGATGCCGACGATGTAACCGAGTTTGTAGAACCGCCCCGAGTTTTCTGCGGCAAAGATTTCAACGTCCTTGCCCAGCACCAGACTCGGCAGCGCCATCGGCATCAAGGCGCCATGGAGCAAACCGTGCGCGAAGCCGGCCCGCCGTTCCCGCGGATAAGCCCACGGCGAAGCCCACGCGTAAAACCAGCCAAGCAGCAACGTGACCACCAGCAGCACCAAGCCCTTGGCCAGCCAACTCCGGGCGACGGCGCGCCCGGACAATTGATGGAGCTGAGTTGCGGACATGTCGGTCGCGGGGTTGAAGCATGATTTCCGACCGCCGTGGCGCGCAAGCACCAAGTCCGGTCCACGTTGACGCGTTTCTTGCCGCGCCGAGCGCCGAGCGGACTTCAGATTTCCGAACTCGCAACAGGGGCAGCGCAATCCCGCGCCCCTCCGAGACTTGCGTGAACCAGGTTCCGGTGCGCGAACCACCAGCGAAACCAGCGCCACGTATCCAGCAGCGGATGAATCTTGCTGCGCTCCGTTTCGTAGATGACCCGCACCGGCACGGACGCAACTGCGCAGCCCGCGGCAACGAAACGAACGAGCAACTCCGACTCGACCTCGAACCGGCTGGCCGTGTGCGGCAGCCGCTCCCACGCGCGCAAGTCCACAAGCCGGAAGCCGCACTGGGAATCCGCCACCTCCACCCCGAGGTCACGCGAGAGCCGGCGCGACATCCAACGATTGACCTGCCGCCGCAGCCACGGCATCGCCCCCGGGTTGTCCATGCGGTCGCCGATGACGAGCGCAGCACCGGTGGCCTCGGCGCGGGGGAAAAACGCCGGGATGTCCTCGGGCGCGTGCTGTCCGTCACCGTCCAGAGTCATCGCCCACGCGAAACCCGAGGCCCGCGCGCGGCGCCAACCCGCCGCCAGGGCGGCGCCCTTGCCGGCGTTCACTCTTTCGCGGACGACTTCCGCCCCCGCTGACGCGGCGCACGCTGCCGTGGTGTCATGCGAGCCATCGTCCACCACGATCACGTGTGGGAGCTCACGACGGACGCGCGTCACGATGTTCTCAATGGTCCCGGCCTCGTTGAAACACGGGATCACCGTCGCGCATTCTTCCACCCAGTTCATGGAGATCGGCGATTCAATCTGGCTAGTCCACGCGATTGATGTGCAGATCGGTTTTGACCACCTGACCGGTTTCAGCGGAAACAAACACCTCGCCGATGTCCACGTTCTTGTTCGGCTTGTCGAGGCGTGCCGCCCACAATCGCAATTTCCAGACCGGTCCTTCGTCACTGCGTTGCAACCAGAGTTGCGTGGCCCTGAGGGTCAGGGATTTCAGGAGCGGCTCGGCGGCCGCAGTCTCGATCGCCTTGTCCGAGTCCACCTTGAGCTTGGACCCGTCGAGCTTTTTGTGATCGCCGGTCACCGGCTCGAGCATCCGCATGGGACGGGAAATCTTGAGTTTCTTGCCGGCACCAAACTTCACTTCGGTGGCCTTGAAGGTGGCATCCGGGTCGTAATACACGATGTACCACACGCTGGGAAACAAGGACGCGATGGATTTTTCCGAGCGAATCTGGACCACCTTGTCCTTGCATTGCTCCCCGACGTACCGGTTGCCTTCATTGACCAGATCGAACGCCGTCGGTTCGCCGGCCACGGCGCTGCCGAGGGCTGCGAGCGCCAGCCACACGCCCGGCCACCGCCAACGCGTTCCCGCATTGAATTGGATTTGCATGGGCAAACCATAGTCTCACCGGGCGGCGCAGACAATCGCCAAGTCGCGTGATTCCGTCGCCGGGAAATTGCGTTGCGCGGCGCACGCGGGCCGACTTAAATAACTTCGTGTCGCAACCCAGTTACCTACCAGCGGCGGCGGACCTGCTGCTGACCGGCACGCCCCAGTCGGCGTTTCACGAGCGCGCCGCTTCCGCCCGGCGCGAAAACTTCGGCCGCAATGTTTTCGTCCGCGCCGTGGTCGAGATTTCCAATTACTGCCGGGAGAATTGCGCCTATTGCGGGATGCGGCGTGACAACCGCACGCTGACCCGCTACCGCGCGCGGCTCGATCAACTCGTCGAACTGCTGGTCCACCACCGTCCTGCCAGCGTCACCGACGTGAACATCCAGGCCGGCGAAGACCCGGTCGCCGTCCGCGAAGTGGCGCTGCCGCTCATCGAAACGCTGCGCCGCGAGACGCCGCTGGGGGTGAGTGTCTGCCTCGGCACATTGCCGCGCGGACTGTACGAGGACTTGCGCCACGCCGGCGCCCGCATCTACATCATGAAGTTCGAGTCCGCGGACGCCGCGCGTTACGAGGCGATGGAAGCGCCCGGCACGTTGAGTGATCGCCTGCGGCAGGTCCGCCACCTGCACGACAACGGATGGATCGTCAGCTCCGGCTTTATCGCGGGACTGCCCGGGCACACGGCCGCCGATCTCCTTGCGGACCTTCGTCTGGCCAACACGCTGCCCCTCCACGGTTGCAGCGTCAGCCCGTTCATTCCGGGCGAAGACACGCCCCTGGCAGGATATCCGTCGGCCAACGCGGCCTGGACGGTCAATTGCATGGCGGCGCTGCGGCTCATGCGGCCCGATTGGATCATCCCCGCCGTCAGCGCGCTCAATCTCGCGGAGCGCGACGGCTACCGGCACGGCCTGCGCGCCGGCGCCAACCTCGTCACCATCAACCTCACCCCCGCGGAATTGCGCGGCGACTACGTCATCTACAAGCGCGACCGTTTCATCATGACCGAGGACCGCGTGCTGGCCGCGCTCGCGGCGGAAAACCTCATGCCGTCCGTGCGGAGTCTGGCTGATCATTTCCGCAACGGGGTCGCTCACCCGGCGATGGATCAACCCCTCGCCGTGGCCACCTGATCCCATCCATGAACAACCGCCTCCTCGTGTTTGTCGGCGGCGCGATGGTGGCTGCGATCCGCTTCTCCGATCGCCCGCAGGAAGCGGCGCCAGCCGGCTGTTGACGAGGCGGTTGTTCCGAAAGGTTTCGCGTGCTCTTCCCGCCGCCAACGCCGCCGTCTGACCCGCACCGCGTCGTGGTCACCGGCGCGGGCATCGTCACGGCCCTGGGCGCCGGCTGGCGCGCCAACGCGGACGGCTTCCGCGCGGGGCGCACGGCGTTCCGGCCCGTCACGCTGTTCGACGTCTCCCGCCAGCGATGCAAGATCGCGGCGGAAGCGGACCTGCCGGCGGATCTTCCCGTCACGCGTCTCTCGCAAAAAGCGATCCGCCGGATGGATCGCGCCACCCGCATGTTGTTGCTCGCGGCCCATGAGGCGTGGGTGCAATCAGGTTGGTCGCCGGGCGGTGCGCTGCCGCTGGTGCTCGGCACCACCGGCGGCGGCATGGCGCTTGGCGAAGCCTACCTGCGCCAGGCGCTCCAGTCGCCGCACGCGCTCCGCCGTCAGGCCACGCGGGTTGCCGGCTACCAGGCGCAACGCCAGGCGCTGGACGTGCTCGACGCCCTGGGGTTTCTCGGCCCTGTCACCATCATCTCCAACGCCTGTGCTTCGGGCGCCAACGCCATCGGCCACGCTTGGGAATGGCTGCGCCACGGCCGTGCGGAGCGCACGCTCGCCGGCGGCCATGATGCGTTGTGCCAGTTGACCTTCGCCGGGTTCGATTCACTTCAGGCACTTTCACCGGCACCGTGCCGCCCATTCGACGCGCACCGGGACGGACTCTCCCTCGGCGAAGGCGCGGCGCTGCTCGCGTTGGAAACGCTCGATCACGCCCGGCGGCGCAACGCGGACATCCTCGGCGAAATCATCGGTTACGGCGCGACGACCGACACGCATCACCTCACGCAGCCGCATCCCGACGGCGACGCCGCGCTGGCCGCCATGACTGCGGCCTGCCGACGCGCCGGCGTCGCCCCGGGCGAGGTGGATTACGTCAACGCGCACGGCACCGCCACGCCGCAGAACGACAGCACCGAAGCCGCCGCCATTCAGCGCTGGGCCGGTGCGCGGGTTACGACGCTGCCGGTCAGTTCCACCAAGAGCAGCACCGGCCATCTGCTCGGCGCAGCGGGCGCGGTGGAGGCGCTGGTCTGCCTGATGGCTTTGCGCGGGCAATGGTTGCCGCCCCAACGGAATGCGGCCACGCCGGACCCAGCCTGCCGTTTTCAACTCGTGCGCGACCCGACCGACGCCGCGGTGAATGTGATGCTCTCCAATTCGTTTGGTTTCGGCGGCGCAAACGCGTCGCTCATCCTGCGGAGGTGGCCGTGAACGGAATTGTGGTCCACGGTCTGGGCGCGGTATCGCCAGCGGGCTGGGGCGTGGCGGCGTTGCGCGACGCGCTGGCCGCCGGTGCGCCGTTGCCCACCCAACCCATCGCCCGGCCCGGCTGGCAAAGGCCCCTTCATATCTGCCCGGCGCCGCCGCCCCCGTCACGGCCTCCGTTCCTTGCTCATGCACGCCTGCGCCGCGCCGGCGTCATGTCGCAACACATCGTCGCCGCCGCGCTCGAAGCTCTTGGCGGCGACACGGCCCGCGTCCAGAGCGGCGCGTTGCGGTTGGGGATCGTGGTGTGCATGATGGCCGGCTGCGTGACCTACTCGCGGCGGTTCTTCGAAGAGACGTTGCAGAATCCCGTCACGGCGAGTCCGCTGCTCTTTCCCGAAACCGTGTTCAACGCGCCCGCCAGCCATCTGGCCGCGTTGCTCAACTCGACCGCGGCCAACTACACGTTGGTGGGGGACGAAGGTGTTTTGCTGCAGGGCCTGGCAGTGGCGGCGGATTGGCTGGCGCAGGACCAGGCCGAAGCTTGCATCATCGTCGGCGCAGAGGAACTCGATTGGATTGTGGCCGACGCCTTGCGGTTATTCCAACGCGGCGCCGTTCACAGTGACGGAGCGGGTGCGCTCTACCTGAAACGCGGCGCACCTGAATCCGGACGCGGCGTGGAGCTGGCGCGTGTGACGGATTCATTCCCCTTTACAGCGGTCCAATCGCGCCACGATGCCGCCGAAGCCATGCGGGCGCAGTTGTCCGCCTCCGCCGCGGGAGAATTGCTCTATTGTTCGGCGCTACCGGGCACGGCCAGTCACGCCGCCGAGCAGTCCGCTTGGCGCGACTGGTCCGCACCGCACCGCGCGCCCAAAACCATTCTCGGCGAAGCCTTCGCCGCCTCGGCCGCGTGGCAGTGCGTGCTGGCGTGCGACGCGATTCAACGCGGCGAGTTCGCCGCCGCCAACGTCAGCGTCGTCGGCACCAACGAGCAGGCCATCGGCACCCGCTTTGTCCTTCGCGAATCGGAACACCATCCATGAACAACCGAATTGTCCTCATCACCGGCGGCAACGGCGGCCTGGGCCGGGCCATGGCCCGCGCGTTTCTCGATGAATCGCCGCAGAACGTCGTCTGGCTCGGCGTGCATCGTCGGCGCGAGGCCGCCGAGACACTGGCCGCGGCGAACCCGGCGCGCTGCCGCGTCGCCACCCTGGACGTGCGCGAACCGGAATACTGGAAAAAAACTGTGGCGGATATTCTCGCGGCGCACGGTCGGCTCGACGTGCTGGTCAACAACGCCGGCACACACGACGACGCGTTGCTTGCGATGATGAAGCCGGAATCGTGGCGCGACGTCCTGGCGGTGAATCTCGACGGCACGTTCCATGGCTGTCAGTCAGTCCTGCCCCCGATGATCAGCCAGCGGGGCGGACGGATCGTGAACGTCGCCTCGTTGAGCGCGCTTTTGGCGCCCGCCGGGCAAACCAATTACGCCGCGGCCAAGGCCGGTGTGGTCGCACTCACGCAATCCCTCGCCAAGGAAGTCGCGCGACTCGGCATCACCGTGAACGCGATCTGCCCCGGTTACCTGGACACCGAAGCACTGGCGGCCATGCCCGACGACGCGCGCCGTCAGGCGATGGATCGGATCCCGATGCGTCGCTTTGGCCGCCCGGAGGAAGTCGCCGCCGCTGTCCGCTTTCTCGCTTGCCCCGAGGCGGGCTACATCACAGGCTGCGCGCTCAAAATTGACGGTGGCATCCTGTAATGAACGACCCGACGGAACTGAAGGCCCAAATCAAACGCATGTTGGTCGAGAATCTCATGCTGCAAATCCGCGCGGAGGACATTGCCGATGACCAGCTACTGTTCGGCCCCGGCAGCCTCGGCCTCGATTCGGTGGACGCGTTGCAACTCGTCGTCGCGCTCGACAAGAATCACGGTTTGAAAATCCCCGACCCTGAAACCGCGCGCAAAGTCCTGCAAAGCGTCAACACCATCGTCGCGGCGCTGGAGCCACACGCGAATCCGTAGCGACCGGATCGCGAGCGGCCCCCGCTCGCAGCGGCTGCTCATGAGAAAGGCGCCTGGAAATCTCGGAACCACCCTGCTATCCACCCGCTGCGACCGGGGACCGGCCGCGCTCCGTCATTGCGGCGGCCGCAGAATCTGCGTGCGGCGCCGCCGGGGCGTGCCGGTTTACGCGCTCTCACCAACTTGGAAGCGCACGAACCGCCGGATCGCGATCTCATCCCCGAGTTGCTTGGCAATCTGCGCGACGTGTTCCTTCACGCTCACTTCGGAGTTCTTCTTCACGAATCCCTGATCCACCAGGCAGTAGGTCTGGTAAAACTTTTCGAGAATCCCCTGGATGATCTTTTCGAGCGCCTGCGGCGGCTTGCCCTTGAGCCGGTCAGACTGCGCCGCGATCTCGCGCTCCTTGACGATGACCTCCGCCGGCACCTGCTCGCGCGACACGGCGTGAGGATGGCCCGCGGCGATTTGCAGCGTAATGTCTTTCACCAGTTGTTTGAAATCGTCGTTGCCCACCGTTTCGGCCTTGCCGGCGCCGACTTCGACGAGCACGCCGACCTTCGCGCCGGTGTGGATATAAGCCGCCACGAGGCCGTTGCTGTTGACGACCATGCGGGCGTGCCGGGCAATTTTGATGTTTTCACGAATCTTACCCACCGTCGCTTCGCGTTCAGCATCGAGGTTCGCATTGGGATCGGCGGCGAGTTCCTTTGCCACGCTGTCGCAGAACGCCCTGAACATCTCGTTGCGCGCGACGAAATCAGTTTCGCAATTTACCTCGACGAGAACGCCGGTCTTTCCGCCGGGCACAATACATTGGGCGATCAGGCCTTCCTTTGCCTCCCGCGTGGCCTTTACCGCGGCGGTAGCCTGCCCCTTCTTGCGCAAGATCTCGACGCCCTTGTCCAGGTCGCCGCCGGCCTCCACGAGCGCCTTCTTGCAATCCATCATGCCGGCGTTGGTCATTTCACGCAGCCTGGCCACGGCGGCAGCAGTTATTTCAGCCATAGTAAATCAGTTGAGCGTTGCAGGTTGAGAGTTGAGAGCCGGGCACCCGTTGCGCACGCTCCGGCTCAAAGGAGAATCACACCGGCGTCAGCGTCTCGACCGAAGCCGGGGCGGACTCGGCGGCGGGGGCCTCGGCGGGCGGGGTGTCCTCGGCCGCCTTGCGCCGCGCGTGCCTCGATTCGAACTCGGCCTGCGCCTGGGTGATCACCTGGGCAACCGTCGCCAGCACCATCCGCACGGAGCGGATCGCGTCGTCGTTGCCGGCTACCGGATAGGTCACGAGGTCCGGATCGCAATTGGTGTCCACGAGGGCCACCACGGGGATCTTGAGTTTGCGCGCCTCGGCCACAGCGTTGTGCTCGCGTTTGATGTCCACCACGAACATCGCCCCCGGCAGGCGGTCCATCCCGCGGATGCCGTCGAAATACTTGTGCAACCGCCCGGCCTCGCGCCGCAGGACCGATTGCTCCTGCTTCACAAAATTGTTGATCGAGCCGTCGGCTTCCATCTTCTCGATCTCCTTGAGCCGCCCGACGGAGCGTTTGATGGTGTGAAAATTCGTGAGCGTCCCGCCAAGCCACCGCTCCGTCACGTAGAATTGCGCGCAGTCCTTGGCCGTCTGCTGCACCGCCTGTTGCGCCTGCTTCTTGGTGCCTACGAACAGCACCTTGCCTCCCTTGGCGACCGTTGCCGCCAGAAAATCGCACGCCCGCTCCAACTGCCCGAGTGTCTGGCTCAGGTCTATGATGTGAATTCCGTTCCGCGCGTCGAAGATGAACGGCTTCATCTTGGGATTCCAACGCCGCGTCTGGTGTCCGAAATGGACCCCCGCGTCCAACAATTCCTTTATGCCAATGCTCAACACAGTTTTCCTTTGGTTGAAAATCCGGCCGCACTCGGCGAACGAACCATCCCGCGGAACACGGGATTGAGTTTGATGTGGTTGTGGCCATCCGCGCCCACTCGGACGCGGAATCTTCAGGCCGTTTTCCCCATCGCCCGGCCTCCGGCCCGGCGAAAAGGAGCGCCACAATAGCAAACGCGCCCCCGCTGGCAACTGCTTATTTCGGCCCGGTCCTCATTCGCGCCACGAAATCGTTTTGACTCACTTCTTGCGCGCGCTATCCTGAACGGCCCGGTTCGGGAAAGTTTCGCACCCACGGGGTTTGTCCATGCTCAAGCTGTCAGTTCGTGATCTCAATGTTCGTGGGAAGCGCGTTTTTGTGCGCGTGGATTACAATGTCCCCTTGGAGACAAGGGATGGGCAGACCCTTGTCACCGATGACACGCGCATCGAAGAGACGCTGCCCACGCTGCGGCTGCTGATCGAAAAAGGCGGGCGGCTCATCCTCGCGGCACACCTTGGCCGGCCGAAAGGCAAACGCGAACCGGCGATGTCCCTGCGTCCCGTCGCGATCAGGCTCGCGGAATTGCTCGGGATGCCCGTGGCCTTCGTGGACGACTGCATCGGCGAAAAAGTCGCAAAGACCGCGGGCGTCTTGCGGGATGGCGACGTGCTGCTGCTGGAGAATGTCCGCTATTACGACGAGGAGGAGCAGAACGATCCCGCGTTCGCCGCAAAGCTGGCCGAGCTGGCCGAGGTTTATGTGAACGACGCGTTTGGCACGGCGCACCGGGCGCACGCCTCGACCGAAGGGGTGGCGCGGTTGCTGGCCCGGCGGGGCGCGCCGTGCGCGGTGGGCCTGCTGATGGAACGCGAATTGAAATTCCTTGGCGAGGAGCTGGAGAATCCCGCGCGTCCGTTCGTCGTGATCCTCGGTGGCGCCAAAATCTCGGACAAGATCAAGGTCATTGACCGGCTGATCGAAAAGGCGACTACGGTCCTGATCGGCGGCGCCATGGCCTACACCTTCAAGCTGGCGCAAGGTCTTAAAGTTGGCCGGTCGCTCGTGGAGAATGACATGGCCGGTGTCGCGCTCGCCTCGCTGCAAAAGGCCGCGGCGCACGGCGTCAAGTTCCTCCTGCCGCTCGACAACGTCGTCGCCACCCCCAGGCCGTCCAACAAGCTGGACAAGCAGGGCCGGCCCGTCATCGAATTCCTGAATCCGCGCACCAACACCGGGCGCGACATTCCCGACGTGGAGGAAGGCGTGGACATCGGCCCCGCCACCCGGGCGCTTTTCTCCGCCGAAATCGCCAAGGCCCGAACGATCCTTTGGAACGGCCCGATGGGCATCTTTGAGGACGACCGCTTCGCCGAAGGCACGAATGCCATCTCCCGCGCCGTTGCCGAAGCCACGCAGCGGCACGGCGCAACGAGCATCATCGGCGGCGGCGACAGTGTGAGCGCGCTCAAGAAGGCCAGGCTCGGCGACCAGGTGACGTTCATGAGCACCGGCGGCGGCGCGAGCCTGGAGTTTCTCGCGGGCGAGTTGCTGCCAGGCGTGGCGGCGTTGAATGACAATTGAAAGCTCACTCCATGAACCAACGAGCAAAACACCCAATTACCCAATAGGGCCATGCACTTGATTCCCCTTGGCCAAAATTGGCCCAATCAGTTGAGTGGCAGCGGATTGGCAACCACAAGATGCAGCGGTCAGGGGACTGATGTGCATAGCCCTATTACCCAATTACCCAATCACCCAAGGACCCAACGTCACAACGGGGCATCCGGGCATTTCGGCATTTGGGTGCTTGGGTACTTGGGTGCTTGTTGGTCCGGGCCATTCCCCGTTAACCCATGAACAAAGACCGCAAGCTGATCATCGCCGGCAATTGGAAGATGAACAAGACCGTGGCCGAGGCGCTCGCCTTGGCGGACGACCTCAAACGCGACCTCGCCAGCGTCAAGGAAGTGGATGTCGTCGTCTGCCCGCCGTTCACCGCGCTGGAGTCCGTGTCCCGGTGCATCCTCGATTCGAACCTGCGCCTGGGCGCGCAAAACATGAGTGAGCAAAATTTCGGCGCGTTCACGGGCGAAGTTTGCGCCGGAATGTTGAAGGAGTTTTCCGTGCGCTACGTGATCCTTGGCCATTCCGAGCGTCGGCAGTATCAGAAAGAGGGCGACGCGCTGATCGCGAAGAAAGCGGCGGTGGCCCACGCAGCGTCGCTCAAGCCGATCGTGTGCGTGGGCGAGACGCTGGCGGAGCGGGACGCCGGCCAGACGGAGAAGGTGCTGGAAACCCGGGTGCGCGGCAGCCTCGCCGGCCTCAACCACGACCAGATGGTGGAGACGATCATTGCCTATGAACCGGTCTGGGCCATCGGCACAGGGAAGACGGCGACGACGCAACAAGCGCAGGAGGCCCACGTCTTCATTCGCGGAGTTGTCGCCAGAATCTTCGACGAGGCGGTGGCCAGAAAAATCCGCATCCAGTACGGCGGCAGCGTGAAACCGGCCAACGCCCGCGAGTTGATGAGCCAGCCGGACGTGGACGGCGCGCTGGTGGGAGGAGCTTCCCTGGAGGCGCGAAGTTTTGGTGACATTGTGAGGAATTCCATCTAAGCTGGGGTCTTATGAGTTTTCTAATCGGACTGCTGACGTTCGTGGTGGTGCTGGTGTGCCTGGTGTTGATTCTCCTTGTGCTGATTCAACTACCGAAGAAGGATGCCGGCGCGGGGCTGGCCTTCGGCGGTGCCGCCACGGATGCCTTGTTCGGCGCGGGCACCGGCAACGTGCTGACCCAGGCGACCAAATACGCCACCGTGGCCTTCTTCGCATTGCTGCTGTTGTTGGCCACTTTGCGGACCAAGTTTTGGTGACATTGTGAGGAATTCCATCCAAGCTGAGGTCCTATGAGTTTTCTAATCGGACTGCTGACGTTCGTGCTGGTGCTGGTGTGCCTTGTGTTGATTCTCCTCGTGCTGATTCAACTACCGAAGAAGGATGCCGGCGCGGGGCTGGCCTTCGGCGGTGCCGCCACGGATGCCTTATTCGGCGCGGGCACCGGCAACGTGCTCACCAAGGCAACCAAATACGCCACCGTGGCCTTCTTCGCGCTGCTGCTGGTGCTGGCCACGCTGCAGAGCCGGGCGTACAACAAAGATGCGACCGGCTTCCAGCAAGCCGTGGATCAACAGGCCAGGCAGGCAGGCGCCAGCGCCCCGGCTCCGAGCCAGCCCACCGCGCCAGTTCCGGCTTCCAACGTGTTGACCACGCCAACGACAACCCCAGCCGTTTCAGTGCCTCCGGCCGCCACACCCGCAGCGCCGCCGCCGGCCACCACGAACCAGTAACCGCGCGTCATCCTCCTGGATACCGCGTCGGCGAATCGCTGCGGTTTTTCGGAGAAGCGGTGAGGATGGCGACATTCGGAGGAATGGCCTGATTCCAAATCGCCGAGCCTGGCAGCGGTTTTGCCGGAACGGCTTCGCGATGACTGACGTGTGATTGAAAGTGGCGATTCCCGGCGATCTCGTTTGTTGGGGGCTTGCCAACCGCGGCGGGTGTGCTTCAATGTGCGTGAACCCATTAACGAAAGGAACCAAACATGAAAACAAGAACGATTCTTCCCTGCGCGCTGTTGATCGCTGCCGGCGCCCTGTGGGTCACCGGCGTTGTCGGCCAGGATAAACCCGGCGACAAGGCCAAGGACGCGAAACCCGCCGCCGGGACGCCGGACCAGGACGAAGGCATGAAGCGCTGGATGGAGGCCTCCACACCCGCCGCCGCCCACAAAGTGCTCGATGCGCTCGTGGGCGATTGGAACGTGGCCACCAAGTGGTGGATGGACCCGTCCGCCCCGCCCATGGAGACGAAAGGCACCACCTCCAAGAAATGGATACTGGACGGCCGCTTCGTGCAGGAGGACTTCACCGGGGAAATGTTTGGCATGCCGATGACCGGCCACGGCATGACCGGCTACGACAACGTGAAGAAGCAGTACAACAGCTTCTGGATTGATTCGAGCAGCACGGCGATGTACACGAGCCTCGGGGTCGCATCAGCCGACGGAAAGACGCTCACGTTCCACGGCAAGATGGATGACTTCATGACGGGCGAGAAGGACAAGACCATCAAGTTCGTCATCAAGATCGAAGGCAAATCGAAGCACGTGTTCGAGATGTATGAACTCCCCGGCGGCAAGGAGAAGAAAATCGCCGAAATGACCTACACGAAGAAATAAACTCCGAAAGCGGCGAACCCCCGCTTGTCTGCAGGGCTTCGACTGCCGGTTTCAACCGCGTTGGGCGCCGTTGAACCAGGCATCGGAGCGCGGCGACCTTGATTCCCAACGCGTTGGTTGTTCAGGCCGGCAAGGATTCAGATGGCTTTGCCGGCCGACTTCATTCTTGAGAACGTCCCGCGCCTGGCGTTGAATCCTCACGCGTGGCTCCGTCCGACCAACATGCACCCGGCGCGATTGCCAGCGGCGGCGCGGGGATCCGCAGCGCCGGTCGGCAGCGTCCGGTGCGTCCCGCGGAAGTCCAATGCTACCGGGTCGCCGATGAATTCTCCGGATTTGTGATCTGCCTGATGGTGGTGTTTTCGCCGTGGGCGTTCGGCACCACGCAGCCTTGGTCCATCGGCATCATGAACCTCGCCGGCTACGGGCTGGGCGTGGTGCTCGCGTTCAAGTTGTTTATCCGCCACGTCCGGGGCTATCGCCCGTTGCGCTGGGCTGGCGGACAGCAAGGCCGGCAGGACGTTGCAAAAGCGCATCCGTCCCGAGCCGAGGGTCACCATCGCCCGATCCATCCGCGATCAGGTTTGCTTTCGTGGCTGGTTCCTCGCGCAACACCGGTGCTGGGAGTGCTTACGCTTCTGATGCTTGCCTTTTGCCTTGTGAGCGCGGCCAACGCCAGGGCCACCTATCATCGCGCGGCTCAGAGCTTCGAATACCACGATTGCATCCGCTGGCTGCCCCACAGTCTGGACAGCGCGAAGTCGTGGCAGGTGTTTTGGAATTATCTGGCCATCGCCTGTGCGTTCTGGGCGCTGCGCGATTGGTTGTTGGGCCGGACCCTGGCGGAAGAGCGGCACGCCGCCGGCCGCCCACAAGGTGAACCATCGCACGCACGGCATCTGCTGCCGGCGCGGCTGCGGCTGTTTCTCTGGCTGCTCTGCCTCAACGGCACGCTGCTGGGAATCGAAAGCATCGCGCAACGCGTCGAAGGCTCGGGCAAGCTGCTCTTCCTCGTGAAGCCGCGCGTGAACCCGGAGGCGGTGTCGCAGTTCGGTCCGTGGGCCTACCGCTCCAACGCCGCGCAATACTTCAACCTGCTCTGGCCCGTTTGCCTCGGGTTCTGGTGGACGTTGCATCGTGCCGGCGGATTTCAACGCCAACGCCATCACCTGCTGCTGCCTTGTGCCGCGATCATGGCGGCGTGCCCGATCATCTCCACCAGCCGGGGGGGAGCTGTCGTTTCCGTTGCGATCCTGCTGCTGGCGTTTGTCTTTCTCGTCGCAACGGAGTTGTTTCTGTTTGCCTCGCGGCAGGTGGACCAAGGCGCCCGGCGGAAGACCTCTGGCGTGTTGGTCGTGTTCTGCGCGGGAGCACTGGGGCTGGGCTACTACTACGGCTGGAAACCGCTCGCACCCCGCATGGCGCAGTTCCACGAGGGCATCGAGGATCGCGAGACGATGTTCGAAAACGCGCGGCCCATGACGCGGGATTATCCGTGGTTCGGCACGGGGCCGGGATCCTTCGAGTCCGTGTTTCAACTCTACCGCGCCAGCACGGAAACCTACTGGCCGGCGCAATTGCACAACGACTGGCTGGAAACCCGCATCACCTTCGGCTGGGTGGGGTTGGGGCTGGTCCTGCTGGCGCTCGGTTGCGTGGTGCTGCGCTGGTACGCACCGGGCGGAATTCATGGCGGACGGCGCTTCATCACGCTCTCCTGGCTCGCGCTGGCGGGCGGCCTGGCCCATGCGCGCTTCGATTTTCCCTTTCAGATTTACTCGACGCTGTTCCTCTTCACCACGGTTTGCGGCGTCCTGATCACGCTCACCCGCCGTCCGTGACCGCGGCCTGACGCTGCGAAACGGGTTACTTCCAGAACCAGGTCAGGACCGGCGCCACCGCAAGCGCCGGCAGGTAGTCCGCCAGTTCGACTTTCTTGATTTCAAAAATTACGAGACCGACGGCGCAGACGACCAGTCCACCGACGGCGTTCACCGAGGCGAGGAGACCATGCATGCGGAGGAATGGTTCGAGGTAAAGCGTCCCAGCGAGCGTCACGCTGGCTTGCAAGAGAAACACCGGCAACGCCGCCAGCATCGCGCCCACGCCGAACAATCGCGCGAAACTCACCATCGCCAGCCCGTCCATCGCCGCCTTGACTGCCAGCGGGTAGAAATAGCCGGACAACCCGTCCTGGATGGCGCCGAGCAATCCGAGCGGCGAGGCGCAGAAGAGAATCGCGCACGCGCTCAGCCCGTTGCTGAAGCGCTGGGGATCGTCCGGGCCGGTCTGTTCGATCAGGCGTTTCGCGTAGTGTCCCAGCGCGTTCGAGGTGTGTTGCAGGTGCAGCAGCCGGCCCAGCAGCCGGCCCAGGACCATCGCCAGGAGCGCGATGCCAACCTGCCGCAACACGGGCAGGAACGATCCATTGATGTTCAACCACGTCAGCCGCAGCCCGTAGAAAATGGTAAACACGCCGAGGCCGGTCTTGAAAAACGCCTGGGCCTGCGCCGACAGCGGCGTGGTGCGCGCCAGGCCGATAAGGCCGCCCGCCACGATGCCTGTCGCGTTCAGAATCGCCCCGGTCACGCGCCGCACTGAACCACGCCGCGCCCCGTGAGCAAAGCGCAAAGTGGCGTACGCCAGTGGCGCAAGCCTCCGGCTTGCGATGGTCTCGCCGACCCTCCCGGTTGGCGGATCGTCCGTTCCCTTCCAACGCCAGGCTGGAAGCTTGGCGGCACCACCGCAAGCCGGAGGCGTGCGCCACTAAATTCATTGCGCCGGATAACCGCCCCACTGAAACTCTCCGCCCGACGGCAACCGAATCAGCCAGTTCATGGAACCCACCTTCAAACTCGCACTCGTGGGCGCCGGCATGTTTGGCGGCGACGTTCACCTCCGCGCTTACGCCGACCTCCAACGCTTCGGCATCGCGGGCCAGCTCGCCCGCGTCGGCCTCGACAGGTTCGCGCGCGCCCTCGCGCCGGTGAAGTTTGAGCTGGCCGCCATCGCTACGCGCTCAGAAAGCTCCGCCAAACGCGGCGCAGAATTCTTTTCACGCACCACGCGGCACGCGCCACGAGTTTATTTCGGCTCAACCCCGTGGCTGGACATTCTCCGCGACTTCCCCGACCTCGACGTGCTGGCCGTCGCCACGCCGGACCACTTGCACACGCAACCGATCCTCGCCGCATTGGAGAAAGGCGCGCATGTCATCACCGAGAAACCCATGTGCCTCGACATCGCCGAGGCCGACCAGATTATCGAACTGGCGATGCAGAGGAATCGCATCGTGGCCGTGGACATGCACAAGCGCTACGACCCGGATCACCTGCGCATCCGCGACGATATCCAGAAGCGGATTGGCGAGCCGCTTTACGGCACGGCTTATCTCGAAGAGCCGCTGGAGGTTTCCACCAGCACGTTCAAGTGGGTCGAGCAAAGTGATCCGTTCAGCTACGTCGGGCCACATTGGGTGGATTTGATTTATCATTACTACAAGAGCAAACCCGTCTCGCTCACCGCCGTCGGCCAGAAGAAACGTCTCGTGCGCGACGGCATCAACGCCTACGACGCCGTGCAAGTGCGCGTGGACTACGCCAACGGCATGAGCATCAACTTCCACAACAACTGGATCACGCCGCCCGACTTTGAAGGCCCAGTGAATCAGGGCCACGAAATCGTCGGCGCAGACGGCAAAGTGGAGAGCGACCAGCAATATCGTGGCTTCCGCTGGTGGAATGCCGGTGGCGGCTCGCGCACGAGCAACAACCATTTCACGCGCGAGGTGAAACGCCCGGACGGCTCGCAAGCCTACGTCGGCTACGGCGTGGACAGCCTCACCGCCGGTCTAGTCGCAATCTGCCGGATGAAATTCTTGAAAGAATCCCGCGATGCCGTTGCGGAAATGTATCCGACCGCCGAAGAAGCGCGGATCACCGTGGCCATCGTCCACGCCGCGCGCCTCGTGCGCGACTTGAATTTCAAATACTTGAGCGAAAGCAAAGGCGCACCCGTGACCGCGCACTTCGGTCCAGACGGCATCACGATTGTTGACCCGAACCGCGCGAGCGACGGGAAAGTGTTTCAGCGGATTTACGACAAGCCGATTTGAGCTGCAGGTTTTCCGCCTTGCCCGCAACGTCAATTCTGCCTATCTTGCCTGCGTGCTCCAATGAAACACCGCATCGCAGTTGATCCAAAGGTTCATTTCGGCAAACCCTGCGTGGCCGGGACGCGCATTCCGGTGCAGGACGTTCTGGAGCTTGTTCAGGAGGGACTGTCGTTTGCGGACATCACGCGCGATTACTATCCCGACCTGACGGCGGATGACATTCGCGCCTGCATTCAATACGCTCGTGAGGTCATCGCCGCCGAGGATCTTCACGTCAGCGCGTCGTGAGATTTCTTCTCGATCAGGACGTTTACGCCGTCACCGCGAGGCAGCTTCAAAAGTTGGGACACGATATTCTCACTGCTCGATCCATTGGCATGTCACGGGCCGACGACACGGAATTGCTGGCCACCGCGGAGCGGGAACAGCGCATCTTCGTCACGCGTGATCGCGATTTCGGCAATCTGGTTTTTGTCGGGCAAAAACGCAGCGGTGTCATTTATCTCCGCATCAAACCTTCGACAGTCAATGCGGTTCACGCCGAATTGGAAAAAGTCTTGAGCCGTCACACCGAAGAGCAATTGCGCAAGGCCTTCGTGGTGGTTGAACCAGGGCGGCATCGTTTCCGTCAGCCGCCTGAATGATCCGCGAGTCCGCCAGGCTGCAGAACTGGCTCTTACTGCGACTTCAAACGAAAGAACATGCGCACTGCCGTCGCCGGAATGGTGGAGGAGACTTGATTTCCATTCGTCACGGCAGGTTGCGCGACGGGAGACCAGGAATTCGGCAGCGAGAGGTCCGTGTTTTCCTGAAGTTGAAAGTTCAAACCAGTCACCGGCCACGAGACGATCACGAACGCGTTTGAGCGCGCGATGCTGAGTGAAGGCGCAAAGAAATCTCCGTAGAGGCGGGCCACCTGTAACCGCACCACGCCATTCACCGTGGTGAAGTCGCCGCCGATGAGGACCTTGCCGTCCGGCTGCAACGCGATGGAAGAAACTTTCGCGTTTGGCCCTGTGCCCGGATTGAAACTGCTGTCCAGACTGCCATTGGAATTGAGCCGGGCCATTCGGCTGCGATTCGTGCCGTTGACGCTGGTGAAGTCCCCGCCGATGAGCACTTTGCCATCCGGCTGCAACGCCACCGCACGAACCGCCCCGGCTGTTCCTGTGCCCGGATTGAAGCTGCTGTCGAGACTGCCATTCGCATTGAGGCGGGCAATGTTGTTGCGGTTCGTGCCGTTGACGGTGGTGAACAAACCACCTATGAGCACCTTGCCATCCGGCTGCACCGCCACCGCCTCAATACGGCCGGAGTAGCCACCAGCATTCCTGACGCCTGACATTCCGTTTTGAAAGCTGCCGTCCAGACTCCCGTTCGCATTAAGCCGGGCTATCCCGTAACGGTTCGTGCCGTTGATTGAACCAAAAGAGCCACCAACAATGACCTTGCCGTTCGGCTGCACCGCCAACGCACGACTTATTCCAGCATAGGCTGACCACCCTGGTCCTGGATAAAACGAGCCGTCGAGACCCCCATCGGCATTCAAGCGGGCAAGGACGTGGCTGTAGAACACGCCGCCTCCCCCATCGGGACAATAAATAAACGTTTCTGTCTGGACGCCGATGAGCACCTTGCCGTCCGGCTGCGTCAGGAGCACAAAGGGCACGACGTATTTTTCGCAACCGCAAGATTGAGGCCCGCAATCATCAAAATTGAGTTCGATCAGATTCGGACGGAAATTGGTGTCCGAAATGAATGTGCTGTCCAGGCTGCCGTTCGCATTGAGTCGGGTGCTCGCGTAGCGGTTTGTGCCATTGATGAAGGTAAAAACATCGCCGACCAGCACCTTGCCATCCGGTTGGACGACGACAGAGGAAGCCCCAACGCTCATGCCCGGATGGAAACTGACGTCGAGACTGCCATCCGCATTGAGCCGCGCGATGGCCTTGCGGCTCTGGCCGCGGATCGTGGTGAAGTCGCCGCCGATGAGTAATTTGCCATCGGATTGCAAACCGACAGCCCAGACCCCAAAAAAGTTTCCTGGTCCTATGTCTGGATTGAAACTGCCGTCCAGACTGCCATCGGCATTGAGGCGGGCAATGCGGTTGCGGCCGACGCTGTTGACAGCGATGAAGCCGCCGCCGATGACCACCTTGCCGTCGGACTGCACCACGACAGACGTGACGCCACCGTTAGGATAACCATACGTGGTGGGATTGAAATCGGAATCCAGGCTGCCATCGGCATTAAGGCGGGCAATGGTGTTGTGATTCGTGCCGTTCACAGTGATACCGCCGCCGATGACCACCTTGCCGTTCGGCTGTAAGGCCATGGAGGAAACGCTCGCTTGCGCCTGGGTGAAACTAAAACTGGTGTCGAGAGTGCCATTGGCATTGAGCCGCGCAATCCCGTTTCGGTTCGTGCCGTCGAAAGTGAAAAAGTAACCACCGATAAGCACTTTCCCATCCGATTGGACCACGATAGAGTTGACCCTGCCAGGGTAGCCAGCGGAGCTGCCGACTCCTGCGCCGGGATTGAAACTGGCGTCCAGACTTCCATTGGAATTGAGCCGGGCAATCTCGTGGCGATTCGTGCCCTTAAACTCGGAGAAGTAACCGCCAACAAGTATTTTGCCGTCCGGTTGCACTGCCACCGCGTACACGAATGTGTTCGTCTCACCCACTGCTCCAGTGCTTTCCTCAAAACCGGCGTCGCGAGTTCCGTTGCCGTTGAGCCGGGTCAGGACGTGGCTGTAAGCGACGTACTCCGCTCCATTCGTCGGGTCATACACATAGGTGCTGAAATAACCCCCGACGAGCACCTTGCCATCGGATTGCAACGCGAGAGAACTAACCTCGTCGCTTTTTACGCTCGGATTGAACGTAGGGTCGCCGCTGCCATCCGCATTGAGCCGAGCGACGTTTGTGCGCAAGAGGCCTCTGACCGAAGTGAAAATGCCGCCGATTAGCAGCTTGCCATCGGGCTGCACCACGACGGTGCTCACCCGACCATTGATTCCAAGGGTCTCAGGATCAAACGAGAGATCCACGTCGCCTGGCGCGGCGGACGAGTCGTTACTGAGAGCGCCGATGAGGAGCAGAAGACTCACGGCGCGAATGTGTGTTGCCGACCATTTCGATTCTTTCATACAGATGACCTTTCCAATTGGATTGGGGCGATTGAATTCCCTCAAAAAAGCTCTCCGATTTCACGGCAAGCTCAGGCGAAAGAATTTGCGGCTGCCGGTAGCCGAAACTGTCACGGAAATGAAACTGTTATTGGTTGACCGTGTCTCGCCGACAGCCGACCAGCCATTGGCAAGCGAAACGTCCGTGTTCTCCTGAAGTTGAAAGTTGCCGAAGGCGACAGGCCAGGAGAGGACCGCGAAGCCGTTCGATCGCGCCATGGTCAATGCAGGTCTGGCGGAATCACCGTACAGCCGGGCCATAGTCCACTGCATGACGCCGTTGACAAAGAGAAAATTGCCGGCGATGAGAATGTTGCCGTCCGGCTGCACTGCGATTGCGCCAACTCCCCCGTCAGGTCCACTGCCAGGGTTGAAACTGGGGTCGAGGCTGCCATTCGCGTTTAGACGGGCAATGCGATTGCGGGTGATTCCGTTCACATTCGTGAATCCCCCGCCGAGCAGCACTTTGCCGTCCGGCTGCAACGCGACCGAATAAACATTCCCATCCGTTCCGGTGCCGGGATTGAAACTGTTGTCGAGCGTGCCGTTGCCGTTGATGCGAGCGATTCCGTTTCGGCTCGTGCCGTTGACGTTGGTGAATGAACCCCCGATGAGCACCTTTCCATCCCCTTGCACGGCCAGTTCTGAAACGAAACCCCGCCCCGTGGCGTTCGGGAAATAAACGTCGAACGGCGCGAATGTGTTGTCCAGGCTGCCGTCAGCGTTCAACCGCGCAACGGCATACCGGTTTGAGGCGATGCTGAAGGAACCGGCGACGAGAATCTTGTCGTTCGACAACACGGCAAGATCGGCGACGGTAAAGTCAATGTTGATGTTGGGATGAAAATTCGTGTCGCGAGATCCGTCGGCGAGGGCGCGATTGAGAAATAGAAAAGTTTCAGTCCAGCAATCGGATTGGTCACAGCAGGTGGCATAGGTGATGCCAGAGATGATGACCTTTCCATCTGATTGCACAGCGAAGCTGGATGGAAAATCCCACTGACGGTTGCACCACTGCGGGTCAATCGTCGCGCCGAAGTTAATGAAGTTGAAGCCTGCGGCGGTGAAGGTCTGGTCGCGACTGCCGTCCGGGTTCAGACGAAACGATCCATAGATGTTTGTGCCGTGGACAACTCCGTTGATCAAAAGCTTCCCACCCGGCTGCATTTTAATGGAGGAAATGTTGTTTGGGAGCCATTTCGTGCCCGTGTCGAGAGTGGCGTCATGGCTGCCGTCGGTGTTGAACCGCACCAGTGCGGGCCGCCCCCCAAAGCTCGTCTGTAAAATGCCAGCGAGAATCACCTTGCCATCCGGCTGAAGCGCGGGCGTCGGCGCGGTCTCCGAGAAGGTTGTTTGAAACTCGCTCGGGAAATTGAATGTGCTGTCGAGGCTCCCGTCGGCGTTAAGCCTCGATTTTCCAAGATGCACCTTGCCGTCTGGCTGGAGGACGAAACCCTGGGCGCCTGGCTGGGCGGGGTTGAAACTCATATCTACACTGCCATTGGAATTCAGGCGGGCCAATCCCCAACGGCTGACGCCGTTGACCGCGTCGAAATCTCCGCCAATGAGCACTTTGCCATCGGGTTGCGCGGCGACACCGTTGATCCCCATGTACTGCGACGTGCCGCTCACATTCGTGAACGAATTGAAAGTCCCGTCCACGCTGCCATTCGCATTCAGGCGGATCAGGCGTGTCGCCACCGAAGTATTGCTGTCGAGCGTTTCCGCAACGAGCACCTTGCCATCGGATTGGAGCGCGAAACGAATCGCGTACGGATATAGGGGGGCCTGCGCAAGATCTGCATTGAAAGAAGTATCGCGAGTGCCGTCGGAATTCAGGCGCACGAGATACTCGTAGCCTCCCACGAGCACCTTGCCGTCGGGTTGAGCGATGACAGCGGTGATTTCAATGAATTGAACGTTGGTAAGACTGTAAAGGACTGCGAGGGCATTCGTGTTGAAGGCGATGTCTGGAGTTCCGTTCGTGTTGAAGCGGCTTAGCCCGTAAGGGTCATGCGCGGCGACGACTCTGCCATCCGGTTGAACCGCCAGCAGGTGAACCGCGCGGATGGGCTGACCGCCGGGAAGCGGGATGCCCGCGAGGAAATTACTGTCGCCGCTCCCGTCGGCGTTCAGTCGTGCGAGTGCCGTGCGCACGAGGCCTTTCACAATCGTGAATTCTCCGCCGATCAGTATCTTTCCGTCCGGCTGAAGTGCTACCGTGCGCACCGGGATCGTGAGCACCGGGCCGTTGATTCCCGACCCAGTGTCGAAGGAGAGATCCAGATCGCCCGGCGCGGCGGACGAGTTGCTATTGAGCGCGCCGATGAGGAGCAGGAGACTCACGGCGCGAACGTGTGTTGCCGACCATTTCGATTCTTTCATACACATGACCTTTCCAATCAGTAATGCGGATTGGGCCGGCGAATCCCCTCAAAAAATATGGAGGCGAGTTCGCGGCTCCTTTTGCGAAGTCATTCAGTCGGCTCGAAGCCTTTGAACACGATGTGGTACGCGTCTGCGTCCTTGTCGTAGTGGACTTCGCACTCGGTCGGATAGTTCGTCTCTCGGCCGAGAACCGCCGGCATCGGAACTGGCAGCGTGATATTTTTTCGCAACAGCAGTGCCTCGCGCGTGATCATCGGCTCCAGGAAGTGCATGTAGCTGGCGTCGGGGAGGAAGCCGAGGATCATGGTGTAAAGCCAATGGTCCTCTTCGGTCGCGGCGCGTTCCGCCAGGCTTGAGCAGTGACGGCCCATTTGCGGGACCGAGCGCGGTTCTGGCTGACCGTAACCTTCGGGCACGCGCTCCGCCGGGGTGTCCACGAGAAACATGCCACCCGGAATTGCCCTCACGTCCGCCACAGGAATGTTGTAGAAGTGGAAGTCAAAGTGCGGCGCCTCGTATCGATGCGGATCTAGCCCTCCGTGTCCATGACCGCCTGGATTTGAATGAATCTCAGCGTGGTTGAAGTACGTGGTTTCCTGCACGATGGCCGGAAAGTTCAGAACAGCGATAGCCCCGGCCGGACCAGTGCCTCGCGGCGGCATGTTCTCGGCCATGGAAACCGGGATGGTCAGCCCGACCCAGATGACCTTGCCTCCTCCGTTGACGCGCGCCCAGGTGGCCGCAGTGCCTCCGGCGATTTCCGCTGTCTCACCGATGATGATTTTGTCGCCGTTGTCCGGCTCGCCACGCGCCATGTGTGTGCAGGCAACAGCGACGGCAATGAGCGCGACGAGTGATAAGTTTGAACGTTTTCCGAGAGGATTTGTGTTTGTTTTCATAATCGCAATGACCTTTCAATCAGTCATGCGGATTCGGCGGGCGAATCCCCTCAAAAAAGTTCGGCGGGTCTAAACCATCGCTACGGAAAGGGCAGCGTCCGGGCGCAATCTGTCCAGCAGTCCATTCAATCCCGCCGGCTGGCCGCGTCGCCCCCACACTGCTTCAAAGGTTGTGCGGGCTGCTTTTGGATGTTCGAAGGCAGCAAGGAACACATCAGCCACATCAGCGCGAGCAATTCGATAGCGCCAGGAAAGCGGAAGTGGCTGCTGCGTAATCTCGATCACATGCTGTCCTCCCGGTCGGTTCAACAGGACACCCGCTCGAATGATCGTGTAATTCAATCCGCTCGCCCGAATTTCATCTTCGACGCGTCGTCGCCAGACAAGAGTGTTACCCTTCCAAAGATTCAGACAGCGTGCGGCCAATGATGGCGACTCAACGCCGCTCGAAGTCATGTAGAGAAAACGCCCGGCGAAGCCGACGTCGCGCGCGATGGTCAGCGTATGGCGCACACCTTCATACTCGACTGTCTTGACGTGAGGCTCGCGCACCGGATGGCCGCTTCGGCATCCCGCCGTAAAGATAATGTTGCGCGCTCCGTCGATCGCCGGTCGGAGGGTTTCGGGTTTCGTGAGGTCTCCATGCACGATCTCGACGGTGCGGTCGAACAGAGTTAGCGCGCGTTCACGATCACGTGCAAGCACGCGAACCCGATGGCCCTGCTGATGCAACCGCCGGGCGATTAACAACCCGGTGCCGCGCGTGCCGCCAATGACGAGAATTGGGCTGGAGTTTGATTGGCTCACGGTTGTCCGCGGCTGATCGCACGACGCAGTTTCAAGAGTTCTCCGTCGCGCGGCGCCTGCTTCAACTCTTCTTCGAGAATCGCTTTTGCTTCCTCCTCTCGTCCCTCGGCCACGAGCCCCTCCAACGCCTTCACGAGCAGACGGGTGCTGTCGAGAAGAGCGAGGAAGTGAGGCACGGTGTGTGTCCGCAACTGCCTCGCCTCGCGCAATAGAGGAATAGCTTCGGGCCGGGGCCGCTCCGAATCGCTGAAGGACTTCGCCGCATCGAGGAGACAAACGGCAAGCGTCTCTGAATCATTGCACCGTCGAGCAATGTCCACGGCCTGCTCCGCGTTCGCTTTGGCCAGGGCGGTGTCATTGTTCAGGCTTTGCAGTCGAGCTAATCGCGCCAGGGCGCGCGCCAATCTCGTGTTCTCGTCACCAAAAGCTGTGCGGTAAGCGATGACTGCGTATTGAAGATTTGTGATGGCCGTGGGGTAGTCGTCGATTGCTGCGTAGGAATTGCCGACGCTCACCCAGAGATCGCCTTGAGCAGCCGGTTGGTTCGTGAGCGATTCCCGCACGCCCTCGGAAATGCCATTGAGCATTCGACGAACCAATGTCGCATCCTGCCCACGCCACACTCCAGGACCAGTCGCGTTCATGAAGAATTTAGCGACCTGCTCGTTTCGAGCGGCCTCAGCGTTGGCCAGAGCGCGGGCCGTCTCCGCCTGCTGTCGTGCGGCTTCCGCTTGTTGCCGCGCGGCGTCGGCCTGACGCCGTGCCTCTCGTTCGCGCATCAATCCCCAAACAGCCACACACAGCCCTGCAATGAGAGCCGCCAACACGACGGTTGCCGAAGCGTAAGCCAGGCGGTTCCGTTGAACGGATTTCTGGACGCGATAAAGCGTGCCGGGTCGCCGCGCCAGAATCGGCTCCTTGTTAAGATGGCGCTGGATGTCCGCCGTGAGATCGCTCGTCGTCTCATATCGGCGCGTGCGGTTTTTCTCCAGGCACTTCATCACGATCCAATCGAGGTCGCCGTGGACGAGGTGAATCAACTTTGGCGCATCGGCTTGCCGATGTTTGGCAATGGTGGTCAGGTCCGCCGCCTGCATCGTGCTGAGGCGGGTCGAAGGACGCGGCGGTTCCGTCTCGCAAATTTTCCGGCGCATCTCACTCACGCCCGAACGCAGAAGTTCCTCGGGATCAAGCGGCGTTCGGCCCGTCAGCAATTCGTACAGCAGCACGCCGAGCGAATAGATGTCGCTGCGCGTATCAATGTCCAACCCGCTCATCTCCGCCTGCTCGGGGCTCATGTAAGCCGGCGTGCCGATGAACTGTTCGAACGCCGTGAAGATCGTCTTGTCCGTGAGCCGCTGATCGCTGGTCGCCTTGGCCACGCCGAAATCAATCACCTTCGGCACGGGCACACCGTCATTGACGGTCACGAGGATGTTCGATGGTTTGATGTCGCGATGAATGATGCCCTTCTGGTGCGCGTGCTGAATTGCATGGCAAACCTGGGTGAAGAGCTTCAGGCGTTCTTCGGTCGGGAGATTGTTTTGATCGCAGTACTCGGTGATTTTAATGCCGCGCACCAGTTCCATGACGAAGTAGGGCCGGCCCGTATTGGTCGCGCCGGCATCGAAGACCTTCGCGATGTTCGGATGATCCATCATCGCCAGCGCCTGCCCCTCGGCTTCGAAGCGCGCGACGACTTGCTTCGTGTCCATGCCGAGCTTGATGACCTTGAACGCCACACGGCGGCGCACCGGCTCTTCTTGGTCGGCCATGTAAACGACGCCGCACCCGCCTTCACCGATTTTCTGAAGCAACTTGTAGCGGCCAATCCGGTCGCCGGGCTTTTCGGTCAACTGGATCGTCTGGCGGGAGTTTGGAGTGTGCTTTAGAAAATCGGACTCACCTTCGTCAGCATCCGCTTGCAGCAGAGAGAGGATTTGCTCCTTTAACACCGAATCATTCCCGCAAGCCTCGTCTAGGAAGCGCGTGCGCTCCGCTCCAGCAGGCCGGGTTTTGGCCTCATGGAGCAGTTCAATAATTCGATCTGCGTTTGCCACAATCAATCAATCGGCGAAGGTGTTGTGTCCTTCAACCTGTTCATGCGGAATCCAGCCGCAAATCCCCTCAAAAGTCTTTGGCTTTCGGGCGTACTTCAGCAGTACCACCACGCGAACGAGACCAATTCGTTTGGAGTTCCGCCTTCTGGCGGTCCGGGCGACTTTCGCCGTCAAAACCGCGTAAACGCGGAACTCCAAACCTCGGCAATTCGGCTACGACTCGGTTGCTCCGCTCGTTTGTTTCCGGACCTCGCGCAAAAGCCATGACCGGGCGAATCCCCAAACGCGTTCGGCTGTGCTCAACGATACGCCCAGTTCACGCGCCGCCTCTTCTTGCGTCAACCCGACGAAGAAACAGAGCTTCACCATTTCCGCCGCGCGCGTGTCCACGGTCGCCAGACGATCCAGCGCTTCGTCCAGCACCAATAACTCGTCGTCCGGCATCGGCGAGGCCAGCTCGATGCCGTCCAAGTCAACGCGTTTCAAATCGCCGCCGCGTTTCAACGCCTGCTTCTCGCGAGCACGATCCACCAGAATGCGCCGCATGGCTTCCGCCGCCGCGCCGAAGAAATGCGCGCGATTCTTCCAGCTCGCTTGTTGATCGCCGCCGAGATGGAGCCAGGCTTCATGTACCAGCGCCGTCGGCTGAAGCGTGTGGCCCGGCGCTTCGTTGGCCATCTTGTGCGCCGCCACCCTGCGCAATTCGTCATAGACAAGCGGAAGCAACTCATTGGCGGCTTTCGCGTCGCCGTGTTCGATGGCCTGGAGGATTTGGGTGACGTCACTCATGCTGATCCGGGTTCTCAGGAGATACTCCCGGAGGCTCGAAAACCCAAGCATGAAGTTTGCGTCAACGGCGGTTGGGGGAGCAACTTGGCACTGCCCCCGTAGCGCAGCCGTCCCGGCTGCGGGTTCCCGCAGCGTCTCGCTGCGAGGACTCAACGCAGTAGCTGATTCGCGCGGCGGGACGCCGCCCGAACTCGCAGGCGGGGACGCCTGCGCTACGGTGATGCCGTGGTGCGCCCGGATGCTTTAGGCTTCATCGTCAACGCCGCGCGCCTTGTAAGCGATTTGAAGTTCAAATACCTGAGCGAAGGCAAAGGCGCGCCCGTCACCGCGCGCTTTGGCCCGGATGGTATCACGATTGTTGACCCGAATCGTGCGAGCGATGGGAATGTGTTTCAGCGGATTTACGAGAACGCGGTTTGATATTGTTCGCTGTGGCAGAGTTCGCCTCTACTGCGAACTCAGCCGAAAGAACTTTTGCTCTGCGCTCGCGGGGACAGTGACGGAGATTTGGCCGGCGTTGGTCACGGCAGGTTCCGCAACGGGAGACCAGGAATTCGGCGGCGCGAGGTTTGTGCTCTCCTGCAACTGAAAGTTCTGCGGGTTTACCGGCCACGAGACGATGACGAACGCGTTTGAGCGCGCGATGCTGAGAGAAGGCGCAAAGAAATCTCCGTACAGGCGGGCAACATACGAACGCACCACGCCATTCACCGACGTGAAACCGCCTCCAATGAGAAGGTTGCCGTCTGGCTGCAATGCGATTGACAAGACACCCTCGTTCGCTCCCGTGCCCGGGTTGAAACTGTTGTCCAGACTGCCATCAGCATTGAGGCGCGCAATTCGGTCGCGGTTCGTGCCGTTGACGGTGGTCAACGCCCCGATGAGCACCTTGCCATCCGGTTGCAACGCGACAGAACGAACGGTGTTATTCGCTCCCGTCCCCGGATTGAAACTGCTGTCGACACTACCATCGGCATTGAGCCGGGCGTTCCTTGCATCGGGTCTCACGGGAGTACGCGGACGCGATAGAGCCGGTTGCTCGAAGTCAAGGCATCGAGTTTGCTGGCCGTGTTGCTGAGGGTGGTCACGTCGCCCGGAACGGCGGACCAGTTCGTCGAATTCACGTCGGGGTTGGATTCCAACCGATACGTGACGTTCGACGTGGCGGTCCAAGTGAGAAGAACATTTGTGCTGGCAAGTTCCGGAGTCAACAAAGTGGGTTGCGGAATGGGCAAGACCTCGGTGACGCGAAGGATCACCGAGTTCGGTGTGTTGCTTAAAAGCATCGTGACCCGGTTTGGTGGGTAGGTGAAACTTGTGAATGTCCCGCTGCGGGTGCCAGTCACGACCGTAAAAGTATCATTGGTCGCGGGTGAAAAACCGGGAAGCAGGTTAACGTTGAGCGCGCCGTCCAGCGTGAGGGTGCTGGAGACCTGGAGGCGGGCGTAGCCCGTGCCCAAGTTCGTCCCGCCGAGGCCGCAACTGAGCAGGGCGTTACTGCTGGAGGCGTAACCGGCGGCGGCCCAGAGGATGCCGCTGCGAATGTCCACCGTGCCGTAGTTGGTGAAGTTCACGCCGACGGTCGTCATGCCGGTATTGGCGGACTTGCGGAAGGTTCCGGCGTTGTCGAACCGGCTGACACTGCCATAGATATCGGCCGCGTCCAGGGCATGGAACAACGCCCCCGCGCGGTTGGTGATGACCGCACCGTTCATACCGATGTCGATCGTACCCGTCCAGAGCACCGTCCCGCCGTTTTCCAACGCGCGGCTGGTCAGAAACACCGTGCCCGCGTTTGCCACGTTGAGCATGACTCCCCCGGGGATGATCGTCCGCCCGCTGCCGCTCATTATGCCGCCCGTCCAGTTCATCACACTGCCAACCGTTACTACCTGGCTGCCGCTCAAGGTGCCGCTGCTCAAGTTCACCACGGCGGGTAAAACCGCGCCCGTGCCATTGAAGTTCGCCGTGCCGCCGGAAATGATCAGCGTGTTGTTCGTGCAGATGTAGTTGCCGGTCAGGTTGGCCGTGCCGCCGCTGAAAGTATTCGTGCCGCTCAGATTCACCAAGCCCGCCAGGTTGGCGGTCCCGCCGCTCACGGTCAGGTGGCCCGCACCCGTCATGCTCGATCCGGCACTCGATACTTGCGTCCCGCCCAGGTTCAGCGTCGCGCCCGCAGGCACGTCGAATGAACCCGTGTGCGTACCGCCACCCGCCAGACGGTTCGTGGTTCCAGGCGAGAGAATGACCGCACCATTGTTGGTAAAGCTCCCGTTGCAGAGCAGCGTGCCGGTCTGAATCTCCACCATGCCGGAATTGTTGAAGCTTACGCCGTCGGCAAACGTCGTCGTTCCGGTGTTGGCGGATTTGCGGAGGGCGCCTGCGTTGTCAAAGCGGCTGTTGCCTGATTGAGCAAACAAAAAGGCCGCGTTCTGGACATTGAACTGCGCCCCGGTGCGATTGGTGATCACTGTCGTGCTCAGGCCGATGTTGGCGCCCGTCCAAAGGATCGTCCCGGCATTTTCCAGCGTGCGCGCAGTCAAATAGGCTGGGATCGGATTATTGATGTTGAGCGTGGCGTTCGGCGCAATGATCGTTCGCCCGCTGCCGCTCATCGTGCCGCCGGTCCAGCTCATCTGGCTGGCCACTGTTACCAGGCCGCTCCCGCCCAGGACGCCACTGCTCAAGTCCACCACCGAGGGTGTCACCAGGCCCGTGCCGCTAAAGTTGGCGATCCCGCCCGAAAGAGTCATCGTGTTGTTGGTGCAGATGTAGTTGCCGGTCAGGTTGGCTGTGCCGCCGCTGAAAGTATTCGTGCCGCTCAGATTCACCAACCCTGCCAGGTTGGCGGTCCCGCCGCTCACGGTCAGGTGCCCCGCACCGGAAATGCTGGAGGCCGCGGTGGAACTGAATGTCCCAGGGGGGAATATCCCAGCGGACAGGTTCAGCGTGGTCCCGGTGCCCAGGTCGAAGGTGCCACTGTTCGTTCCCCCCTGGTCCAACCGGAGCGTCCCACTCAGGATTTCCACCAGGTTGTAGTTATTGAAGGTCATGGTGTCGCCTACGGTCGTCGTCCCGGCGCTGCCGGACTTGCGGAAGGTGCCTGCGTTATCAAAGCGTGAACTGCCGCCGTTGAAATTGAATCGGGCGGCGTTCTGGGCGTGGAAGAGCGCCCCGGGCCGGTTGGTCATGACCGCGGTGCCACAGTTAATCATTCCAGCACCGCTCCACACTACGGTCCCGCCATTTTCCAACGTGCGCGTGGTTAATGACACTGTGCCCGGGTTGGCGATGTTGAGCGAGGCTCCCTCAGCAATAATCGTCCGGCCCGCCCCGCTCATTGTTCCCGCCGTCCACAAGGAGTCCTTGGAGAGGACAAGCGTGCCCGTTCCCGTAAGAATCGGCGCGCTGGCAGCGTCGCCGAAGATCAGGCCTCCACATTCCGCCGCGGCGTTGACGGAAACGGTCACAAAGGGCGTGATGATGGACACGTTATCATTGGATGCGGGCACAAAATTGGGGCTCCAGTTTGCGGCAACATGCCAGTCCCCACTCGCCCCATTGGTCCAGGTAAGGACCAGGGGCATCATGTATGCGAACACGGTCTTGTTGGTCGTCATGACCAGGCTGATGGAAGCGTTTGGCGAAGTCGTATCCCCGGTCCACCCGCGGAAGGTATTGGGAGGAAAGGGGAAGGCCGTCAGGGTCACGAGTTCCCCGTTGGTGTAACTAAGACGAAATGGATCCACGTCCACCAGACCCCCATCACTCAGAACCGTGAGCCGGAAGCGCGCCGAGGCCGTATTTGTCGGGCTGGTGCCATCGCGAAATTCATCCAGGTTCGAATTACCATCACCGTCGGGGTCGCCCAGGCTGCGCTGGCTCGTCAGGTTGCCGAAGTAAGTCTGTTCCCAGGAATCCGGCAGGCCGTCGCCATCGCTGTCGAGCATCAGCATCGCGGGCGCGCTGGTCACGCTGCCCGAACTGTTGGCGACCACCACCGAATATGGGCCTTCGTTAGTCGCGCTGACATTGGCGAGCGGCAGGGTGTCGCTGGTTGAACCCGCCAGGTTGGCGCCGTTGAAACGCCATTGATAGGTCAACCCGCGCGCGTCGGCCATTACCACCGAGAACGACGCGAGTTCGCCGGGGGCGACGACTTGCAGTTGAGGCTGGCTGAGAATCTGCGGGAGGGCAATGGCGGAGGCTGCCGTGCGAATTTCGAAATTGCCGCTCGCGTCGTAGCTGTCCTGCCAGTCCTGCGCGTTGGCAGCAGCCGTCCACATGAACAGCCCCGCCACCAAAGCCGGAAGTCGATCTGAAACTAGAAATCGCATGATCAACCTCTATTAGGCCCGACACGAGGACGGTTTTGGAGCTTTGGGTTTTTTGGGCACCTTGGGCACCTTGGGCGCGAGGGGCGGGCACGGCTCGCTCTGGCATTCAAGGAGCATCACGGCTAAAAGGCCAATAGCATCTTGGATATTGCGGCAGCGTTCGTGGGCAAGAGTGGTAGGGATATGTGCGTAGGGATTGCCCACGCACTCCTCTTTATACGCCTTGATGACACCTTTGAAAGAGGCGCGTATATCTGCGCAACAATCCTTGAGGCCGAGCGGGTCGATGTTGTTCGCCGGATTGTTATGCACGTATGCATAAAGATTGTGCCCCTCCTCCAGTTCGGCATTCTCCAGCGGATCGCGGGAAAGCCAGCGCCCGAGCCGGGGATCGTAGGCCCGATGCAAGGTGAGATTCAGCCCAGCCTCCGCCGCCCATAACATCCCCGCAAACCCGAAATCCGCCTCCAAATCCCCTATCACCCGCGTGCGCCGACCAAAGGGATCGTACGCGTAGCGTGCCCGGACATTGCCACCGGTGTCCGTCATTTCGCGAATGGAACCCAAATGATCGCGCGTGTAAAAGTAGCTGCCGGTGGCCGCCCCCGCCTCCACTTTCATTCCTTGCGCGAGAAAGCGCTTTGAGACCACAGCGTTCGTGTCGCGCTCCTCGCAAATCACATCGTCGCACCACACGAACCGCCGGTTAGACACCTCGGAGCCATTCACCAACTTCCGAATTCTCACGCGACGTCCCAATCCATCGTAAAAGAATTCAGTGCGCTGACCGCCGGCATTGACGGCGACCAGTCGCTGTTCGGCATCCCACTCGTTAGTGACGGCGTTCCCCGCCCCCGTCGTGGTGGTCAACTGGTTGAGTGCATTGTAAATGGCCGAGTTCGTGGTGCCGTCCACCTGTTCGTTCAACCGGTTTCCGGCCGGATCGTAACTGTAGCTGAAGGTCCCGTTGGTGACACCGGCCTCGGAGACGGAAGCCGCGACAACTTGATTTGCCTGATCGTAGGTGAAGCTGTAGAGCGAAGGCGTTTGGGTTCCGGATTGCTGGGACCATGAGGTGATCCGCCTGGCAGCCACATCGCGACCATAAATGAATTCTGAAATCGCCGTGTTTCCAAATTTGTTCGTGATGCCTTGCAGGAGTTCATCCTGAAGATTCCCGGCGTAGCTCATCCGTGCCGTCTGTCCATTGGGATAAGTCTGGGAGGTTGGACGCGGGGAACTGCCATCGTAGGCATAGTTGAAAGTTCCCAAGGAATTGGTAACGCTCGTCACCCGTCCCGCCTCATCCAGCGCCAGCGCCTCAGCGACTCCATGGATGGCAGTGGATACACGCCGGCCGAGTTCGTCATAGCCGAACGTGATGGTGTCATTCAAAGCAGGCCCATCCACGCTCGCCAGTAGTCCGGCGCCCAAGGCGGGCGCACCGGTGATCGGTCCGTAACCATAAATGGTTGTCCCGGCGCCGTCCGTCATGGACGCCAGCCGCTGATGGTTTTGGTCATAAGCAAAGACGACGGCGGGCGTTGCAATCGCGGCATTGACGTAAGTGATGCGGCTGAGCGTATCATCGGGATTGTAATCATATTGCGTGGCCTGCAGCTTTTCATCAATTCGCTGCCGCAGGCGGCTGGTGGTGTTTTCATACACGTAGCGAACTTCCGATCCGTCCGGATAAACCTTGGCCGTGGCGCGGCCCTGCACGTCGTTGCGCCAGTCGGTGGTCCGCCCCATCGGGTCGGTCAGGCTCTTGATCCCGCCGCATTTGCACCATTGAAATTGCGTCACCCGGTTTAGCGGGTCGGTGCGCTTGGCCATTTGCCGCACGGCATTGTATTCCAGCGAAGTCACGCGACCCGCCCGGTCACGACTCTGGGTGAGGTCCAGGCGGGTGTAAGTGGATTCCTGGAAAGTGGCATCTGGAAACGTGATCTTCGTCAGGCGATCCAGCGCGTCGTAATCGAAGGTAAGCGTGTACCCGCTCTCATCCGACCGGGTCCGAACTCTGCCAAATGAATCGTACGTCCAGGAATTGTTGTCGCCCGGTCCGGGGAGGGGTCCATCCACCGAGGTCTGGTAGCCATTGGAATCGTAGGTGTGAGTGGTGGTCGCTCCGTTGGGGTCTGACTCCGTGAGCACCTGCCCGCGTGCATTGTAGGTAAAAGTGGTGACCTGTCCCGCGGCATCCCGTTGGATCAAGGGCAGGTGTTGGGTGTTGTAGGTCGTCTGGGCGAGGAGTTCGTTCTGGCCCGCGCGCGTCTGCCGGGTTTCCAGCAGGTCAATGCCGTTGGTGGCATAGACGTAGGAGAAGATCCGCCCGACCGGATCAATCGAGTTCGTCAGGTTACCGAAGCTGTTGTATCCATAGGTATAAAGCTGGGTGGACCCATCATCAAGCACGCGACCAACCCGGGTGGGCCGGTCTTGCGTGCCGACCGCGTAAGCCGCGCTTTGGCCAGCGTAATTGTACCAAACCCGGCCCTCCAACGGCTCCTTCTCGCTCTCCAGCACACGTACGGCGTTGCCGAGGTCGGTGGTGTGCAGCCAATGGTAAATCTTCGCCTTGGTATAGTCGCCGTAGCCCCCGGCGCAAGCGGTCTTGCTCCAATAATAGGTGTTCCGAGCATGGAGAAAGGCATTGAAGGTCGCCATTCCGGTCGGGACTGAAGCGGCCGGTGCGGAGGCGGCAATCCCGAGGGTCGAGCTCTGGTTGAACTCCACCCGCTCCCGGTTGCCGTCAGGAAAGAGCGTCTCGAGCGAGCGGGTCGCGCCGAATTCGCTTTTTATGAAGGTGTTCGTGCCGTAAGGGGTGATCAGCGAATTGATGAAATCCCCGCCCCCTTCGTAGGTGAATCGCGAGGTCAACCCAATCACGTCAGTGATGTTCGTGAGCCGGCTGGACGCGTCGTAGTCAAAGGTGGCAAAGCGCCCAAAGGGATCGGTGACGCGAGTGATTTTGTAAATGTCGTTGGTGTTGCCGTGGGTCAAAGTGGTGACCTGGCCGATGGCATCGGTGAGGGCAACAAGGCGCAGGTTCGCGTCGTAGGTCAGCGTGAGGGCGTTGCCCATCGGATCAATGATTTGGGTGAGGAAAATCTTTCGCGAAGTGCTGAGGGAGCCATCCGATTGGCTGAAGATTTTTCGGGAGCCATCGGGCGAGAGCATCTCATAACTCGTGGGCGAGGTGCGGGTGAGCCTGGTCAGGTCGAGGTGTTGCATGGCGTAAGTCATGGTGGTGCCATTAAAGCCGCTAAAGAACCGCGCGAAGCCGCCCATGCGGTAATACTGGACGTCAGCGAGGGCATTGGTCGGGTTGTCCTTGATGTAAGCAAGCCAGTCGAAGGTCCACTTGGGGCCGAAGTTCGAATACGTGAAGTTGGCCGGCTGAAAGGCGTCGCGCTGGTTGTAGGTAACCACGCAGCGGACAGGCGGCCCGACCGGTGGCGAGTAGCCTAACGGCTCGTCGGTCAGGCTCAGGCTCACAAACAGCAGATCCACGCTGGAAATCGCCATGCCCTTAGGGTCGACATTGCCACCATCACCGCCACCGCCACCGCCACCACCGCCGCCAACAGGGCCGCCGGCACCGACACAACAACCTCCACAAGCTCCGCCACCGCCGCCTCCGGGATCGGGCCCGCCGACGACGCCCTTGCCCCAAATGCGGCCGCCTTCAGCGGCCCCAACAGTACGCCAACCTTGGCCAAGGGCGCCCGGAGGGGTGAGAAAATAGCCGCTGCATTCGTCTTCGAGCGCCGCTCTCGTTACCCAAACATCATTGCGAAACGTCGGATCCTGCAGCAGGTAAAGGTCCCCTTCCTGCCGCACCATGGCCGCGTAATGGCCGACCTTCCAGTGGACGACGGACGGAACCAGGAAAGCCGCGCCCTTTTCACGAAAGGCCATCTGGTAGTTGAGGTCAACTTTTTGCGACAGCGCCGCGACTTGCGCCAGCGACAACCCGTTGGTCGTGGAGGCAGAATTGAAGATGATCGTGGTGCCAGCGTGCTGCGGATTCAACGAAAGCATGATGCGGTGCAGGGCCAGCGGGCCGCAGCGGAAGGAAATCTCCGGGCGCTCTTTCATTTCCGAGAGGCCCCCGCGCGCGTTGGAAATCAGCTCCGTGGCGGCCCCGATAAACTCCCGGCCCTCGACCGATTTGAGCAACGGTTCAAGTTCTGTCATCCTCCCAAGGCGCGCGTACAGGCACGCAAGTTCACCGACGGCCCGATCCGCGATGGCTTTGCCCTTCGAGTCCGCGGCATCCTTGGCGAGCGCCCAGGCCCGCGCCCATGCATCGAGGGCGAGCGAGTAATGGGCCGTGTTGTAATATTCGATACCGAGGTCCGTGAGCAGAGCCGCGCTCCACACGGAACCGGGATGTTCTCGCAGGAAGCGCGTCAGACTGGAGAAATCGTCGGGGCCGGCGCGTTGCGAGTAACCGAGCAGCGCGGCGGCAAGAGCCGCATTTTCGGCTGCGCTCGGCTCGCCCCCGACCGGGACGAGCGGTTCCTCAAAAATGCGGGCGCGAAAAATGTCCTGCGGCGTGGGGCTCAGAGAAAATTCCAACGCAGTTTTGGGCGACTCGACCCGCGGCACGATCCGGTTCACTTTTACGGCGGATGCGGGCGGGTTCACCTCGGCAGTTAAAGCTGGCGTTTCGGGAGCTACCGCACGCAGGGCCGTTTGACCCATCGCCGCCTGGGCAATGATGCAACAGCCGACTATCAGCCGTGTAGCGGCGTCAACGAGGTTGCCATACCCTTTCCGCTGGCTGCCTGCGAGAATGATTGTCCTGACGGAGTATGGTCTTTTCATAGCATGATGGTCTTTCAATCAGTCATGCGGATTGGGCGGGCGAAACCCCTCAAATATTTTTGGCTTATGGCGGATTCCCACGGAAGACGCCGGAAGCAACACGGTTGGATTGGCCAATGTCGCGCCAGCTATCCCGAAGGGATTGCGAGCATTCGGCCCAGGGTTGCGAGGAACGAGCTACCCTGGGTCAAACGAACGAAATCGCGCAACCCTGAAGGGGTTGCATCGTCGTCCCGTCCGTGGACGATACAACCCCGTTGGGGTTGAAAAACCTTTTGCGATGCGAACCCAGGGTAGGCGCGGGCGCGCCAACCCTGGGCTGACAGATGCAATCCCTTTGGGATTGAAGGAAGTCGGCGTGACTTGTGGGTCAACGTCAAACAAATCACAACCCTGAAAGGGTTGAATCAAGCCCGCATCCTGCGCATCCTGCGTCATGCCGCAATCTCTCGCGAAGATTTTGGTTCACACCGTCTTTTCCACCGAAGACCGGCGACCGTTCCTGCACGACGCCGCGTTCCGCGAAGAATTACACCGCTACCTCGGCGGGATTCTGACCCATCTCGATTGCCAGCCGATTATCGTGGGCGGAGTCGAAGACCATGTTCATCTGCTGTGCGCGCTGGCGCGCACATGCGAAGCCGCGGCGATGGTCAAGGAAGGGAAACGCGGTTCATCGCTCTGGGTGAAGACCAGGAGTCCGGACTTGCAGGACTTTGCATGGCAAAACGGCTATGGAATTTTCTCCATCGGCTTTTCACAGATCACATCGGTGCGGAGCTACATTGCGGCACAGGAGGAACATCACCGCAAGGTGTCGTTTCAGGATGAGTTCCGCCACTTGTTGCGGCGGTATGAGATCGGATTCGACGAACGCTACGTGTGGGATTGATTCAACCCTTTCAGGGTTGATGGGATTTGTTTGACGGTGACCCAGGGTAGCTCGTTCCTCGCAACCCTGGGCTGATTGATTTTATCCCTTTGGGATAACGGAAAGCCCGCAGCCGTCTGTTCAAAGATTAGCAAGCATCGCATCAACCATCCGCCTCGTTACCTCGGCGGCTACGGTTTGGGGGCGGCGGTTTTCTTTGCGGCTTCGGCCTCGTCGAACTCCGCCAACTTCTTGTTCCATTCGGCGGCTTTCTCCGATTGGCCTGTGGCTTCGTAGAGTTGCACGAGGAGCTGAAGGGTTTCCTTCAGATATCGTTTGCTGTCGGCGGGAATTTTGTCCTCCCGCTGCTTCATGCCCTCGTAGCCGGAGAGCAGCGACGGCTCGGCTTCGGTGTATTTCTTCTGCCCCAGCAGACTGATACCCAGCATGCTCCGGGCGTTGAACGTCTGCCAGTCGTCGGGAAGTTTCTTTTCGCTGATGGTCAGGCACTCGCGGGCCAGCGGCTCGGCCTCGGCGGACTTTTGCCCGGCCAGCAGGGTCCGCGTTAGCCCCTCGAGGGCGACAGCCAACTGCGGGTCATCGGCAGGGAGCTTCCTTCGCAACGCCAGCAATTCACGGTACACGGCTTCGGCCTCAGCGAGCTTACCTTCTTGCTGGAGCACCTGAGCCAGAGCGACAAGCGCGGCGTCAAAACTGACCAACGTCCAGGACAGGTGATTGCGGTAGTCATCCTTGTTAAACTCCGCGACCAACTTCTTCCAAACGGCCAGCGCCTGTCGATAGGCTTCAGTCGCCTCATCGAACCGGCCAGCCTCTTTCAGCAACTGGCCGAGGGCCTCATCGGTGCATGCCAGGTGATATCGGCGGTCTTCCGCGTTGAAGTCAGCCACCAATCTAAGCCAGACCGCCCGAGCATCCCGATAAGCTCCAAGCGATTCTGTTGGGCGGCCCGCTTCTCTTAGCAGATTACCGAGCGCGTCGAAATTGATCGCCAGGTGCCAGCGGTCGTCTTCGATGTTGAAATCAGCCACCAACTTCCGCCACAGAACCTGAGTGTCCCGGTAAGCCTTCTCGGCCTCTTGAGTCTGGCCGATGTCCTTGAGGAGCTGCCCAAGCGCCTCATACGAGATTGCAAAACTCCAGCACTCCTGATGGCGATTCCGATCTGATGCGAGCTTTTCATATTGTGCCAGTGCTGTGTGGCATTTCTGCGCGGCCTCGCGGATAGTGGTTTCAGCCTCGGGAAGTTTTCCTTGCGCGCGGAGAGAGACGGCCAGATCCACAAGCGTGGCGGCCACATCCGGATGCTCATTTCCTAGCAGTTTTCTGCGCATCGCCAGCAACTCGTGGATCGCAGCCTCGGCCTCGACCCACTTGCGTTGTTGGCGGAGCACGTCACCCAGGAGATTCAGCGAATGGGCTAGGTCTAAATGCTCAGTGCCGAGCAGTTTCTTTTGCATGGCCAGTGCTTCGCGCGCCGTGGTTTCGGCCTCGGGCAGTTTTCCTTGCGCGCGGAGCAGGCCGGACAGCAGGTTGAGAGAATTGGCCACGTCGGGATGGTCATTGCCCAATCGTTTCCGCTGGATCGCCAGTGCTTCGCGGATAGTGGTTTCAGCCTCGGACGATTTCCCTTGATCGCGGAGATAGATGGCCAGTTTGTGAAGCGTGGTGGCCACGTCCGGATGCTCGTTGCCCAGCAGTTTTCGGCGCATCGCCAGCACCTCGCGAGACAGCGCCTCGGCCTCAGCGCGCTTGCCTTGATGATAGAGCACCCAGGACAGGTGGTAGAGTGCGTAGGCCACGTCGGGATTTTCGTCGCCCAGCACCTTTCTGCGTATCGCCAGCACCTCACCGGTCACCGCCTCGGCTTCAGTCCACTTGCCTTGGTCGGCAAGAAAGATGGCTAGATCTTGAAGCGTGGAGACTACGTTGCGATTTTCGTTGCCCAGCAGTTTCTTGTATATCGCCAGTTCCTCGCGAGATAGCGTTTCGGCCTCGGCGTGTTTGCCCTGAACATTGAGGTTCCACGCCAGCAGGTGGAGTGCAGCGGCCACACTAGTGTGTTCGTCGCCGAGCAATTTTTTGCATATCGCCAAGGCCTCGCGCGCCGTGGTTTCTGCCTCGGATAGTTTGCGTTCTCCCCGGAGCAGAAAGGACAGGTTGCTGAGGGATTCGGCCACGTCGAGATGTTCGTTGCCCAACAGTTTTCTGCGCATCGCAAGCGTCTCGCGGTACATGGTTTCGGCCTCGGCCGCCCTGCCTTGCCTCCACAGCACGCCGGACAGGTTGTTGAGCGAGGCAGCCACGTCTGCATGTTCATTGCCCATCAGCTTCTTCCGCAGCGCCAGCGCCTCGCGATGCATGGCCGCGGCGTTGGTGTATTCGGCGAGGTCAGAATACACGTTCCCCAGCGTCGCCCGCAGGTCTGCCTCGACCGCGGGTTGAGTCTTCAAGTCTTTCAGCCGCTTCGCAGTCTGGTCCAAAATCTCCCGCAGCATCGTCGTGTCGCGGCCCAACGCGGCTGCCGGGCCGACGCCTCCCATCATGTCCTTCATGAATTGGGCGACCTGTCGGCTCTTGGCCGCCTCCGATTCCGCCTGGCCGCGCAGCCGGGTTTGCTCGCGCTCGGCGCGTGTGGCGCGGATCGCCTGCCAGGTGCTCGCGGCGATTCCCCCCAGCAGAACGAGCAGAACGGCTGCGCTGGCTGCGAAGGCCAGCTTGTTCCGCCGAACCAGTTTCTGGAAACGGTAGAGATTGCTGGGCGGGCGAGCGACGACCGGCTCGTTGTCCAGATGGCGCTGGAGGTCCATCGCCAATCCGTTGGCGGTTTCGTAGCGGCGGGTGCGGTCCTTCTCCAGACACTTCATCACGATCCAGTCGAGGTCACCGCGAATCAGATGCATGAGTCTCGGCGGGTCGGTGTGCCGGTGCTGTGCGACCGTGCTCAGATCAGCGCGGTTGAGCGTGTTCAGCCGCGTGGAGGGCTTGGGCGGCTCTTGCTCGCGAATGATGCGGCGGATTTCAGCGACACCCGAGGCCACGAGCGTTTCCGCGTCGAACGGCGTGTTGCCGCTGAGCAATTCATACAGCAGCACTCCGAGCGAATAGATGTCCGCGCGCGTGTCTATGTCCAGGCTGGTCATCTCGGCCTGCTCCGGACTCATGTAGGCGGGCGTGCCGATGAATTGCTCGAACGCGGTGAAAACGGTCTTGTCCGTCAGGCGCTGCTCGATGGCTTTGGCAATGCCGAAGTCAATGACCTTGGGCACCGGCACGCCGTCATTGACGGTCACGAGGATGTTCGATGGTTTGATGTCGCGATGAATGATGCCCTTCTGGTGCGCGTGCTGAATTGCATGGCAAACCTGGGTGAAGAGCTTCAGGCGTTCTTCGGTCGGGAGATTGTTTTGATCGCAGTACTCGGTGATTTTAATGCCGCGCACCAGTTCCATGACGAAGTAGGGCCGGCCCGTATTGGTCGCGCCGGCATCGAAGACCTTCGCGATGTTCGGATGATCCATCATCGCCAGCGCCTGCCCCTCGGCTTCGAAGCGCGCGACGACTTGCTTCGTGTCCATGCCGAGCTTGATGACCTTGAACGCCACACGGCGGCGCACCGGCTCTTCTTGGTCGGCCATGTAAACGACGCCGCACCCGCCTTCACCGATTTTCTGAAGCAACTTGTAGCGGCCAATCCGGTCGCCGGGCTTTTCGGTCAACTGGATCGTCTGGCGGGAGTTTGGAGTGTGCTTTAGAAAATCGGACTCACCTTCGTCAGCATCCGCTTGCAGCAGAGAGAGGATTTGCTCCTTTAACACCGAATCATTCCCGCAAGCCTCGTCTAGGAAGCGCGTGCGCTCCGCTCCAGCAGGCCGGGTTTTGGCCTCATGGAGCAGTTCAATGATTCGATCTGCGTTTGCCACAATCAAATGGTGAAGGGGCTGTGCCCTTCCACCTGTTCAAGCGGAATCCAGCCGCGAATTCCCTCAATAATATGTTTGGTGTTCACGCTTTAGCGTGCCCGGCGGCAACGCACACCCTGAAGGGTGGACACCAGACACCCGGTCAAAAAAATGCCCGGCTTAGCTTCCGGCCGTTCCCTTCCGGACCTCGCGCAAAAGCCACGCCCGCGCAAATCCCCAAACCCGCTCCGCTGTGCTCAAGGACACACCCAGTTCTCGCGCCGCCTCCTCTTGCGTCAAGCCGACGAAAAAACAGAGCTTCACCATCTGCGCCGCGCGCGTGTCCACCGTTGCCAGGCGATCCAGCGCTTCATCCAAAGCCAGCAACTCGTCGTCCGGCATCGGTGACGGCAATTCCACTGCATCAATGTCCACACGCTCCAAATCCCCGCCCCGCTTGAGCGCCTTCTTTGCCCGCGCACGATCCACCAGGATGCGCCGCATGGCTTCCGCGGCGGCGGCGAAGAAATGCCCACGTCCTTCCCATTGTTGCGATTGGGCCGGACCGACCAGTCTCAAGTAAGCCTCATGCACCAACGCGGTAGGCTGAAGCGTCTGGCCCGGCGCTTCGCCGGCCATCTTGTTCGCCGCGAGCCGGCGGAGTTCCTGATAAACGAGCGGAAGCAACTCATTGGCGGCTTTCGCGTCGCCGTTTTCGATGGCTTGGAGGATTTGGGTGACGTCACTCATGCTGATCCGGGTTCTCAGGAGATACTCCCGGAGGCTCGAAAACCCAAGGATGAAGTTTGCCTCCATCCTGCTCCAGCCGTAATTGTTCACGGCGCCCGACTCGTGCGCGATTTAGATTTCAAGCATTTGAGCGAAGGCAAAGGCGCGCCGGTGACCGCGCGTTCCGGCAATGACAGCATCACGATTCTGGATCCGTATCGCGCGGGCGAAGGTGGATCGGCCAGGTTCACCAAGCTTTAGGCGCGCCCGATCTGAGTCGGAGCATGACCTGGTTTGCCGCGCCGACGGGCCGGCTCTTTCGTGTGGCCAGGAACGCCACCGGTGCTGCCGCGCGCAAGCCGGATGGCGATTCATCGAGTCATTTCGCATTGCGGCCCGTGGTCCGAAGGCCGACGCGGTAGGCGCCCGACTCCAGGCCATAGGCGAACGCCTCGTTCACGGCATCGAGGTTGAATTCGTCGTGGACCAAGCCTGCGAAGGGAAAGCGCGCGTGGTTCCGTTCAATGAATTCCACGGCGGCGACGAGATCGTCATGGTTGTAATTGTGCAGCCCTTTGATCGTGTGAACATTTCGCACCAACTGCTCGGCGCTGATTTGCAGAGGGCGCTGCGGATGCGCCGCACCGACAAAAACCACCGTCCCGCCGATGCCCAGCGCGGCGATGAGCGCCTCCATGGTTTCGGGCACGCCGCTGTAATCGAGCGCCACGGTCGCCGACTCGCCCGGAATTCTGCCGGCCATCTGTTCCTTCAGCGGCTTGCCTTGAGCCTCCAGGTTGACCAACAGGTCCGCGCCGAACTTTCGCGCCGTGGCGAGGCGCGATTCGTCAATGTCCACGGCGATCACGCGCTTCGCTCCCGCGCTGCTCGTCATGGCGCACGCGAAGATGCCGAGCATCCCCGCCCCGGCGACGATCACGTTGCGGTCCTTCACTTCGCCGGCCAGCCGCAGCGAACCGGCGACCGAGGCCACCGCGCAATTGACCAACGCCAGCACGGTGAGCGGAATCGGCTGATCCAGGCGGATCACCGGCGTGTGCTGGCGCAGGATGCAGTATTCCGCCAATCCTCCGTGGAGCGTGCTGTCGGGTTTGAGCAATTCATGGCCGTATTTGAACAGGCCCTCACCTTTTTGCGGGACGCCCATGCGCGCCAGGCACGAGCACGGATCAGAAGCGTAGATTGCCCACGTCACGCGATCACCGACGCGCAACGCCGCGCCGCGGCAATCCAGCTTGGGCGCACCCGGACCGAGTTCCTCGATGCGCCCGACGATTTCGTGGCCGAGAATGGTCGGCGTCTTCTCAATCCGTTTTCCGCTGAAGGTATTCAGGTCGCTCCGGCACAGCGTCGTGTATTCATTCCGGATCAAGATTTCGCCCTGGCCCAGCGCCGGTACATGAACCGTCTCGAAAGTGAATGGTCTGCCCGTCGAGTGAAAGACCGCCAGCTTGCTGGTTCTCATGGCGAATCAGGCGAGTCTGGTTTGAATCAACCGTGGACGATGCTCCAAGTCCGGCACCGCAGGCGGGTGCCGCAATGCGCTGCAGGAGTGCTGGCAAGTCCCCGAAAAGGTGAGGCAGCGTTTCATGCCGACATGAAGCCGCCAACGCGCGATGGAGTCAATCACAGCGGATCTTCGTTCTCGACGGTCAACCGACTCCGCAGCCTGCCTGCCGCGGCCTCCATTGAACCATTCCACACCATCACCCACACCACGACCGGGGCGCGAGTCCTGCCGGCCAAGACGAAGTCATCCATGGTGTCCACGATGCGCCGGCGCGGGCGTCGGCGCGTCCGGCGCGCACTGGAGAATGAGCACGGGATACAACGAGCCGAGAGTGTTCGATCCCGGCAACGTGAACATCCGCAATCGGCCGAGGACGCCCAGCAAACCACGCCGTTCTTCCGCAGCGAAGTACCGGTGCGCGATCAGGCCGGCGAAAAACGGCGAATTCATCGCGCCGATTGCCAATGCACCGTGCGCCAGGCTGATCCGCGCGCCTTCGAACGCCAGCGGCTTGCCGAGTTACCTGGCCATGTTGAAGCAACCCGAAGCCCGGATGAAATACTGGCGGAACACAAGGACGCTGGGTTTGATCCTGAATTGGTCTCGCGTGGGATTCGTCCCGGCGAACGCGGTGAAGACTTGCGGACATGAGCAAAACAAAAAAAGCAGACGAGCGGTCGCACGAAGCGTAGCATCCATTCCAACCATTGCGCCCGACTCCAATCCGATGAAAAAAGTTTTGACCGCCGTTCTGGCCCTGGCCGCTGGCTTCGCGTCGGGCGGCGCGGCACAGAGTCCTCTTTCGCTGCCGAATGAGCCGAACGTCTGGGTCAAGTCTCCGAAGAACCCGAAGCTCACCCTCGGTCGCGCGAGCGATTTCGACAGTCAAAACATCATGTCGCCGGCCATTGCCAGGGACGGCGGCAGATATTTCCTCTTCTACGCGGGCGGGCCGTCGGGACCGAAAACCGGCGGCGAGCTGGTCCGCTATCAACTGGGGCTGGCGCTTTCCGACGACGGCGAAATCTGGACCAAAACCGGCCGGCCGCTGTTGCCGCTGGGTGAGCGCGACAACTTTCACGCCACGCCCGCCTTGCTCCGCAGTCCGGCTGGCGATCTGCTCAAGCCCGACGGACGCTGGCACATGGTCTTTTGCGGCAACCGCGCCGACGATGTCGAGCACGCCACCAGCCGCGATGGTCTGAGTTGGGAAAAGGACCTGCGCAGTCCGATTTTCAAATCGGCTTACGCGCCCAATCTTGTTCAGGTCGGCGAGGAGATTCGGATGTATTACGTCCACAAACCCACGACCTCGGATGGCAAACCGCGGGCGTGGGAAATTCACCTGGCGGTTGGCCATGATTTCCATGCGCTCAAGCCGCATCCGGCGAATCCGGTGCTCAAACTCTCGCAACCGTGGGAGAAGAACCACCTCTTTTATCCCTATGTCCTGCGCGAGGACGAGACGTGGGTCATGTTTTACGCCGCTTACTGGCTGAATCACCCGACCGCCGGCACGGCAACGGCCATCGGGATAGCCACGAGCCGCGACGGTTTTCACTGGACCAAAAGCCCGGCCAATCCGGTGCTCACACCCACGCCGGGCAGCGCCTTCGATTCGATCTACACGTCGGGCCAGGCAGTTCTTCGCGACGGCGACCGGTATCGGATGTACTACGCCTCGCGGATCGATATGATTCACAAGTATTACGCCATCGGTCTGGCGACAAAAACCGGACGGCTGGTTTCGCCACGGTGAGTGCAGTCACCTCTAGCGCGACGCGACACCCAACGGTCGCAAATCATCCGGCGCCGTCGCACCCGCAGCACGAACCCAAGTGAAAAACTTCGTGACGCAGAGGACGCGAAACTCTAAAACACCCCGTCCGTCCAACTCACAGATTATGAAGACAATCCTGCCCGCCCTGACCTGCCTCGCCATCATCGCGCCCAACCTGCTCGCAGCAGACAAGCCCGCAAAACCCAACCTCGTCTTTATTCTCTCCGATGACCACGGCCTGGACGGCGTGGGTTGTTACGGCTCGGACCGTTTCCAGGGCCGGACGCCGAACATGGACGCGCTCGCAAGTTCGGGCATCCGTTTCGAGAACGCGTATTGCACGCCGCTGTGCGGTCCGACGCGCTGCCTGCTGAACACGGGCCGTTACGGTTTCCGCACCGGCGGCACGAACAACCAGAATGCGCGCGAGCCGGCCTCGAAGGACGAGCCGTCCCTGGCGCGCACGCTCAAGCAGGCCGGCTACGCCACCGGCATGGCCGGCAAATGGCGGCAGATGGGCGAGTCGCCGGGCGAGTGGGGCTTCGAGGAATTCATCACCGATCCGACCGCCGCCGGGTGGTATTGGAAGTCGAACTACACGAAGAACGGGAAACTCGTGGAGACGGACAAGGAAGTTTATTGCCCGGACGTGAACCTGGAATTCGCCAGGGATTTTTTCCGCCGCCACAAGGACGAACCGTTTTACTTCTACTTCCCTTCGCATCTCGTCCACGGCCCGATCCTGCGCACGCCGGCCACCAAGCCCGGCACGACTGGTGCCGAGGCGCTCTACGACGACAACATCGCCTACCTCGACAAGCAGATCGGCGAACTGGTCGCGGAACTCGACAAGCTCGGCCTGCGCGAGAAAACGCTCGTCGTGTTTTCGGCGGACAACGGCACGGCCCGGCAATCCGGCACGCTCGGCGGGCGGCAAATCAACGGGCAGAAGAGCACCATGCTCGAAGGCGGCGCGCACGTGCCGTTCATCGCCAATTGGAAGGGCGTGACTCCGGCGGGCAAGGTGCTCAAGGACCTGGTGGACTTCAGCGACCTGTTCCCGACGTTCGCGGAACTGGCCGGCGCGAAAATGCCCGCCGGCGTGAAGTTCGACGGCCGCAGTTTCGTTCCGCAATTGCGCGGCGAGAAAGGCAATCCGCGCGAATGGATTTTTGTGCAACTCGGCGCGAGGTGGTACGCGCGCAACGCCGGCTGGAAATTGAACCAGGCCGGCGACTTGTTCGACCTCAGCGACGCGCCCTTCGCGGAAAAACTCGTCGCCGCCAGCGGGCAAAGCGACACCGCCAAGACCGCGCGCAAGCAATTGCAGGCCGTGCTGGACGAACTGAATCCCGCCGCGGGCAAGAACCCGGTGTCCCAGGACCCCGCCGCGAAGAAAGCCAAACGGAAAGCCAGGCGCGCCGCGAATCAGTAGCCGCGCCCGGGATTGTTACCGCGCCTCGAACGATTCCGCTTTGCGGCCGGCGACGACGGAGGCGTGATCCTTTTTCTTCCCGAATTACGCTTATGGTGGTATAAGACCACACAACCAGCCATGAACGCCCCCAAAGGCGAAGAGACCATTTTTGCCGAAGCGTTGCGCCTGCCGCCGGAGGAGCGCGCCGCCTATCTCGCTCAATCCACCCACGGTAACGCCGAACTGCGCCAGCGCATCGAGTCTCTGCTCGGGAGCTACGAGGCCGGAGATTTTCTGGAACAGGCGGCGGCGCCTCAAGCGCGCCCGACGCTTCACGTCACCGTTCCCCTCACCGAAAAGGCCGGCGATCGGATTGGCCGCTACAAATTGCTTCAGCAAATCGGTGAGGGCGGCTGCGGCGTTGTTTACGTGGCGGAACAGGCCGAACCGGTTCGCCGCCGCGTGGCGCTCAAGATCATCAAGCTCGGCATGGATACCAAATCCGTGATCGCGCGCTTTGAAGCTGAGCGGCAGGCGGTCGCGATGATGGATCACCCGAACATTGCGAAAATATTCGACGCGGGATCAACGGAACGCCCCCTCACCCGTCCTTCGGACACCCTCTCCCCCGCTGGGGGAGAGGGAAGGGGTGAGGGGGACACGGCGCTCTCCGCCGGCCGCCCTTACTTCGTCATGGAACTCGTCCGCGGGATGAAGATCACCGAGTACTGCGACGAAGCGAAACTCTCCACTCGCGCCCGGCTCGACCTGTTCATCCAGGTTTGCCAGGCCATTCAACATGCGCACCAAAAGGGCATCATTCACCGCGACATCAAGCCCTCGAACATTCTGGTGACCGTGAACGACGGGGTGCCCGTGCCGAAGGTGATTGACTTCGGCATCGCCAAAGCCACCAACGGCCAGCAGCTCACGGACAAAACGCTGTTCACGGCCTTCGAACAATTCATCGGCACACCCGCCTACATGAGTCCGGAGCAGGCGGTCTTGACCAGCCTGGACATTGACACGCGCAGCGACATTTACGCGCTCGGCGTGCTTCTCTACGAACTGCTGACTGGCAAGACTCCGTTCGATGCGAAGGAACTGCTCGCGATTGGTCTGGACGAAATGCGCCGCACCATTCGCGAACAGGAACCGCCGCGTCCTTCTACTCGTCTCAGCACGCTGCCCGGCCAGGAGTTGAACACCACGGCGCAACGCCGCGGGCTCGATGCTCCGAAACTCGTCAGCGAACTCCGCGGCGATCTCGACTGGATCGTGATGAAGGCGCTGGAGAAAGACCGCGCCCGGCGTTACGAAACGGCCAATGGCTTGGCGATGGACCTTCAGCGGCATCTGAACAATGAGCCGGTCGTGGCTCGTCCACCCAGCGCGGCGTATCGGTTCGGGAAACTTGTTCGGCGCAACAAACTGGCATTCGTGGCCGGTGCCTCAGTGGCCGCCGCGCTGGTGCTTGGATTGGGCGTCGCCACGTGGATGTTCTTTCGCGAACGAACGGCCAAGCAGGAGCAGGTGCGACTGCGCCAGACAGCCCAAGCCGCCCAGCGGAACGAAGCCGCGCTCCGCCTTGAAGCTGACACGGCGCGCACCAATGAAGCACGGCTGCGCCTCCAAGCCCAAGCCGGTGAGAAAAAAGCCGAGGCCGAAGCCGCCCGGAGTGAGCAGGTGGTCCAGTTCCTCAAGGAGATGCTCAAAGGTCTCGGACCGTCAGTCGCCTGGGGCGGCGACCGGACCTTGTTGCAGGAGATGCTGAAGCAGACGGCCGCGCGCATCGGCCAGGGTTTGACCAACCAGCCCGATGTCGCCATTTCCCTTCGCCTGAGTTTGGCTGAGACGTATGAGGAACTGGGACTTTACGAACCCGAGGCCGAGATCGCCGAACAGGCGCTGTTGTTCGCGCAGTCAACGATCGGTAAAGAAAGCCTGCCGGCAGCCAACTCTTTGGCCCAACTCGGATGGGCCGAGTGGCGACTCAACAGGCTCGACCAGGCCGAGAAGCATTCGCGCGAAGGGCTGGCCATGCGCCGAAAACTGCTCGGAAACGAGCATGCCCTCGTGGCGGATTCGCTCGGAAAACTGTGTTTTGTTCTGGCCAATCAAAAGAAGCCGGTCGAAAGCGAGACGGCGGCGCGCGAAGCGCTCACCCTGCGCCAAAAACTCTTGGGAGACGACCATCCGGATGTCGCCCGATCGCTGGCCGCGCTGGCCACGGTGCTGCGCATGGCCGGCCGATATGACGAGGCTGAACCTTATGCCCGGGAGGCGCTCACCCTGCACCGAAAATTGCTGGGCAATGGGCACTACGACACCACCACGGCGCTCAACAAACTGGCCATGGTCTTGATGGGCCAGCGCAAGTTCGCGGAGGCCGAGGACTTGATGCGGGAGTCGCTGGCAACGCAAAAGAAGCTGCTGGGCGATAAGCACCCGGAACTGGTCTTGTCGCTCAACTTGCTGGGGCAGATTCTGTCCGCCCGCAAACAGGCCGAGGCCGAAGCCATGCACCGCGAGGCAATGGCGCTACAGAGAAAATTGCATGGCGACGAGCATCCCGCCGTGGCGCAGGCGCTCAACAACTTGGCCGTCGTGCTCCGCGATCAAGGCAAGCTGGCCGAGGCCGAAACGATGCATCGCGAGGCCTTGACTATGCGGAGGAAACTCCTGGGCGACGAGCATCCCGAGGTGGCGCGGTCGCTCGACAGGTTGGCCGTGGTGCTCTCCCGTCAAGGCAAGCAGGTCGAGGCAGAAACCATGCAGCGCGAGGCGCTGGCACTACGCAGAAAACTGCATGGTGACGAGCATCCCGACGTGGCTGTGTCGCTCAACAATCTGGCCATGGTGCTCGTCCGTCAAGGCAAGCTGGCCGAAGCCGAAACAATGCATCGCGAGGCCTTGACTATGCGGAAGAAACTCTTGGGCGACGAGCATCCCGACGTGGCGCAGTCGCTCAACAATCTGGCCATGGTGCTCGTCCGTCAAGGCAAGCTGGCCGAAGCCGAAACAATGCATCGCGAGGCCTTGACTATGTGGAAGAAACTCCTGGGCGATGAGCATCCCGACGTGGCGCTGTCGCTTAACAACTTGGCCGACGCGCTGTTCCGTCAAAGCAAACTGGCCGAGGCTGAAGTCATGTATCGCGAGGAACTGGCGCTACAGAGAAAATTGCATGGCGACGAGCATCCCGACGTGGCGCAGTCGCTCAACAAGTTGGCCCGTGTGCTCTTCGACCAAGGCAAGCTGGCGGAGGCCGAAGACAGCTTGCGCCAGGCCTTGGCGACAGCGAGGAAAGCGCCGGAAACTCCTGCGCTCGGGAAGTTCTTGCATCACCTCGCCGAGGTGCTCCGGGAGCGGAAGAACCTCGGCGAGGCCCGCTCCCTCGCGGAGGAAGCAGTTGCTCTCTATCAGCGTCATGCGGACTGGCCCTCGGACGAAACCGCGCACGCCTTCCGCGTGCTGATGGCCGTACTCACGGACGCGCGCGACTTTGAGCGGGTTGACGCTCTGTGGCCGCAGCAGGTGCAGTTCGTGCAGGCACAATGGCCGGCGGACGACCCCGAACTTGCGGGTTTGCTTGCTGAATTCGCCCTGGGCCTTCTGAGCCGAGAAAAATTCGGAGAGGCCGAACCGTTGGCGCGAGAATGCTTGGCCATCCGCGAAAAGAAAGCACCGGACGACTGGCGCACGTTCAACAGCCGGAGCGTGCTGGGCGGCAGCCTGCTCGGACAGAAGAAATATGCCGAAGCCGAACCGCTGTTGCTCTCCGGTTATGAGGGGATGATGCAGCGCGAGAACAAGATTCCTCCCATTGGCAGGTCGCGTCTGAGGGAGACCCACCAGCGTTTGGTGCAACTGTATGAAGCGACTGGCCGTCTCGAAGATGCGGCCAAGTGGAAGCAGAAGCTGGCTGAGTTTGAGGAAAAAGAGGAGCAGCGACGCACAGCGATCACCCGTGAAACCCAAAGCCGGGATTCCAGCTCGAAAACCAACAGCCCGCCAAAGTGAGCGACGTCACGCAGATTCTTGACGCGATTCGGCATGGCGAACAAAAGGCCGCTGACGAATTGCTCCCGCTCGTCTATACGGAGCTGCGCCGGTTGGCCGCGCACAAAATGGCGACCGAAGACCCGGGCCAGACGCTTCAGCCTACGGCGCTGGTCCACGAAGCTTGGCTGCGACTTGCCGGCAAGGAAAACCCCAAATGGAATGACCGCACGCACTTCTTCGCCGCCGCCGCGGAAGCGATGCGGTTGATCCTGGTGGACAACGCCCGCCGTAAACGGAGTCAGCGTCGTGGTGGCGGTCAGCAGCGGGTCGAACTCGTGGATGTTCCCGTTGCGACTGTGCCCAACGACGATCAATTGCTGGCAGTGGATGAGGCGTTGGCGAAATTCGCCGCGCGGGACAAGCAGAAAGCGGAATTGGTCAAGCTCCGCTATTTCGTCGGCATGACGATTGAGGAAGCCGCGGATGTCCTGGGCATTTCCGCGCCGACGGCCAAGCGCCATTGGGCCTACGCCCGCGCCTGGCTGGCGGAAGAGATAAAGTCCAGCGACCCCGCTCACCGAACGGCGGTTTAACCACGGATTGACACGGATGCACACGGATAAGCATCCAATCTGTGAATCGGTGTTTCTGAATCCGTGTTCATCCGTGTCCATCCGTGGTTGATTGGCCTCCCAAAATCTTTCACTTCGCTGATCCGTTTTTTCCCGGAATTCCGCTTATGAGGGTGAATGACAGCACAACTTGCAAAACCATTTGAACCATGAAAACCACAAACAAAATCATCAAAACCCTGCTCGGAGCAGTGCTCTCGCTGCTCGTTACATTTGGATTAACCCACAGTGCCGCGGCACAAACACGTATCGCGTTTTCGGCCGACGTGACCAACCGCAAGACGCATCAAACTTCCCACGAAATCTTTTCCATGAATTCGGACGCGTCCGGCGTCGTGCGATTGACCAGCACGAGCGGGAGTTCCGCTTTCCCCGCATGGTCACGGAACCAGACATACATTCTGTTCCATCGGGCAACCCCTGTTGAAAGCACTCTGTATGTCATGGAGGCGAACGGCGAGATCAACGGCGGACGGACGTTTGCCGTCGGACCGGCTAGCGGGACCGGACATGATTGGTCTCCAGATGACAGCATGATTGTTTTCGAGGGCACAAGTGACGTGGGATATGGCCTTTGGATTGTGGGGGTAAACGCAGACACGGGCGAAGTCGGCACGCCGACGCTTGCCCGGGCGGGGAACTGTTATGCGCCTTCCTGGTCTCCAGACGGAATACACATTGCCTTCGTAACTCCTGGTGGGCCCGGCACGATCATAAAAGTTCTCGATCTGACGACAGGCACGGAGACGGCCGGCTTCGGTGGCAATCAGCCGAGCTTCAGTCCGGACGGAAGCAAGCTCGCTTTCATGGCGCCGGGGCCTGTCACCACCACGAGCAAAGGCAAAACCACGACAACCTGGTACTACGAAATCTTCATCGCGAATGCGGACGGCTCTGGAATTACGCAGATGACGACCGTTCAATCCGACCTCGTCGGGTTTCCGAAGTGGTCCGCGGACGGCACGCAGTTGGCCTTCCGCAACAAAGTCAGCGGCGTGAACTGGATTTACAAACTCACGCTGGGCAGCGGCGCTGTTACTTCGCTCTACAAGGGAGGAGTTACTCTGGATTGGGCACCGTAGGAATTTCAACAAGGCATCACTCTGCTCACAACAAAACAAACAAAACCTATGAAAAAAAGTATCTCAATACTCGCAACGATGGCGTTTCTCGCGCTCTCTTTACCCCTCACCACAAACGCAGCCACCGGGCCATGCGCATCAGCCCCTCAGGTTTATGACCTCAAGACGGATTGGAGCGATACCGCAAACCCAAATGGAACGTGGTCGTATCGTGCGGGAGACGGTCTGCTAATAAACAATCCTTTTCCATGGGTAGGCACCGGCTATGATGGCTACTTCCTGACACTTTTTCCTGAGGTTTCTGCGATGGAAAAAGTCGCGGGAACCGTTCACGTATATGGAGACTTCATCTCCCTCAATCCCGGATCCCTTGAGGATGGCGATGTCCTGGTTGTCCCGGGCATTGGCGGAAATATTCTCTGGACGGCTCCCGTCAGCGGAACGATCGATATTTCCGGGTCTATGTGGTCAATCAACAGTTTCCTCTGCTCTGGCGATCGATTCTCCGTTCCGGCCTGGACGCTAACCCAGAATGGAAGTTCTCTGAGCGGTGGGGATGTTGGAGTTCCCTTTTGTTACGACGGTAATCCAAGAGGTTCTCCTTATGACTTTTCGTTGGGTTCCGGAGGAGCGGCTGCGTTGCAGAACATACCGGTTGCGGCTGGCGACCAGATCGTTCTGGCGTTTAGTATTCCATGGGCGGTTGGCCTCAATTTTACGATCACGCTGACGCCAGATTCCGCCGGTGGCCAAAACGATGCGATCATCTGGCATCAGCCGCTGGCCCGCAATGGCGCCAGCGAGGACACTGATCCGAGTGTAGGCAGAACCGTGAAGTATCGGTTCAAACGCGGCAGCACCATTCCGATTCAGATCCACGCGCTGGATTGCGCCGGAGCAGACGTGACTTCCAATGCCAACGTGATTGGCAAGGTGACCGTGTTCGGTGATTCGAATTGCGACGGCGCCGCCGATGCCAATGCCGAGCCGATCGAGTTCAACGGCGTCGGCGGGGGCGGCGGAGTGATGGACAAGATTGGCGGTCACTTGAAGTACAACCTCGACATGCAGTCACTGCCGACAACGACGCATTGCTACATCCTGCGGGTGACGGTCACGGACACCAGCACCGGCGAAGAAAAGTCCGAGGAGGTCCTGCTCCAGGCGAAGTAATAAACGAACCCCTCACCCGGCCTTCGGCCACCCTCTCCCCATCGGATGGGGAGAGGGAAGGGGCGAGGAGCCTAACGAAATGAAAGAAGAGGCAACGATGAAAACTTTGAAATGGACCTTGTTGGTCGTGCTCGTCGCCGGTTTGAGCGTCTCGACGATCATGTTTCTCACCCGTTCGCCGCGTCCGCTGGACATGGATGTGAAGGAGGCCACGGATGGGAATGAGCGAAATCCAGCGGTCGAGCGAAACGAAGCAGTCGCTGATGAGGCCACGCCGTTGGCAACCGCTCTTGTTCGCAAGCTGGTTCCCGCGATTCCGCTGACGCGCGACCAAACAGCCGTGCCTGCGGCCGACATTGCATCGCTGCCCGTCAACGTGGTGCAGGTCCGCGCGGACCAGGTGCTGGCGAAGGTCAATGATCAAGCCATTCTGCTCAAGGATCTGGCGCCGCTCCGGGCCGACGAACAGGAACAGGCGATGACCGTGGAAGAATACGAATCGCGCCTGAACCGCGCCATCGAGATGGAGTTGACCTTCCAGACCGCCGCGGCCCAAGGCGTGGACCTGACGCCTGACCAAAAGCGGCGCGTTGAGGGCGTCGCGCGAAAGCCTGAAGCCGCGTTGCGGGAATACACAAAGCAGGGCATCACCTGGAGCTCGGTCACTGCGACCCAAGTGGAGTTCGAGCAACGGCTGACCGCCGCCCTGATGTTGCAGCAGAACCTCGTGGCGCTGGAGGTCCCTGTCGCACCATCTTCGGACGCCAATGTTCAACTGCGCTACGAGCAAACACGCAGCGACGTTCTCAGCCGTCTGAAAGCCCATGGCAACATCATTCAGGGATGGCCCCAGCTCTGAGAAAAGCAAATCCTCCGGCCATCTTGCGGTCTCAGCGTCTCGGCGCAGGACGTGAAGGGGTCGGCCAATAGTATGGTGCGTTCTCGCTGGCTTCGAGCTGCGACCAAGTGCCCACTGTGGCTGGCGACGCGCCCCGCCCTCCGTCGCAGCACCGCGCTCATCGGAACTCGACGCCAAGTCGCCAAGGGGCCAAGGCGCGACCAAACGGCTGCCGGAAGGAACCGCCGAGACGCGAGGCACGCAGAGGTTTTGCAGGGGCAGGTTTTCCTCCGCGTCCATCGCGTCTCTGCGGTTGAATGGTTTTTCCCGCTGCGTCTTTGCACCTTCGCCTTTGCGTTTAATCGAAATGGCGTTGACTCATCCCGGCTGTTGACGTCCGCCACCAGCCGCGCTTAACTTCCGCCCATGAGCACGGTGCAGGAAATCAAGGCCGCCATTGAGACGCTGTCGCCCGCCGAGCGCGCGGAGTTGGAGCGCGCGTTGCGGGAATCGCATCCGCCGCTGGACCCAGAAGTGGACAGCCCGGAATTAGAGGCGGAGTTGTTGAAGGCGGCCAAGGGACCGTTCACGCCGTTCGCCCCGGAGGATTTGCGCGAGGCTTGCGCACAGGTCGCCCGCCAAAAGCGCGGCCAATGAGCGCGTCCTTTCGCAGAAACCCGTTCTTCACCGCTGATGTTCAAAAGGAGTTCGACTGGTATTGGGGCGAAGCGGGCGAGAAAGTCGCCTGGCGGTTCGAGGCGGCGGTCGAGCGGACGCTTCGCAGAATCGCCCGGCAGCCCGGGATCGGAAGGCCGCGCCAGTTCAGTCATCCGATGCTCCAAGGGCTGCGCTCGTTTCGCGTGGAACCACCCTTCAAGAGGCTCCTGATTTTCTACCGGATTGAGGGCGACTGGATCGAAGCGTGGCGGTTGATGCACGGCGCGCGGGATTTGCCGCGACGGCTGGTGGAACTGCCGGAGACAGATTGAACGTCGCGCCGAAGCGGTGTTCAGCAAACCTTCGCCCGTCGAAATTCAACGCCCACTTTCCGTCCTGGTTTTGCTGACGGGCAAAATCTCCGCGGCATTGTTGACCGTCAGTGGTTGCCCGGTGCGAATGCCCGCCGGCTCGAGCACCACGGCTTCACCCGCGTTCAAGGCGGAAACGATTTCCACACAGGCCGCGCCCCGCCGGCCCGGGTTAAGGCATCTCAAGCGCCTCCTCTTTCCGGCCGGCGATGACCTCGCCGGCCATTTTCTTTGGCGGCTCGCGGAAGAAGATTAGAAAAAGCAAGAGCACCGCCGCCGCGCCCCACGCCGGATAGATCCAAATGCCGTGCCAGTCGTGCGCGATCGCGCCGCGCGGTTGCGCCAGCGTGTGCAGCGCCTGCGATTTGCCCGCCAGCGTGCTGCCGACAAAATTGCCCACGCCCCACAGAATGAACGCGATGAAACCTTGCGCCGCACCGCGGATGCGCTCGTTGGATTCGTCATCCACGTAAAGCTGGCCGGCGATGAAAAGAAAATCGTAGCACACGCCGTGCAGCAGGATCGCGCCAAAGATCATCGGCGTGGCCAGTTCCGCGTGGTTCACGCTCCCCGCCAGCAGGAAATAGCGCCTCACCCAGGCCAGGATGCCCAGAAAGATGGTTTTCTTGTAGCCGAGGTTTTTCAGCATCACGGGCAGCAGGATCAGGAACACCACGTCTGAAACCTGGGCCAGCGACATTTTCGCCGCCGTGTAGCTCCAGCCGAGTTCCGTCACGTACAGGTTCATGTTCACGAAATAAAAATAGAGCGGGACACAAATGAGGAACATGCAGCCGATGAAGATCGCGAAGGAGGGTTTCTTCAACAGCGCGAGCGCGTCCAGCCCGAGAATGTCGCCGAGGCGCACGTCCTTGCCGGTCTTCTTCGGCGGCGTGTGCGGCAGCGTGAGCGCAAACAGCCCGAGCGCAATGGACACGCCGCCCGCGAGGTAGAATTGCACCGGCGATTGCTCGCCTTTGAGCACGATGCTCAACGTGACGCCTCCGGCGATCCAGCCGACAGCGGACAACGTTTTCACGAGTGGGAAATCCCGCCTGGCGTCCGCCAGATGGTGAAGCGAAAGCGAATTACCCAATGCCAGCGTCGGCACGTAGGACGCGCAATAAATGATCAGCACGGGATAGAACGCGCCGAATGTCTTGAGGCTGGGCAGCGTGAACATCAACGCTCCGCCCAGCACGCCCAGGAACGCCAGCAGTTTCTCCGAAGCGAAATAGCGGTCGGCTATCAGCCCCACAAAAAACGGCGAGATCATCGCGCCGATGGCAAACGCCCCGTACGCGAGGCCAATCTGCCCGCCCTCGAACCCGAGCGTCTTGCCGAGATACGTGGCCATGCTGACGTACCACGAACCCCAGATGAAGTACTGGAGGAACATGAAGGCGCTGAGTTTGATTCTGAGCGAGGTCTGCATGGCGTTGGATTGGGTGGCGCTGACCGTAGAGATGTTTCCCGGGCGCGGGAAGCAGAAAACAGCGGGCACCTCCCCCAGCAACCCGAAGCTTCGAGGTCGTCGCGAGCAACCACCTCAGAAGATAATGTCTTTGACCACCCGCCCGTAAACGTCGGTCAGCCGGAAATCACGGCCCGCGTAGCGGTAGGTGAATTTCTCGTGGTCGAAGCCGAGCAGATGCAGAATCGTCGCGTGCAGGTCGTGGACGTGGACGACGTTTTCCACCGCCTTGAAGCCGAATTCATCCGTGGCGCCGTAGGCGATGCCGCCTTTGACGCCGCCACCGGCCAGCATCACGGTAAAGCCGTAGGGATTGTGATCGCGTCCATATTTGGCGTCGCCCTTGTCGCCGAGTTCCACGGTCGGCGTGCGGCCGAATTCTCCGCCGAAGATGATCAGGGTGTCCTTCAACATGCCGCGTTGTTTCAAGTCCTGGATCAGGGCGGCGGCGGGCTGGTCAATTTCCTTGGCGAGCTTCCGGTGGGCCTCCTCGATTTTTTCATGGCTGTCCCACGGCTGGCTGGCGCCGTGCCAGAGTTGAACGAAGCGCACGCCGCGTTCGAGCAACCGGCGCGTGATCAACGTCTGCCGGCCATGAACGCTCTCGCCGTACTGCTTGCGGACTGCCTCCGGCTCGCCGCTGACGTCAAAAGCGTCGGCGGCTTCCATCTGCATCCGGTAGGCCATTTCGAAGGACTGAATCCGTGCCTCGAGCCGCGCGTCGCGTTTCCGCGCCTGCTGGTGTTCCGCGTTGAGTTGTTGGACCAAATCCAGTTGGCGGCGTTGCTCCTTCAGTGGCGTGCTGCTGTTCCGGATGTTTTCGATGAGCTTTTCGATCCGCCTGTGTTGCGGGTCAATGAAAGTACCCTGGTAAACCCCGGGCAGGAAACCGCTCTGCCAGTTGTCCGCGTCCTTGATCGGATAGCCACCCGGACACATCACAATGAAGCCGGGCAGATTCATGTTTTCCGTCCCCAGGCCGTAGGTCGTCCACGAGCCAAGACTGGGACGGCTCTGAACCGAGTCCCCGCAATTCATCAGCATGAGCGACGGCTCGTGGTTGGGCACCTCGGCCTTCATCGAACGAATCAGGCACAGATCGTCGGCCAGCGCGCCGAGTTGGGGAAACATGTCGCTGATCTCAAGGCCGCTCCGGCCCTGCGGCTTGAACTTGAATGGCGACGGAAAGGCCGCGCCGGTCTTGCGCTCGGTCTTGATGTATTCGCCCGGCAACGGTTTGCCGGCGTACTTCTCCAGCGCCGGCTTGGGGTCAAACGAGTCAACGTGCGACGGGCCGCCGTTGAGGAAGAAATGCACGACCCGCCTGGCCTTGCCCGGAAAATGCGGCGGCTTGGGCGCGAGCGGATTGATGTTGTCGGCCGCGGTCGCCGGCAGCAACAGGCCGGTTTCACCCAACAGCGCGGCCAGACTCAGAGCGCCCATACCCATGCCGCACTGGCACAGGAAATCGCGCCGCGTTGCGAACGCGTCACGCAGGTTGGGTTGATGGTGACTCATGTTTTCGAGCGTGGTGGCGGTCAGCTTTCAGGTTCACGACTCAATCCACAAACAAAAACTCGTTCGCGAGCAAAAGCGCCTGCGCGAGTTCCTCCCAGGCGGAGAGAGCCGGCTCGACCGGCGATGGCGGCCCGCTGAAGTCCTTCCGCGCGTTCCATTCCCGCGCGTAACCGTTGGCGTCACGGATGGCGTCCGGCCCGGTCATGCGGATCACGGGCGCCCACACAAAATCGTTGTTGTTAAGGCTCTCGTGGATGGAGACGACGAAGTCAATGGTGTCGCCCGGCTCGACGGACAGACTGTCCGCTTTGGTTTCCGCGCTCTGATTGTGGAGCACCCACTTCCCCAGCAAACCATGCCGGCTGGAGCAGAGCAACGCACGCACGCCATGCCCTTCGGGATGTTCATGCTTGAGCGTACCCCCGAGCAGGACCGCGCCCTTCACCGGCGAAACCCACCGGCGAACGACGGCGTGCTGCAAATCGTTTCCGGCGTGGCCGCCGGTGGCGGTCAATTGCGCCCAGCCCAGCTTTTTGTCCGGCCAATCGGCGCCGCCCTGCCACGCATCGCCGGTGAAGTGCGGCAGCGCCTCGAAGTGCTTCACGCCGCGGCCCGCCTCGTCGAATTCGCCAAAGCCGTATTTCCAGTCGGACGCGGTCGGCTTCACGTCGGCATCGGCGGCTGGTGACGCTGGCGCGGCCTGGACGAACTGCAACCCGTTCCGCAGTTGCAAGCGCGTTGGCTCGCGTTGATAAACGCAGCGATAGAGCCTGGCCAGCCGGTGCGCGGGAGTTTCCGCGGCCCCGACTTTGGATTGCGCCGCCAGCGCCCGGGCGCGTTCGATGACAAACGGGCCGTTCAGGAAGAACAGCGCCTGCTGGGGGACGGTGGTTTCCGAACGTTGAGGCGTGTGCAGATCGGGGTTCGCAAAATCGAACACCCGGAGTGTGCCGGGCAGAAACTGGCGGTCCAGATAGCCATAGACCGCCCGCCGCTTGCTGAAGGGCGGCGCGAACAGTTCCACGGACTTTCCACCCGCTTGCGAATCCAGCTCGCCTGAAACGAACAGCAGCGAATCGCGCAACGACTCGAAGTCCAGCCGTTGCCGGTTGTAACGCCAGAGCAATCTGTTCTCCGGATCAACCTGCGAGGACGAACCGGCAGTAGCGCCGCGCCGCGTGTCGCCGGAAGTCAATGCCACCATGCGCAGGCCCGCCGCTGGGGACGGATCATCGGCGTCGCTCGCCTGTTGATACGCCGCCGAGAGCATGATGAGCCGGTGCAGATGCTTGACCGACCATTCGTGTTCCATGAATTCGCGCGCGAGCCAGTCGAGCAATCCCGGATGCGACGGCGGCTCGGAGCGCGTTCCGAAATCGCTCGGCGTGCGCACCAGACCCGCGCCGAAATGATGCTGCCAGATGCGGTTTACCATGACGCGCGCGGTGAGCGGGTTGTCCTTGCTCGCGATGGCCTCCGCCAATTCCAGCCGGCCGCTGCCTTTGGCAAACGGCTGACGATCCGCGCCGGAAAGGATTTCAAGAAATCGCCGGGGCACTTCCTCGCCCACGCTGGCGGGATTCCCGCGTTTGAAGACGCGCGGGTTTTTCGGCGCGGGCCGGTCCTCCAGGATCACCGCGTGCGGCGGCGCGCCGGGCGACTGCACGATCCAGCGGTCAATCTCGCTGGCGAGCTTGCCGAGCTTGACCCGCGTCGGCTCATCGAAATACCACTCCAGGTCCACAATCGCACCGGCGGGCACGACCGATGGGGAATCTTCGGCGTACAGGATTTGCCGCAACGCCTCCTCGTCCGCGTTGGGCGCGGATTTCTTGTCCGCCGCTTCGCTCCACTTTTTGTCCACGCCCGCCAGCAACCTGCCGTAAGTCTCCGCCACCTCACGCATCGAAGCTGGAGGCTTGTCGCGGAACGCGGCGGCGACGAGTGGATTCAATTTTTGCGTCGCATTGGTGAACGCGGGCACGACCCCGGCGGACTTGCTGGCAAAGTCAGCCGCCGGCAGCCGGGCGAATGCATGCCACGGCGCCCAGACCGGATGGAATTGCTTCGCCGTTTCCAGGATATGAGCGTGCCAGCGCCGGACCACGACCGGATTGACCTCGTCGCCAAAGACGAACGCATAAAACTCCTCGGTGTGGAGCTTCTGGACATCGAGGACCTGGATGAGGTAATCGGTGACGCGCGCGCGGATGCGCTTGGATTGCTCCGCCCGCTTTTCGTTGAACGCGGCGCGGAATGCTTCTTCGCGGCGTTTGAGTTCCTGGTCGAATTCCAGAAACTCCTTCGCATTCCGGGCGGGGCCGCCGAGGGCCACGGTCCGTTCAGTCGTGCCGGCAAACACTCCGTAAAGCGAGTAGTAGTCCTTCGTCGGAATCGGATCGAACTTGTGGTCGTGGCAGCGCGCGCAACTGACCGTCAGCCCCAGCGTGCCGCGCGTCAGCACGTCAATGCGGTCGTCAATGATGTCGTGCGCCACGCCCAGGAAGCGCCGGCCCAGCGTGAGAAAGCCCATCGCGGCCAGCGCATCGCGACCGGCGTCCGGCATCTGATCGGCGGCCATCTGCAACTTCAAGAAACGGTCGTAGGGCATGTCCTCGTTGAACGCCTGAATCACCCAGTCGCGATACGCATAGGAATGCACGAACCGTTTCTCCTCCCGGTCGCCATAAACGTAGCCCTTCGTATCGGCGTGGCGGGCGACGTCCAGCCAGTGCCGCCCCCAGCGCTCGCCATAACGCGGCGAGGAGAGCAGCCGCTCGACGACTTTCCGGAAGGCATCCGGCGATTTGTCCTTCGCAAAAGCTTCGACCTCGGCGAACGACGGCGGCAGCCCGGTCAGATCGTAAGCCGCGCGGCGGATAAGCGTTCGCTTGTCGGCGGGCGGAGCTGGTCGGAGTTTGTTCGCTTCGAGCTTTGCCAGAACGAACGCATCCACCGGCGTCCTGAGCCACGACATTTGCTTCACCGAAGGCACGGGTGGCGGGCGCACGGGTTGAAAGGCCCAATGCTGCCGGCTTGCTTCGCGGTTCGCCAGCACCGGCGCCGTATCGGTTCGTGGATCGGGCGCGCCCATCTTGACCCAGGCTTCGAGATCGGCGATCTGCGCCGCGGAAAGCTGCTTGTTTTTTGGCGGCATACGGAGGTCTTCATCCGTGTAACGCACCGCCTTGATGAGCCGGCTGCGGTCGGGATCCCCCGCCACGATGACCGGGCCGTTGTCGCCACCCTTGAGCAGGGTCGCGCGGGAATCGAGCCGGAGGCCGCCCTTCAATTTTTCGGCGTCCCGGCTGTGGCACTGGTAACAGTGATCCACGAAGATGGGCCGGATTCTTTTCTCGAAGAACTCGTTCCCGTCGCCAAGCGCGGGAGCGGGCGACGACAACACCGCAGCCAGCGCGGCGATGGAAACCGCGAAGCGAAGCGACCCGGTAAAGTTGCACTTGGGCATGGTTCGCCGCGTTGTGCTGTCCTGAGTTTAGCCGCGAAACCTGGGCTTCCGCCATTTTTTTGTTTAGCCATCAGGCGCCAAATGGTGTGAACTGCCGCCCGATTTCGAGCCGTTATGGGCAAAGAATTCAGCATCATCCCGCGCACGGTGCTGCGCGTGGAAACCCGGTATCGCCGCATCGTCACGCCGCTGCCGCATCCGGATTCGCTCGTCACACTGGAGAAACTCCGGCAGTTCGAGCCGCAATCCATGCGCGGACAGCCGCCGGTCGTGTGGGATCGCGCGGAGGATATCTGCGTCTTCGACAAATACGGCAACCGCTGGCTGGATTGGTCGAGCGGTGTCCTGGTGACCAACGCCGGCCATGGCGCGCCGGAGATCAAGCAGGCCATCGTGGACCAGGTCAACAGTGGGCTGCTCCACAATTATTGTTTTCCCAGCGAAGAGCGCGCCGCGTTGGTGGAACGGCTCGCGGGCCTCGCGCCCGAGGGATTGAAAAAGGTCTTCCTGCTCACGACCGGCTCGGAAGCGACCGAATGTGCCATCAAGCTCGCGCGCGCCCACGGCATCCGGACCGGCGGCAGCAGGAAAATCGGCGTGGTCGGTTACGAGCGGGGTTTTCACGGACGCACGCTCGGCGCGCAACAGGCCGGCGGCATGGCGGGACAGAAATCGTGGATCGTCAATCTCGATCCCGCGATCCTCAACGCGCCGTTCCCGGACGGTTACTGGCAGGCGGACACGAGCTTCGATTCATTCCTTGCGGCCATCGGTCAGCGGGGATTCGAGCCGGAGAACATCGCCGGCGTGATGATGGAGACGTATCAGGGCGTCGGGCCGGACTTCGCGCCGGTGGATTACGTCCGCGAACTGGCCGCGTGGTGCAAACAGAACGGCGTGGTGCTGATCTTCGACGAGGTGCAGGCGGGCTTCGGCCGCACGGGGAAATTCTGGGCGTTCGAGCATTACGGCGTCGTGCCGGACCTGATCTGCTGCGGCAAGGGCATCAGCAGTTCGCTACCGCTTTCGGCCGTGATCGGGCGGGAGGAGATCATGGACCAATTTCCGCCAGGTTCGATGACCAGCACGCACACGGGCAATCCGGTGTGTTGCGCCGCCGCGCTGGCGAACTTGAACAAGATCGTCCGCGAACAACTCACGGCCAACGCGGCGCGACTGGAGACGGTGCTGCTCGGTGGTCTGAAAAAAATCCAGTCACAGCATCCGGCCATCATCGGCCACGTCACGGCGCGCGGACTCGTGGCCGGGATGCAAATCGTCAAGCCCGGCACGCGAGAGCCGAACCACGATCTGGCCCACGGCATCATCGAGCGCTGCTTTCACAAGGGCCTGCTCATGTTCAGCCCGGTCGGGGCATGGGGACAAACAGTGAAGATCGCGCCGCCGCTGACGATCACCCGGGAGGCGTTGGAGGAAGGACTCGAGGTGCTGGCGGAAGCGACGAGCGAGGCGGTGGAATGATCGGGTGGCGACATCCTGCCCGATCAGGACGATCGGTCGCAGCCGCTGGAAGTACGCCCGTGCCCGCGCTCATCGCCAAGGTTTGGAGGGGTCATTCAATTTTCTCCGCTTGACTTTCGCGCGGCAGAAATTAGGCTCGGGCCAGAATCAGTCAGTAACCAGCAGTTTATGAAAAAGTTTTTTGCGACGATCATCGTGGTTCTGTTCATCGGAGGCGCGGCCCAAGCCCAGGTGCTCATCAACGAAACCCTCTTCGACCCTTTTGGCGCGGATTCCAGCGCGAGCACCGGGAATGAATACTTCGAGTTGCGCGGGACGCCAGGCCTGTCGCTGGCGGGTTACTATCTGCTCAGCATCGAAGGCGACGCGACGGCAAACCTTGGTGACGTGAACCAATTCTTCAATCTCGGTGCGTTCTCGATCGGCGCGAACGGGTTCCTGGTCGGCTTCCAGAAGTTCACGGCTTACTCGCCGGTAACCGTGGGCGCGACCGCCTTCACCAATGCCGGCACCGTCACGGGCTGGGGCACCAACACCGGCGCCGGCACCATCGGCTATCTGGGCGATGGGAGCCAAGTGGACATCGAACAACCGGCCATGACCTTGATGCTTGTGAACATTGGCGGCGGCGCGGCGCCCACCACGACCACCGACCTGGACGCGGACAACAACGGCGTGCTCGACGCGCTCCCCGCCGGGTGGACCCTTCTCGATTCCATCAGCGTTTTGGACGGAAACAACGCCGGCGACTTTGGCTACGGTGCGTTGACCTTTCGTTCCGGGACTTTTCTCGGCACCAATCTGATGGGCAACGTCATTGACATCGGTTTCATCCCCAGGTACGTGGGCCGGGTTGGCGACTCCACCGGTTCCACCATCGCCGACTGGTTCACCAGCGAAATGACCAATGCCCCGCCGAACACGGGCTTCTCGGTCGCCAGTGACTCGCGCGCTGTCGGCAAGAACATCTCCGCCATGCAATTCGGCGGCACCAACAATGTTCCAGAACCGTCGGTTTTCGGTGTCTTAGGTTTCGGTTTGGCGGCGCTCTGGCTTGTCCGCCGTCGCCGGTAAGGACCGTCCGAACTTCAAGACCCAGCCCGCGCGGGATTGCGGTTTCCCGCAATGCCAACGCCCCTGAATAGGGGTCATTTCACGGCTGCCTTTGCTTCCGCCGGTGCATTCAGAATAAACAGGATCAGGTCGCGAAAATCCTTGTCCGGCATTTGCTCAAGGCCTTCGGGCATGACGGACAATTCACTCACGCGCAGCCGCTCGATGTCGGCCCGGGCCACGATCTCCTCTTTTGGCCCGGATGAAAGCAACTTGACGCGAGTGGGCGTATCTTCGACCAGCCGGCCCGCGACCGTGCGGCCATCCCTGGTTTCAACCTCCACGTTTTCGTAGCCTTTGCCGATGATCTGATTGGGGTCAATCACGTTCGCCAGCAAGGCATCGAGACTTGAACGACCGACGCCGATGAGGTCCGGGCCGATGTCCGCGCCCTCGCCGTTGAGTTTGTGGCAGACGAGACAGGTCTTTTTGACCAATTCCTGTCCCGCCTGCGCATCCGCGGCGCCGCCCGCCAGGATCATTTCCTTTTTCGCGGCGATGATCTTTTGCTTGTCGGCGCTGGAGGAGCGGACACGCCCGATGCTCCGCGCGATGCGTTGGCGAAATCCCTCATCGTCCGGGTGCCCAAAGGAGGTGATGCCCCGAATCGCGGTGGCGGAAAGGTCGCTGGCCGGCACGAGTTTGCTTTCGACGGCGGAGAGGAGGGTCGAAGCCCAGCGCGAACGCGTGGCGAGCGTTTCTCCAGCCACGCGCCGCACTGCGGGTGAAAACGAGTTCCAGCGCTGGATGATTTCCTCGCCCACGGTGTCGCCGCCAAGCTTGCCGAGGGCAACGAGGGCCTCGGTAACGAGCGATTCCGGAACGCCGGGTGCAACGAGCTTGAGCACCTCGTCGCGCGCCGCGGACGACTTGAGTTTGGCGAGCGTCTGGATGGCTTGCGCCCGCTCACCCACCGGTGCCTTGGAATCGGCGACGGTGGCGAAGGTCTGCTGGATGGCACGCGCGTCGCCCCACAACGCACCCAAGCGTTGCGCGCGTTCGGCGATTCCTGGGTTGCCCAGCGAGGCGAGTTTTTTGAGCAGCGGGGCCGCGTCCACCGACGGCGCGAGCGCCTGTCCCTGCTGGCCTTCGAGCAAGCCATCGAGCGCGGCGAGCGTGAGCGCGCTGTCCTTGTCCGCCATGCCGCCGAGAAAGTTCAGGGCGAGATTGAGCTTGGCGGTCTCGCGCGTGTCGCAAATCCGCCGCAGGGTTTTGCGCGCGAGGATGCCGCTCAAGGGCATCGTGACCGGGCCGTTCTCGGCGAGCCAGTTCAAGCCCGGCTCCGGGTTGTGCGCGACCAGCGGCTCGCTGGCCAGCCAGATCAAGTAGTTGACCAAAGGGTCTTTGGCGCTTGCAGCGGACTTGACCAGAGTGGCAAGCACCTTGCCGACCGGCGCGTCGGCGTTGATCTCGTAGTCCGTGACGAGACTGCTGGAAACGAGTCGCCGGACAGCCGTGGCGACGGCGAACTGCACGCGCGGGTCGGGGTCCCCAGCGAGCTTTTCCAAGTCCGCGATGGCTTCGGGCGTTGACTCTTCGAGATCGCCGATGCGCCAGGCGGCCATGGATTTTCTCAGCCACAGGTCGGGCCAGACATTGTTGTCCGCCCAGTAAATCCAGCGTGGAAACCCAGCCCCGTATTCCTGCATGACCCAGAAGGCGGCGATGCGCGCCGACACCGACGTCTTGCCGTCCAGCATGTTTGCCAGTGCCAGTGGCAAGCCTGGCTCGCCTTGAGCGGGTCGCCAGCCTCCCGGGTTGCTCCCACCACGACGGCGGGTGTCCGAGAGCCGTTGAATCAAAATTCGCTGCGCCATCCTGCGTTGCCAGACATTCGGGTGATCGAACAGCGCGACCAGATTCGTGCCGCTCAACTTGCCCAAATCCATTTTCACATCGGGCCGGGGCGGAAACTCCTTGCGAGAGTCCATCCCGACGTAAACCACCCGCCAAATCCTCCCATGCTCGCGGTCCACACCTTCTGGGTCCGCCTGCGCGTTCTGGTAGCACGGATACTTGTCATACCAGTCCGCGATCCACAACGCGCCGTCCGGGCCGACCTGTTCGCTCACCGGCATGAACCAGCCGTCGCTGGTGGTGACGAAATCCTTTTCCGCAACCGCCTTGAAGCTCGATCCATTCGGCATGAGCCGGTCATGGTTGATCGCGTTCTGGTGGATGTTGCCCATGAACACGTGCCCCTGATACTCGTCCGGAAAATTGTTTCCCTGATAAACGCACACGCCGCTGTAAGCCGCCATGTGGTGCTTGTGGTCCACGATCGAAGGCAGCAGTTCGTAGAGGTAAGGATTCGACGGCGAGCCGCCCTGGCGCTGGTAACTGCCGCCCGGCGCCATGTGAAACAGGTGGTCAATCACGCACGCGCTCACGAACGCGTTGCCGCAGCGGTCGAAATCCACGCCCCACGGATTGCTCGTGCCCTCGGCGAAGACCTCGAACTTTTTGGTGCGTGGATGATACCGGGCTACGGCAGCGCTCACTTCCACGCCCGGTTCGGTGGCTTCCGGGATTTTCACGCGCGAATGGGTGAACACGCCGTGCGTCATGTAAAGCCAGCCGTCCGGCCCCCAGGTGAAGCCGTTCAACAACTCGTGGCGGTCCTCCAGGCCGAAACCAGTGAGCAGGACCTCGCGCGTGTCGGCGTGATCGTCGCGATTGGTGTCCCGCAAGAACAACAGGTCCGGCGCCTGGCCGACATAGACGCCGCCATTGCCGATGAGGATTCCCGTGGCGAGATTCAGGCCGTCGCCGAAGACCGTGACTTTGTCGGCGCGCCCGTCGTTGTCGGTGTCCTCGAGAATCTTGACGCGGTCGCGCGGCTTGGCTCCCGGCGGCGCGCCCACCGGATATTCATACAGCTCCACGATCCACAGCCGACCGCGCTCGTCCCAAGTCATGGCGACCGGATTCACCACGTCCGGTTCCGCGGCGAACAGGCGGACCTCGAAACCGTCGGGCACGACGAACTTTTTCTGCGCCTCCGCGGGCGGGAGCGCGGGCGTCTTTGCGGGCGCATGTTCGCCGGTGAGTTGTCTGCCGGCGCCGCCCTCGGCAAATCGGCAGTTGATAACCACAACACCAAACGCCAGCAGGCAGGCGAGCCGGGATGCGGAGCGCCGGTCTCCGACCCGGCGCGTTGAAGCGGGCGCGTCTCGCCGGGTCGGAGACCGGCGCTCCAAGATGGCGGCGAGATCGTCGCGTGCTTTCATCAGACCGTCGAGCCTGCATTGTGCGCATCGAAATTTGCGACACGAGGAAAATTTTCTTTTTGTGCCGCGGCCGACCTGTTCATCTTGATGGGAAATGAAAGCCGTCATCCTGGCCGCCGGCAAAGGCACCCGCATGGGGGAACTGACCAACGCACTGCCCAAGCCGATGCTCCGCGTGGAAGGCAAACCGGTCCTGGAGCACATCATCGGCGGGATCGTGAGCGCCGGCGTGCGCGAGATGTTCATCGTCACCGGCTTTCGCGCGGAAGTCATCGAGAGTCATTGTGGAAACGGAGAACGGTGGAACGCCCGCATTGTCTCTGGCCGGCAACAAGTGCAGGACGGCACGGGCAAGGCGCCCGAGGTCGCCCGCGCGTTTGTCGGCGCGTCGCCGTTCCTCCTCACTTACGGCGACATCCTGGTGCGACCGGAGACGTATCGGCGCATGATCGAGCGTTTCCACGAGGCGGATTTCTCCGGCGTCATCACCGTCACGCGGGGCGAGGACGTAACGAAGGGGGCGATCAATCTGTTCGACGAAACATTCTGTCTGAAGCGGCTGATTGAAAAACCCTCGCGCGAACAACTCGGCCAACTCCGCCGCGAGGGCTGGCTCAAGTCCGGCGATCCAGTTTGGTACAACGCGGGCATCTACCTCTTCCGGCCGTCGGTCTTCGAGTTCACCGCCAGGCTGGCAAAGTCGCCCCGCGGCGAATACGAACTGACCGACGCCATCAGCGCGATGCTGGCTGCGGGGCACAGGATCGCAGGTCTGGAAATCCAGGGCCGCTGGGTGGACGTGCGTGATCCGGAGGTTTTGGCCACGTTGGAGCGGGACCCGGCAGCCTGAGCCGTTCAACGCTCGGCCGCCGCCGCGGAGCTGTCGTTCAAGTCGCGCAGCAATTCGATGCGGTCAAGCCACGCCTTGCCGCCCATGGCCGTCGGCGCGATGCCCGTGAGCGTGAACGGCCCGCAATCGCGCCAGAGATCCAGCGTCACCACGCGCCATTCACCGGGAGCGTCGGGCGACACTTCACGCGCGTCCCATTTCGTCGTGTTCTGGCCGGCGAAATAGCGGCGGCGCGGGCTGTCGGGCTGCGGCCATTGACCGTCGGCCGCCAGTTCGATCATCACGCCTTGCGCGCCCGACGCCTTCCACGCCAACCGCAGATAACGAAACTCACCCGGGGCCGGTTTTTCGGCGACGCGGAAATCCCAGCCGGCAATCCGCGCCGAGTATCGTTGGGGTGGCGTCACAGCGAGGCAACCCCGGCCGGCGAAGGCGCCGTTGGTTTCGAACGTCGCCAGGCCGTCGCCCTGCGTCAGCCGGGCGATGAAATCCGGTTCATCATCGAACAACACTACGCGATTGGGGGTGGACGGCTTCGATTGGCTGCCGCGCTCGCGAAGAAACGCGATGACATCCGCCACGTCCATCGGTTCAAGAGTTGTCGCAAGGCTTTCGGGCATGAGCGACACCGCCAGGCTCTCGAACCGCGCGAGGTCCTTGCGCAAAATGACCTGTTCCAGCCCCGCCGGCATCCGCAGGGTGATGCTCGTCGCGGACTCGGAGGCGAGGATGCCGTTGAGCGCCTGGCCCGACGCGGTTTCCACCAGGTAAGTCGGGTAGCCAGCCGAAATCGTTTCGTTCGGGGCCAGGATGTCTTTCAAGATGGCCTCCTCAGCGCGTTGAAATTCGGCCCCGAGGTCCGGGCCGACCACGAAGCCGGTGCCGTTCAACTGATGGCACGTGGCGCACTGGTCGCGAAACACCTTTTCGCCATGGGCCTTGTCGCGCGGTGCGGCCAGCGCCACGGCGAATCGGCGAAAGGTTTCATCGCTGGCGCCGTCCGACGTGGCGAGCAAGCGCGCCGCCCGCTCGCGAATAGCGGCCTGATCGTGCTCCAGCAACGTGACCCGCTGGAAGGCGCTCAACGCGCGCGGATCAACGGACTTTTGCTCCAGAGCTTGCAGCAGCGCGGGCAGCCGGTCGCGACGCGAGAAGATCGCATCCAGAATGGCTTCGCGAATTTTGGGCGTATTGCCGGACCAGGCGGAGAGGAGCGTTGTAGTCGCGTCCGGGTCGTCAGAGGACGCGAGCTGGCTCACCGCGGCCAAGCGGACTTCGGGTGAGAGTTTAACGTCGCCGAGATTGCGCCGGGCGTCCGCGAGTTGCGCCCTGCGTGCCGCCGGGTCCGCTGCCTGGAAAAGTTTGTTCAGCGCAGCCGCCAGCCCGCGCACGTCGTCCGAGTCGCTGCCCAGCAACCGGTTCACGGTGTCAAAACCTCCGGCCGTGATGGCCACCGACCGGGCGTTCTTCAAACCGCTTTGCAATCCACGCAGGCAGAGCCTTTGCAGTTCCGCGTCCGGCACGGACGCGACGCGCGCGAGCGCCTGGGCCAGCTCCCGTTCGTCGCGGCGCGCGCCGATGGCGGCGCAGAGCGGATCGAGGAGCGGTTTCGCGGCACCGAGCTTTTCCGGGGATTGCAGCAATTCGTCGAGCATGGCCGCGCCGCGTTGGTGGAGCGAACTCAGGATCGCGTTTGGCATCCAACGGATGTCTCCTTGCGCGCGGGCGAGCGCAGCCAGCGCGGGCAGTACGCGGACGTCCTTGCTCTCGCCCAACGTGAGTGCGACCTGCAGCAGCAGGGACGGCTCGGTTTCGTTCGCCAGCGCCAGCACCCGGTCGAGCAGCGCGGGTTCCGTATCGAGCCAGCGTTCGGCGAACCGAAGGCCGTGGCGCCGCACGGCGAAGCTCGGGTGGTTCAGAGCCATCATCGCATCGTCCACGCGCAGCGCCCCGAGCGCGTCGAGCGTGTAAAGCGCGTTGAGCGCCGGGGCGGTTTCCTTGGTATCGCGCGCGAGCTGCGACAACGCGGGCGCGACCGTTTTTGCATTCCGCTCCACCAACAATCGCCGCGCGGTTTGCCGCCGCCAGAAATGCGGGCTGCCGACCTCTTGCACGAGCGCCAAGTCGTCGAGCCGGCTCATGTCTGCCGACGGCGCGGACGGCGCGTCGCGATGGGTGAGCCGCCAGATGCGGCCGTGGTTGAGGCCGTTGGTGAGGCCGTATTGCTGCTGCAAATAACGCGGCACGGCCGAGTAGTCCTCGATGATCTCGCGATACATGTCCACGATGCCGATGGTGCCTTCCGGTGCGTGCGCGAGGTGGATCGGATGAAACCATTGATCGCCCGAGGCAAGGAATTCTGCCGCCTCCTCACCGGGCGCGCGGCGCAGCCGCAGCATCGTGCCGTCGCGCTCGAGGACGGCGCGGTGGATGACATTCTGTGCCGGCTCGCACATGAAATACGCGCCGCGAAACGCGGGCGGCAGGGCGACATCCTGATAGACGAGCAGCCCGCAGCCACTGGTAAACCAGCCGCCTGGATCGGAGTCGCCCGCGCCGTAGCGGTCGCGATAATACTTGGAGAAGCCCGGGTCTTCCGCGCGTTTGGTGCGCCAGGGATGCGGCGGCGCGGCGGGAAAGACCCGCGTGTAGTCGGCGGCGCCCTGCTCGGTGCGCGGCGCGGCGGCGTCCGGATTGCGCGCGAGGTAATGCCACGGCAGCGGCGTCACGAAGAGGCCCGGGTTCGAGGTGGTGGCTGTGAAGCGTTCGCCATCCTCCGTGAACGCGTGGCCAAACGTGTGCGTGCTGCCGGTCACCGGCTCGATCGCCGAACCGTCCGCCTTGATGCGGAAGTCCGTATTGGGCAACTGAACCGGCTGCGCGAGATGTGGGCCGGTGATTTTCCCGCCGCCGTGCCCTTTGCCGACATAAATCCAATCGTCCAGTCCCCACTGCGGCTGGTTGATGCCGCGCTCCAGCGCGCCGGTGGCGAATCCGGTGAATAGCGCCTCGCGCACCTCGGCCTTGCCGTCGCCATCGCGGTCAGCGACAAAAACGATATCCGGCGCGCACGCGGCAATGATCCCGCCGCGCGCCGGGCAAATCCCGTAAACTGGCGGCAGTCGGTCGGCGAACACCTCAGCTCTGTCCATGATGCCGTCGCCGTTGGTGTCGGACAGCAGCTTGATGGTGCCGAATGTTCCAGCCCTGGCGGCCTGCTTCGCGCGGTCGTTTGCCTGGATGCGGCGCACCTCGCGGTCGAGCTGGCCGGTCCGGTTCAACTCCTCGATGTCGTATTGCCCTTCGAGGTTGTAACCGTGCAACTCGGAAACAAAAAGGCGACCCCGCTCGTCCCAACACAGGCCGGATGGTTCGCGAACGAGCGGTTCGCTGGCAACGAGTTCGAGGCGGAACCCTGGCGGCAGCCTCACCAGTTTCGCGCTTTCGGCGGGCGGCAGCGGTTTGGGTGCGTCCGTGGGCCGGGGGATTTGAGCGTCCAGCGCAAGGGAAAGTCCAAAGGCCAGCGGGCCGATCAACCGGAGCATGTTCACGAGCCGTGTATGTAACGCCCCGTGGCACTGCCTGTCCAGCGATGCCGTCATGCTGGAATCACGGCGATTGACAAAGTCGTTGTGCGCTGGTCGGCAGAGAAGGAGAGCCCGTAGGAATGACCCGCAAGTTGAGCT
>Ga0247727_10000574_pt1 | contig 90142 bp, 84 predicted proteins | sample WisWelCaveWW1625_FD_202498 | JGI IMG/M metagenome (GOLD analysis project Ga0247727, IMG submission 202498) | Biofilm microbial communities from Wishing Well Cave, Virginia, United States - WW16-25 | ecosystem: Environmental > Aquatic > Deep subsurface > Groundwater > Cave microbial mat | place... | reverse complement strand
TCGCGAAAACCGCAAACGGCGGCTCCGAAGAGTTCGCTTCACAAATCACCAACACGGCTCAGCAGAGGTCGGAGAGTCCGATGCACGAGGCAACGTCCTCATGAGCGATATTTCAGCAGCCTGCTAGAGCCTCGTCGAACATTCAGAACGTGAACTGCCCATTTACTGGCTCCGCGTTGCTGAGCGAGAATCTTGCTTCGATACCGCTTGGGGTCGGGCCACAATTCCGCTCGGCGAATACCCCGCCATCCATGTGTGAAGCAACGCACGCTCTGCACGGGGCGTCACCCTAGCAGTATTCGCAGGCGATCCCGCCCAACACACATCTGCAGCCTCGGCCACGTGCACGAATCGCGTGGACGCCGTACGAAATCGCTCCCCGCGACCGCCGAATGCCGCGCCGCCCCCCTACCCCTTCCCCGCCTTCTTCCCGCTCAGAATCATCTCGCGCCCCACGAAGTAGAGCAGCGCCGTCAACGCCATGAACGGGATCATCGACAACAAGTCCGCGCTCGGCCCCTCGAACATCGGGTTGTTCGCCTTCGCCCACTTGGTGAAGAAGACATCGACTTGGTCAAAGACGCCGGCCATGAACGCGATGATGATTCCGGCGATCGCTCCGCCGGCGATGTAGCCGGAGGCCATCAGGACGCCGGGGCTCTTGTCGCCCTCGGCGACGAGCTGCTCCTCGGTGAGGTTCGCGCCGCGCAGCTCGTGGCGGCGCTTGCGATCGACGAGGTGGCGAATCATCCCGCCGATGAAGATCGGGCTGGACGACGACAGCGGGAGGTACACGCCGACGGCGAACGCGAGGCTCGGGATCCCCGACATCTCGAGGACGAGCGCGATCATCACGCCGAACAGCACGAGCCCCCACGGAAGTTTGCGATCGAGAATCCCTTTGATGATGTACGACATGAGCGTGGCCTTGGGCGCGTCGAACTTGCGGACCTCGGTTCCGTCGGGCCGCATGGTGAACGTGCCGTTGATGCCGGGGTCGGCGAGGTAGACGGCGGCGCCGGCGGCGTCGATGAGGTACTTCCCGGCCGGGCCGCCGGCGGCGGCGGTCTTGTGCCACACGCGGTACGCGTTGTGGTCGTCGCGCGCCTGCGGACCCTTCAGCGACTCGGTGATGCTCATGTCGGCGGTCGCGGGCGCGTGGAGCCCGGGCGCGACCTTGTCGATCGGCACGTACACGGTGGCCGCGTCGTTGAGCTTGAGCAAGATCGGCCCGAGGATGAGCGCCGACGCGAGCGCGCCGATCAGGATCGAGATCTGCTGGAGCCGCGGCGTCGCGCCGACGAGGAAGCCGGTCTTCAAATCTTGCGACGTCGTCCCGCCGTTCGACGCGGCGATGCAGACGATCGCGCCGACGGAGAGCGCCGTCACGTAGTACGGCCCGCCCGTCCAGCCGACGATCAGGAAAATGAGGCACGTGAGGAGGAGCGTCGCGACGGTCATCCCGGAGATCGGGTTGGACGACGAGCCGATCTCGCCGGTGAGCCGCGACGACACGGTCACGAACAGGAACCCGAACACGATGATGAGGATCGCGCCCAAGAGGTTCATGTTCAGCGCGGGCGCGAGCATGATCACGGTGATCAGCGCGATGATCCCGATGAACACGAACTTCATCGGGAGGTCGTGGTCCGTGCGGTGCGGGTCGGCGGCCGCGCCCTTCCCGACGCCGACGTCTTTGAGCCCTTCCTTCAGCCCGTGCCAAATCGTCGGCAGCGAGCGCCCGAGACTGATGATCCCGCCGGCCGCGACCGCGCCCGCGCCGATGTACAACACGTACGCGCTGCGAATCTGGTGCGGGCCCATCTCGCTGATCGGGATCGTGCCGGGCGGGACGATTCCGGTCATGCTCTCGCCGAAGAACTTGATCAGCGGGATGAGGACGAGGTACGCGAGCACGCCGCCGGCGCACATCACCGACGCGATCGCCGGCCCGATGATGTAGCCGACGCCGAGCAGCTCGGGAGAGATCTCCGCCGCGACCGAGCCGGCAACGAACGGCTTGCCGAAGACCTTCTCGGGGACGTCCTTCCATCCCTTCATCGCGACCATCACGGTCTTGTACACGAGGCCGATGCCGAACCCGGCGAAGATCGTGCGAGCGCTCGTGCCGGCTTTCAGCCCGGCCGCCGCCGCCGCGCGCGCCTCGGCCTTCGCCGCGTCGGACGCCATCTCGCGCGACTCGGCCGACGCGCCCGCCTTGAGCACCTCCGCGCACGCGGTCCCCTCGGGGTATTTGAGCTTCCCGTGTTGCTGCACGATCAGCGCGCGCCGCAACGGAATCATCATCAAGATCCCGAGCAGACCGCCGAGAATGCCGACGAGCATCACGCGCGTGATCTCGAGGTTGAACCCGAGGATCATGATCGCGGGCATCGTGACGCCGAGGCCGAACGCGATCGACTCGCCCGCCGAGCCCGCGGTTTGCACGATGTTGTTCTCGAGGATCGTCGCGTCCTTGACGCCAAACTTCGACGCGAGCCGGAACAGCGTGATCGAAATGACCGCGACGGGGATCGATGCGCTGACCGTGAGCCCGACTTTCAGCACGAGGTACAGCGACGACGCGCCGAACACCATTCCGAGGAGCGTGCCGAGAATCAGGCCGCGCGCGGACAGCTCGCGCATTTTGGTCTCGGGTGCGATGTAAGGCTGAAACGCGCCCGGCGCAGCGACGGCGCTCACTTGTTTCCTCTGAGTGGCCATGAACTCCCTCCGGAATCGGTGGCGACGAACGATGGCAGGCCGGAGGGGAATGTCGAGCGAGGAGGCGGGCTTCCCGCCGGCCGGCCGACTCTACGCCGGGGGATCGGTGGGTGCAAGCGTGTGGATCGGCGCACCTAAGCCGGATCGCGTCCGCCCTCGCGCATCCGTTTCAACTCCTCGAGTTGGAGGAGCATCGCTTGGTCCTTGGGTCTCTTGATGTGCCGCTTGATGGCGATCAAGTCGTCGAGGCTGATGACGAGAAGGGAGGTGCCGCCGACGTCAATCCGCTCCGCCCGGGGGGAAATCGTCTCGAACTCGCCGAACGGGTCAACCCAACCGAGAAAATCGAGCGGCCCCAGATCAGTCGTGAAGGTGAAGTTTGAGCCGAGCGCGAGGGCTCGCGCGTCGAGACGGAACGGGAGGTCGGGCGGCGCGCCGCGCAGGGTCGGGTGCAGCTCTTGGAGAGCTGCAGCGAGTCGCTCGAGATTCTCGGCTGTTCTTCGATAGCAGAGGTCGACGTCGAAAGTCGCCAGCGGCGAGCCATAAAGAACGGCCGCCTGACCGCCGATCACGATGAACTCGACGCCGTGGCGGGCGAGGAGTTCAGCGATCGCGACGAGGCGCGGCTTGCCGGTGCTTTCGGCCATGCTCCAACAAGGCCGCGATGTCGCGGGCGTGCGACTCCATGAGCAGGAGTCGTTCTAACGGGGAAAGCTGGAGCATCATGACCAGAAGGGACCGGTCGACGCCGGATTCACTTTGTTCGGGATGCGGGAATCCGGGCTCTGGAATCGGGCTCTGCTCTCGCGTATCCACGAGGGGATTCTACATCAAGCTCGGAGCCGCGACGAGGCGAGTGCTAAGATCGCACTCATGAGCGGCGAAGACGACACTCTCCTCCCGGACCCTGTCATCGAGTACTACAAGCGATTCGTCGATCGCACCCTCATCCGAGAGAATCTCCGGCGCAGTGTCGAGGAACGCCTAGCGAATCTCATGGCCCTCCAAGAGTCTGCTGAGGAGCTGCGCCGAACGGGAATCCGAGCCAAGGAGAAGCGAGAAAGCGAGCGCTAGGTCCGGGGGATCCGCGACTCGCGTCCAATGCCTCGCGCGAGCCCCTTCGGGTACGGCTCGAGGTAGATCTGGCCGGTGAGATAATCGATGCCGTGCGTGCGGACGTGGTGGCGGACGAGCGTGAGCACGGCCTCGAGCGGGATCTCTCCGCGGCGGAACTCTACGATGACGCCCGCCAATTCCGCGCGCGCGTCGGCGTCGATTCGATCCGTGAAGTAGCCGGCCATGTGTTGGAGGACGTTGACGTGGCGCCGTCGCGTCGGGACTCGCGCGAGCGCGGCCATCAGGGTGCGCGCGTACTCGGCGGCGATCGGGCTGCGCGCGCGCGACTTCGCGCCCGCGACGAGGCGGCCGAGCGATTCGTACGCGCGCGGCTCGTGCGCGAACAACAGAAGCTTGATCGCCGTGTGAAAGCGGACGAGATCGCCGATCGTCCAGCGGCGTGGGGGGTCGGCGCCGGCGTCCGCCCCCGCGAACACGTCCCGCAGCCGCCGATAAACGAACACGCGCGTCAGGAAGTTCTCGCGGAGGTCGGAATCGAGGAGGCGCCCTTCCTCTTCGACGGGAAGATCGGGCAGCGCGTCGAGCAGCGCCCGCGCGAAAAGCCCGCTCCCCGATTTCGCGGGGACGCCTTTCGTGTCGTATGTCTTCACGCGCTCCATCCCGCAGCTCGGCGAGTTCTTCTTGAGGACGTAACCGGAGAGGTCGAGCGCCGCGATCTCGCGAACGCGCCGCGCGGCGTAGCGCGTCATCGCGTCGGTGTGGTCGTCGCCCGTCTTGGGGTTGACGAGCCGGAGCGCGCCGCCCGCGCGGACGAGCCGGATCGGATCGCGCGGCGTGCCGAGGCCGATCTCGACTTCGGGGCAGACGCGAACGAAAGTGACGAAGCGCGCGAGCCGATCCGCGAGAAAATCGTCGCGCTTGTGCCCGCCGTCGTAGCGGACCTCGTCGCCGAGCAGGCACGCGGAGATGCCGATTCGGACGCGCTCCTTCGAGAGAGATTCGGTCGAATATTTCGCGTTGGCCGATCGGCTTGCTGTGGGGGCGCGCACACGTCGATCGTACGGACTCACCCGAATCGCGTTCAAGCCGGATCGCGAGCGAGTTCGCGAGTGCGTTCGCCGACGCGCTCGCGAACGCGATCCCGGTTGACCCGATCGCCCGCGCCTCGTACAAATCCGCCCGCCGGTCCCTCCCCCGGCTGAAAATCGCGAGGCCAATCGCGTGAGGACTCGAACCGTCGCAGCAGCCGTACTCGGCTCAGCCCTCGGACTCGCCGCGGAGCTTGGCGGGTTTGCTTTCCTGTAGGCGAAGGGCGCGTCCTACTTGACTAACGACCCGGCCGCCTGCGCGAACTGCCACATCATGCGCGAGCAGTTCGACGGATGGATCAAGTCGAGCCATCGCTCGGTCGCCGTCTGCAACGATTGCCACACGCCGCACGACCTCATCCCCAAGTACGTGACCAAGGCCTCAAACGGATACCACCACTCACGCGGGTTCACGACGGGCGATTTCCACGAGCCGATCCAGATCACCGCGCGAAATCGCGAGATCACGGAGAACGCGTGCCGTTACTGTCACGAGGACCTCGTCCTCGCGATCGAAGGGCCCGGCGCGACGGCGCGCGGCGCGCACGCGCGGGCGCAGCGAATTGCGTGCATTCGGTGCCACGCATCTGTCGGACACTTGGAATAGGGGGGACAATTGTCGATGGCGATCGATAGGAATCCGGCGGAGCGAGCGACGCTCGGAGGCACGCTCTTCGGCGCGCTCTCCGGCACGCGCGGCGGCACGCGTCTCATCGTCGTGACCGCGCTCGCCGCGGCGCTTGCCGCCGGCGGCACCGCGATGCTCCTCGTCAACATCGCCGAACACAAGGTCGAGTCGAAGAATCCTTTCTACCGCGTCGTCACGATCGACGACGACACGGAAGACCCGGCGATCTGGGGCCAGAACTTTCCGCTCCAGTACGACGGCTACCGGCGCACCGTCGACATGGTGCGCACGCGGTTCGGCGGGAGCGAGGCGATTCCGCGCACGCCGACCTCAGCCGACGCGCGCTCGATCGTGGCCGAGTCGCGCCTCGAAGATGACCCGCGTCTGAAGACGATGTGGGCCGGCTACGCGTTCTCGAAGGATTTCCGGGAGGACCGCGGCCACGCGTTCATGCTCGACGACCAGATGTTCACCGAGCGACAGCAGGTCGTGAAGCAGGCGGGCACGTGCCTCAACTGCCACGCGTCGATGGTCGTTCCGTACCGCAAGCTCGGCGGCGGCGACATCACGAAGGGATTCGAGACGGTGAACGCGATGCCGTATTTCGACGCCCGGAAGCTCGTCTCGCACCCGATCGCGTTCATCGATTGTCACAACCCGGAGACGATGCAGCTTCGCGTGACGCGGCCGGCGTTCATCGAAGGGATGCGCGCGCTCAAGGCGGCGCAGGGCGTTCCCGCTTACGACGTCAACGCGACGGCGACGCGGCAGGAGATGCGCTCGTTCGTCTGCGGCCAATGCCACGTCGAGTACTACTTCAAGGGGCCGGAAAAGCGGCTCGTCTATCCGTGGGCGAAAGGGCTCCAGGTCGACAGCCTCCTCGCGTACTACGACGAGAGCGGGCACGCCGACTGGACGCACGCGGAGTCGGGCGCGCGGGTCCTCAAGGCGCAGCATCCGGAGTTCGAGATGTGGAACCAGGGGATTCACGCGCGCTCGGGCGTGGCGTGCGCGGATTGCCACATGCCGTACCAGCGGGTCGGGGCGCTGAAGATCAGCGACCATCATGTGCGGAGTCCGCTCCTGAACATCAATGCCTCGTGCCAGCCGTGTCACAAGTGGCCGGAGGAGGAGATGCGGGCGCGCGCTGAGACGATTCAGGCGCGGACCTACGGGTTGCGGAATCGCGCGATGGACGCGCTCGTCGATCTGATCGGCGACCTGCGCGAGGCGCGCGCCGCGGGGCGGACGGACGATGAGCTTGCCGAGGCGCGCTCGCTCCAACGAAAGGCGCAGTTCTACCTCGACTTCATCGAGGCGGAGAACTCGATGGGGTTTCACGCGCCGCAGGAGGCCGCGCGAATCCTGCCCGAGTCGATCGACGCCGCGCGGCGCGGGCAGCTCGCGCTGCGCGGGGGGATTGCGCGGTGCGACTAGCTCGCCGCGGCCCGCTTGCCGCGGCCCGTTCGTCGCGGCCCGTTCGTCGCGCTAGTTTGCCGCGTTAGTTCGCCGGCGCCGATCTCTCTGGCGCGCCGAGCGCGCCAAGCGAATCGAGCGCGGCGCGCGCGACCGCCGCATACCTCGCGTGAAAGCGCGGGTTGATCGCGAGCGCTTCGGTCAGCGCGCGCCGTGCGGCGGCGCGGTCGCCGAGCGCGCGCTCGATCATCGCCGCGTGGAAGAGCACCAGCGGGTCGCGCGTCCCGAGCCGCCGCGCCGCGGTCATCGCCTCGCGCGCGGCCCGGTCGTCGCCCGACTTGTGGAGCGCCCACGCGAGCAGGTCGTAGCCCTGAATGTCCTTCCGGATCGCGATCTCCTTCCGGAGTTGCTCGAGTGCATCGGACACGCGCCGATCGTGATCGAGAAGGTGCGCGAGGCCGACGCGGTTGAACGGTTCGGGGCCGCCGAGCGCGGCAGCCTCGATCGGCGCGTAATACGCGGCCGCCTGCGCGCTGTCGCCGAGCGCATCGTACGCGTCGCCCAGCAGGACGAGCGTCGGCGGGTCGGCCAGCTTCGCCGCCGCCCTTTGGCCGAAATAGATTGCCGCCCGCCAGTCGTTGCGGAGCGCCGCCGCGCGCGCCATCGCGGCGAGCAGGCGAGAATCGTCTTCCCGGACCTCGAGGCCGGCTCGGTACACCGCATCCGCCTCGTCGAGTCGCCCGCAACGCGCTAGGAGATCGCCGACGCGCAAGTGGAACCACGCGACCTGTTCGCGCGGGACGTCGCTGCGGCGGGCCGCCTCGTCGCGCGCTGCGGAGAGGATTGCGAGCGCCGAGTCGGGCTCGCCGGAGATCTCCAGCCAGCGCGCGAGCCGCGGCGCGACGGAAAGCTCCGCGCGGTCCGCGGCCAACGAATCGAATAGCGCGCGCGCGGCGTCGTAGTCCCCCATCTCCATCTCCAGCTCAGCGAGGAGGGCCTCGTACGGGACGACGCCCGGGTAGTCCGCGTCGAGCTGCCGCGCGACGTCGCGCGCCTCCGCGAATCGGTGCTGCGCCACGAGGCTCGACGCGAGCGTCATCGACGATTTCCCGTTGTGCCACTTCTGGACGGCAAGCGATCGCCTCGCCATCTCCTCGGCGCGCGCGTAGTCGCTCTTGTCGCCCGTCTCGCGAGCCCGCTGCATGTACAACCCCGCGAGTTGGGCCAAGTCGATCCCGTTCTCGGGGTCCGCAAGAAGTCGCTTCTGGTAGAGGGCGATCTGCTGGTTGCGCAGATCGAAGTCGGAGAGCGCGGAGTCTTGCGCGGCGGCCGGCGACGAACCGGCGGAGGAGCCGCGCGCTCCCCCCGGATCGCGGTCGGCGGCCGCGCCGTCCTCGCTGCGCCGCGAGCAGCCGGCGTCGAGCGCGGAGACGACGGCGAGCGCGCACAGGACCAACACGGCTCGGCCGGAACCGGGTCTCAACGGAAACACAAAGGGCGCGCGTCCCGTCACCGGTTCGCGCGCCCCGTAGTCCTCATTCCAATCCGGACCGCGGCCTAGTGCGCCGTGCCCAAGTAGGGGAACGTGCTGCTGAACGCGCGATCGTTCGCGCCCACGTTGTCGGTCGTGAGGCACGTCGCCACCGTCGCGGCCGGATCGAGCACGTTGCCGAAAACGGCGACCAATCCCAAATCGACCGCATCGCCGTCGAGCTTGCGCCCGCCGTATCCCGCCGCGAGCGCCCACGAAAGCCAGCCGGCCGACGCGCTCGACTTCGACGTGTCAACGATCAGCTCGTCCGGCAGAAGAACGCTCGAAACCGTCGTCGCGATCATCGTCGTCCGGCCGAGGCCCGTGATCGTCCCCTCGACTTGATCCTTAAACGACGCCACGTCGGACGCCGGCCCGACCGAGTTGTGATGCGGGTGTTCGCGCTTCGCCAGGAACACTTCGCTCGTCAGCGGATTGCCGAGCCGCTCCATCTGGATGTAGACGCGATCCGGGTCCACGACGTACGTCGTGTCGTAAACGGTCACTGTCGTCGGGTTGTCGTCCTCTCCGCAGCCTGCCGCGAACAGCGCGAGGGCGCCGGCGAGTGCCGCGAGACAGAGGGCGATCCAGGTCTTGCTTCGAATCTGCATGGACGTGAACTCCTTTCTATCGTGACGGTGAATCGCCTAGCGGCTGATCGTTCCCCAAATGCCGAGCCTCGGGTTCGCGCCATTGTTCGTGAGCTGCGCCTTCGGCAGCTCGACGACGATCGCGAGGCAGTTGTATCCCGCCAGATAGTCCTGTGCCGCTCCGACCGGCCGGAAGCATGCCGTGTCCGCGACCGCGGGGCCCGCGAGCGGACCCGTCGAGGGCCTGCGATCCGGCACGATCCGGAAGAACTGCGAGAGGTCGAGAAAGAACGGATCGTCCTTCAGCCCGCAGAACACCTGCATCGCGGCCGCGCTTCCGAGGTTCGCGTTGATCGCGCCCGAGACCGTCGGCGCGCTCGTCGAGACCTTGTTGAGCGGCCCGGTCTGGAGCGGCGCAACCGGCCCGCGGACAGACACCTGTTGGCTGGCGCCCGTTCCTCTGAACGTGAACTGGAGCACCAGGTCCTCGACGCCGTCTCGGACGAACGCGTCCGTCACGCCGTTGTCGATCTTGATCTGGTACAGCTTGTCCGGGTCGAAGGACGCGGCGGTCCCGCCGGCAATCGGCGAGCTCGTCGTCATGACGAGACAGATCCTGTCGTCGGTCGATCCCGGAAACGCGTACACGTCGTTGATGTCGCACCGCGAGTTCAGCTCGACCTCCGGCGTGTCCTGGTGGTCGGATGCGAGCGCGCGCGCTGCGAGGCCCAAACTGCCTGCCCAGCCGAGCGCGATGATGAGAGCGATGAGCGCTCTGTGCCGAGAGACGAACATCCTGATGCCTCCCTTCCCGTGATTGGTGAAACGGAATGATCGATTGACGCCTACTTGAAGACCTCTACGAACACCGGGGGTCGAGCGGATTCATCGGGCGGAAGATTAGGCGGGAAGGTAGAGACGAAGGCGGGGGCGGCGCCGTGAGCGCTCCACCCCCGCCTCGCCGATTCGTCAACTGAGAGAGATGCGTCTACTCGCGCGGCTCGGGACCCTCTCCGGGCTCCCCGTCCTCGATGTCTTGCCGGCCGCGCTCGGCGGGCGAGAGCTTGTCGGAAAGCTCGGCCGCGCGCGCGACGAGCCGCGAGAACTCGGCGACCGCGTCGTCGCCGCGCAGCTCGCCGGCGAGACGGCGCGCCTCGGGGACGAGGCTCCGGATCGTCGAGCCGCGCGCCCAGTAGCTCTTGCGCAGGATCTCCGCGAACTCGGCGACGACCGCGTCGAGTCGGAAGCGGGCCGGCGCCGCGTCGAACGAGCGCGCGAGACGACCGACTTCGAGCGACGCTTCCATCTCCCGCGTGTCGTGGATGCCGCGATCCGGCATCGCGTACCGGAACCGGACCGTCGCGACGCGGCCTGCGCGCGGCGCCTCCTCGGCGAGCTTCACCTCGTACAGCGCGGTGACCTCGTGGCCGGCGCCGATCTCGCCCGCGTCGATCGCGTCGTTCCGGAAATCCTTGTCGGCGACGTCGCGGTTCTCGAACCCGAGGAGCCGGTAGCGCGTCACGACGCGCGGGTTGAACTCGACCTGGAGCTTCGCGTCGCGCGCGATCGTCTGGAGCGTACCGGTCAAGTTCTCCTCGAACACGCCGCGCGCCTCCTTGATGTCGTCGACGTAGTAGTAGTAGCCGTCGCCTTTGTCCGCGAGCTGCTCCATCAACACGTCGTTGTAGTTCCCCATCCCGAAACCGATCGTCGAAAGCTCGATGCCGCGATCCGCCTCGCTGCTCACGCGATCGAGGATCGACTCGGGCCCGGTGCGGCCGACGTTCGCGACGCCGTCGGAGCAGAGGATGATCCGGTTGATCGCGCCGCGCCGGAACTCGCGCCGAGCCATCTCGTAGCCGAGGAGGATTCCCTCTTCGGCGTTCGTGCTGCCGTCGGGCGCGAGGCCGTCGATCGCGCCGATGATTCGCTCGCGATTCTCGACGGAGGTCGGGCCGAGCAGCACGCGCCCATTGCTCCCGTACACGACGATTCCGACCGAGTCGTCCGCGCGGAGCCGGTCGACGAGGAGCCGGAGCGCGCGCTTCACCAGCTCCAGCCGATCCTCGCGCGCCATCGAGCCGGACACGTCGATCACGAACACGAGGCTCGCCGGCTTGCGATCACGCGCGTCGATCTGGCGCCCCTTGATGCCGACTCGGACCAGATGGTAGCCCGTCCCGAAAGGCGACGGCGCGCCCTCGAGCAAGATCCGGAAGTCGGGCTCGGTGAAGTCCGCGTAATCCTGACGGAAGAAGTTGACGAACTCTTCGACGCGGATCGCCTCGTCCGGCGGCAGGTGCCCCTCGTCGATGTAGCGGCGCGCGACCGTGTACGACGCCGCGTCCACATCGACCGCGAACGTCGACAGCGCGTCATCCTCCGTCGGGATGAACGGGTTGACGCCGTAGTGATCGAAGAACATCGAGTCGTAGACTTCGTCGTTCGGAAGCGTCGAGCCGCCGGTGGTCGGGTAGACGGGGGGCGGCGATGCGGTCGGTGGCGGCGAACTGCCGGAGAGACCGTGCACCTTGCCCCAGCTCGAGTTCTTGTCCGCTTCGGCCTGCGGTTTGTTTGCGCGGCCGCCTCGAGCGTAGATCTCGCCGTCCTGCCCACCGACGCTCTTGGTCCCGCGATGCTTGAACTCGTACTTCACTTCGACCTTGGTCTCACTCGACGATGATTCGATGTCGATCCTCTCCTGCGTGCCGAGCACATTGATCACTTCCGTCGCTGTGGCGTCCGTCTCGAGAAGCGCAACGTTGAATGTGCGGGTGTCATTCCCGCCGACAACGAATGCGAGCGTCTTCTCGGTGAAACCGAGGAGCGTGACCTTGATCGTGTACGAACCGGACGGCAGGCCGGCGATTTCGAAGCTTCCATCTTCGCGAGTGTTCGTCCCCCTGTTCGTGTCGACGACCTGAACGGATGCGTACGCGAGCGGAGTGCCGTCCTTGGCGTTTTTCACGATGCCTCGGAGGGTCGCCGTTGTGTCCTCCGCGACCGATTCGACGGCCACGTCCAACCGCTCGTGTGCGGGCGACGTGGCGCTCGCGATCGGCGTCTCCTCACCCGCGGTTGACCGGGCGGCTATTTCCGGGGAGGTGACAACGACCTGTCCCTCGCGCCGACCCGGTTCCGCGGGCTTTTTCTTGAGCACGAGGATCGGGTCGTCGGCCCGGGAGTCGCGCGGCGCTTCACGATCCGTCGCGCGATCCGCCTCGAGCTCGGATTCCTCGTCGGACTTCTCATCGTTAGCGATCGGCGGCGAGCCGAGGTAGTCGAGCGAGCGAAACCGCTTGTCCTCGGGCGCCGCGTCGGGCGCCGCCTCGCCCGCCACCGCCGCAAGCGTCCGGTCGCGATTCCGCGACGCGCGGTCCTTCAGAAGTAGCCCGGTCACGAGCGCGGCCGCAATCGCGCCGGCCGCGATGACCGCGCCCCAACTCAGCCGCCGCGGGCGCAAGTCGAGGCGCGCCCCATCGCGCACTGCCCCGCCCGCGCTGCTCGTCTCCCCGCGCACGCGCTCCCACATCGCGAGCCTCTCGCGCGACGTCAACTTCTCCTGGTGCCTCTCGAAGATCTCCTTCATGACTCCTGTCCTTCCAAACCTCGGGCCTCGAGCGGCGCGGCGCTTTCACCCAGCGCGAGCCGCATCCTCTCGCGAGCCCTCGTGTGATGGACGCGTGCGGTGCTCTCCTTGCAGCGGAGCGCCTCGGCGATCTCGCGGAAGCTCCACCCTTCCCACTCGCGCAGGAGGAGCGCGGCCCGTTGCGACGCCGACAGCGTCGCGAGCGCGCCGTGAATCGCCGCGCGCTCCGAGTCGAACCGAACCTCCGCGCGATCCTCCTCCACGATCCCGACCTCCTCGGTCAGCTCGACGTTCCGCCGAAGCCGCTGCAGCGCCCCGCGCCTCCAATCGAGCGATTTCCGGAGCGCGATCGTCCGGAGCCAACTCGCCAGCGGAGCCTCGCCCCGGTAGTCGCCGAGCGAGCGGAACGCTTTGAGGTACGTCTCTTGGAGGAGGTCGAGCGCTTCATCGCGGTTGCCGACCTGGTACCGAAGGAAGGAGAAGAGCCGATCGCACGTGGCGTCGTAGATCTCTCGCCACGAGGCTTCGTCGCCTCCAGCCGCCCTCTGCGCCAGTTCCCTGTCTGAGAGAAGATCCCGCATGTCGGTCACCGTCACTCCCCGGTATTCACACGATGAGACGGGAGTGGGGGGCGATTCGCTTACGCCGGTGGGGTGTTATTCCTTTTCGTCGCCGAGAATCGTCGCGACCGCCGCGCGCAGCTCGCTTTCATCGAAGGCGCCCGTCCACCGCCGGACGATCTGGCCGTCCTGGTCGATCAGGAACGCAGTCGGAACGACCTTCACTCCAAACGCCTCCCACGCCGGGTCGTCGGCGGAGGAATCGAGCCAGATCGGATAGGAGATCTTCCTTTTCTTGAGGAATTGGCGGACTTTCTCACCGCCCTCCTTGTCGATCGAGATCCCGATGACAACGAGTCCGCGGCCGGAGAACTCATTGTAAATCGCATTCAGTTGAGGCATCGACTTGACGCACGGCTTGCACCAAGTCGCCCAGAAATCGACGAGGACCGCCTTGCCGGCATAGGGCGCGAGAGTCGTCTCGTTATCGGCGAGATCGTACGCCGTGATGCTCGGCGCGGAGCGCGGAAGCGCCGCCGGGATGAACGCCGCGGGATCCTCATCGAACGCCTTCTTGCAATCTTTCGAGCAGAAGTAGTAGCGCTTCCCCTCGAAATCGCTCCACGCGACGACCTTCTCGAGTGCAGTCGTCCCCTCGCGAACCGCGCAGACGGCGCAGAGTGCCTCTTTCGGGACTTGCTCGGCGGTCCGGTCGGCGGGAGAAACGGCAGGAGTGGCCGCGCGCGCGGGCGTGACGGCCGCGATCGCAACAGTGAACGCGCAGATCATCGAGACCAAATGAGAGGCAGTGCGCATCGGAACCTCATCTTTCAAAGGGAGAGTTGCGCCGGCTAGAACCCCGCGGAGAGCGAAGCCCCGAACCGTTCGTACCAAACATAAAGCAGTCCGACGCCGAATCGGCCCCGGAATCCATTCAACACGAGGTGCGAGCGGCGCGGCTTCACCGGCCGCTACGCGGAACTATGCGCTCGCGAAGCCCGGGTCGCTTGGCGGATCGCGGTTGAGTCTAGGACTTCGCTCCGGGCGTGGCGACTTTGCTGAGCAGGATGTAGAGAACCGGAAGGACGAGAAGAGTGAGCAGCGTCGAGCTGATCACTCCGCCGATCACGACCGTCGCGAGCGGGCGCTGGACCTCGGCGCCGATTCCCGTGCTGAGCGCCATCGGCAAGAAGCCGAGGCTCGCGACGAGCGCGGTCATGAGGACCGGCCGCAGGCGCTCCACGGCCGCCGACTCGATCGCCTCGCGGAGCGGCACGCCGGCCGCGAGGATTTGCCGGATGCGCGAGACGAGGACCATGTCGCCCAGCACGGAAACCCCGGAAAGCGCGATGAACCCGACGCCGGCCGAGATGCTGAACGGCATCCCGCGGAGCCAGAGAGCGAGGATTCCGCCGACCGCCGCGAACGGCACGCCCGTGAAGACGCGCGCCGCGTCGAGGAACCGGCCGTACGTGAAATAGAGAAGGACGAAGATCAGCGCGAGCGCCAGCGGAACGACGACCATCAAGCGCGCGCGCGCGCGGGTCAGGTGCTCGAACTGCCCGCCGAATTGCACGTAGTAGCCGGAGGGAAGCTCGACCTCGCGCGCGATCCGCTCGCGCGCCTCTTCGACGAAGCTGCCGATGTCGCGCCCGCGCACGTTCGCCTGCACGACCGCGCGCCGTCTTGCCCACTCACGATTGATCGTCGACGGCCCCTCGACTATGCGGATCGTGGCGAGACGCGCGAGCGGAATCCTCTCGCCGCCGGAGGACGTCACGGGGATGGCGCCGACCGCGGCGGGGTCGAGCCGGTAGCGGTCGTCGAGCCGGATCGCGATCGGAAAGCGGCGCTCGCCTTCAGCGATCTGGCCGACGTGGCGCGTGCCAAGCGCCTCGACGGCGTCGAGAACGTCGCGCGCGGGAATGCCGTGACGCCCGATCGCCGCGCGATCCACCTCGATCTGGAGCATCGGCTGGCCGGTGAGCTGCTCGGTGAGGACGTCCGAAGCGCCGCGAATCGCGAGCACGACCGTCTCGATCTCGCGCGCCTTCGCCTTGAGGATCTCGAAGTCGTCGCCGAACAGCTTGATCCCGACATCCGAGCGGATCCCGGCGACCATTTCGTTGACGCGCATCTCGATCGGCTGCGTGAAGACGTAGCGCATCCCCGGTAGATCGGACACTTCCGCCTCCATCACCCGCACGAGATCGTCTTGGGTGCGCGCGCGCTTCCATTGGTTCCGCTCCTTCAGCGTGATGAAGACGTCCGACAGCTCGAGGCCCATCGGGTCGGTCGCCACCTCGGCGCTTCCGGTCCGCGTCCAAATCCGCTCGATCTCGTCGGGGAACTTCGCGAGGAGCTTGCGCTCGATCTGCGTCCCGTAGCGGATCGACTCATCGACGGAGACGCCGGCAAGTCGGATCGTGTTGATGACGATCGCCCCCTCGCGAAGCCGCGGCACGAACTCGGACCCGAGCCGGGTCGCGAGGAGGCCCGCGCCGAGGAGCGCGAATAGCGCTCCCGCGATGATCGACTTGGGTCGCGCGAGCGCAAAGCGGACCGCCGGCCGGTAGAGCGCCCGAAGTCCTCGGACGATCCGGTTGTCGCCGTGATGTTTCGCTTTCGGGAGGAACAGGCTCGCAAGAACGGGCATCAGCGTGAGCGAGAGCGCCATCGAACCGAGGAGCGCGAACACGACCGTGAGCGCCATCGGTCGGAACAGCTTCCCCTCGATCCCCGAGAGCGTCAGGATCGGCAGGTAGACGATCATGATGATCAGTTCGCCGAACATCGTGGGCTGACGCACTTCGATCACGGCATCCGCGACGACATCGCGCGGGTCGCGGCGGTTCTTCGGGTCCGCGCCCGCGTCGTCGGCGAGGCGGCGCGCCGCGTTCTCGATGAGGATGACGGAGCTGTCGACGATCAAGCCGAAGTCGATCGCGCCGAGGCTCATCAGGCTCCCGGCGATGCCGGCCCGCAGCATCAAGTTGAACGCGAAGAGCATCGAAAGCGGGATGGCCGCGGCGACAATCAGCCCGGCGCGCACGTTTCCGAGAAGCGCGAACAGGACCGCGATGACGAGGAGCGCCGCCTCGAACAAGTTCTTGCGGACGGTGTGGAGCACGTGGTCGACGAGATCGGTCCGGTCGTAGACGGCCGTGGCCTCGACGCCGGCGGGAAGACTTCGCCGGACTTCGTCGAGCCGCAGCTTGAGCCTTCGCGTCACGTCGTGGCTGTTCTCGCCGATGAGCATGAACCCGAGCCCGAGGACGGTCTCGCCGGTTCCGTCCGCGGTCACGGCGCCCCGCCGGATCTCGCGGCCTTCAACGACGCGGGCGACGTCGCGCACGTGGATCGGGACGCCGTCGTGCGCGGCGACGACGATCGCCTCGACGTCCGCGGGTTTCGTGACGAGCCCGACTCCCTGGATTAGGCTCGACTCGCCCGCCTCGTCGAGCGTTCCGCCGCCGACGTTCGCATTGTTCTCCTCGAGCGCTTCCGCGAGATCCTTCAGCGAGAGGCCGTGCAGCGCGAGCCGCTCGGGGTCGACGACGACTTGGACTTGCCGCTCGTCCCCGCCCCACGTGTTGACCTCGGCCACGCCGCGGAGCGAACGGAGCTGCGGTTTGATGACCCAATCCTGGATGGTGCGGAGCTCGGCGAGCGATTTGCCGGCGCCGGTCACGAGATAGTGGAAGACCTCACCCAGTCCCGTCGCGACCGGGCCGAGTTCGGGCCGATCGATCCCGGACGGGATCTCTACGCCCTGCAGGCGCTCCATCACGACCTGGCGCGCGAGGTAGATCGGCGTGCCGTCCTCGAAAACGACCGTGACTTGCGAGAGACCGAAGCGCGAGATCGAACGCACCTCGGTTAGTTCGGGAAGGCCAGAGATCGCTTGCTCGATCGGCGCGGTGAGCTGTCGTTCGATTTCGAGCGGTGCGAGGGCCGGAGCGACGGTGTTGACCTGAACCTGCACCGGAGTGGTGTCGGGAAACGCGTCGATCGGAAGCTGCGCGAGCGAGACGATGCCGAGGATGACGAGACCCGCCCATCCGAGCAGCACGACGAGCCGGTTGCGCAGGGACCAGTGGACGATCGCGTTGAACACGATCCGGCGCCTACCCGCCCGACTTGGGAGCTTCGGCTTCGCAGCAGCCGGCGCCGATCGACTCTTTGAGCGTCTCAGTCTTCAAGAGGAAGCTCCCCTTGGTTACGACGAGATCGCCGGGGCGCACGCCGCCTTCGATCGCGACGAACTCGCCGCCGCCGGGCGCGACGCGGACCCGCCGGGGCACGTACACCTCGTCCGACCGACGCACGAAGACAACGTGCTCCCCACGCCTCCTTTGGACCGACTCGCGAGGGACGAGCACACTGAGACCGTCGCCGCCGACATGAATGCTCGCGCGGCCGAACATGTTGGCGCGCAGCAGTCCCTCGGGGTTCCGGAGCACAACGCGGACGGTCGCCGTGCGCGTCCGGGGATCGAGCTTCGATGCGATCGCCTGAATCGTTCCGGCAAACTCGCGCTCCGGAACTCCATCGACCGCGATCGTGACCGATTGGCCGACGGCGACGCTCGAGAGTTGATCCTCACGAACCGCGATCTCCGCCCACATCGTCGAGACGTCCGCGATTTCGAACAGGACGTCTTCCGCGCCGACGAGGAGCCCGACCGTCGCGTTCCGCTCGGTCACGACGCCCGCGATCGGCGAGGTCAACGTGTAGAGACCGCCGCCGTCCGCACTACCACCGATCATCCCGAGTTCGGCCTGGGCTGCCGCGCCCTCGGCCTTCGCCGTCTCCAATTCTTGCTGCGCCGCCAGGACATCCTTCTTCGAGGAGATCCCCTTCTCGAACAGCTCCTGCTCGCGCTGGTAGCTCGCCTCGGCGACGGCAACGCGCGTGCCGGCCGCCTGCAGCCGCGAACGTTCGGCGCCGAGCGCCGCGCTCTCGAACTGCACGAGCGGAGAGCCGAAGCGGACTCGCGCGCCGAGATCGGCTCGGATCGCTCGAACGACGCCAGGCGCCCTCGCATTCACCCGCGCGACCCGCGCCGGGTCGAACACGATTGTGGCCGGCACGACGAGGCCGGCCGGCGCCGCGCCTTCCGTTGCGGGAATCGTCTCGATCCCTGCCTCGCGAGCAATCTCGGCGGAGCGGAGGCGGACCTCCGAAGGAAGAGCGTCGGCGGCTTCGGAGGTCACATCCACCGCCGGTCGGCCGCCCCGCTCCGGATGGCAGATCGGACACACCGACTCCGGGAATCCGTGCTCGGCGCACCAATCGCCCTTCGCTCGGAAGACGGCGGCGAGCGCAGGATTACACTTGGTGCAGATCGCTTCGAGGACGCCGTGCTCGGCACAGATCGCGTCGGCGCTGGCGACGGCGACCTCGGGCGAGCGCCGATCGACGACTTCCGGTGAGCGGGATTCGTTGCCGCCACACCCGGGAGCCGCGAGCACGGTCGCGACGCCGAGCAGCCGGACGGAGAGGACGAGAAGTCGCTTGCGCATCTCAGCTCCCCAATGGCTTCGGCGGCCTCACGATCTTCAGATCGGGGTTGCACGCCAGACACTGCGACTCGGGGAGGCCGTGCTCCGCGCACCAATCGTTGCTCGCCTTAAACGCCGGGATGAGACCGGGATTGCAGCGCGAGCAGAGCGATTCGGCGACCTGATGCTCGCCGCACCAATCCTCGTACGAACCCGGGACGACGCTGGCGGGCGCGTGAGCGTCTGATTTCTTCTCCGAGACACTGGGATTCTTTTGATTCGCGGCGCCAGATTTCTCGTTTGCGCCGCCGCCGCACCCAATGAATACGCAGCTCAAAAGCAGCGCGAACGCGGCCACCACCATCCGCTTCATCGATCGGCTTTGCATGGTCTCTCTCCTTCTGGACAAGGTTGAGAATCGAAGACAACCCAAGCCTGGGTACGTCGCCAATCGATCACGGCAAGGTCCCCGTTGCAATCGCGAGATCGACACCGGCCAGCGCCGCGTCGAGCAGGCGATCGTCGTAGTCGCTTCGCGTTTGCAGCGCATCGCGCCGCAAGACAAGAAAGTCGGCGAGGCCCATCCTGCCCGCGCGGTACGCTTCCGCCGCCATCATCTCGTTCGCTTCCGCGCCCGGAAGCGCGCGCTCTTCGAGGCGCCGCACGGACTCGACCGCCGCCGCGTACGCGGCTCGCGCGCCCTCGATCTCGGCGGCGACGGCGGCGCGGCGCGCCGCCAACTCCGCCTCCGCGCGCGCGCGGCGCGCCCTCGCCTCCGCGCGCGGTACCTGGCCGCGATCGAAGATCGGCAGCGTGACCGCGGCGCCGCCGCGCGCGATTGTCGTTCCCTCATCCTCGCGAGCGTACGACCCGCTGAACGCGACCTCGGGTACGCGCGAGGCGTTCGCGAGGCGGACGTCCGCGGCGGCTGCCCTCAACTCCGCTTCCGCGGCTTGGAGGTCAGGCCGCGTCGCGTCGGACGCGCCGGCGGTGAGCGCCTCGAGCCGCGTCCGGTCCGTGAGATCTCCAGCGAGTCGGATCTTCGCGCCGGACGAAAGGACGAGGACCGCGGCGAGATCGACGAGCGCGCGGGCCCGCTCGCCTTGAACGGAAAAGACCTCGCTCTCGGCGCGGGCGAACTCCGTCTCCGCGACGTTGACATCGAACGCGGCGACGTCTCCGGCGCGCATCCTCTCGGCCGCGACGAGCCGCAGCGTGTCGGCGAGCGCGCGCCGGCGATCGGCCAGCTCGAGCCCGCGCTCGGCCCGCAGCGCGCGGTAGTAGGCGCCGAGCGCCGCGGCCGTTGCACGGCGCTCCGCATCGCGGGCGCTCCATTCCTCGCGCTCGACCTCGGCCGCCGCGAGCGCGACGCGGCGTCCGCGCCGGTAGCCGAGCTCGACCGGCCACGCCAGCGCGAACTCCGAGTCGGTCGTCGTCTCGGCCGCGCGACGCGGGCCCGCGGTCGCCTCGATCTCCGGGTTGTGTGCGAGCCAGCGGCGCGCGCCGCCGAGACGCCCCTGCGCCTCCGCGACGCGCGTCGCCGCGACCAGCACCTCCAGCGCGCGCGCGCGCGCGATCTCGATCACGCGCTCGACCGTGAGCGGCTCGCCTCCGTCATCGGGCGACGTGGTCGCGAGCGTGTCGGCAATCGCCTCGCGCACACCGCCGCCCGGCAGGACAAACGAGAGCGTCATCGCGATGGCAAATGACGACGAATGGATCCAACGGGTCATCTGAATCTTCTGCCTCCTCGTAATCTCGTGGAGAAAACGGTCCGCGCCCGGCGGCGGGAGGGCCCGCGCGCCGAGCGAAAGATGCGCTCAGCGCGGCCCGAAGCTCGGGAGCCCGCGCGAGCCAGGAGAACGAATCAGCAGGTCAGGATTGCGGAACGGTGCGGATCGGGGAGGGTCGAGATGGAGGACGCAATGGATGTCATCGACGCGTCCAGATCGCCGTCGGCGATCGCCGCTTCCGAGCTTGTCGCGAGGAAGGAGATCGCCGCGATTCCGTCGAGCGCCCCCGCGAAGCCGAGCGATTCGCGAACGGTTCGCGCGTCTCGGATCGGATCGAGGGCCACTTCCACGTCGGTGCAACCCTCGCAGGAGTGACCGGCCGGAGGGCAACTCAGCTCTGCACCCGACGCCATTTCCGGGGACGCGACCCCGGTCGCCGTAACAGTCGCGCAGCACGCCTCGCCCTCACAGCTGCCGTGAACGGCGCCGTCGGACTCGATGCAGATCCGATCGGACGTCAAGACACCTCTCGCGGAGACGACTGCGAGTAGGAGAACCGTAAGAGCTCGGATGCGGAGACCTGTTCGGAAGCGACCCATGTGATACGGAGTATCGGCTCGTGTTGAATGTGGGTCAAGGGGCTTCTAAAGCGCGGCAGCTCGTGCGCGTCGCCGAGTGCGCGGCCCGACGCGTGGGGGCGAGATTGCGAAGGCGCCGTCCAACATCTAGAATCGCGACCTGCAGCAGGTGACGGACTCAAGAATAGGAGCGGAATATGCGACTCATTGGCAAGCGCGTCGCGGTCCTCGTTGACGAAGGATTCGAGGACCTCGAGTTCTGGGTGACGTTGATGCGGCTTCAGGAGGAGGGCGCGCGGACGCTCGTCGTCGGCGCACGCGCGGGCGAAACGTTCGCGAGCAAGTCGGGCGGGCTCTCCGCGACGGCGGAGCTAGCGGCCGCCGACGCGCCCGCCGACACGCTCGACGCGATCGTCGTGCCCGGCGGGTGGGCGCCCGACAAGTTGCGCCGTCACGCCGCGGTGACGGGCCTCGTCCGCGGCGTCCACGACCGCGGCAAGATCGTCGGCGCGATCTGCCACGCCGGGCTCGTGCTGATCTCGGCGGGGATCGTGCGCGGCGGCCGCGCGACCGGATCGCTCGGCATCAAGGACGATCTCGTCAACGCCGGCGCGACGTGGGTCGACGCGCCCGCGTTCCGCGACGGGAACATCGTGTGGGGCCGCGTCGTCCCCGACATCCCGCAGTTCTGCCGAGAGTTGGTCGCGGCTATCGCAGGGGGTTGAGACGCGAGCGCCGCGAGATCACTCCATCGGCGCGCCCGCCGCGCACGCATCGACGATCGCCGACGGATCGACCGCCTCGCGGTCCATCTGCAACTTCGTCACGCGGCCCGTCGTGTCGATCAGGAACGTGACGCGCCGCGACGCGCCGTAGTCCTTCACGAACACGCCGTACTTTTTCGTGATCTCACCGCCCCAATCGCAGAACAGCGGGAACGTGACGCCGATCGACTCGGCAAACGCCTTGTTCGCGAACGGACTGTCCATGCTCACGCCCAGAACCTGGGCGCCCGAGGCCTCCAGATCGGCGAGCCGCTCCTGGAAGGCCTTCATCTCCTTCGTTCAGCCGCCGGAGAATGCGAACGCGTAGAACGCGAGGACGACGGTCTTCTTGCCGCGGAAATCGCGCAGCGTCACGTCCTCGAACTTTTGATTCTTGAGAGTGAAATCCGGCGCGACGTCGCCGACTTTGATCTTCGGCGGCGGAGCGGGCTTCTCCTCGCCCGAGTCGCCCTTCCCCTTCGCGAGCGCGCCGTCCGGCGGCGCGACGAACCCCGAGCCGATCGCGGCAACGGCGATACCCGCAGCAATGCCTCGGCGCAAGCGATCTCTCCACGTCATGCCCGACCTCCCCTAGCTTCCAGCCTCGACGACCTGAGTCGGAACGCGGATCACGCTCGACAACTCGATCAGTTGAAGGAACGACGGGATCAAATCGTCGGGATCGATCGCGTCGTACGGCAGCTTCTTCGACACGAAGACGACGACGACGCACGCATCGTCGGCTCCGGCCGACACGACTTCGCAACGCACCGCGTTCGGGAATCGGCAGAGCGCGTCCGCATAGATCCGGAGCGCCTTCTCGCATTGCGCGCGCGTCGCCATGGGTCGCAATTGTAGCAATCCTGTAGATCGAGTGGGAAGCCTTCGACGATGCGGCTCCGAGCGAGTGTTCCGAATTCTGAGGCCCGAAAAATCCGTTGACGCGGCGTGCGTTGCCGCGACACACTTCTCGCCGCATGATTCGACTGCGCAGCGGAGTAAATCTGGTTTCGCTTGCTGCCGTGTTCCTCTGGGGAACGGTTTCTCCGTTCATCAGCTTGCACGTCATGTTGGAACATTCCTCGGCGACTCCGACTGAGAGTGCGCAGAACATCGTCGCCCATGTGGACACGCACGCGAGCCACACGTCGGATCACCACCATCCGCTACCCGAGTTCTCGCGCGCTCAGGGGGAGCGATTCGTTCGCGTGGCGACGATGGAACTCCAGAGCACCGTCCCCGCCGAGTCGATCCTCCTCGATCGCGATCCGAGCTGTCCCTCGATTTTTTCGCTCAACGCCAGCCCCTCCGACACCTCTCCTCCTTCGAGAACTCGCGTCCTGCTGATCTGAGTCGAAGCGCCAGCGACCGCGTCCATCACTGAAGTTCGCGGTTGAGTGTCGAAGTGCGCCCGATTCGGAGTAGCGATGACACGCAGCAACTATTCTGCACGGTTCGTTCCCTGGGTTCTCATGGCACGTCACGCGCGCGCATTCACCGCGATTGCTGTCCTTGCGTTTTTTGGGAGCCGCTCGGCCGCGGCGCAGGATTCTCCGGGAGTACTGACCCTGCGGCAGGCCGTCGCGCTCGCGCTGGAGAGGAGTCCGGACTTGGCGGGCTTCTCGGCCGAGGCGCGAGCGAGCGAAGCGAGGCAGGTGCAGGCGGGCGTCAGGCCGAACCCCGCGGCGACGGCGGATTTCGAAGATTTCGCCGGCTCGGGCAACTTCCGGGGCGCGAGCCAGATGCAGACGACGCTACGTCTCGGAAGCCTCATCGAACTCGGCGGGAAACGCGGGCGCCGTCGTGAGACCGCGGAGGCGGCCCACGACCTGGCCCGGAGCGAATACGACCTCGAACGAACCGACGTTCTCGCGGAGGTAACGCAGAGATTCATCACCGTCGTCAGCGCCCAGGACGTTCTGGCGCTGGCTCGTGAGTCCACCGCGTCCCTCGATGAGGCGCTACGAATCGTTCGTCAGCGCGTAGAGGCGGGGCGGACGTCGGCGCTCGAGGAAAAAAAGGCCGCGGTTGCGCTCGCCCGAAGCCGCATCGAGGAACAGAGCGCCGAGCGGGATCTGGCTGGGGCCCGGATGCGTTTGGCGTCGAGCTGGGGGGATGCGACGCCCGGCTTCGATCGGGCGGAGGCGGATCTCTTCGCGCTCGAGACCCTGCCGGCGCTCGATACTTTGCTCGCGCGTGTCGCAGACAGCCCCGAAATCGCGCGCTTCGCGACGGAGAAGCGACTTCGAGAGTCCGAGATCTGGCTTGCCCGCGCGAAGGGCGCGCCCGACGCGACGTTCGGCGCCGGCGTGCGGCGAGTGGAGGACTCGGGCGACCACGCCTTCGTGGCCGGCGTGACGCTCCCGCTGCCGCTCTTCGATCGCAACCGAGGCGGCGTTGCGGAAGCTCAGGCGGTTCTCGAGAAGACCGAGGCGGCTCAGCGCGCCGCCGAGAACCGGTGGCGCGCGAGACTGTCCGGCTTGTACCAAGACTTGCTCACGTCGTCGCTCGAGGTCGAGGCCACGCGGCGCGAGATTCTCCCACAGGCCGAGGAAGCGCTACGAATTGCGGAGCAGGGATTTCGAGAGGCGCGCTATTCCTATCTCGAACTCGCCGATGCACAGCGAACGCTGCGGGATGTACGGCGCCAATTGCTCGCCGCGGCGACTACCTACCACCTGGTTGTTTCCGAAATCGAGCGGCTCACGGGCAACGCTCTGATTCCTTAACCCTGACGAACGAGAGAGCCAAGATGAAATCGTTGAAGGTCTGCTCAATGACGCAAGGCGCCTTGTTCCTTGTGCTCGCTTCAGGCGCCGCGCTCTCACTCTCCTGCGGCAAACAGGACGTCTCGGGCCGCGATGGCGAGGGGAGCGTCGGACACGAGGCAACGGGGGCGTCTGAGGAAGCCGTCAAGGGTCCGCGGGGCGGACGGCTTCTCTCGGACAGAGAGTTCCAAACGGAAGTGACCATATTCGAGCGAGGCGTCCCACCGCAGTTTCGCGTCTATTTCTACGAAAAGGAAAAGCCAATCGATCCGGCCGACGTGACGTTGAGCGTCGAGTTGCGCCGGCTCGGCGGGCGCGTCGACGTGTTCCATTTCACGAAGGAGTCGGACTACCTGGCCGGAGACGCGGTGGTGGAGGAGCCGCACTCGTTCGACGTGAGGGTGTCCGCCGCACGCCAGGGCCGGACGCACGAGTGGGAATACGGATCCTACGAAGGACGGACCGAGCTTTTACCCGAGGCGCTGAAGAGCTCCGGCATCGTTATCGAAGTGGTCGGACCGGCGAAGATTAAGCGGACGGTCGCGGCGTCCGGCCAGATCGTCCCGAACGAGGACCACGTCAAGCACGTGATCCCGCGCTTCCCCGGCGTGATCAAGGAGGTCCGAAAACGGCTTGGCGACCACGTCGCCCCCGACGACGTGTTGGCGGTCGTCGAGAGCAACGAAAGCCTTCAGCCCTACGAGATCAAGGCGGTCATCGCCGGCACGGTTATTCAAAAACACGCGAATGAGGGCGAGTACGCCCAGGAGGGCCAGACGATCTACGTCGTGGCGGACTTGAGAACGGTCTGGGTGGATCTCAACGTCTACCACCAGGACTTCCATGAGCTGGAAGTCGGCCAGCTCGCGACGGTCGAGACGGCCGGTGGGGATCGCGCGCAAGGAAAAATCATCTATCTCTCACCGCTCGGCTCTCAGAGCACGCAGACGATGCTCGCCCGTGTGCTCGTCGATAACACCAACGGCGATTGGCGGCCAGGATTGTTCGTGTCGGCGGAAGTGCTAGTGGATGACGTCGAAGTGCCCCTCGCGGTGAAGGCGAGCGGGCTGCAGACCTTCCGCGACTGGGACGTCGTCTTCCTCAACGTCGGAAACGTCTTTGAGATCCGGCCCCTGGAGCTCGGTCGCCGCCACGGGGAATGGGTCGAAGTGCTGGCGGGGATGAACGCGGGGGAGCGCTACGCCGCGGAGAATAGCTTCATCATCAAAGCCGACATCGGGAAGTCGGGAGCGACCCACGATCACTGATCGCGCATCGAGCGCACACCGAACCCGGAGAGAGCCATGAAAGCAATCAAAGCGATCATACAACCGCACATGTTGAGCAATGTCGTCCGCGCGCTGCATGCTCTGCCCCATTTTCCCGGATTCACCATCACGGATGCTCGGGGACAAGGTCGCGGACGCGGCGCAGGGGGGTCGTTCAAGGTGACCGAGGATGACATCGACTATCACCGAAGCACCGTTCTGGAGATCGTTTGCTCCGACAGCCTCGTCGCGAGCATCGCGGACGCGATCCGTCAGGCCGCGCACACGGGGCGCGCGGGCGACGGCATCATCACGGTGGGAAGCCTGGATGGTGTTCTCCGCATCCGCTCGGACGAGGCGGATGACGATGCTGTCTAGGGGGGCACCATGCTCGAACGCATCCTGACGTTTTCGATCCATCAGCGCTGGCTGGTGATGGTCTCCACGCTGGTCGTGGTCGCTCTGGGAGTCTACAACTTCCACCTCCTGCCGATCGATGCCGTGCCGGACATCACCAACGTGCAGGTGATCGTCAACACGGAAGCGTCTGGGTATTCGCCTCTCGAGACCGAGCAACGCATCACGTTTCCCGTTGAAACCGCGATGGGCGGCCTGCCGTCGCTCGAGCATACGCGCTCGCTGTCGCGCTACGGGCTCTCGCAGGTTACGGTCGTCTTCAAGGACGGCACGGACATCTATCTGGCCCGCCAGCTCGTGAACGAGCGCGTCCAGGAAGTGAAAAGCAAGCTCCCTCCCGGAATCGAACCATCGATGGGGCCGATCGCGACCGGTCTCGGCGAGATCTACATGTACACCGTGGAGGCCACCGATGAGACACACGACCCGACGGAGCTGAGAACGGTTCAGGACTGGATCATCAAGCCGCAGCTGCGGAACACGCCCGGCGTGATCGAGGTCAACAGCATCGGCGGATACGTGAAGGAGTACCACGTCACGCCGTACCCGGAACGACTCATCGCGAACAACCTGACGATGCGCGACCTGATGGCCGCGCTCGCAGCAAACAATTCGAATGTTGGCGCCGGCTATATCGAGCGCCACGGCGAGCAGTACCTCATCCGCTCTCCCGGCCAGGTTGCGGATCTCCGCGACATCGGCAACATCATCGTCGCCAATCGCAACAACGTACCGATTCGTGTTCGCGACGTGGCGGACGTCCTCTTGGGGAAGGAACTCCGCACCGGCGCCGCCACCGCCAACGGCAGAGAGGTCGTGCTCGGGACGGTGTTCATGCTGATGGGCGAGAACAGTCGCACCGTTTCACAGCGGGTACACGAAAAAATGCAGGTGATCAATCGCTCGCTGCCCGATGGCGTCGAGGCGAGGACCGTGTACAACCGCACCGATCTCGTCAACGCCACGATCGAGACCGTTCGCCACAACCTGACGTTCGGCGCCTTGCTCGTGATCGGCGTGCTGTTCCTGATGCTCGGCAACCTGCGCGCGGCCCTGATTACGGCGATGGTCGTGCCCCTGACGATGCTCTTCACGATCACGGGCATGGTGTCGAAAGGCCTGAGCGCGAACCTCATGAGCCTGGGCGCGCTCGATTTCGGTCTGATCGTAGACGGCGCCGTCATCATCGTCGAGAACTGCGTGCGCCGATCGGGAGAAGAGCAGCATCGCGTCGGACGCACGCTGAGCCGCGCCGAACGGTTCGCGGTCGTTTCTGAAGCGGCGCGCGAGGTCGCGCGGCCGAGCTTCTTCGGCGTCCTCATCATCATGGTGGTGTACGTGCCCGTCCTCGCCCTGAGTGGAATCGAGGGCAAGATGTTCCACCCGATGGCCTACACGGTCATCATCGCGCTGATCGGAGCAATGGTGTTCGGCCTCACCTTCGTGCCGGCGGCGAGCGCTCTCTTTCTCTCGGCACACGTCGAAGACAAGGACAACTTTCTCTTGCGCTCACTGAAGTCCGTTTATCGGCGCCTATTGGGCTTCGCGCTCCGCTTCCGCGCGCTCTTCGTTCTCGCCGCGATGGTATTGGTCGTTCTGAGCGGCGTCATTGCGATGCGCATGGGCCGCGAGTTCATCCCCAGTCTCGACGAGGGCGACATTGCCCTGCACTCGTTGCGGATTCCGGGCACGAGCCTGACGCAGGCCATCGAGATGCAACACACCCTGGAGCGCCGCATCAAGGAATTCCCCGAAGTGAAGGATGTCTTCGCAAAAATGGGCACTGCGGAAGTGGCGACCGATCCGATGCCGCCGAGCGTCGCCGACGGGTTCGTCATCATGAAGCCTCGTGAGGAATGGCCCGACCCGCGGAAGCAGAAGGAGCAGTTCGTGGCCGAACTCGAGACGGCCCTGCGCAAGATTCCGGGCAACAACTACGAGTTCACTCAGCCGATCGAGATGCGTTTCAACGAGCTGATCGCGGGCGTGCGGAGCGACGTGGCGGTGAAAGTCTTCGGCGACGAGATGGAAACGCTCCAGCGCGTCGGGAAAGAGATCGAGAGGTCGATGGCGAAGCTCCCCGGCGCATCGGACGTGAAGGTCGAACAGACAACGGGGCTGCCTCTTATGACGTTCACGCTGAAGCGCGACGTGATGGCCCGGTACGGATTGAACGTCTCCGATGTGCAGGAGGTCATCGAGGTCGCGCTCGGCGGCAAGGGCGTCGGCGAAGTCTTCGAGGGTGACCGACGCTTTCAGATCATCGTTCGGCTCCCTGAACGCCTCCGCACCGACATCGAGACAATCGAGCGTCTCCCCGTGCGGCTTCCTGAATCGGACAGTCCGGACGGACAGGGCATGAACGTTCAGTTCGCGGCCGCCTCCCACGCATTCATCCCATTGAGCGAGGTGGCGGAGATCTCAGTTGCGCCCGGTCCGAACCAGATCAGCCGCGAGAACGGCAAGCGTCGCGTCGTCGTGACCGCGAACGTGCGCGGCCGCGACCTCGGCTCGTTCGTTTCGGACGCGCAGCAGATCATCGAACGAGAGGTCGAGATCCCCGCCGGCTATTGGACCGAGTGGGGCGGCCAGTTCGAGCATCTCATTTCGGCCAGCCGCCGCCTCCAGGTGGTCGTGCCGCTGGCGCTGCTGCTGATTTTCCTCCTTTTGCTCATGACGTTTCGCGGCGTGAAGGACGCGCTCCTCGTCTTCTCGGGCGTCCCGCTCGCGCTGACCGGCGGCATCGCGTTCCTCTGGTTGCGGGGCGTGCCGCTCTCCATATCCGCCGGAGTCGGGTTCATCGCGTTGAGCGGCGTCGCGGTCCTCAACGGGATGGTCATGATCGCTTTCATTGCCCGCCTGCGCGAGGAAGGAAAGCCGCTCGACGAAGCGATCACCGAAGGTGCGCTCACCCGCCTTCGCCCCGTGCTCATGACCGCGCTCGTGGCGAGCCTCGGTTTCGTTCCGATGGCGATCGCCACCGGGAGCGGCGCCGAGGTCCAGCGCCCGCTCGCGACGGTCGTCATCGGTGGCATCATCTCATCCACGTTGCTGACCCTCCTCGTGCTCCCCGGCCTGTATCGAATCTTCCACTGTAAGGAGGATCTGCAGACCCAGCCGGTGGCATCGGACAAGGAGTCGGCGAGCTGAACGGCGACTGGAGTAGAGAATGGAGGGCGCCGTGAGCGGATGGTTCTGGTACGCGATGGCAGCCGCGATCCTCTACGGGCTGCATCAGGTCTTCACGAAGCTGGCGGCGGACAGAGTCGGCGAAGGGATCGGCGGCTTCGTCGTGGAAGCGACCGCGGCGCTGACGATCGCGATCTACCTGCTCGTCCTCTGGGGCCTTGGGAGGTGGTCGCAGAAAGTCACGGGCGCCGGACTCTGGTACTCCGCACTCACCGGTCTATGCGTCGGACTCGGGACCGTTGCCTTTTTCCTGCTTTTCCAGAAGGGCGGACCGCTGTCGGCCGTGCCCGGGATCCTGGCGGCCGGCGCGGCCGTCATGGCGATCGCTGGTGTGCTGTTCTTCAAAGAGGCTCCGTCGACGAGCCGGCTTCTCGGCGTCGCCCTCTCCGTCGCGGGGCTGCTCTTACTGAGAAGATAGGCGGCGCAGGCACTGTGTTAGACTCGCGCGATTTCGCAGGAGGCTCGATGCCCAACGAAACCAAATCGCGCGCAAGCCTCGCGGCCAACCTTCTTCTCCTCGCCGGGACTTTCATCGTGTTCTTCATCGTGATGGAGGTCGCGCTGCGCGTGACGGTCGCGGCGCGCAAGACGGTCTGGGGGCCGGAGCAGGCGCGCGGACACTTCGGCGAATACGATTCGCTCCTCGGCTGGAAGAACACGCCCGGCGCGCGCGGCTCGCTCGAGACGTCTGAGTTCCGCACGTCGGTCTTCATCAACTCGTTCGGAAACCGCGACCCGGAGATGCCGGCGGAGCGAACTCCCGGCCGCGCCCGCGTCGCCTTCCTCGGCGACTCGTTCACGTGGGGCTACGGCGTCGGCGACTCGGCGACGTACTCGGCGCGGCTCCGCGCGCTGCGGCCCGACGTCGAGTTCATCAACCTCGGGATGGTCGGCTATGGCACCGACCAGGAGCTTCTCCGATGGGGACAGGTCGCCGAGAGGTGGAAGCCCGACCTCCTCGTGATTCAGTTCACGCAGAACGACGTCGGGAACAACGCGATGATGGCCGACCGCGACTTCCCGAAGCCGAAGTTCGTTCTGGATGCCGACACGCTCCGCCTGACGAACGTGCCCGTCCCGAAGAAAGAGCAGTGGCTGACGAAGTTCACGATCGAGCCGGAAAGGGGCCACTCGACGGGCGCGGGTGGGCTGCGCGGCGCGATCGCCGCCGCGAAAAATGTCCTGCGCAATCTCCAGACGTACCAATTCCTCCAGCAGCGATACTTCGATCTTCTCGTGCGGCTCGAGATCCGGCGGCCCGGACTCTTCGCCGACGCCTACACGCCCGCCGACGAGCGCGACTGGAAGCTGACGTTCGCGCTCCTCGACCGGATCGTCTCCGAAGCGCGCGCCGCCGGCATCCGCGTCGCGGTGGTCACTGTGCCGATCTGTTTGCAGATCCGGTACAAGTCGTGGACGAAGCCCGGCGATCTCGTCGGGAAGTTTTGCGCGGAGCGGCAGATCCCGTACCTCGACCTGCTCCCACCGTTCCGCGAGATCCCGCGCGCCGAGCGGCTCTTCTTCCCGAAGGATGGACACTGGACGGAAGGTGGGCACGACGCGGCGGCGAAGATGATCGCTGGGTTCTTGGCGCGCGAAGGGCTCGTCCCGTCGAGCCCGGCCGAGAGCGGCGCGGGCGGCGCGACCGGCACAAGCGGCGCGGACGCCAAGGAATAGCTCGACTCCCCTAGCGCTCGTTTCCGCGCGTCACTGTCTTCTCGGTATCCTCGGCGCGCCGGCCAGAGATTTCGGCCGTAGCGCCCACCCCTTTCTCCGAAGGAGACGAACGATGATGAGATTCACGAAGGCTGGGGCGATCCTTGTGATCGCGCTTTCCCTGTGCGCGGCCGCAACCTCGGCGCACGCGTTTTCCTTCTCCGGAATCGGCGGAAAAGTCGGCTTCCTCAAACCCGAAGACGTCGATGGGACGTTCGTGCTGAGCGCTCACGCCGAGTTCGAGAAGCACGGATCGCGCGTGCACCTGACGCCGGGCGTCGCGTACTGGAGCAAGGACTTCGTCACCGACTTCAATCCCAATTTCGACATCTACTATCACTTCAAGCCCGAGGGGACGGTCACGCCGTTCGTCGGGGGCGGTCTCGGAATGCATTTCTACTCGTTCGACGGACCGATCGACGGCGAGTCGGATTTCGGGGCGAACATCTTCGGCGGAGTCCGCTTCCCGGGCGACCGCACACACTTCTTCCTCGAGGGGCGCTACGCGATCACGGATCTGGGCCAGCTCTCGATCCTTGGCGGCGTGACGTTCCACATGGGCGACTGAGGGCCGGCCAGTCGCTCGACGGTCCCGCTAGTTTACGTACCCGAGCCGGCGAAGCTGCTCTTGCATCTCGTCGTCGATGACGCTCGACTCGCCCGCTGACGCGGCGGCCGTCTTCCACACGTGGAAGAAGCGGTCGTACGAAGCGATCGAGCGCCCGGGGTTCGCGCGAAGGAACTCCGGCGTGAACATCGACTCGAGGACGCGGCCCTTCTGGTCCTCGCCTCGCGGAAAGCCGAGCGCGTGCTGAATCGACGGCGCGACGTCGAACACCGTCGCGCCGTCGATCGTCGCGCCCTCGCGGATTCCCGGGCCCGCAGCGACGAAGATTCCGGGCGGCGGATCGGCGAGGAAGTGCGTCCCCGACCATGGAATCTTCCCCGACGCGATCTGCCCGTGGTCCGAAACGACGACGACCGTCGTTCCCGGCTCGAGCGCGCCGACGACGACGCCGACGAGGCTGTCGGTGAATGCGTAGTAGCTCTCGATTAAGCCGCGAAACTTCGCGAGCTGCTCGGGCGGGACGCTCCCCGGAGGAAACTTTTCGGGTTCCATGAAGTGCCAAAAGTGGTGCTCGATGTCGTCGATCCCGCGGATGTAATGCCCGACGAGCTGCGGCCGGTACTGCGCGAGCATCGCGAGAGTGCGCCGCGTGCACGAGACGTCGTTGAGGTACGGCAGCAGGAACGCGCCGAGGTAGAAATCGTTCGGCTGCGTGGTGGCGCCGGCGCCCGCAGACGGCATCTCCCACTCGCGCATCTCGCGGAGCCCCGCGACGTCCGACGAGTCGGCGCGAAAGAAGCGCAACGCGTCGGCCGGCGTGATCTCGCTCGGCAGCGCGAACTCGGGAATCAGTCGCCCGGTGAGCGAATCAGGATAGACGATTCCCGTCGACGCCGTGAGGTACTTGAACCCCATCTCGCGGTACGGCTCGAGCAGGAAGTCGAAGTGGTCGGTGATCTGATAGCCGTTCACCGCCTCCGCCGGATAGCTCGCCCACCAGCGCGAGAACCCGACGGTCCATCCCGCCTCGGAGAAGATGTTCCAGAGCGCGTTCGTGCGGCGGTCGCGGCTCTCGATGATCCGGCTGGGAAATTGGCGGAGGACTTTGTCCAGGCCGCTCCACTCCGGGATCTCCATCGCGCCGTAGCGGACGAGCGGGGCGCGGCGCGCGGTGAACTCCGCGATCCCGTGCTCGCGGTAGTCCTTGCCGGTGACGATCGTCGTCCAGATGAGCGGCGATGCGCTCGGGGCGAAAGTGCCGAGCGAACCGTGAACGCCCCGCTCCATCAGGCTCGCGAGCACGGGCATCCGTCCCGCGCGAACGAGAGGCATCGCGATGTCCCACGTCGCGCCGTCGAGGCCGATCAACGCGACGCGGCGCCCCGACGGGAGCGGAAAGAGGCTCGGGTCGGAACGCGTCTCTTCGGGGATCGGCGGCGTCCAGCAGAGGGCGGTGACCGCCGCGGCGCACGCCAGCGTGAGGAGGGCGGCGCGCTCCGGACGCGAGGAGCGCGCCGGCTCCGCGGGGCGCGCCGGACCCGAGAGGCGCCCGCGCGCTCCGATCGACTGGACGGCCGCCGCGATTCCGAACCCGACGAGAGGCAGCGCGACGTTCACGGCGAGCCCGGGGAACTGAACCTCGCTCCCCGGAAGAAGCGCGTTCACCCACAGCGCGCCGAACAGCGCGGTCGCGGCCCCGACGAGCGCCGGCAGCGGCTCGAGCCGGACGACCCGCCCGAGAAATCCCGCGCCCGCGCCCAGCGCCGCAAACAGCGGAGCGAACGCGAGGATCGCGAAGAGGACGAACTCCCAATACGCCGCCTCCACTGAGGGGATCGTGTTGTGACGCGCGAGGACCGAACCGACGAGGAACCCGACGCCGGCGCCGAACAGAATGCCCGTGACGAGGCCGGCCTTCATCCGCGCGAGGAGCGGCGGCTTCTGGTGAGAACGCACGCCGCGATCTTAGCGGAGCGGAGGCGTGGATGGCTATCGCGTGATACCGTCGCGGAATGTCGGACGGCATCGCATCGCGCTCGCGAACCGGCCGCGGCGCTCCGCGCGGCGGCTTGGTCCTCCGCGCGTCGGTCGCCTGCGCGGGCGTCGCGGCGGCGGCGCTCGTTCTCGCCTACGACATCCACGCCGGCGGATCGTGGGGGCTGACGGGCTGGGAAACGCTCGCGCTCCTCGGCGGGGTGCTCGCGTGGCTGTGGGCGTTCCTCCCGTTCGCGCGAGGGCCCAAGCTGCTTCTGCTCGGCTCGACGATCGCGGGCTTGCTCGCGGCCGAGGCCGCGCTCCGCGCCGTCTTCCCCGCACAGTTCACGACGCTCTACTCGATCGACGACCGTTGCCTTCATCGGTACATCCCCGGCGCGCAACGACTGATCGAGACGAAAAACCTCGGCCGTCGAGGACCGATCCTCGTGCGAATCAACGCGGACGGCTACCGCGGCGCGCCGCTTCGTCCGCGCGCCGCCGGCGCGATCCGACTCGCCGTGTTCGGCGACTCGTTCGTCGCCGCCGAGCAGACCGCGCTCGACGCGACGTTCGTCGCTCGTCTCGAAGCCCGCCTCGCCGACGCGCTCGGCCGGCCCGTCGAGTGCGTCAACGCGGGCGTCGTCGCCTACGGCCCCGATCAGGAATGCGCGCGAATGGAGGAGGACTTGCCGCGGCTCTCGCCCGACCTCGCGATCGTCGCACTGTACGCGGACAACGATTTCGGCGATCTCCTCCGGAACAAGATGTTCCGAGTGAGCCCGGACGGCGCGCTCGTCCCGAACCGCTTCACGATCGGGCCGGCGCTCCGCGGCGACTTCGCCCGCGCGCGCGCGTCGCGGCTCTGGAACCTCGCGCAGAAATCGTGGTGGCCGATCGAGACGGCGATCAACCGGCTCCGCGGCCCCGCGGCGGCCGACAACGACCCGCGCGCTCGGATGAAGAGCTGGCTCGCGCGGGGCCGCGGCGAGTTCGCCGAGTTCGCGCTCCGGGGCGGCGACGAAGTCTCGAACCTGTTCGAGGACTACTACGACGCCGACGTGAGCCTCGAGCCCGAGAGCGAAGCGGCGCGGTACAAGACGCGGTTGATGGCGGCGATGATCGCGCGGATCGGCGTGACGGCGGCGCGCGCTGGGATCCCGGTCGCGGTGGTCGTCATCCCATCGGCGGTCGATCTGCGCGACGACCACGACCGCGCACCATTCGATTCGACCGCCTATCCGGCCTACCGTCGCTCGACGCTGACCGACAGCCTCGACGCGTTCGCCGCGCGGAGCGGCATCCCGAGCCTCAACCTGTACGCGCCGTTCCGCGACTCGGGGCCCGACTCGCTTTACGAGCGCGCCGGCGGCCACTGGAACGACGCGGGACAAGATCTCGCGGCGCGACGGATGGCGGAGTTTCTCATCGCCCGCGGTCTGGTGAGATGATCGAGGGGGGAAGGGCCGAGGTGGTCAGGCGTCGGCCGCGGCCCGGCGGATCGCTTCCGCTTCGTCCGCCGCGCTCGGCACCACTCTGAGCAAGAAGGTCGTCTCGAGCAGACGGCGGGTTCGGTCGCTGAGGCCCGTGAGGCAGACGACCCCTCCGATGTTCATCACGGACACATGAATCGCCGCGATGAGCCCGACACCGGTCGAGTCGATTCGCGAGACGTCTTGCAGGTTGAGGACGAGCCGCTTTCTCCCCTCGCCCACGTCGCGGCGGATCGACTCGAGCCACGCGTAGCACTCCGGGCGGCCGCTGAGCACGCCGCGAGGATGGAAGACCGTGACAGCGCCGTCCGCTTCGATTCGCTTGTCGTGCGCAAACTCCGAGCCATCCATCGCCGGCCTCCGGTCCGAATCGCGGCCGAGCGTATCACGACTGCCGCGGCGCGAACAGCGCGGCGCGCGAACCGATCGGCGCGGCCCGCGCGCGCCCAGCGCGCGACCCGAACGGACCGCCACGCGCGTGGAAGGCCCCGCGCCTCCCGAAGACCACTTGTCTGACGCGCGCCCGCTTGATAGCCTCGCGACCGTCCTCACACACGATCTCCTCCGGGAAGGAATCGACCGCATGACCGACAGCCGCCTTCGCGCGCTCCGGGCGGACATCGACGCGCTGAACGAACGGCTCCTCGACCTGATCCAGCGCCGCGCCGAAATCGTGCTCGAGATCGCGAAGACCAAGCACTCGCACGGGATCGACGGATACGACCCGCGCCGCGAGGACGAGATGCTCCAGGCGCTCACCGCCGCGACGACGGGACCGTTCGGGCCGTCGGAGGTGCGGGAGATCTTCAAGTCGATTTTCCGCGCGTCGCTCGAAATCCAGGATCGTGAGCGGCGGAGCGCGCTGCGCGTGCGGCGGCGCGACCTCGTCCCGGCGGGCGGGATTCGTGTCGGCGGCGGCGGCGCGCGCGGTGGCGACGGCGCGCGCGGTGTCGCGGTCGGCGGCGGCGCGCCCGTCCTGTTCGCCGGCCCATGCTCCGTCGAAACGCCCGAGCAGATCGACGCGGCCGCCGCGTTCGTCGCAAGCCTTCCCGGTCCGAAAATCCTCCGCGCCGGCGCGTTTAAGCCGCGGACGAACCCGCACTCCTTCCAGGGTCTGCGTGAGGACGGTCTCAAACTCCTGCGCGAGACGGCGGATCGCCACGGCCTCGTGACGGTGACCGAGGTGCTCGACACCTCGACGCTCGACCTCGTCGCGTCGTACACCGACATGCTGCAGGTCGGCGCGCGGAACATGTACAACACGGAGCTCCTCAAGGCGCTCGGCCGGATCGGGAAGCCGGTCCTCCTCAAGCGCGGGTTCATGGCGACTCTGGAAGAGCTGCTCCTCTCCGCCGAGTACATTCTGTCGCACGGCAACGACGCGGTCGTTCTGTGCGAGCGCGGGATCCGGACGTTCGAGCCGTGGACGCGGAACACGCTCGACATCTCGGCGATCCCGCTCCTGAAATCCGAGACGTCGCTTCCCGTGATCGTCGATTTGAGCCACGCGCTCGGCCGGAAAGACATCATGCTCCCGTGCGCGCGGGCCGCGCTCGCCGCCGGCGCGGACGGGCTGATGATCGAGACGCACGCCACGCCCGACCAGGCGCTCTCCGACGGGTTCCAACAGCTCGATTTCGCGGACTTCGCCGCGCTCGTCGAGGGGCTTGGGCTCGGTCGACCGCGCGAACCCGAACCGGCGCTCCCCGCGCGCGCTCGCGACCGAGTCCTGCCCGCATGAGCATCGACGAGCACGCGCGCGCCGGCGACGCGAAGGCCGCCGATTCCGCCGACGCAGCCGACGCCGCCGCGGCCAAGCTCCGCGACGAGATCTTCGCCGCGCCGCGCCCGAAGATCGACGACTTCAACTTCGGCCACGAAACGGCCGTCGTCTTCGACGACATGCTCGGCCGCTCGGTCCCGTTCTACGACGAGATCCAACGGATGACGGGCGAGCTCGTCTCGGATTTTGCGGCCGACGGAACGAAGATCTACGACCTGGGCTGCTCGACCTGCACGACGTTTCTCCAGATCGGCAAGGTTCTCCCGCGCGACCTCAACGTCCGGTTCGTCGGCGTCGACTCCTCGAAGGAGATGCTCGAGATCGCGCGCCGGAAGCTCGTCGAAGGCCGGTTCGGCCGGGCGTTCGAGCTGCAGTGCGCGGATCTCAACCAGGGCGTCGTGATCGAGGACGCCTCCGTCGTGCTGATGGTCCTCACGCTTCAGTTCATCCGCCCGCTCTATCGCGAGCATCTCATCCGGAGCATCCACCGCGGGATGACCGACGAGGGATGCTTGATCCTCGTCGAAAAAGTTCTGGGCGAGAGCTCGACGTTCAACCGGTTATTCATCGAACGCTACTACGACATGAAGAAGAAAAACGGCTACTCGGACCTCGAGATCGCGCAGAAGCGCGAGGCGCTCGAGAACGTCCTCATCCCGTACCGGCTCGACGAGAATCGCGAGCTCCTGAAGAAGTGCGGGTTCGCGCACGTCGAGGTCTTCTTCAAGTGGTACAACTTCTGCGCGATCGTGGCGATGAAGTGACGCCTCCGACGCGGGTCGAGCCGCTCGAGGAGGACGACGCGCCGCACGACGCGCAGCGCGACGCCGCCGTCGCGCCGCGCGGCGCTTCGCCGGGCGCGCTCCACTCCGCGCTCGTCGGCCCGGGCAACTTTTTCTTCCGATTCCGGAACGCGCTCTTCCCCGTCGCGTTCGTCGCGATCGCCGCGGCGACGAGGCCGCTCGCGCCGTTCGGGAGCGAGCGCGCGGACCGGTGGATGGACGCGGCGGGCGTTCTCGTCGCGCTCGCGGGCCAAACGCTCCGCGCGCTCGTCATCGGGCTCGCGTACATCCGGCGCGGCGGCAAGGACCAGAAGATCTACGCGGAGACGCTCGTCACCGAGGGCTTCTTCGCCCACTCGAGGAATCCGCTCTACCTCGGCAACATGCTCGTGTTCCTCGGCCTCTTCCTGATCCTCAACTCGACGTGGGGCTACGCGATCGGCGTCCCGTTCTTTCTGTTCGCGTATCTCTCGATCGTGAGCGCCGAGGAGAATTATCTCCTCGCGCAGTTCGGCGCTCCGTACAGGGATTACTGCCGGCGCGTGAACCGGTTCTTCCCGTCGCTCGCCGGGCTCGGCGAGACGATTCGCGGCATGGCGTTCAACTGGAAACGGCTGATCCGGAAGGAATACGGATCGACGTTCACGTGGTTGACGACGGCGCTTGCGCTGGTCGCGTGGGAGAACGTCGCGCGGCGCGGCGCGGACGCGGCGGCGCCGGTCCTGCGCTCCGTGCTGATCGCGTGGGCGCCCGTCGTCCTCGGGTATGGCCTGGCGCGATTTCTGAAAAAGACGCACCGGCTCGAATCCGGGTGAGCCGGGCGGTCACGGCGGCGCTCCCGCTCGCGCTCGCGCTCATCGTCCTCGCGCGCCCACCGCGGCCCGCGATCGCCGCCCCGATCGACGCCGCGCCCCGCATCGTCGAGGCCCTCCTCGATGCGGGGTTCGAGAGCGTCGCCGCGCGCGCCGCTGGCGACACGATCGCCGTGCTGTACGAGAACCGCGTCCTCCGGTACGAGATGCGGGCGCTCGGCGAGGCCGCGCGGCGGTCCGCCGAATTGCTCGACTCGTCAGCCGTCCTCGCGCTCGTCCCCGAGACGCGCGGCGTCCCGATCGCGGCCGTCGTCGCGCGAGCCGGCGATTGGCTCCGCTTCCTTCGCGGCGAAGAATCCGCCGCGTGGTTTCGCGCGCGCGTCGTCGTCCGGAGCGGGAGCGCCCTCCCACCCACGCCCGCCGCCGACCGCCGCTTAGACCGCAGCCGCTCCAAATCGAACCCATCCCGCTGGAAGCTCGACCTCGCCGCGCGGCCGCTTCTCGATCTGCAATTCGGTCTCGCACAGGATCCGTTCCAAGTCGGGTTCTGGGTCGCGCCCGAGGCGACGCTCAGCCCGCTCCGCGGCACGCTCCTCACCGTTCAGGGAAAGCTGCGCGTGGAGGACGAGCTCGACGCGTCGTCGCCCGACGTCGCGCTCGGCCGCACGACGCTCTCGGGCGCCGCGTGGCTCCGGGGCGAGTGGCTCGGCGCGGCGAGCGGCGGCTACTTCGCCGACGATCGGTACGGCGTCGCTGCGGAGGTCGGGCGGCTCGTTCGCGACGGCGCGCTCGAACTCCGCGCGGGCGGCGACCTCACGGGTCTCCTCGAGTTCACGCGCGACGTCACGCTCTACTCCGGGATGGAAACGTGGTCCGCGTTCGCCGCCGTCTCGCATCGCACGTGCGGAATCCTCGACGGGCTCAACCTCGCGACGACGCTCACGGCGGGCCGCTTCCAGCGGGGCGACGCGGGCGGACGCCTCGACGTCGTCCGCCGCTTCGGCGAAACGGAGGTCGGGTTCTTCGGGATCAAGACGGACGAAGGCTCGCTCGGCGGGTTCCGCGTCAACGTGCCGCTCCCTCTCGACCGCGTCGGCCGTCCCGCGCGCGTTCGATTGGTCACGGTCCCATCCTTCCCGTGGGAGTACCGCGAGACGCTCGAGCCGGCCGGCCTGCGCGTCCGCCTCTTCGACAACCTCGATCGCTTCCGAAAGGGGCTCTACCCCACCGTCATCCGGAACGACCTCGACGCGCTTCGTGATGGCGCGCGCCGCGATGCGCGCGGCTTCGCGCCCGCCGCGCCGGCCGGCGCCGGCGGCGACGCGTCACTCGCCGGGACGACGGGCCTCTTCAACGTCCCATCCGCCGAGATCACGCCCGACGGCGCTTTCCGTCTCGGCGTCAACGTCATCGACCGCAAGTGGTCGACGATCGGCCGCGGCTATCGCGACAACACGGTCTATTTTTTCACGGCCGGTTTCCTTCCCGCGATGGAAGTTTCGATCCGCGCGACCGTCTTTCCAGAACAGGGCTTGTTGGGCGACAGGGAGATTGCGGCCGCCGACCGAATGGCCTCCGCGCGTATTTGCATAGTGAGCGAACAGCGCGACGATGGCGCGGCCACGCCGCGTCCCGCCTCCCGCGGTGTCTTCGCGTGGCGCGGCCCGGCTCTCGCGATCGGGATCGATGATGCGAAGGGGAATCGGCGCGCGCACTCGCTTTATCTTGTTGGCACGAAAACGCTTACTGCGCCCTCGCGGCCTCTCGGCCTGCGACTATCGGGGGGGTTCGGCTCGCGCGCCATCGATGCGACCGCGTATGTGCTCGATGGGCCGTTCGGCGGATTGGAGTGCCAATTCCACGGAGTTGTGACATTCCTCATTGAAAATGATTCTGAAAAATGGAATACTGGCGCACGCGTCATCGCCTTCAGTAGGCTAACGGCGCAAGGTGTGTTCCTCGACCTCAACGTCTTCTCCGGCGGGGTCTCGTGGACGCAACGGTTCTGATCCAGGCCCAATCACATCGGCTCTACAACGCGGAGCGAACCAGCTATGACACCAAGAGCGCCCAAGGCCAGATCCCTTGTCATCGTAACCCTCCTCCTCCTGCTGGCCGCGTTGGCGACGACCGGTTCGCAGTGCACGAAAGTCGGAGACCGCGTCGCCTCACCGGACGAAGTCAACTTGTCGCCGGATGCGCTCGCGTCGTCGCCATGCGTGGAAGAGTGCATCGCAGACTTCCGCGCGGCGCAACGCGCCGAGAACATTCTCCATCGGCAAGCCATCCGAGCGTGCCGAACCGCTCCGGATCCGCACGAGTGTCACCGGCTCGAATCCGAGCGCCACTCGGTGCAGGTTCATGAGATCGCGCGGCAACTCCAGCAGTGCCTTGGCGAGTGCCACAACCAGGGATTGGGTCACGGCGGCGAGTAGCGAAAAGCGCCGATCCAGATCGGGCTCTGCGAACCAAAGCCCCTGAGGCGAGTCGCCTCGGGGGCTTTCGCTTTGGTGCCGGGGGCGTGCGGCGCGGGTCAAGCGACGCGGGTCATGCGCCACGCGTCGAGCGCCGCGCGGGAACCGCCGCCTCAGCGCAAAACGCGCCCGACGAGTCCCGCCTCGAACAGACGACGATCGACGCGTCCGAGCGCGCGCACCATTCGCGGCGTCACGAGCGGATGATGGCGGGAGAGCGCGAGCCGCTCGCCGATCCACCAGAGAGTCCCCTCCGTCGTCATCCACGCGCGATCGTCGAATCGGGAAAGGTCGAATGTGCGCGAGTAGCGCCGGAGCGTTTTTTCTCGCCGGAGATTGAAGTACGACTCGAAGTACGAGAGCGCGAGCGCGCGGAGCGTCGGGAAGACCGGCTCGCGGAAGCGAAGCCCCGAGAAGTTGGATCGCGTCACCGCGCCCCAACGGCCGAACTGCCGGTAGACGGCGAGCACGTGGTCGTCGTCCTGAACCGACTGGAGGCTGACGAGGAGCGGCGGGTGGCCGTGCATCCGGAGCGCCGCAGCGGCGAACAGCGCGCCGTCCATGCACTGAACGATTCGCTCGCGCATCACGCGGCGCGGCGAGCGGCATTCCTTCCCGACAAGATCGTAGTCGAGGGAGTCGAGGAACTCTTGGACTCGCCACGGCGGCGAGAGTCTGCGAAGGAGCGCCGTCTCGCGGCTCGTGAATCCGAAATCGGTCCGGGTCCTCGGCATCGACGATCCTCCTCGCGGCGAATGGTGCGGAGGATCGCCGGGATCGCCGGCGGCGTCAACCTCGACGCCGTCAACCTCGGCGGCGTCTCATCTCGACGGCCTCTAGGCGAGAACTTCGATCGAAGGAGGGAAGGGCGTGCCGTCCGGCACGTCGGGATCGCCGGGCGCGATCGCGGCGGACTGGTTGGCGGCGGCGTCGTACATCGCGGCGCACTTCGCGTAGGCGCCGGCCGGCCCGCGATACTGACTCTCGTCGGGGAGCCGCGCGCCGGCGCCGGGCTCGTGGGCGGATGCCGTGGACACGGCCGCGCTCTTCGCGGCGACGCTTGCCGCGCCGGGCGCGCGAGCCGCATGCAATACGCTCGCATCCGACCCTTGCCCGCCGCAGCCTCCAATGCCGCTCGCATTCATCGCCATCGAGTCCTCCCCGCGCTCGTGAACTCCGGCCTCCGATCTCCGACCGTGTATCGGCCGCTCGACAGCCGCGCTTGAGGGTCGATGTCAGCGGCGCGTCATCCAGCAGACGAGCCCCGGGAGACTCGACTCGGGACGCCGGCCTTCGTGCGGATCGAGGTGCGTCTCCGCGACGCGGTCGATCGAGAACTCGCGGGCGAGCGCCGCTTCGACGCGCGCGACGACGCGCGCGCGATCGAGCGGATCGCCGAGCGGGACGCCGTCGCGGAAGGCCTTCACGAGGAGGAGGAGCCGCGCGCCGGATCGGCAGGCGCCCGCGACGTGGCGCGCGTAGTGCGGCGCGTCGGCCTGGGGGATCGCGTGGAAGCAGCCGCGATCGATGAGGACTTCGTACGGTCCATCGTCCGGCCCGGCGGCGCAGATGTCGAGCTGACGAAACTCGAGCCGGCCGTGGACAGCGCCGTGGAGTTCGCGCGCCCGCGCAATCGCCGCGGCCGAGATGTCGATTCCAACGACGGTGAATCCGTGGGCGGCGAGCCAGCTCGCGACCTCGCCTTGCCCGCATCCGATGTCGAGGGCGCGCGCACCGCGCGGGAACCACCCGTCGTTCGTCGCCGCGACGATCTCCCGCGAGACGTCGCGGCCCAACCACGCCGGCGCGAAGTCGCCTCGCCCCCAGCATCGTTCCCAGAAGCGCCGCATTGTCCAGCGCCGCCACCGGTGAGCCAGCCATCCGCGCATGAGGATCGCCCTCATCTAGCCGCTCTCATTTAGAAGGGGCCGAACCGGTTGGCCAAGCTCGGAGCCGCCCAGGGACAGAACAATTCCGATTCGAAGCCCATGAAGCTCAGGCAGCCGGGCGACTCACGCAGCCGCTTCTCGTGGAGCGCGCGGAACCGCTCGACGAACTCGACGATGTCCGCGGGCCCGGCGATTGTGACGCCCGGATGGTATTCGATGCGCAGCCGTCCGCCGTCGAGGAACCCGAACGCGGGGATCGCAGGCGCGCCGGCGAGCCGCGCCAGCTCAAGGAAGCCCGTTCGGTAGATCGCGCGCCGGCCGAACAGAGTCATCTCGATGCCGCGTCCTCCGAATTTCTGATCGCAGAGGACCGATGCGATCCCGTTCGCGCGAAGGGTGGCAAGCCCCGCCTTCAGAGCGCTCGCGTCCACCTCCCCGTTGGCTTCGACGAATACCGGCTCGGTCCCGAAGAACATGTGATCGCCGTGCACCGTGCCGGCGTAGCGTTCGACGTGAGTCCGCGCGGTCGTCACGCGCACGCCCATCCGCGCCGCCCACGCGGCAGGAAGACCGCCGGCGCCCGCGTGAACGCTCGCGAGGACCGCGCCCCGTCCCGCGGCGAGAGACGCCGCGACGTGCTCCCAGCCGTCGACGCGCACGAGCCCGCGAACGAGCGACTCGCTGCCGTACCGCGCGAGCGCCGGGCCGACGCCGAGCAGCCGCCGATTGCGCCAGAACCTCCGCGCGGCGCGGCGCGGATCGAGGCTCTGCCCGGTCACCTCGGCGTACTCGCGGTACGCGCGCCGGACCGCGTCGCGGCGTTTCGCGCCGGCGGCCGCGTAGCACGCGAGCCCGAGCGCGTCCGCCGCGAGGAGGACGCCGCGCGGCGGCATGCGAAGTAGCGCCTTCGTCCACACGACGTGCGCGGGCGCGCCCCACGGCCGCGCCGTCACAACTGGTCGCGGAGGAGCTTGCCGAGAGCGCCGCGCGGGAGCGACGCGCGGAACTCGACGACCCGCGGCACCTTGTGCGGCGCGAGGCGGCGCGCGCAGAAATCGGTCACGTCGAGGACGCCGAGCGGCGCGCGAGCCACGACGATCGCCTTGACCGTCTCGCGTCCGTCGGGCCCAAGCTCCGCGACGACCGCGGCGTCATCGATCGCCTCGTGTCCGCGGAGAACTTCCTCCACTTCGTGCGGGTCGACCTTTCTGCCGGCGGCGGCGATCAAGAGCTTGAGTCGCCCGCGGAACGCGAGCACGCCGCCGTGCAAGCATCCGAGATCGCCCGTGAAGAAGCGTCCCGCGCGCGAACATCCGAGCGCGATCGCGGGCGAGCGGACGACGATCTCGCCCTCCTCACCGTCGCCGACGGGCGCGCCGCTCTCGTCGAGCACGGCGACTTCGACGCCGTCGCACGGCCTTCCGAGCGCCATCATCTCGCCGTCGACCGTCTCCGCCGCGTTGAGCGCGACCGGCCCCGCTTCGCTCGCGCCGTAGCTTTGCCAGAGCGGCACGCGGAACGCCGCCGCGAACTCGTCGCGAGCGCGTCGGGAGAGAACCGTGCCGACCGAGATCGCGGCGCGGAGGCCGAGCGGCGCCGCGTGCGCGCCTTCGAATTTCGTCATCAGGTCGAAGAAGAGCGGCGCGCCGGGGAGTAGGCTCGCGCCTCCGCGGCGCGCGGCTTCTGCGACGGCGCGCGGGTGAGTCGTTCCGGGGAGAATCAGCGTGCCGCCGCAGGCGATCGTTCCGCAGAGGACGTTTACGAAACCGTAACTGTGCTCGAACGGGACAACGGCGAGGACGCGATCGCCGGGGACGAGCGCGACCGAGCGAGCGTAGATCTCGATTGCCGCGCGCACCTGCGCCGCCGACTTGAGGATCATCTTCGGGGGACCGGTCGAACCGCTCGACGGGAGCGCAAGGACGATCGCGGATTCGGGCGCGGGCTTGCGCGCGCCCGCGGGTTCGGGCGCGGGCGCGCGCGCAATTTCGCGGCTCTCGACGGAGCGGCGGCGGGGACCGGCCACGGGCGCGCCGCCGAGACACCACGCCGCGCCGAAGAGCGCGGCGAGCCGGTCGGTGTCGCTCGCCGGCGCCGCGCTCGAGACGGGGAGGATCGCGCAGCCGAGCGAGAGGAGCGCGAGCGCGTCGACGATCGTCGCGACGTCCGCGCCGCACGCCAGCGCGACTCGCGCGCCCGGCTCGAGGCCCGCCGCGGAAAGCGCGCGCGCGCGCGCCGCGACAGACTCCGCGAGCGCCGCGTACGAGACGTCCCGCTCCGCCTCGCGCACGGCGGCCGCCTCGCCGAACCGTCGCGCGAGCGCGTCAAGCTCGACGACCGGCGCCGTCATCGGCCGATCTTGCGCCGCAACAGCTCGGCGATCGCGCCGACCGTCTCGACGTGCGGCGGCCGAAGATCCTCGGGCGCGAGCTCGCAGCCGAACTCCGCTTCGAGCGCGAGCGCGAGCTCCAACAGCGCCACCGAGTCGAGCCCGAGCCCTCCTCCGACGAGTCGCGTGGCCGGCCCGATCGCGACGTCGCCCCGCGCCGCCGACGAGCGCCGCACGACACCGGCCACGCGCGCGACGTGATCGTCGCCCGCCTTCGGCGCCGCCTCGATCCGAAATCCTTCTCCGTCGGGATGGACCAGAAAGTCCGGCCTCGCGCGCGGCTCGCTCTCGCGGTCGGCTCCGGTGAAATTGAGCAGCACGACGGAGTCGGGCGCGAGCCATCCGCTCCGCCGGAGCTTCGCCGCCGCCACGACCGTCATCGCGGACGTGTAGCAGACGTCGAGCCCCTCCGTCTCGCGCACCCGCGTTCTCATCTCGCGCATCGCGTCTTGCTCGGCCGTGACGATCGTCCCGCCCGACTCGCGGACAGCGACGCGCGCGTACGGGTAGACATGGCGCGAGTCGCCGCGGAGCGTCGCCTTCGAAAGGCCGCGCGGCGCCACGACGACGTCCTCGTCCGACATCGTTTCGCTCCCCCGGACCCACGCCCGTGCCATCGGATCGCAGGTCTCCTCCTGCACGCAGACAAGCCGCGGGATCGTCCGGATTCGCCCGAGGGCCGCGAGCTGCCGCGCGCCCTTCCACGTCGCGTAGACGCCCATTGCGCTGCTGACGCCCTGCACGTAGCAGTCGATCGGCCGGTCGACCTGCTCGACCGCTTCCATGTACGCGATCTTGAGCGCCTCGCGCTTCCCGAAGAAGAAGAACCCGCGCTCGGCGGTCGCGCCGCTCTGCGCCGCGAACCAGCGGGCCGCCGCGTGCGCGTCGACGAACGATCCGTTCGGGAGCCAATAGACCGTGACGTTGCTCGCGCCGACCCAGTTCATCCGCTCGATGAACTCGTCGCCGACGAAAACGCTCATCCGCATTTCGGGATACCGCGACACGATTCGCGCGAGGGCGGTGCACGAGTTTCCCGTGCTCGACGTCACAAAGTGCGTGATCCCGAGGTCGCGGAACGTCGCGACCGCCTGCGTCCCTTGGCGGTCCTTCGTCGTGCGCGTTGGGTTGGCGCCCTCGACCTTCACGTACAGGTTTAGCAAGCCGAGGGCGCGCCCCAGCTCGACGGCGTGGCGGCACGGCGTGTTCCCTTCGCCGCCGTCGATGACGTTTTCGCGCGACGTGATCGGGAGAAGGTCGAAGTAACGCGCGAGCGGCGGGCCTTCCGATCCGATCTGCGCGCGGCTCAAATCGTAGTCGACGTCCACGAGCCCGCCGCACGCCGGACAGAGGAGCGTGAGCGACCACGGATAGGTGCGCCCGCACCGGACGCACGCGAGCGTCAGCTTATCGGCCGGCGGCATTCCGCACTCGCACGCGCGTGATGTTGCCGTAGGGGATGGCGAACGCGGATTGCGCGCGCCCGGCGAGCCGCTCGGCGAGCGCGATCGCATCTCCGAGATCGCCGGCTTTGTGAAACCCGAGCGCCCGCACGGCCGCGTCTCCGAGCCGCGTCACCATGACGATGTGCGCGCGTCGGCGAAGCCGATGGATCCAGAGCGCGTTGTGGCCCTGACGCACCGAGCCGGCCGCGATCCGCCGCGCCAGCTCCGCTTCGTCCTCGATCGCCGCGGCCTCGAGCAGCCAATCGGGCGCGCCCTCCGCGCACTCCGCGGCGAACACGACCGCGCCGCCGGGCCGCACGGCGTCCTCGGTGTTGACGAGCGCTTTCAGCGCTTGGATGACGTTGACGTCGAGCGGCGCGCCGCCGGGCGAGAGAAGGACGAGGTCCGCCGGCGCGTCGATCGCGGGCGCGTCGGTTTCGCGGACGACGAGGACCGCGCGGCGGTGCGCCTCGAGCGTCTCGCCGCCGAACGCGTGCGTCACCTCGTTCTCGGCGTTGAGCACGGTCAGGAGCGAGAAGTCGGGAGGCGCCATCCGCATCGCCTCGACCATCTCCTCGTGGACCGGATTTCCGTCGAGGTTGCCGCCGCGCGTCGCCGGGTTGAGGTCCGCGCGCGCGCCGTCGAGGAGCACCGTCCGCCGATGGTTCGCGAGGATCGTGTCGAGCGCGGCGACACCCGGAAGAACCGCCTTCGGCCCCGCGGTGAACCCGGCGAAGTAATGGTGCGTGACACGCCCGGTCGCGATCTTGAGGTCGGCATCGAGGTATGCGCGGCTCAAGCGCACGCGATTCCCGAACGAGGTCGTGCCGACCTCCGCGAGTCCCGCCTCGGTGCGACAGTCGTGCCCTCGCGCCTCGACTCGCCCCGCCGCGTCACCGAGAAGAAGCGGCGCGTCCGCGTCGCGCCAGTTGTCGTGCGTCCCCGTCGCCGTGTAGACGAGGATCCGATCGTCGGGGATGCCCGCCTCGTTGAGTGTCGCTCGAATCAGCGGAACGAACCGGTGACTCCCCGTGCGGCGAGTGCGACACGAGATGAGGACGATCGCCGAGCGGCGGCCGCGCGCGAGGTCGCGCAGCGGCGCGGACCCGACCGGTCGCTCGAGCGCGGCGAGGAGGATGTCGCGCTCCGGCGCCGCCGGGCGTGCAGTGTTCGGCAGAAGCGTTCGCGTCCCGGGGATCGGCTCGACATCCCGAAACGCCTCTCCGTACGGAAGCTTCATCGCGGGTCCAGGCTACGCGGCGCGCAAAAGCAGGGTCAATCGGAAAGGTCGCTCCTGCGCTACGAGAGAGGCGCGGTATCGTCCCCGCGATCAGCGGGGGTCGATCACCCTTGGTGCGACGGCGCCGCCGGCGTGTCCGCCTGCGCGCCGTGTCCAGCCGCCCTCCCCCAGAGCTCCTTCAAACGCGCATCGCGCCCGCACCCGGTCCGGTAGAGTTTGTACCGCACAGGATTCTTCTTGTAGTAGTCCTGGTGGTAATCCTCGGCTGGGTAGAACGTGGACGCGGCGACGATCTCGGTGACGATCGGGCCCGGCAGATTCGCGGACGCGGCAATCGCGTCCCTCGACACTTCGGCGAGCCGCCGCTCCTCGTCGTTGGCGACGAAGATCGCCGACCGGTACTGCCGCCCGCGGTCGCAGAATTGCCCGCCCGCCGACGTCGGATCGACGTTGTGCCAAAATATGTCCAACAGCTCCGCGTAGCTGATCCGGCTCGGGTCGTAGAGCACCTGCACGGCTTCGGCGTGGCCGGTTCCTCCGGCCGAAACCTCCTCGTAGGTTGGGTCGATCTCCTCGCCGTCCGTGTAGCCGGACGTCGCCGAGACGATCCCCGTCCGACCCTCGAACGCCGTCTCCATGCACCAGAAGCAGCCGCCGGCGAACGCGGCCTTCGCGAGATGGGGCGAGGGCGCGGTCGAGGACGCTGACGCTGACACCGAAGCACCGGCATCCGTCGCAGCGATCGCTCCCGCTTCGCGGAAGCGCGCCGCGTACTCGCCGTAACCCTCCGCCTCGAGGCGCGCGGCCGGGACGAATCGGAGCGACGCCGAGTTGATGCAGTAGCGAAGTCCCGTCGGCGCCGGGCCGTCGTCGAACACGTGTCCGAGGTGCGAGTTCGCGTGCGCGGACCGCACCTCGGTCCGCTCCATCATCAGGCGGTTGTCCGTCTCCTTCTGGATGTTGGCCGCGTCGAGCGGGCGCGCGAAGCTCGGCCAACCTGTCCCGGACTCGAACTTGTCGAGCGAGCTGAAGAGCGGCTCGCCCGAGACGACGTCCACGTAGATCCCCGCCTCGTGGTTGTCCCAATAGTCGTTCTTGAAGGGAGGCTCGGTCGCCTCGTGCTGCGTGACTTGGTATTGCGTCGGCGTCAGCCGGCTCTTTAGGTCCGCATCGCTCGGCTTGTGAAACGCATCCGCCCGCCACCCTCGCGACTCGTTCATATTGCCTCCCGACTTGCCGCTCCCCTTCTCGTCGCCGGTCCCGCCCGCCGGCGATCGCGACACGCATGCCGCAAAGCTCAGAACGAGCGGGATCAAAACGATCAGTGCCACGCGGGCGCGAAGTCCTTGTCCGGTCATCGTACCACCCCCCGTCGGTCGATCGATCCGTCGCGCCGGACGGCGCGGCGTTGTAGCGAGGTGCAGTCTATTGAATGCCCGTGCGGCCGAAAAGGTTCGCTGCTGCGTGCAACTTTCGAACGCCGCGGCCCGTACGTGCGTCTATCCAATCAGGCGACGCCGCTCCGGCGCCCTGCCTATCCTTCCGCGCGGAGGTTTCCATGAAGTCGACACGCTTCATCTCGTTGCGAACAGCCGGCGTCGCCGGCGCGCTGATCGCGGGAACCTTGGCTCTCTCGGGATTCGCGGCTGCGCAGTCGCCCTCGCGCCACAACATTCCCGGCGATGACATCTCCATCTACAACCTGATCGGCACAGCCACGGTGGTCGCGGGAACGGGCGCCGACGTGTCGATCGAAGTGAACCTCACCGGCCGCGACGCCGCGAAGCTCGCGGTGGAAGCGGGCGTCCACGACGGTCGGCCGATGCTCCGCGTCATCTTTCCCGGCTCCAAATTCGTCGACAAGAGCATGGGCCTCGGGTCCATCACGCAGATGAGAGTCGAGAAGGACGGGACGTTCGGGAACAGCGTGGCGGGTGGACGAAGCGTGAAGATTTCCGGCCGCGGGTCGGGGCTCGAGGCGCGCGCGGACCTCACCATCTCCGTGCCCGCGGGCAAGACCGTCCGCGTTCATCAGGCCGTCGGCGAGGTCTCGGCGACCGGAGTGGACGCGAACCTGATCATCGATACCGCGGCCGCATCCGTCTCCGCGGCGAAGATCCGCGGCTCGCTGTCGGTCGGCGTCGGCTCGGGAGACGTCGACATCACGGATGTTCGCGGAGAGCGAGTCCACGTCGACACAGGATCGGGACAGGTGACCGGTTCGGAGATCTCGGCGCCCACCCTCACCATCGACACAGGTTCCGGCGACATCGATTTGACGGCCGTCTCGACGGTGACCGTCCATCTCGACACAGGGAGCGGGTCCGTCTCGATCGAACTCGTGAGCGACGTGGAGGAGTTGGCGATCGACACCGGCTCGGGGGACGTGCGCGTCGGCATCCCGGAATCGCTCGGCGCCGGCGTGCGCGTCGAAACCGGCAGCGGCGACATCGAAATCGACGTCTCTCACGAAACTGAGAAACTGCGCCGGTCGTTTTTCCGCGGCCGGATCGGCGACGGCCTCGGAGAGATCCGGATCGACACCGGTTCCGGCGCGGTGAGTCTCGTCGAAAGCTGACATCGCGCGAGAGGCCCGCGCTCCTATCCGCCCGCGCTCTTCACGGTGAAGCCCTTTTCCTGTAGCCAGGCGATCACGACGTCGCGGAAGTCTCCTTGGATCTCGATCACGCCCTCTTTGACCGAGCCGCCGGAGCCGACGCGGCGCTTGATCTCGGAGGCGAGCGCGCGGAGGCGGGCCTCGTCGAGCGGGACTCCGCGGATGGTCGTCACCGTTTTCCCTGCCCGCCCGGCGGTCTCGCGCCGCACCCGAACGATCCCGTCGCCGGGCGCGGCGGCGGAGCGCTTCCCGCAGACGCATCCGGCAGCGGGCCGGCCGCACTTCGGGCAGAGTCGCCCCGTTCGCGTCGAATAGACGATTCGTGAGGTCATTCGCGTCGGCTCCGAGATTCGGAGGGTATCAGAAGCGGCGGTAAATCTGGGAGTTCCCGCCGCCCGCACGCCCGCTGCCCTCGCTCCGCCCACCGCCCCCGGCCTTCAGAACGCTTGAAATTCGGAGGCCATTGGGCGCATACTGGCGCTCCGTTCAACCCCACATCTCAGGAGGAATTCCTATGTCGCCCCGCATCGCGCTCGCCCCCGCTCTCTACTCGCTTCTCGCGCTTCTGTTCCTCTCGCTGACCCCGATTCGCGTTCGCGCGGAGACGATCGTCACGGTGGTCGATTACCAGTTCGTTCCGAGAGATGTCGTCATCACGCTCGGCGAAACCGTGACCTGGACGTGGGGCGACGGTTTTCACACGACGACGAACGGCGCCGGGCCGGATGACCTGACCGCAGGGTTACTCTGGGACGCCTTCGTTTTCCAGGGGCAGAAGACGCTCTCGTTCACGTTTACGTCGCTTGGAGACTATCCGTACTTCTGTCGATTCCACGAAGCGCTGAACATGAAGGGATCGGTGAAGGTCCTCCGCTACAAGATCTTGAGGCACAATGACAAGTCGCCCGGCGATGCGACCTGGGGCGAGATCAAGAGCCTCTACCGGTAGGCGGCGCCCGGCGGCGGCGCCTAGCGCCTAGAACACGTAGATCGCGTTGACGGAGAGCGTCGGCTGAGTCTTCGAAGAGCCGCTCCGCGTCTCGAACACTTCGCGGTTCGACCGATCGACGCGAAAGTCGCCGCGCACGATCAAGTGCGGCGTGACGCGCGCTTCGGGCGTGATCGTGATCTCTTCGAGGGTCTGCGACGTGCCCGTGCGCGTCCCGTCGCGATCGCGGAACGACTCGGCGCGCAGCGAAACGCTGACCGGCCCGCCGATCGCAATCCGCGCGTAACCGGCCACGCCGTCCCATCGGCCCTCCTGATCCGGGCCCGCGGCATTCTCTTCGACAGCCCAGTCGGCATTCGCCCCGAGCGTGAGACGGCTCGTTGCCTTCCACGTTGCGACGACGTCCAGCAGCCGGCGCGAGTCGGAATCGTTCCCGGCGCGCTCGGGACCGATCATGCCGCTGACGAGGACGACGAGCGGTGCGGCCGGCGACAGCGTGAATTGCGCGCCGACCGACTTCGAGCGGTTGTTGTCCCGCGCGACGTCCCAGCCGTTCACGAGCATCACCTGACCCGACACGCGCGGAGAAAATGCGTAGGTCGCTCGCGCGCCGACGTGGGTGAACGGAATGGCGTAGCCGAACAGGAACGAGCGGGACGCGTTGTCGTTCCATCCGTCGTAGCCGTCGATCACTTCGTACCCGTGACTGGTGACGAACTTCCCCGCGTCGATCCGGAGACCCGAACCGAGCGGGGCGACGTAGGTGGCGAATGCCTGTTGCAAGTCGATGTCCTGCCCGACGCCCGCGTCGTCGCGGAATAGCCCGGCCGACGCCGCGACCCGAGGGATTGAGCTCCCCGCGGCGATGTCGACGCGGAAGCCGGACTCGGACGGCCCCGCCGCGGACTTCTGGGCCACAAGCTCGAAGAGGTCCAACGCAAACGTGTTGTCGTCGAAGTCGAACACGCGGAGGCGGTTCATTCCCGACGAGGGCCTCTTGAAATTGCGCGACCAGCTCGTCGAGACGCACCCGTTGAGAGTGACGTTATCCATCCATGTCGCGGAGCCGGCGGCCGTCTCGTCAGCTCCGCACCGCCGCGGCGCTCCAGAGATCGCCACGGCCAAAACCAGCGCGACGAGCAGCGCGCGGTCTCGCGACGCAACGAGGCTTCGATGCGCGGCGCGCATCGCTTAGGCCGCCCCGACGTACGCTTGCTCACCGTGGAGCGCCTCATCGAGGCCCGACTCCTCGTGCGATTCCGAGACGCGGACCGGCGTCACGCGATCGATCAGCCAGAGCATCCCGAGCGTGAACCCGAATGCCCACACGGACGAGAGCAGGACCGCCGCGCACTGTTTGAAGAAGAAGCTCGCGTTGCCCGCGAGGAGTCCATCGACCCCAGCCGGGTTGAAGCTCTTCGTCGCGAAGACGCCGAGAAGGACGACGCCGAGGAATCCGCCGACACCGTGGACGCCCCAGACGTCGAGCGCGTCGTCCCACTTGAGCCGGTTCTTGAGCGCGACCGCAAGATAACAGACGACGCCCGAGACGCAGCCGATGATCACGGCGCTCGCGGGCGAGACGAACCCCGCCGCGGGCGTGATGGTCGCGAGCCCCGCGACGGCTCCGGTCAGAAGGCCGACGAACTTCGGCTTCTTCGTGACGACCCAGTCGATGCTCAACCAGACGGTCGCGGCGAACGATGCGGCGAGGTCGGTGTTCAGGAACGCGGTCGCCGTCGTCGTGTCGACGCGGAACTCGCTGCCGGCGTTGAAGCCGTACCAGCCGAACCACAATAGGCCCGTCCCCAGCGCGACGAGCGGGATGCTGTGCGGCCCCTTGTCGGCGACGCGCCTCCGTCCGACGTAGAGCACGGAAGCGAGCGCCGCGATTCCGGCGATGTTGTGCACGACGATGCCGCCCGCGAAGTCGAGCACGCCCCATTTCTGAAGAATGCCGCCGCCCCACACCATGTGCACGAACGGGAAGTAGACGAACACGAGCCACAGCGTCAGGAAGATCATGTACGCCTTGAACGTGACGCGATTGGCAAACGCTCCCGTGATCAGCGCCGGCGTGATGATCGCGAACATCATCTGGTACGCCATGAACACGATCAGCGGGATCGTGTCGTTGGGCGACGGAGTGTCGAGCGCGATGTTCCGCATGAACGCCATGTCGAGGTTGCCGATCACGCCGCCGACGTCGCCGGAGAAGCAGAGCGAGTAACCGAACGAGAACCAGATGACCGTCGTCCAGCCCATCGAGACGAAGCTCTGCATCATGATCGCGAGCACGTTTTTCCTGCCGACGAGGCCGCCGTAGAAGAACGCGAGCCCCGGCGTCATCAGCATCACGAGGCTCGTGCAGAGCAACATGAAGCCCGTGTTTCCCGTGTCGAGGTGCAGCATCACGCCTCCTCCTTCATGGGTGTCGGCCGAGACGACTCCGACTTCTTGCCGCGCGCGGGGTCCGCGACCAGTCGGCCGCCACGGACCGTCGCGCCGACGACGATCCCCGCGCTGATCAACACGACGTTCTTGATGATGTATTGCCCCTCCAACGTCGGAGCGTACGGGACGCGAGTGAACACGTCGTGCGGAAAGAGCACGATCGGGGTCAGCGTGCCGAGCATCTGGACGAAGAGCAGGAACAGAACCAGACGGAGGTGCTGACCCGCGATCAGTCCAACTCCGATGAGGCATTCCCAAGCCGCCAGGATCGGAACCGAGAGATCGGGCGCCACGTGGCCTCCGGTCAGCGCGCCGATCGTCCGAGCGGCGAGGCCCTGCGCGGGACTCAGATTCGGGAAAAACTTGAGCGCGCCGAACCAGAAGTAGACGATCCCCAAGCTCGCGCGGAGCAGGAAGGGGCCGTGACGCGCCATCCATCGAGTGACTAGGACGTCGGCGGCTCGGAGAGACGATCCGGTGACGCGCATCGCGCGGTCAGCCCCGAGGGACTTCGGCAACGCCGGAGAGCGAGCCGCTGAGGAACTCGGTTAGAGATACCAGTTGAACGCGGGCGTGCCGCTGGCGGAGTTGGCGGAGAGGAAAGAGACCGCTCCGACAAGAACGTGTCGTCCGGCTCTCATGAACAATTCTCCTCTGGCAGGATTTGGCTCTACCAAAAAGAACGGTCGCGATCGTTGCACCGCGTCTCCGGACGAGTCAACCGCAATCCCGCCGCCGCCTGCGCCGACCCTTCCGGGGCCATTCCCCGGCCCACCACGGCGCCGCGGTCCGTCGGTAGGAATTACAGCCAAGTTGAAAGCCCGACCCGTTACTGGCCGCGCTTATAGTCCAGGATTTTATCTATTGTGGTTCCGAAGCGGTATGGGAATGCACCCCTTAGCCCGACTTTGCCTAACCTGGCACGCGCCGTGCTGAATCGACCTCCAGAGGCCGTCGAGTGCGGCCTCGACCCGCGCCCGGAACTGCGACGCGGGATTCTCAACAGGAGGTGTGCCATGCTCTCGATTCGCCATTTAAGGAAGGTCGTACCCGGGATGTTCGTCGCGTTCCTGTTCGTTTCGCCGGCAGCGCTCCGCGCCGACGAGTGCCCGGAAGGTCCGCTTCCATCCGATGCGGGCGTTCAGCTCAACAGCTCGCCGAGTCGGGTCACGATCGGAGATGTGAAACGTGCTCGATACGAGGTGACTTCTGCGACTGGCGCGTGGCCGACCAATTCGTACGACCTTGCGTACGTGATGAAGAACGGGAAGGCATCGGTTATCACCGATCCTCTCGTCTGCGAGAGCCTGGGATTGACGAGCCCCAACACTCCCAACCGCGTCCAGGACTATCTGGACATGGGGCCGATTCTGGGAATCGTCGGAGCGCGCCGAGAGTTCGTCGTAGGCCAGACCTACGACTCGGTGATGTTGCGACCGGAAGACCGTCCGCACTTTCGGTACACGTGCGACCGGATGGAAACAATCGCTGGGATCTCGGGATACCACGTCGTCGTGCAGAGCGTGCGATACGGCAACACAGAGGCGGAGTTCGTTCTCAGCCCCTCGTTCCCGTTCCCGCTCTACGTCAGGGAGCACACGGGAGACAACGCGATTCAGATCACCTTGATGCACATGGCGCCGCTGGACGTCGCGATGGGAAACTAACGCGCGCATCCCGCTGATCCGCGCAACTTCGAGCTGGGGCGGCCCGACCGGGTCGCCCCAGTCGGCTTTTTTGGCTATCTCGCGGGCCCGATCACGACGCGGCGAGTGGCTCCCCGCGCGCCCGCCTCGAGCCGAAGGAAGAACACGCCGGGAGACAGGCGGCGCGCGTTTCGATCGACCGGATCCCATCCTACCGTGCTCGTTCCGGGACCGAGCGTTCCGGCGAACGGCCGCGCGACGAGCCGTCCTGCGACGTCGTACACGGAGAGCTCGACAGGCGCCCGCTCCGGCAACACGATCTCGATCTTCGTGGGCCCGACGACTGGATGAGGGCGCGGAAGCGAGAGCCCGACGGCGGCGGGCTCCGCCGCGCTCGCAACACCTGTCGGCAGCGGGTAGCGATTGATGAGGAGGTCGTCGATGAAGATGTGTCCGAAGCCGGAGTAGTTGTAGATGTCGATGGCGAAGCTCCCGAGCGCCCCCTGCAGCTCGGGCCTCGTGTCGGAGGACTCGATCGTCCACGCGGGCGGCTCCGCGGATCCCTCGGGCCACACCTTCGCCTGGAGCAGCGTCGTCGTCGGATTCGTTTGCGTCACTCGGTAGCGCAACCGGTAGCGCGTGCCGCTCAGCAACCCGCCCGCGATCGGATTGTTTCCCCACGCGAACTGCGTCTCGACGCCGTCGATCTCCCGCCACAGCCCGAGATCTTCGGGCCAGAACCAGTCCCCCTTGAGGAACATCGCGTAGCCCTGACCGTGCGGGATGTACTCCTGAAGCGTTCCGCCGTTCTGCCTCACGTAGAAGCCGAAGCCCTGGTTGTCGACGTCCTCGAACTCGACCGTCACCTCGGCCTCGACGTCCGACTCGGCGTAGCCTGGGAGGATCATCCGCGCGACGAACGCGGGGTCGCCGTTGAGCCGCGCTCGATTCGCCTGCAGATCCCAGACCGTGACGTGCGTCGAACCGGGGAACCAGGGCGCGGGCCAGGCCGCGCCGTTTCCGCCGTCGAACGATTCGAGGTACGGGAGGGTCGCGGCTCCGACGGGCCGAACCGCGCCGAGAAACGCGCCGATCGCGATCGATGCGAGGAACACTTGGAGAGTCCGCATGCGAGGCCTCCTCCGCGGAATTGGCGCCCCACGATGATAGCTCACGCGCCGGCCGTTCGGTGGCGCGAAAACCTGCTCCCCGCGACAGTGCGCCCGAACTTCACGCCTACCGCCACACCCACCGCGATGCAGATGTTGGCAAACACGACGGGAAACAGATAGTAACGGTCCCAATTGAGCGGGGTGAGGACCGCGGGGAACACGAGGCTTGCCCCGACGACGAGGATTGCGAGCGCAGGCCCGGGCGCCCGGTCCGCGAGCTCGTGGCGCGCGCGGCGCGCTAGGACGACCAACCCCGCCAGCGTCAATCCCGCATTGATAAGCCACGCGCCGGGAAACCGGAGGACGGCTTGAAGGATGAGCACGCGGCGAGCCGCGGCTTGGGCGCGATCGACGACGCCGTTGAGTCGGGTTTCGGGCACGAGGTCCCTCTGGCGCCGCATCTCATCCGCTCGATGTTCGAACATCAGCTTCGTGTGGAGCGGAGGGTTTGCATACAGATAAGGGTTCGGAGCGACGAACGCGATGGCCGCCGTTGCCAGGATGACCTCCGCGGCGACGATCGCCGTGCCGAGCCGCGGCCCTTGCGGCCGGGACTTCGAGCCACGAATGATCGCGAGCGCGGCCACAACCGCGACGCCGCCCGCGGCCACGAGACCGTTCAGCTTGGACGCGCCGGCCAGCCCGCACAGGAGAGCTGCGAGGATGGCCCAGGCCGCCGGCGCGAGCCCGGCGCGCTTCGACGGATCGCCGGCGCCCGCGCGCCGCCAAGCCTCGAGCCCGCGTTCCGTCGCGACCAGTACCGCGACCGCGAAGACCATGAGCGTCGCATCCCCCATCGCGCGCCGGAGCGTTTCCAGGAAATACGGGTTGAACGCGAACAGGATCGCGAACGTGTAGCCGGCGACGAGACCCGCGCACCGCGTGACAAGCGAGAACAGGAGGAGGCCGCTGACGACGGACAAGAGAACCATCGGCCGTCGCGACCAGAGCAACAGGTTTTCGCTTGGCATGTGTCCAGAAGCTGCATTTGCGTCGAGGCTCTGTCGGAAGTCCCACGGGCGGTTGAGCTCGGTGATCGTGTACCCGCCGAGGCGGCGGCCGACGCCCATCACGTACCGCGCCAGAGGCGGCTGCGTGAGCGTTTCGTAGGTCGCGGTCCAGACCGGGTCAGGAAGTTCGGGGCGAATCCGGTTGACCGGTTCGCCGAGAAACGCCTCGAGGTAGTAGCTCGTTCCGATCCAGGCGCTCTCATCCTTGTGAAACTTGACTCGCTCGATCCCGGAGCCATACACCGCCACAAGAAGGAGGGCGACGACCGCCAGATGAATTGCGCGCGCCCGGCTCACTCCGCTTCTTCTCGCCGTAGCTCGTCGCGAATCTCGGTGAGGATCTCGTAGTACCGCCACGCGGCGGGCGCATTCGGTTCCTGGTGATGGTCCGGCACCAGGACGAGGCCGCCCGTCGAGAGGAGCGCCGCCCTGACCTCGGGGTTCTGGCGCACCTTCTCCCACGTCGCCGCGACGATCAACCGGTAGTGATCCCCCGGCTCGGCGGACCGGTCCTCAAGTCGCCGGCCCTCGAACGTCACCCAAGTGATGCCCATCGCTCTCATGTTTTTTTCTGCCGACGTGCCGGCCCCCTTCGCTTCGAAGCTAGCCATCTTCGCCACTTCGTCGCGCGTGTGAGCCCAGCGCGCACCGGGAAACCGCGCGCGCGGATCGTCCTCGCTCTCGGGGTACTTCATCATCTGCCAAAAACCTTCGAGGCTCGCGTAACGCTCGCCGCGAAACGTGAACGGCGTCGGCGCAAAATTGGAGAGCAGGCCGAGCTCGTGGCGCTTCGAGAGGATCACCTCGCCGGGCGCGGCCTCCTGCGGCATGATTTCCCACGCGGGCGCGCCGTCCTTCGGGATCGGGCTCCACCAATGGGACGGGTAGCGCGGATCGCGCGCGATTGGGCTCGCGGGTTGGCTTGCGGTCGCGGCCGCGATCGGGCGCACGGTCGGCGCCGGCCCGGGCGCTCGCGCCGAAGCACAGCCGGTGACTCCAGCCGCCAGAGCGCACAAGCCTGCGAGGAGGGTCAGGCGCATCGCGGCCCGCCTTGCCGGCGAATCGTCCGGCGCTCGCTGCCGGCGCGCACGGTCGCCGACCACGGCTGCGCTAGCGAGTCGCGTGCGGCTCCCACCGCGTCGCGAGCTCCCGCGCCTTCCGCGTGCAATTGAGCATGTGGACGCGCTGGGTCGACTCCTGGGTTCCCAGCCGCTCCGCGATCTCGCGGAATCCGAGCTTCTCGAGATAATGGAGGCGGAACAATTCTCGGCAGCGGGCGTCGAGGCTCTGCAGGAGCCACCGGACCTGAGCTGCGGGGTCTCCCCGCAGAAGCTGCTCGTACGGATCGGGCCGCGGGTCGACGACCGCATCGGAAAGTTCGGTCGTGGGCCGGAGGCGCCGCAGCCAATCGACGCACCGCCGGTGGGCGATCCGCCGGACGAACCCGGGAAACGCCTCGGGCGGCGGCCGATCCTCCGGGGAGAGCGTTCGCCAGAGCGACGTGAGCGTATCCTGCACGACGTCGTCTCGATCGTCGGCCGGGATGAAGTAGCCCTTGTATCGGACGACGCGCCGCACCCACTCCTCTACGGTCCGGCAAGCTGCCGGCTCGCCGACGAGGAAACGCCTGAGGATGTCGTGATCTGGCATCGGGGGGTTAACCGTGGCGGCGAGTCTATCGTCCGCGCGGCGAGCGATCAACGGGAAGTCGCAAATTGAGGCCTAAACGAAGCGAGCCGGTCCGGCGACTAAAAAGACGATTGCCGTGCCGCTCCGTACCGTGGGGCGCGGGAGAGACCCGCGCCGCGAAGTTGGTTGCCAATTCGGGACGGAGGTTCCTAGAATGCGGCACGTGGGGCGGGGCCGCGTGAGCGACTCCGAACACGCGGGAGATCGTGCTTGGACCACGAGCAAGCCTCACTCCTCATCCCGGACCTTGTCGCGGGCCGTCTCGCCGGAGAACAGGCGGCCGCGGTCGAACGGCACCTCGGGGAATGCGCCGGGTGTCGCGACACGGCCGCTCTTCACCGGAGCTTCCGGGGCGAGATCGAATCCTTCGGCGAGCACCTCTTCTCGGATCATCCGCCGGCCGACCTGCTCGTCGCCTTCGCTCTCGCCTCCGCGCGAGTCGGGGGCGGGGATAGCGCTCCGATCGGCGCCCACGTCCGGGCCTGTCCGACCTGCCAGGTGGAGGTCGCGTCGATCCGTGGGGCCGAGTCTCGGGCGGACGCCTGGTGGCAGGGTCTCGCGGAAGCGCTCCGCCAGCGCGAGCTTCCCGGGCCGATCCCGGCGCTCGTCCCGGCATTGCTGGTCCTTCTCTTTGTGTATCCGGCCTACCTCGGCGTCGTGCGATTGCCCCAGGTTCGCCTCGAGCGCGAGAAGGCGCTCGAAGAAATCGAGGCGCTTCGCGACAACCCGCCCGGCGCCGGTTCGTGGACGGGTGGCCCCGTCTCGTCGCTCACGCTCCCGTCGGATCCTCGCGGCGGCGGAGATACACTTTCGACGCCGATTCCGGCCGTCCGCCTCCGCGCCGGCCAGACATTCCAGCCGGTCCGGATCGCCGTCGAGCCGTTCCTCTGGCCGGCCGACCGGATCGTCGTCGTGACTCTCCGCGCCGCCGCCGCACCCGCCGGGCTCTGGAGCCTCCGCGCGCGCGTCGCCGACCTGTGGGATGCGGCGGACGAGGCGATCAACCTGCTCGTGCCCGTCACGAAGCTCAAGCCTGGTGACTACGTCGTGGAGATCGGCGAACCGGAGGCTACCGCCCCGGGATACTCCGCGCGATTCCGGATTGTGGAGTAGCTCGCTCGACGGGTGCGGCCTCGATTCCAGGCCGGCCTGATTCACTCACACCACTCCGTCCCGGAAGCGAGACGGAGGATGGAAAAGGAGGCATCGGCCATGCACGGGACGAGAATCATCACCCCCGCTGTCATCGCGCTGGCGATCGTGCTCGCAGCCAGTTGTGCGCCAAACAACATGGGAGACGGGCGTATCGGCCGTCTAGAAGACGAAGTTGGCACTCTCAAAGAATTCTCGAGCGTTAGCTCGTCGCTCGACGATGTCGAGCACAGTCTTGCGCTCATCGAGGATGAACCCGTCGCGCGGAAGGAAACCCCTCCGGACACGGGCGGAGGCGGCGCCACATCCGGAGACGACGCGGATGGAGCCACAGCAGCGAAGGAGGCTGAATCGGGCTCGGGCCCAAGCATGACCGCATCCGAAGTCGAGGCGGAGCTCACCGATATCTGCGCGAAACTGGACGCGGCGATCAAGCGTTGTGAGGCTGAGATTGCTCGGCTTCGCGAGGAGTTGGCAGCGGGAATGGCCGACGCCGCCACGGGCTATGTGTCTCTCTCGTCCCAACTCGACTTGATCGAAGAGGACTTGCAGGACTGGATCGACAAGGAGGTCCAGCAGAAGAGGGAAGGGGAGGGCGATCCGGTTACTGTCCCCGCGGAGTGTAAGGCGGCTCTGGCGGCGCTCAACGCATTGCAAGCTCAGCTCGACGCGCTCGCCGCGGAAATCGCCAGGCTTCCGGAGAGGTCGTAGCGGCTCGAGACCTGCGGGCTCTCCAAGCGGGTCGCGGGTTCGGCATGAGTCGGCTCATGACCCTCGCACTCCTCGTCGTTGTCGTACTGTCCGCGCCGGCCTCGCCGGCTGGCGCGGACTCGGGCGCGGACTCCGGTGCGGTCAACCTCGAGCGTCGCATCGGGACGTTGCGCGGTGAGGCGCGCTACGCGGAAGCGGTCGCCGTCGCGGAGTCTCTCCTCGCTCTGAGGACGCGCGAGGGTGACTCGATCCCCGCGGCGGATGCCGAGCGCCTCGTCGCGACGCTTCGCACCGTGGCCGCGCTTCCCGCCGCGGAGCGCGATCGCCTGGCCGAGGCTGATCGCGCGACCGATCCGATCGAGGAACACTACGGGCGGGGGGAGTACGCGAAGGCCGGGACACTCGCCGAGATCCAGCTCGCGACCCGCGTCCGCATCTTGGGCGAGCGGCACGAGGATGTCGCCGAGTGCCTGAATAACCTCGGGGCGATCCGCAAGGGCGCGGGCGAATACGCCGAGGCTGAATCGCTTTACGCTAGGGTGCTCGCAATCCAGGACGCTCTTCTCCCCGAAGGCCATCTGCAGATCGCCCAGACGGTCAACAACCGGGCGTCGCTCCACTTGAGTCTCGGTCGCTACGGCGAGGCCGAAGCGGGGTTTCGGCGCTCGCTCGAAATACGGAGGCGGCGCCTTCCCCCGGAAGATCCTGCCATCGCTCGCGCGATTCAGAGCGTCGCGATGGCCCTCGAGGCCGAAGGTGACTTCGCCGACGTCGAGCCGCTCCTCCGGGAATCGTTGGCCATCAAGAGGAAGACCCTCGGGGAGAAAAACTCGAGCTACCTAAAGACGCTCATGAATCTGGCGCTCGTGCTCGATCGGATGGGCGAGCCGAGCCAGGCGGCGGTTATGTACCGCAAGAGTCTCGCGACGCTCCACGAGATGTACGGCGAGGATCATCCTGATGTGGTCTTCGCGCGAGAGCAGCTCGCAATGCACCTCGAGGAGCAAGGCGATTGCGAAGCGGCGCGGGAGATAGTCACCGAGACGCTCGCGGCGAGCCGCCGAATCCTCGGCCCGGACCACCCCGAAGTGGCCAAGAGTCTGACCTACATGGCCACCATCCTCCGAAGCTGTGGCGACGAGGAGGAGGCCGAGCGACTGAACCTCGAGTCCTATCGGATCCTCGTCGCGCGTCTCGGGGCCGATCATCCGAGTACCTTGACGAGCCTCGCGTCTCTCGCGCGGACCAAGGACCAGATTCGGGCCAACGCTGAGGCCGAGTCGCTCTACGCGATCGTCCTCGACACGGCGCGACGGATTCACCCGCCCGATCATCCGAGCCTCGCGAGGGCCGCGCTCAACGTGTCGATCTCCCTCCGGAAGCTCGGCCAGTACGAGCGCGCCACGCCCCTCATGGAGGAAGCGATCGCGATCCGCCGCCGTTCGTTCGGCGAGAAGCATCCCGCGCTGGCGAGGGCGCTCAGCCACTATGGACACTTGTGGCTTCTGCGCGGTGATTACGACCGCGCGGCGGCCGCGCTCGCCGAAGCAGCCGCCGTGTTCGAGCTCGCGCGGTTGCGAGTCGATCCCGGGTTGGAGCGGGTCACGTTTCTCGAGGCGCCGCACACGCAGCTGGCCGCCGTCGAGCTCCTCCGGGGCCGGCCGGAGGCGGCGTGGCCGGCCGTCGAAGCGGATCGCGGGCGCGCGCTGTCGGAGCTTCTCGTCGCCGCCGACCTCCGCGTCCTGACCGCGGAGGAGCGCGAGATGGAGCGCGCGCTGACCCGCGAGCTGGCCGATCGGGAGAGAGCTGTCGAGGCGCTCCAGGAAGCGAAGGCGGAGGACTCGCTGCGTGAGAAAGCGCGCGGGCGGCTGCTCGAGTCGGAGGCGCGTTGGTCCGCGTTCGAGCGCGAAGCCGCATCGCGACATCCTGTCGCCGAGGGCCAGGTATTCCCGCTGGAGCGCGTGCAAGCGGCGCTCCCGCCGTCGGCCGCGATTGTCGGCTGGCTCGACGCGCCGTTCACCGCGGACAGCACGCTCTCGTGGGCGTACGTGGTGCGCTCGAGCGGGCCGGTTCGTTGGGCGAGAGTCGCGTCGCTCGGCGCCGCGGAGCGCGATCAGCCTGCGTGGCTCGATTCGCTCCGCACGCGGCTCCGCGACCCGGCGGCGGCGCGCGAGTCGCTGCGGGACGGAAACACGCGCCTTTGGAAGGCGCGGTTCGCGCCGATCGAAGACGCGCTCGACGGCGTCGAGAAGCTGATCGTCGTCCCGACCGGCCCGACGGCCGGCCTTCCGATCGAGGGTCTGATCGACGCGAACGGGCGGTACCTGACCGATCGCTTCGCGATCTCGTACGCCCCGTCGTCCACGGTCTTCGCCTGGCTCACGGAACGTTCCGTCGGACGCGCGGGATCGGGCCGATCGCTGCTCGTCGGCGACCCGCCATTCACCGAGGCTCAGCTCGCGTCGATAGAGAGCGCCGGGGCGGGCGCGCCTCCGACCCCTCCCCGTACGTCGGAGCGCCTTCTCCGCGGCGAGCGCCCCGGCACGGCCGACGTGCTCGCCTCCCTCCCGCGGCTTCCTGGAACGCGCGCCGAAGTGGCCGCGATCGATTCCGCGCTCGGGTCCGCGCACGGAACCGCGACGATCCTGCTCGGGCCGGAAGCGCGCGAAGAGGAGATCATCCGGAGAGCCGAGTCGGCGGAACTCGCCGAGTACGACGTGCTCCACTTCGCCACGCACGCGCTGATCGACGACCGCCGCCCCGAGCGCTCGGCGCTCGTCCTCTCCCAAGTCGGGTTGCCCGACCCGCTCGTTGCCGCGCTCGCCGGCGGCCGGATCGTCGACGGGCTCGTCAGCGCGAAGGAAGTCCTCCGGGAATGGCGGCTCGACGCGGACCTCGTCACCCTGAGCGCCTGCGAGTCGGGGCTCGGGAAGGAACTCCGCGGAGAGGGAACGGTCGGGTTCGCGCACGCCTTCTTCCAAGCCGGTGCCCGAAGCGTTCTGGTGAGCCTGTGGCGGGTGGACGATCGGGCGACGGCGCTCCTGATGCGGCGCTTCTACGAGAACCGCGGTCGCATCGGCGGCACGGCCGCGCGCGGAGCGTCCGGGGCGCCGATGTCGAAAGCCGAGGCGCTCCGCGAGGCGAAGCGGTGGCTTCGCGACTACCGGACGGCGAGCGGCCGGTCGCCCTTCGCCCACCCGTACTACTGGTCCTCCTTCATCTTGATCGGCGACGCCGGAATAGGATCTCGGTGACGAGAGACTAAACGTCCGCGGCTCGAGCGGCGACTTGAGGAGTTAGATCGCCGGCCAGCGCCGATCCCATCGGGCGGCCGGTCGCTCCTCGAAAGGAGGGCCGCATGGCCCACGCCGCCGCGTTCCGGATCCGCATGGGAGTCCTCTTCGGACTCCTCGCGATCGGCGTGATGACGACCGACCCCGGCCGCAGCGAGAGCCTCCTCAGCGAAGACCTTCCCCTAGGGCTCCCGGTCTCGGATCTCCTGAGGCTGATGCTGGCGGTGGGGCTCGTGTCGCTCGCCGGCCGCCAGATCTCTGTCGTCAAGCGCGTGCGCCTCGAGCAGGCGGAGGTCGCGCGGGTGCGGCAAGAGATGGCGTTCGCGCGCGGCACGCAGGAGCGATTCCTGCCGCAGCTTCTGCCGGTCGTGCCGGGCCTCGACCTTTGGGGCGCCAACGTCAGCTCGCTCGAAGTCTCGGGAGACTACTACGACATCCGCGACGGCGGCGACGCGCACCCGCTCCTGCTCGCGATCGCCGACGTTTCGGGGAAGGGATTCCCGGCCGCGCTCCTCATGTCCGCGGTCCAGGCCGGCCTGCACAGCTACCTGCTCGAGGACGGGTTCGATCTCGAGCGGACGATGCAGAACCTCAACCGGCTGGTTCACCAGGACGCCGAGACGGGCCGCTTCGTGACGATGTTCCTCGCGGAGTTCGACAAGCAAACCGGCCGGCTCCGGTACGTGCGCGCCGGCCACGACCTCCCGCTGATCATCTCCCGCGACGGATCTGTCCAGCGCCTGTCGGAGGGCGACGTCTTCCTCGGGCTGTATCCGCACGTCGAGTACCACGCCGCGACGATCGACCTCTCCCCCGGCGACACGCTTTGCCTCTACACCGACGGCGTCACGGAGGCGGCCGATCCGCGTGGCGAGATGTTCGACGAGGAGAGATTGGTTCAAGTGCTCGTCCGGCACCGGGCGGAACCGGCGGCGACCATCGGCCGCTCGATCCTCGAAGCCGTCAGCGCCCACAGCGGCCTACTCCGCCAGACCGACGACGCCACGCTCGTGATCCTGAAGATTGCGTGAGCCGGTCGACTCGCGTGCTACCATGCCCGAATCGCGCTCGGCACCTGTGGACGTCCACACCCCGAGGCACTCTTCAGGAGGAGGAACGGCATGGTCTCCCTCACGGCGCTCTGGCTCCCCATCGCGGTCTCCGCGGTGATCGTGTTCGTCGCGAGTTCGATCCTGCACATGGTGATCGGGCATCATCGAAACGACTACAAGAAGCTGCCGAACGAAGAGGGCCTGCTCGAGTCGCTCCGCAAGGAAGGCCTCCAACCCGGGTACTACGTCTTCCCGCGCTGCGCGAATTCAAAGGAGATGAGCTCGCCCGAGATGATCGAAAAATACAAGCGGGGCCCCGTTGGCACGATCACGGTGGTTCGCAGCGGCCCGCCGAACATGGGGAAGTATCTCTCCGGGTGGTTCGTCTACTGCGTGGTGGTCGGCGTCTTCGTCGCTTACCTAGCGGGTCGAGTGATGGGCGCGGGCGCGGGCTATCTTGATGTATTTCGCGTCGCCGGAACGACCGCGTTCCTCGGCTACGGCCTGGGCCACGCGATCGATTCGATCTGGAAGGGCACGCCGTGGATCATCTCGATCAAACACATCCTCGACGGGCTGATCTACGGGCTCCTGACGGCCGGCACGTTCGGGTGGCTTTGGCCCTAATCGGCCCCCTTCGAGAGGACCGACACCAGCTTTAGGTTGCCGTCTTGGATCAGTCCGACACCCGGCGCGTAATACTTGTACTCCTTGACGCCCGGCTCGAGCGGCGTGGTCTCCTCGATCCTCAAGACGCTCTCGAACGTGCCCGCCTCCGTCGTCATCGTCCCCGAGGCGCCCACGATTTCCGCCCGATCCATCGCGACGTTCGGAGCGACCTCCTGAAAGTAACGGCGGCCGACGCGGATGGTCCCTGGCATCAAGAGTCCGTACCGGTTCCCATCCTGACCGGCCAGCCAGCTTCCGCCGTGGCCCACGATCCGGCCGTCTTCATACATGTCCACCTTTTCGCCGAAGTAGAAGACGTCGGACGTGCGCCTTGAGATCGCGACGTAGTTTCGAGAGACCTCCTTGAGTTGCCCGCCGACGCTCTCCCGCTCCTCCACGACGCGGGTCTCGACGCCGGCGACGCGCCGTGTCTCGTTTAAGACGCTGATGACGAGAGTCGCCGCCTCGCCTTCGTCTTCGTCTTGGCCGGTGAATGAGAGCGTGTAGCCCGGCTCGAGGACGAAGTACGCGTTCCGCCCGGACGACGAAAACTCGTCCTCGTTCACGCTGAAGGCATCCTCGAAGCCTCCTTCCCGAACGGCGGGCATCTCCTCGGCCCACACGATTGATCCCGCGAAGCTCATCAGGACAGCCAAGTGAATCATCCGCCGCATCGAGGTCCCTCCCGGAGAATCGTGCCGGATACTACACGGTTTCTCGCGCCCGGGCCTGGTATCATCGTCCCTGCACATCGTTTCCGCATCGATCCGTACGGTTCGCGAACACGCGAGCGTCAAGGGAGAACATGAAGGCACGACCAATTGTCTGGGTGCTCCTCCCGCTCGCGCTCTTCGCGTTCGTCCCGGATCGGGCATCGGGCCGAAACGCCGACACCACGGCCGCCGAACTCGACTCCACGTACCTGGTGGACGAAATCGTCGTCACCGCGACGCGGACGCACAAGAAAATCATCGACGTCCCCTACGCCATCGATCGGGTTCGGATGGACGACGTCAAGTTCCAGAGAATGGTCACTGTCGACGACGTCCTCGGCGACATCCCCGGCCTGTTCTTGCAGTCGCGGTACGGCAACCATGACGTCCGGATTTCGATGCGCGGGTTCGGGAGCCGCTCCAACACCGGCATCCGCGGCGTGCGGATTCTGCTCGACGGAATCCCGGAGTCGGAGCCGGACGGGCAGACTCGAATCGAAGCGATCGATTTTCAATCGCTCGGCAGCATCGAGGTCGTCCGGGGGAACGCCTCCTCCCTGTACACGAACGCGCCGGGCGGCGTCATCAATTTCATCAGCGACATCCGGTTTCCGAGCAGCTTTTTCACGAACTTCAACCAGTTCGGGTCGTTCTATCTGCGGCAAAACGGATTCAAGTCGGGCGTGAGAACCGATCGTTACGGACTTCTCACGACCTACAGCTACCACAACGCGCGCGGGTACAGAGCGCACGGCGAGGACTACTGGCACATCGTGAACACCGCGCTGGAAGTGAACGCCGCCGAAAACGCGACGCTGCGAATCTACGGGTACGCGGCCGACGGGCTGATGCGGCTCCCCGGATCGCTCACGAAGGAGCAGCTCGACGCGGACCCGTTCCAGGCCAACATGCGGGACGTGTCGAGAGACACGAAGCGCATCACGCGCAAAGGACGTCTCGGAATCCGCTACGAGTCGACGTTCGGAGAAGATGAAATCGAGCTCACGACCTACGGGACGATCAAGTCCTTCGAGCGCACCGCGGGGACGTATCGCGTGTTCAATCGCGACGGACTCGGCGCATCGGCCCGCTTCGTCACCCACCGCAAGCTCGCCGGCCGCCGGAATGAGTTTTCCGTCGGCGGCGATTGGTTCTACCAGTACGGCCCGATCCAGGAGTACGAGAACATCAACGGGAAGAAGGGGGATATCCTCCTCAACCTGACTGACGAACGGATCGGCAACGCCGGGGCCTATGCACAGAACTCGTTCACCCTGATCCCCGAACGACTCGACTTTTTGCTGACGGGTCGGTACGACAATGTCCGGTTCAACTTCAAGAACCAAATCCTGGAGGTCCGGAGCGCGGGCCGCCGGTTCGAGGACTTCACGCCCAAGGCTGCGTTCAACTTCAAGCTGACGCCGACGATCGCCGCGTACACGTCGTACGGTCTGGGCTTCGACACTCCGGCGGGCAACGAGCTCGACAACTTCCCGACCAGTTCGAACACGACGCCGTTGATCAACCCCGATCTCAAGCCGCAGCATTCCAAGAATTACGAGATCGGGATCAAGGGCGATCTGATCGCCACCTCATCTCGCGTCTTTTCGCGAGTCCACTTCGGGGCGACGTACTTCACGAGCATCGTCAAGGACGAGATCGTGCCGTTCGACGTGTTCGGGGACGTGTTCTTCAGGAACTCGGCGAGGACGCATCGCTCCGGTATCGAGATCGGTCTCGATGCGGACGTCGTTGCGGGCCTCCGCTGCCGCGGGGCCTACACGTTCTCCGACTTCACGTACGACGAGTACGCCGCGGGCACGGTCGAGATCGACGACGAGGGGAATATCGTCACCGCCGGCGACGATTTCTCCGGGAACACGGTCCCGACCGTCCCGAAAAACAATTTCTCGGTCAGCCTCTCCTATGAGCGCAGCCTTGCCGCACGCGTCACGGGATTCGTGAAGGCGAATTACGCCGCCGTCAGCGGGTTGTACGTCGATGACGCCAACAGCGCGCAAACGGAAGGCTACCATCTGGTCGACCCGCTCGTCGGCATCGACGTCGCGTTCGGCAAACTTGATCTTCTTCTGTCCGGGGGCGCGAACAACATCTTCGACGAGACGTACGTCGGATTCGTGAACATCAACTCGACGGCGAAAGAGTTCTACGAAGCGGGCGAGCCTCGGAACTATTTCGGCGGACTCAACGCCGGATACCGGTTCTGATGCGACCGCGCGGAGGCTCGGAATGAGGTTCGATAGCAGTGCGCGCGCCGCGAAGGTTGCCGCGTTGTGGCTCTCCTTGTCCCTCGGCGCGCTGCCGGCGGCTCGCGGCCGCTGTTCGGAGTCGATCGGCGCAAACGGCGCGGCAAGCGGCGGACTGAACTTCCGGATCTATCCGAGCGCAGTCACCCAAACGGAAACATTCATCACCCGGCATCCGCTCGATCCGTCGATCCTCTTCGCGAGCGCGAACACGATCAACCTGGGGACCGGGTTCGTCAGCGAGGGGATTTACGTCTCGACGGATGCCGGGGTGACCTGGGCGGGGAACGACACGTGCACGGGCGCTCCGATCACGTTCCATCGCGGCGACCCGGGGATCGCGATCGACAAGGATGGCCGGTTCCTGCTGATTCGCCTCGGCTCGATTCCCGGGTTGTTTTCCCATTTCTCGACCGACAACGGAGAGACCTGGTCCGCGCAGAAGACGATCGCCACGAACGACCAGGACCGAGCCTCGCTCGCGTCCGACGGCATCCCGGCGAGCGTGAACTACGGACGGTCGTACGCGATCTGGGTGCGATTCGCGCCGCCGTATCCGGTCTATTGCGCCACCACGGACAACGGCGGGTCGACCTGGACCGCGGCGGCGCAGGTCAACGCGCCGCCTCAGCGCTGTCAGGGAGGAGACGTCGCGATCGGACCGAGCGGCTCGGTCAACGCCTGTTGGGCAGGCGTGATCGGAGTCTCGCCGTTCACGGAGGACTACGCCGGCTTCGCCCGCTCGACGAACGGCGGCGCGACGTGGACCGTCGTCGAGAACGCGTTCGACATGAATGGGATCGCGGGAGTCTTCGCGACGAAGTCGAACATCCGCGTGAACGGGCTCCCGAGACTCGCCGTCGATCTCTCGGGCGGGGCGCGCAGCGGGTGGCTCTACGTCACGACATCGGAAAAAAACCTCGCGCCGGCCGGCTCCGACCCGGACATCGTCCTGCACAAATCGACGGACAACGGCGCCACGTGGTCCTCGGGCATTCGCGTCAATCAGGACGCGCTGAACAACGGAAAGTATCAGTACTTTCCCGCCATCCACGTCGATGCCGGTGGTGGCGTCAACGTGTTGTACTACGACGATCGAACCACGACGTCGGACTCGGCCGGCGTGTTTCTCTCGCGATCCACGGACGGAGGAGCGACGTGGGCGGACTGTGAGGTCGGTGACCATCATTTCCGGCCCTCGCCGGTCGGCGGGTTGGGCCAGGGGTATCAGGGGGACAACATCGCGCTCACATCCTTGGGCGATACGCTCTGGCCGGTCTGGATGGACAACTCAACGGGGATCTATCAGGTGTGGACCGCGGCGATCAATGTCACGGATCCGCCGACGGAGGTCGCGACGGGCGGGCCGCCGATCGCCTTCGAGCTGAGGCAGAACTATCCGAACCCGTTCAACCCGCTCACCACCGTGGAGTTCAGACTCGATCGGACCACGGAGGTCCGGCTGGAGATCATCGACGTGATGGGGCGCCGGATCGCGGAGCCGGTGAACGGACGGCTGGATCGCGGCGTACATCGCATCCCGCTCGACGCGAGCGGCTGGCCCAGCGGGGTCTATTTGTATCGATTGAAATCCGACGGCTCGGACGCGACGAAGAAGATGGTGCTCGTGAGATAGCGCCCGCTCACCGGATCAGGAGCATCTTTTTCGTCTCGACGTGGCGTCCCGCTGCGAGCCGGTAGTAGTACACGCCGCTCGAGAGCCGGCTGCCGTCGAAAGTCCTCGTGTAGGTCCCCGGCGCCAGCGCTTCATCCACGAGCGTTGCGACCTCCCTGCCGAGGGGATCGTAAACCTTCAACGAGACGAATCCGGTTTGCGAAAGTCGGAAGCCGAATTGCGTTCGCGGATGGAACGGATTCGGTGAGTTCTGAAGCAAGAGCGCGGGGGCGGCGGCCACGGAGCTGCCGGCGCCCGGCTCGCCGACTGAAGTCAGGGCGCCCACGTAGCGTAGGATCGTCCCTCCGGCCCCGACCATGTAGCCCGTGCTCGAGTCCGTGAACACGACGTCGACCATCGCCGAGCTGTCGGGCGTGAACTGCGCGGCCCACGTCACGCCTCCGTTGAGGGAGTGCATGTAGGTCCCGGCGAAACCGAGCGGCGACCACCCGTCCGTCGGCGTGCGGAACGAAACCGCGCACGCTTGTCCCCAGATTCCGAGATACGTGTAGTCCCATCGGTCGCCCGCGGTGGAGGTCTGCACCATCCCCGCGCCGAAGTCGAGATCGCCGCCGACGCCGATCACGTTGAGCGAGTCGAAGAAGTGCAGGCCGAAAACCGGCTCGCCGGCGACCCGCTCGTGCGTCCAGTTCGCCCCTCCGTCGGTCGTGCGCCAGACCAGCCCGGTGACGTCGTACAGCCCGCCCGAGGCCATGCCATACGTCGGCGTGTAGAACTCGACATCGCGAATCGGCCAGTGGGCGAAGGCGGGCGAGTCGATGACCGCATCGATCCAATTGACGCCGCCGTCCGACGTCCACCAGAGCCGACCCTCATCGCCGCCCAGGCATCCCGCCGTCGAGCTGGTGAAGTCGATCGCGTGGAGAAAGATCTCGTTGAAGCTCGCCTGAACGGACCAATTCGAGCCGCCGTTCGTCGTCCGGATGACTTTCGTCCCGTACTCGAACGGCGGGTCGTAGGGGAACTGTTGCGCGAGAGCCCATCCGAGCTGCGCATTGATCATCTTGATGTCGACAATGTCGAATGCGACCGGGGAGATCTGCGTTGCCCAACTCTCCCCACCGTCGCTCGTCATGAGGATGGTGCCGCTGTCTCCGACGACCCAGCCGCGAAGGTTGTCGATGAAGGAGAGCTTGTTGAGGTCGCGGGAGGTCGGACGATCGAGGATCAGCCAGTCGTCCGCCCGAAGCGGGCGCGCCCCGCAGAGCGAGAACACGAAGAGCGCCGCCGCGGCGAGGAGGAGCCGGCGCGACAGCTCTCGAAGGCGCTGAGTTCCCAGGAAGTCCGTCGGCATCACTCTCTCGGTCGTCGCGGGCGTGAGGCGCCGAGTTTATCACACGAGCCCAGCTCGAACCTAGCTCCGATCCCCCTCTGACGTCGCGCTCGTCTCCCGCCCGCCGACCGGTAGCGGATAGAGCAACCGCCCGATGAACGACCGCGGATACGCGGAGGAGCCCTCGAACCCGAGCTTCTCCGGGTAGCCGCTCGGCAGGTACGCCGTGCCGAACCACCAATCCCAGACGCTGAACACCATCCCGAAGTTCGTTCCATGACCGCCCCGAGGAATGACGTCGTGATGCCACACGTGCATCCGCGGCGAGTTCAACACGTAGCGCAAAGGCCCCCAGCTGATGTTCAAGTTGGCGTGGTTGAGGTAGCCCGCGGCGACGACGAGGACTCCCACCGGGAGCATCACTCTCGGCGAGAACCCCAAGAGGACGATCGGCAGAAACGTGAGGCTCTTGTAGACGACCGCCTCCAACCAGTGGAACCGGAAGTACCCGATCCAATCGAGGGTCTCGACGCTATGATGGACCTTGTGGAGCGCCCAGAGCCAACGGACTCGGTGGAAGAGGACGTGAACGCACCACTCGAGGAAGTCTTTGAACACGAGGAGCACGACGAACTGGAGCCAGAACGGTGAGTCCGCGAGGAGCCTCGGGTTCTCCGGCAGCGGGATTCCCCAACTCGACGCGGTGCGGGTCGCGGCGAGGAGCGCGCGGCCCGAGACGAGCGCGAGCGCGATGCCGAGAAAATGGCCGTTGACGATGAGCCAGAGGAAATCTTGGGCCAGTTGCGGCCTCAGGACGGCCTGGTTCCGCCAGGGGAACAAGCGCTCAGCGACGAAGCACGCCAGCGACGTCAGCGTGAGCCAGAACCAGAACTGCTTCAGAAGATTCGGGAGGTCAGACCCGAGCGCGCCGATCATCCTGGAAACGAAATCCGGCATGCCGACCGATCTCTCAGGAGGGCCGATCTTCGAACCGAATCCCTCGCGTCACCGCTTCGTGCGTCTTCCCGTCGACGCGCACGATCGGGTAGATGAAATAGTTGACCGGATCCGGCGACGCATCCGGATCGAGCCGGATGTCGCGGCCGACGGTGAACATGACGCGGTCGGGATCGAGTGACCCGAAGTAGAACTGGAGCCGGTCTCCCTGCTTCACCGCCTCGGAGCAATCGACGGGGATCCAACCGATCCCGGCGGCGAAAAACTCGGCCCAGCAGTGATACCCGGCGATCACGCCCGTCGTCTCGGTTTCCGGAAGAGGAAAGCCGATCTGGAAGACCGCCGGGACGCCCGCCGCTCGACACATCCCGATGAACAGCGCGTGAAAATCGGTGCAGTTGCCGGATCGCACGTCGCAGGCGCGGACGGCGTCCCCGCGCCCCCACCCCTCGCCCGACTTGTCGTACTTCATCGTCCCCGTGACGTAGTCGTAGATGGCCCGCGCTTTCTCGACGTCATTCGCGCGCCCCTTCGTGACCTCGCCCGCGAGCGACGCGACCTTGCCCGTGATCGGCACGAGCCGATCCGGAGCGAGGAACCTCTCTCGCGAGGCGCTCGCGTCGCGCAGCGTCGGTTTCGCGTTCGGGTCGCGCAGCGCGTCCGCCGCGAGGATCGGCAGGCGCTCCACGCGCGCCTCGAGAACGATCGGGATCTCCGAAGGGAGAGGGTCCTTCGAGTGGAATCGAAGGACGAGGTTCCCATACTCCGACTCCCTTTCGAATTGATGCGCGATCGGGGACTCGACGCGAAGGCTCGTGATCTTCTGGTACGCGCCCGACTGAGGCACCGGGACCCAGACGGCGAGATCGGACGCTCCCTCCGGGATTTCCTTCACGTCGATCGTGTATGTCAGAGTGAAGAATCGCGGCGTACTGGGCTTCGGGTTCTCGGATGCGCGGGCGTCACGCGACGGCGCGGGGGCGGCGCCGAGCAGGGCCACCCCGAGGAGCGCCGCCGCCGCCACGGCCCGCGCCGCAACGGCAGTCCGCATTATTTCACCGGCACGGTCGACCAGACGCCGTCCTTCTCCAGCCAGTTGTAGCGCGGCTTGCCGCTCTCCTTGTGCACGCGAATCTCGCTCACGACGAGTTGGTCGTCCTTTTCCTGCATGAAGAAGTCGAGGTCGTACGTCTTCTTGGGGCGCATGTTCTCGAAGTCGCAGCAGGCGAAGTAGAGGGCGTCGCCGACTTTCGCGAGTTTATCGAGGTGAATCTTCGTCAGCGTGAGCTGGAGGATGCCGGCCGTTCCGTCTTGGATCAGAAAGTGGCCGCCCTTGAGCTTCGCGTCCGTGCTGACGTACGACTCGATCGCGGAGGCCATGTCGTCCGTCGTGAAAACCTTTTTCACCGCCGCGGATTCCTTCGGGTGCTCGGGGTGATCGGAAGCGATCGCTGCGCCCTTTGAGATAAGCAGGGATGCGGCGAGCAACAGCGCGACGACGGAACGATGAGCACGCATGACAGACCTCCTTCGACGATGGATAACCGGAGACGGGGACTCGCCCCGATGGGGAGCGCTGTTCGGCGCGACGAACTGGAGAGTACTGCCGGCGACTCCGGCGGGCAAGCCCTTCACGCGAGCCATCGGCTCAGATCACCGGCGGGGAGGGGCGCCCCAGCCGGCTCCTCGGCCAGTCGAAGTCTGCTTCTCCGGCGGGATGTGCCCCACGTCGCTGAAGATGACGAGTCGCGTGGAGCTGTCGCTCCTGACAGCGATGACGGTCAGCGAACCGTTCGCGATCTCCATCGTGTAGTAGCGCGTGGTGTCGATACCGAGCGCTTTGCAGACGAACCATCGGATCACGTTGCCGTGGCAGACGAGAACGTCGTGCGAATCGGAATCGGGGGAAGGGCGCGCGTACTTGTCCCACGCCGCTTGGAGGGATGCGTCGCAGCGGGCGTTCTCCTCGGGCGTGTGGTAGCGCGAATACTCCGGGCGCCCCGGCGTCGGGGTGCACTCGTGGAGAATCGAATCCTGCGTCGCCGTCATCCCGAGGACGCGGCCGATCTCGTCGGCTGTCTCGCGGGCGCGCGTGAAGTCGCTCGTCGCGAACGCGGAGATCGGCACGCCGAGCCCGGCGAGCCGCTCGCCGGCGAGACGAGCTTGCTCGCGGCCCAACGGGTTGAGCCCGTTGACCGAGCGATCGTCGCCCGCTCGGTCGCTGTCGTACATCCCGTGTCGGATCAGGCATAGGTAACGGACGCCGCGCGCGGCAGTCGCGGCCGCGGCGGCGCGCGTCGAGTCGGCGGCCGCATGCGTCGAGTCGGCGGCCGGCGCCGGTTCGGCCGCGAGCGCGGCGTGCCACGCCAGCGCCGCGACCGCGCCCACCGCGGCCACGAGCGTGCGCGCGGTCGGAGTCCAATTCATGCGTCCGACTCTACCACTCATCGCGCTACCGCTTCCGCGCACGTTCGACAAGCGTCGCGCGGACTTCCCGCTGCCAGTCCCGAACGGCCTTTTCGTACTCCTTCCTGACCCGTGGCATCAGTGGATTGCGCGCGATGTTTTTCCGAGTGCAGAGCGCGGCCCGGAACTTCACGAGGGAGCGGCGTTCGCCGAGCGGGGTCACGTCCACGACGCAACGTTCTCGGACCTCGCCGAGAAAGAGGCGGACGAACAGGTGCCGAACCGGTTGCCACTCCGTGACGATCCGGCCCGTGACCGGATCCGCCGATCGGATTCGCCACCGGTCGTGGGCGAGAGCCTCCGCCGCCGCGGGCAGCACGTCCTCGGAGCGAAACGAAAACGTGTCGCTGTAGGCGCGGCCAAGATTGATCTTCCAACCTCGGCCTGCGGAGAAGCCGTCTGGCGAAGACGGCGCGGGCGACGCAGGCGGCGAGTGCGCGCGGTGCGCGGCGGGCTCGTCGGCACCGGGGCTACCGGCGGCGAAGCTCGCGGAGCCGAGGCTCGCGGTGGAGATCGTGACGAGCACGACGAACTCGGCACATCTCGCGAGGACGCGCGGAGGCTGAGAGATCAGCGATTCAACTCCTTCGCCGCACGAGGCCTTGGCGGCACGGATGTTGCGTTTCCCGTCACTCGACCTGCACTGCATCCACGGGCACAACAACTTGTCACGCTAGGCGCTCTCGGGACCAGCACGAAAGGGGAATGCGCATGGAACGTCTTACAAGGACTCGTTGGAAGAGCGCCGGGCTCGCGGGAGCGACCCTGGCGGCAGCGCTCGGGGTGTTCCTCACGATCGGAGGCCTCACCGGGTGCGACGACAACAACCCGATCACGACGGTCAATGAGGACGAGCTCGCTCCCCCGCTCGGACTTCAGAGCGTCACGGGCAACGGCCGCGTCACGCTCATGTGGTTCACCAGCAACTTCGAGGACGACTTTCAGGGCTACATCGTCTACCGAGCGAACGGCGACCTCTCCACGGGCGAGTCGTCGACTCTCAGCGCCGCCTTCACCGAGGTGGATCGCCTCGAGTTCAATGACTCCGGCGAGCCGCGGAGCGTCACGATCGACAGCCTGACGAACGGGACGACGTACAGCTTTGCCGTCGTCGCATTCCAAGATGACGGCGACAAGGTCAGCAGGACGAGCAACATCATCTCTGACACGCCGCGCCCCGATCTCAACACGATCACCATCACGTCGGCGTCGACGAACGACGTGATCGGAAACGACGCGACGGCCGGGTTCAACCTCAACTCGTTCTCTGTGACTCCGGTCCCGAACGATCTCGCCGGGAACAACTACACGGACTTCAACGGCACGGACGTCGTGCACGAGGCGTTCGACCCGGGACCCGAGAACGACAACATCCGCTCGTGGCTCTCGGGCATGAACGGCGGAGGCGTGCAGGACCTCGGGTTCATGGGCGAGTTGGACGACTCGGATGTCGCGCCGTTGGCGGGTTACTCGGACAGCGGTGAGTCGGTGATCCTCACGGTCGGCCACGTCTACGCGGTCCACACGGGCCCGGGCGACAATCGGTACGGCAAGCTGATCGTCACGTCGATCCTGCCGCCGCTGAACGCGCGTGTCACGTTCAACGCGGCGTTTCAGCTCAAGGCGGGCGACGCGAACTACAAGATGAGCCTCGACGCCAACCGCGCGCTCGGGATTTCGCGGTCGGTCAAATGAGCGCAACAAGCGCAACAAAAAGGAGACCCCCCATGAACCGGAAGAAACTTGCCTGCGCGTTGGTCTTGTTATCGCTCGCGCTGATCGCCCCGACAGTCGTGCTCGCCCGGATGCGCGGGCCGCATGTCACCGTGGGCCCCTACGCGGGTTGGACGCTTTGGGCGGACAGCCTCAATCAGAAGGACCAGCTCGTCTATGGCGGGCGAGCCGGTGTCATGCTCACCTCGCTCTTCGGAGTCGAGGGGACGATTGGATTCCTTTCGGGTCAGACAAAGGGCGGGCCGTGGCCCTACGTGCGCACCGCGACCGGGGCGGAGATCGACGAAAAGATTCGACACATCGGCCTCGACGCCATCTTCAAGTTCGGAAAAGGGCCGGTCGCTCCCTACCTCTTGGGCGGATGGCAACAGCTCCAATTCGAAAACGACGACCCCGCGTGGGGACATAGAACGGAACACGGCTTCGAGGCCGGCGGAGGCGTGATGATTTCCGCGGCCCCGCGAGTCGCCATCCGTCTCGAGGCGCGAGACGTGTTCTTCGAGTTCGACGACTTTCCTCCCGACGTTCCGGATGGGCTCAATCACAACATCTTCTTGACGGCGGGATTGTCGTTCGCTCTCGGCGGCAGCAGCTCGACGGCCGACGCCGACAGCGATGGCGTTTCGGACAAGAAAGACCTCTGCCCCGAGACGCCGATCGGCGCGCTCGTCGACATGAAGGGATGTCCGATCGACGGCGACAACGACGGTGTGTTCGACGGGCTCGACCAATGCGCGAACACGCCGGCCAAGGCGCGCGTCGACGCGAAGGGCTGCCCGAAGGACTCCGACAAAGACGGCGTGTACGACGGCATCGACGCGTGCGACGACACGCCGGCCGGGGCGAAGGTGGACGCGAAGGGTTGCCCCTCCGACGCGGACAACGACGGCGTTCCGGACGGTCTCGATCAGTGCGCCAACACACCCGCCGGCGCGCGCGTCGATTCGAAGGGCTGCACCGTCGACTCGGACGGCGATGGCATCGTCGATGGGATCGACCGGTGCCCGAACACACCGACTGGAGCGAAGGTCGACAAAGACGGTTGCCCGATTCAGGTCAGCGAAAAAGAGATCGAGCTCCTCGACAAGGGCGTGATCACCGTGCGGGACATCCACTTCGAAACCGCGAAGTGGGACATCCTCCCCGACTCGTATTCGATCCTCGACGAGATCGGCGGCATCCTGATCCAGTGGCCGCAGCTCCGGATCGAGATCGGCGGGCATGCGGACGCGCGCGGCTCGGACGCGTACAACCTCGACCTCTCGCAAAAGCGGTCGCAGGCGGTGCTCGACTATCTGCTGTCGAAGTTCCCGAAGATCGAGCGCGCGCAGTACACGGCGAAGGGCTATGGTGAGAGCCAACCGGTTGCGCCGAACACTTCGGTCGAGGGGATGGCGCGAAACCGCCGCGTCGAGTTCAAGGTCCTCAACACCGAGGAGCTGACGAAGGAGAAGGAGCGCCGCCGGATGCTCCAGAAGAACGAATAACTTTCGAGGCCAGCGGGAACGGAGCGCGGGGCGCCAAGCCGGGCGCCCCGCGGCGCCCGCCGAACCCGATCCGACTGGTCGACCCATGAAGCCGATCCCAGAGCCCGCACTCGACGGCGACACACGACCGATTCGAGGCGAGCTGTTGAGCGTCTCGGCGCTCGAGGCGCACGCGCGGGACCTGGCGGCGCGGTTCACGCTCGCTCCCGAGACCCGGCGCGGCGTGCGGCGATTCTACGAGCGCCTCAACGACAACGCGCGGGTGCTCGTCGGCGCCTACCGCACGCTCGCCTCCGACGTCGGCCGAAGCGAGCCGGTCACGCCCGCGGCCGAGTGGCTCCTCGACAACTTTCACCTGATCGAGTCGGAGATCGTCTCGGTCCGCCACGATCTGCCGAGCGCGTATTATCGCGAGCTTCCCAAGCTCGCGCCGCGCGAGAAGGCCGGGACGGCGCGCATCGACGCGATGGCGCTCGAGCTGATCGCCCACAGCGACGGGCGGCTCGACCTCCATCGACTGACCCGCTTCGTCACCTCGTACCAGACGCTCGCTCCGCTGACGATCGGGGAGCTTTGGGCGTGGCCGATCATGCTCCGCATCGGGCTCGTCGAGAACCTGCGCCGGTTCGCTGAGGAGATCCTCGAACGGCGCGCGGCGCGCCTCTCTTCCGACCGCGATTTCGCGCGCTTCGAGTCGGCGCGCGCGGGCCGGCGAGCGACGGAGCTGCCGGAGACGCTCCACACGGCGTACGTCGTGCAGCTTTTGCAGCATCTGCGCGAGCACGGGCCGCGCGCGTCCCATCTCCGCGCGCGCCTCGAGGCGCGGCTGGACGCGTTGGGCCGGTCGACGGAAGACGTCATCCACGCCGAGCACCAGGCGCAAGCGACTCTCCAGGTGTCGATGGCGAACACGATCACGAGCCTGCGCCTCTGCGGCTCGCTCGACTGGAGCGAGTTCTTCGAGCGAGTCAGCCTCGTCGAGCATGTGCTGCAGCGCGACCCGGCCGGCGTCTACGCCAAGATGGACTTCCGGAGCCGCGACCGTTACCGCCAGATCATCGAGGAGCTCGCGGAGCCGTCCGCCGAAGCGCAGATGAAGGTCGCGCTCCGGGCCGTCGAGAGTGCGCAGAGGTCGAGCGCTACCGCGTCGAGCCGTACGTCGTCGCCGGGGACGTGTCCGCGCGCTCGGGGCACGCGGGTCGCGGCGGCTGGACGTGGTACACCGGCTCCGCCGGATTGCTCTTCCGCCTCGGCCTGGAAAGAATCCTCGGCCTGTCGAGGCGGGGCGCGACGTTCGCCGTGGCGCCGTGCCTCCCGTCCGCGTGGCCCGCGTGCACGATCACTTGGCGATTCGGGCGCGCCGTGTACGAGATCGCGATCGAGAACAGCCCGTCGGGCGCCGGCGCGGTCGGGAGCGCGACGCTCGACGGTGTCGCAGTCGACGCGGCCGCGATCCCGCTCGTCGACGACGGCGCGACGCACCGTGTGCGGATCGCGCTCGACGCCTTCGCCGGAGAAGAGGAGGCGGGAGTGGCGGCGCCCCGCGTCGCGGGCGGCGGCGCCGCGCCGGCCAACTCGGGCTGACCCGAGACGGCGCGGTCTCGACGAATCGGGTAACACGAAGACCGCGACGCCCGTATCCTCGCTCACCGGCGGGAGCCGATCGAGGAGGAGCCGATGAATCTCACGATCGAGGGTGTCAGCAAGAAGTACAGCGAGTCCGTCTGGGGGCTCCGCGATTTCAGCCTCGAGCTGGGGCCCGGCATCCTCGGATTGTTGGGACCGAACGGCGCCGGCAAGTCGACGCTGATGCGAATCCTCGCGACGATCACGCGACCGACGAGCGGGCGCGTCACGCCGATCTTCCGCTGGTCCGAGATGGGAACGCGCGAGACGCGCCACCGGACCGACCCGATCTTGTTCGCCTCACCCAGCCCGATTCGGCACCAGCTCCCCGCGGCGTGGGCCGCCGGGTTTCTCCTCGCGCTCGCCGTCGGCGCCGGCGCGGTGATTCGTCTCGCGGTCGCGCGCGAGTGGACGCCCGTGATGGCGGTCATCGCCGGCGCCGCGTTCGTCCCCGCGCTCGCGCTCGCGATGGGCGTTTGGAGCGGGGGTCGCCGCCTTTTCGAAGCCTTCTATTTGATGCTCTGGTACATCGGCCCGATGAATCGCGTGCCGTTTCTCGACTACACGGGCGGCGCGGTCGGCCGAGTCGGCGAGGTCGGCGCAGTCAGCGCGAGCGGGGCAGGCGCCGCCGACCCCGAGTTGCTCGCGCGGACCGCGGTCTACGCGCTGCTCGCGATCGGATTGCTCGCGGCCGCGGCCGCGGGCCGGCGGCGGCAGATCTCGCGATAGCGCGGCCGTCCCGCATCGCCTCGCGCCGCGACTGGCGCGATTGCCACGGTGCGCGCTACCTCCTCTCGTCCGTCTTCAGAAACGTCCCCTTGTCGAGCTCCTCGAATGCCTGCCGCAGTTGTTCCTGCGTGTTCATCACGATCGGGCCGTACCACGCGACCGGCTCCTCGAGCGGCTTCCCCGACACGAGGAGAAACCGGACTCCTTCGTCACCCGCCTGCACGGTGACCTCGTCGCCGCGATCGAACAGCACGAGCGAGCGGTTCTCCGCGGCCGTAGGCGGCGTCGTGTCCGCCCAGCCGACTCCCTCGGTCGGCACGGCGAGCGGACCCGATGCATTGCAGAACTTCGCAGAGCCTTCGAACACGTACGCGAACGCGTGACGAGTCGTCTCGACCGGAAGCGTCTTCCTTTTGCCCGGCAACACCGTCACATCGACGTAGGTCGGGTCGGCAGCGATCCCCTCCACCGGCCCGCGCTTCCCCCAGAATCTCCCGCACACGAGGCGGGCCACAGTCCCATCGTCGTCCGTGATCACAGGGATCTCGGGCGACTTCACCTCTTGGTAGCGCGGCGGCGTCATCTTGAGCGCCGACGGAAGATTCGCCCACAATTGGAACCCGTGCATCCGGCCGTCACGGTCGCCCTTCGGCATCTCCTGATGGATGATCCCGCTCCCCGCCGTCATCCACTGAACGTCGCCGGCCGCGATCGCGCCATGGTTCCCCATGCTGTCGCCGTGATCGACGGTTCCCGCGAGGACGTACGTGATCGTCTCGATCCCGCGATGCGGGTGCCACGGGAAACCAGCGAGGTAATCCTCCGGCCGCTCATTGCGAAAGTCGTCGAGCAGAAGGAACGGGTCGAAGTCGGACGTGTTCCCGAACCCGAACGCCCGGCGCAGGTGCACGCCCGCGCCTTCGAGTGTCGGCTTCGCCTTGATGAGCCGCTTGACGGGTCGAATCGACATGGGAGCCTCCTTTGCGATTTCAGCGACCGGTGACGGACTCTGAAAGATGCAATCACAGGCGCACGCGATTCAAGGGGTCCCGACAGGATCATCGGGAGTTTCTGTCGCGGGCGGGCTTCCGCAGGGCGGGCTTCCGTACTCGACAGCCCGTGACGTTTCGCCTATCCTCGGCGCCGATCGAAGAGGCGATGGAGTTCGCCCTAAAACCGCCCGAATGGGTTGATGACTCCTACCGATGCTCGGTGGGGGTCATTTCGTTTTTGCCTCCGCCGCCATTTCGACCATCCAGCGCGAGGATCACGATGAATCGAATCGTTCTCGTCGGAATCGGAGGGATGCTCGGCGCGCTCGCGCGCTACGGGCTCGGCGGCGCGCTCAACCGATTGCGGGTCGGGGCCGCGCTTCCCTATGAGACGCTCGCTATCAACGTGCTCGGCTGCCTCGTGATCGGGGCGCTAGCCGGAATCGGCGAGTCGCGCGGCGTGTTCGGCGGATCCGCGCGCGCGTTCCTGTTCATCGGACTGCTCGGCGGGTTCACGACTTTCTCGACGTTCGGCTACGAGACGTTCCAGTTGCTCCGCGACGGGCAAGCGGGCGTCGCCGCGATGTCTGCCGCGCTCCAAGTCGTGCTCGGAGTCGGCGGTGTGTGGGCGGGAGACGCTGCAGTCCGCGCGTTGTGGGGGAGGTGAGATGACGCTGCCCGAAGAGGGACACCTGCTGAGGATCTTCATCGGCGAAAGCGACAAGCACGACGGGAAGCCTCTGTACGAGTGGATCGTGCTCAAGGCGCGCGAGCGCGGGCTGGCCGGCGCGACCGTGCTCCGCGGCATCGAAGGCTTCGGCGCGCACAGTCGGCTCCACACCGCGAAAATCCTGCGTCTCTCCGCGGACCTTCCGATCGTCGTCGAGATCGTCGACACGCGCGAGAAAATCGAGGCGTTCTTGCCCGTGATCGACGGCGCGATCAGCGAAGGGCTCGCGACGATCGAGAAGGTGCAGGTGAGGTTCTATCGGAGTGGCGGGTGAGGCCGCTCGCGCACGCGAGCGAGCGTCTCGAACTGACCCCGCACACAGCCGCTCGACAGATACGCGATGAGCGCGATCCCAATCGGCAGGCCGATCAGAGTCCGGAGATCGCCGCGGAAGATCGCGTTCGCCGCGTCGCCGAGGAGATTGATCGCGAGGACTCCGACCGCGAGCCGGCGGCCCCACTGAGAGAGATCAGGCCGGGCGGGCGCCTCGGCATCGCACCGCCCCTGCGCCGCCGCTACGACGATTCGAGATCCGCATCTTCATCGAGCCGGAACTCCCCCGCGTCCGCCGCCGCGAGGAGCGCGCGCGCCCTCTCCTCGTCTTCGTCGCTCACGAGGACCTCCACCTTTCCGGACCGCCCGATGAGCCGGAACCCGTGCGTCGTCGCCAGCGATTCGCCGCTCAACATGGTCGGCACGCCGGCCGCTTCCAGAAACGCGCGCACCTGCTCCGCCTCGCTGACGTCGCCCGAGCTGAACACGCTCCGACCGAGTTTATCCATCCGCGGCCATTCGTCGTGCAAACGGGCGCACGCCTCTCAACTTTCCCGGACTCGCAACTCGGGCCACAACCGATCGCCGACCATTCGCATCGCGTAGATGGTCAACAGCCCCATCGGGATCACGACGTAGAAGGCTTTGACGATGATCGTAAGGACCGTGCCGATGGTCGCGATCCCCATGCCGAAGATCCAGTCGCCGAGTGGGGTGGGCGGAGCGCCGCCGGAGCTATACAGCGGCTCTCGCAACACGAGCACCCATACGAAAACGACGGCGCCGGCAAGCGCGATGCCGAGCCCCATGAACGCACTCTCCTCCGGATCACGATGTTGAATGACCCAACGCTTCAGGAGCGGCGCGAACACGACGGCGGCCGCGCAGAGTGCGAGGATTCCGTGGAGCGGTCCAACGCTGCGGAGCATCGAGCGCGTCATCCCCGGGATGAGGAGCGCTAAGTACCAGGCCGGCGCGAGGACGGCGGCGGCGGCCAGGAAGAGGAACTCCTTCTTCAGTCGCATCGAATCCTCGTAGGAGCGGTCCGCAGCACCGCGGAGTTGATGAGGACAATATCACGGCGTGCGTGACGCGCGCAAACTTGCAGGAACGCGCGATGCGGCCCACTCGACGCGCGGTCTTCCGGCTAGACTCCCACGCGCCTCGCCAAGTCGGCGAATCGCGGGTCGGTTCGGATCGGATCCAATCGAGGATCGACGGCGAGGTAGGCGAGGGGGGTCGTCCGCTCGGCATAGGCGCGCTCCAGCCAAACGAAGGTCTCGTCGATCTCGCCGAGCGCCAGATGAATCTCCGCGCGGCAATAGGGAGAGACGTACCGGTGCTTCGCCATCTCGTCGAGTTGCGCCAGGATAGTCCTCACCTCGTCCCGTCGATCTACAATTGCGAGCGCAACGCCGAGAGCGGCGATTGCGAGCGGGTCCGGTGCCGCCGCAACGGCCTTGCGGCATTCCTCGACCGCGTCTTCCAGTCGCGACACCTGTTGGAACGTCTTCGCCAGCATGAGTCGCGCCTGCTGGAAAGCCGGATCCATCTCCAGCGCCTTTTGGCAGTCGTCGATCGCTTCGGCGTATCGACGCTCAAAGAAGTGGATCCACCCGATTCCGGTGCTGATGATGAGGGAAAGTGGATCGGCTTCGAGCGCCCCGCGCATCTCACGATTCGCCTCTTCGAATCGCAAGCGGCTCGCCAACTGCAGCCCGTACCATTGACGCGCAGTCGGATAATTCGGGTTCAGTTCGATCGCCTTCAGAAAACCCCGCTCGGCTCCCGCCCAATCCCAGTCGTAGTAATTCGCCGCGTACGCGAGCGAGGCGTGCGCCTCGGCCAGCCCGTCGTCCAACTCCAGCGCCCGGCGCGCGGCGGCCTTCGCCTTTGGGTAGGCGTCGCGCGATGCGATCACGTTGTAGAAACCGAGGATGTTGTATGAATCCGCGATGCCGATGTTCGCGAGCGCATAGCCGGGGTCCTGCTCGATCGCCTGTCGGAAGTAGTCGATCCCCTTTCGAAGCCCCTCCTCGTTTCGCTTGTTCCAGTGGAAACGCCCCTTCAGGTAGAGCTGGTACGCGATCGGATCGTCCGTCTGGCGCTTCGCGAGGCGGCTCTGCTCCTCGCCGGTGAGCCGCACCTGCAGCTTCTCGGCGATTTCGTTCGCGATCGCCTCCTGAACCGCGAAGACGTCATCGATGGTGCGGTTGTAGCGCTCGCCCCAGAGGAGCCAGCCGCTCGCCGCGTCGACTAGCTCCGTCTGCACTAGCAGTGACTCGCCGCGCTGAACGACGCGGCCGGTGAGCACCGCGCGCACGCTCAGCTCGCGCCCGACGGCCTGAGGGTCCGCATCCTTCCCCTTGAACCGGAACATCGTGCTGCGCGCCATCACTCGCAGCCGCGGGATCTGAGACAGGCTGTATATCAAACTTTCGGTCACACCATCCGCGAGGTACTCAGCCGCCGAATCGCCGCTCGAGTTGACGAACGGAAGCACCGCGAGCGAGTCGATGTGGCCCCGGTCCGGCGCGGCTGTCGCTACGGATCCGCTAGCGATCGATCTCAAGCCGAAGGCGAGGTCGCGGGCGGACTGAAAGCGGGAGTCTCGATCCTTTTCCAGGCAGTGTTGGATGGCGCGTTGGAGGTCGCTCGGTATGTCCCGGCCACCCGCCGCGAGGTCGGGCGGATCGTCCTTGAGAATGGCGGCGATTGTCTCGGCTCCAGTCATCCTCTGAAACGGACGGCTGCCGGAGACCATCTCGAAGAGCACGCAACCGAGCGAGAACAGGTCGCTGCGATCGTCGACGATTGCCGCCCGGAGTTGCTCGGGCGACATATAGCCGACGGTGCCGAGGACTGTGCCTGGATCGGTGCGGAGAGAGACCGTGGGCGAGCCGCTGTCGGTGCCGCCGGCGAGCATCGGCGCTTGTCGCGCCAGACCGAAGTCGAGGATCTTCACGCGCCCGTCCGTTGTGAGAAATAAGTTCTCCGGCTTCAGGTCGCGGTGCACGATCCCGCGCGCGTGCGAGGCCGCGAGGCCGTCGGCCACGGCCGCCGCGATCTCGACGGCGCGTCGCCACGGCAGCGGCCCGCGGTCCAGGCGGTGCCGGAGGTCTTCACCCTCGAGAAGCTCCGTCACCGAGTACGTGATGCCGCGATCCGACCCGACGTCGTGGATCGAGAGAATGTTCGGATGACTGAGCGCCGCGACGGCCCTCGCCTCGCGCTCGAAGCGGGCGCACATTTCCGGCTCTGCCGAGAGGTGCTCGGGCAATACTTTGATCGCGACGTCGCGGCCGAGGCGCGCGTCACGCGCGCGGTAGACCTCGCCCATCCCGCCCGCACCGAGCGGGGCAACGATTTCGTACGGGCCGAGCCGGGTTCCAGTGGTGAGCGACACTCTCGTCTCTCGAGAAGAGGAGGTGCTATCGAACTCGGCTCGAGGCCGCAGTTGCGATCGTCATGCGCCGGGTGACAATATCATGCGGCGGCTGGCGGACGAAGGCGCTCCGCCATCGGCAGGCAACGAGTGAGCGAGACAAGTGATGCGCCCTTGGGAGGGTGACGCGCAGTGACCGATCCGACGATGAGCGATCCGGCGATCCCGCCCGCGGGCGGCCTCTTCGTTCGCGACGGCCTCGTCATCCCGTGGGCCGAGATCACGCTGCGCGCGAGCCGCAGCGGCGGGCCCGGCGGCCAGAACGTCAACAAGGTCGCGACGAAGATCGAGGCGCGCTGGGACATCGCATCGAGCGCGGCGATCGACGATGCGACGCGCGCGACGCTGCTCGCGCGCCTCGCCTCGCGAATCGACAGCCGGGGGCGGCTTCGCATCACGAGCCAGCGGTTCCGGACGCAGGGCGCGAACCGGAAGGCCGCGCTCGAGCGACTCGCGGCGCTCGTCGCGGGCGCGCTCGCTCCGGTCAAGCCGCGCCGGCCCACGCGTCCGTCGCGCAATTCGAAGGAGCGGCGTCTCGAGGGTAAGAAACGCCGCGCAGCGCAGATACGCGAGCGCCGCCAGAGACCCGACGATTAGCCGCCCCACCCCCCGAACCATTCGTTGACTTCCCGCCCGGAATGGGCGAGGCTCACCCCTGTCATTCGCGCGTTCGTCTACCTAGGGATCTAGGATAGAGGGGCCACCCTGGCATCGTCCGCCGGGCGGCCTTTTCGCTTCTAGAGGGTTCCAAAGACGCTCGATCTGGAGCCCGCGCGAAGTTCGGAGTCGTTGTGGGTGCGCCGAAGCAAATGGCGCGAACGTGCCGCCCGTCTCGGGCGGCGAAAGAAAGAAGGAGAGTCATGGGTGAAAGAGTGAACGGCAAGGTGAAGTGGTTCAACGAGAGCAAGGGGTTCGGGTTCATCGAGCGCGAGGGCGGCAAGGACGTGTTCGTCCACCACTCCGGCATCAGCGGCGAGGGGTTTAAGACGCTTGCCGAAGGTGACGCCGTAGAATTCGAGATCACGGAAGGTCCTAAGGGCCCGCAAGCGGAGAACGTCAAGAAGGTCTAAGCCCGGTCACGTCGCGGTCGCGGGAGCGGGAGCGTGTTCGGGCCGCGCTCCCTCCCGGAGCGCGCGTCGATTCGAAAGGAGCACTATGAGGAAACAGCGGACCAGCCCGCGGCCGGCTGCGCGCAAGACACCGAGCGCGTCAGCCGAGGCCGTGAGGAAAACGAAGGACGACGCGATCGAGATCGAGGGGACCGTCATCGAGCAGCTCCCCAACACGACCTTCCGCGTCGAGCTGCCCAACGGTCACCGCCTCCTCGCCTACATGTCGGGCAAGATGCGCAAGCACTTCATCCGGATCATCCTCGGGGACCGCGTGACCGTCTCCCTCTCGCCCTACGACTTGGATCGAGGGCGCATCGTTTATCGGTTCAAGTAGAAGGCGCTCCGCTCCTGAGCTCGTGACGCCAAGGGCAGCCTGGGTCTTTCACTGCGGCCCAGGCTTCTCCGCAGCACTCGCTTCATCCGACTGTTCTCGGATCGCTTTCGCACGAGCCTCATGAGAGGTCGCCGTCTTCTGCTCGCCGAGCTTTCGCAGCGTCACGGCCAGTCCGTCGAGGGTTTCGGCTAACTCAGGGTGCTCGGGCCCGACCGCCCTCTCGTAGATTGTGAGCGCCCGCTCGTACAGCGGCCGCGCCCCCGCGTAGTCTCCGGTGCTACTAAGCAGGTTCGCGAGGTTGGTTAGGCTCATCGCCACGTCCGGGTGATCGGGCCCGAGTGCCTTCTCTCGGATCGAGAGCGAGGACGCGAGCAGCACGCGGGCTTCGGCGTAGTGTCCCAGCCTCCGGTAGACGTCTCCCATCGTGAGCATGAGCCGAGCGCGCACCAGCGGCTGCGCCTCGAACTTCTCCGCGACTGTCTTCGCCGCCTCGTCGAGCACGGCTCGCACCGTCACGTCCTTCCCCTGCTTCCCCGGGTCGACCGCGCCGAGCATCTTCGACAGGAAGTCCGTCACGGCTTCCGATTCGTCGCGCGCTTTCTGCGCGGCGACGCGCTGGCGGTTCGACTCGATCGTCGCATACGAGATGCTCGCGAGGAGAACCGCTGCGAATGCGAGCGCGACACGGTGCCGCTTCGCGAACTTCCGCATCCGGTACACCGCGCTCGGCGGGCCGGCCAGCACCGGCTCGTCGCGCAGGTACCGACCGACGTCGAGCGCCAGCCCATTCGCCGTCTCGTAGCGCCGCGTGCGGTCTTTCTCCATCGCTCGCAGCACGATCCAATCGAGATCGCCGCGAAGCTGGCGAGAGAGACGCGCCGTGTCGGTGCGCCGCACGCGTGCCGCGTCCGTCGATTTCTCGCCGAGCGTGCTCACTTTTGTGCTCGGCTTCTTCGGTTCCTCTTGGCGGATGATCTCTTGGATGCGCGCGATTCCGGCGCGACGCAACGTCTCCGCGTCGAACGGCAACGCGCCGGTGAGCAGCTCGTACAGCACCACGCCGAGCGAGTAGACGTCCGTCCGCGTGTCGACATCGAGCCCGCCCATCTCTGCCTGCTCCGGGCTCATGTACTCCGGCGTTCCGATGAGCTGTCCCTGCTCCGTGAACAGCGTCTTCTCCGTCAGCGCCGCCGCCGTCGCCTTCGCGATCCCGAAGTCGATCACCTTCGGGATCGGCCGATCGTCCGACACCGTCACGAGCACGTTCGACGGCTTCAGATCGCGATGAATGATCCCCTTGTGATGCGCGTGCTGGATAGCGTGGCACACCGGGACGAACAGCTCGAGCCGCTCGCGAAGCGAGAGGTTGTGCCGATCGCAGTACGTCGTGATCGGCTCGCCCTTCACGAGCTCCATCACGAAGTAAGGAAGCCCGCGCTCCGTCTCGCCCGCGTCGAACACCTTCGCGATGTTCGGGTGATCCATTAGCGCGAGCGCCTGGCGCTCCGCCTCGAACCGCGCGAGGACGGCCTTCGTGTCCATCCCGGCCTTGAGGATCTTCAGCGCGACGCGGCGCTTGACCGGCTCGGTCTGCTCCGCGAGGTACACCTCGCCGAAGCCGCCCTCGCCGATCCTCTCGCGCAGGACGTAGTGGCCGATGGGCGGAATCGGACGGGCCGGAGATTCGCCGTGCGGGTGCTGATTGATTTTCGGATCTTCAGAAGAACCCGCCGTGGGCTCTTGGTCCGATCGATCTTGGGGGGGGTCACGGAGGCACCCTAGCAGGCTGCTGAAAAACGTTTCTTTCAGGTTGTTCTGACACAGCGGCTCAGTATGCTGCAACTCGACCCCTCACCGGAGGCGACGAGATGCGCGGAGACGATGGGCGCCAGGACGAGATGTGGA
>Ga0247727_10000573_pt1 | contig 90158 bp, 92 predicted proteins | sample WisWelCaveWW1625_FD_202498 | JGI IMG/M metagenome (GOLD analysis project Ga0247727, IMG submission 202498) | Biofilm microbial communities from Wishing Well Cave, Virginia, United States - WW16-25 | ecosystem: Environmental > Aquatic > Deep subsurface > Groundwater > Cave microbial mat | place... | reverse complement strand
TCAACGCACTCAAGCAGGCAACGATGGACGAGAAGAAGCAGAAGCAGGTAGGTTAAGAATGAGCGCAGGGCTCTCCGTCAGAACTAACGAGTTTCGGGACATCCTCCTCGGCCAGCGTCTCCTTCCAATTCGTCCGCCACGCGACATCCTGGGGGGCCAGCATCACCAGCAGCAGCGCAAGTCGCAGCATCGTCTCACCTCACGGGATCAGTGCGTAAACCGCCCCGCCCCTGTCTTCGTAGACCGGCCGGAGCCCTACCTGTTCTGGAACGACGCGCAGCCGCGTCCGGACCACAAGATAACGCGCGTTGAACGCGTGGTACAGTTCCTCGACGTCGAGCGCCTTCCGCCCCGACCGCAGGTCCTCCAGCAGCTGGAGTCCCTTGGGGTGGCGGACGTACATGAACATCGGGTCGAGCCCGACCAGGTAGTAGTGCGTCGGGTCGTAGTAGTAGAGCTGGTTGAAGTCGCCCCACTCCAGGTGGACGATCGTCTCGCCGGCCGGCACGTTTTTCTTGGTCCACGCGGCCGCGCCCGCGAGGTCGGGCGTCGGGAGCCGCATCAGCTCGCCGCGCGCGTCGCGCACCGACATCACCGTCAGCACGACGGCGGCGACGCCCGCGACCGCCATCGTCGCGAACGACGGCATCGACTTCTCCCACCGTTCGCTGGCGACGGAGGCCACCGCAAGGAGGGCCAGCGGCGCGAAGTACTCGATGAACTTCGCCGACATGCAGTACATCGCGAAGCCGCCGACGGCCCATGCCAGCAGGATCTTCGAGCGCCTGCTGATCGAGGCGGGCGCGTGGGCCGCCATCAGGAACGCGCCGATGAACGAGATTCCGACCAGCGTCGAGCTCAGGAGCAGAGACCGGGTCGAGACCGGTTGGAACTCCTCGCCCAGGCGCACCGGCCCGCCCGAACTCCACGCCTCGATCATGATCCGCACGTTGATGATCCACCACTGCGAGAGGTCGTTGGGCACGTAGGGATTGATCACGAGCCCCGCCAGGACGCCGCCCGCCGACGCCGCGAGCCCGCGCCATTCCCATCGTTCGCCCGCCGCCTTCAGCGCCACGGCATGGATCGCCGCAAAAACCACCAGGAGATGCGGCGCCGCGTAGCTCCAGGAGTAGATGAAGCCGAGGATCGCGAGCAATCGCCATCGCGATTGAAGCAGCGCGTGCAGTCCCAGCAGCAGGAGCAGGATCGACAGGAGATGCGGCCGCACCTCCTGGAGCCGGAATAGGAAGTGGTTTCCCAGCGCCGGGATCAGCGCCGTCCAGAGCCACGGCCAGCGGATCCCGTTGGCCGTGAGGATGATTCCGAACGCGTAGACGATCGCGAGCGCCAGGATCCACGCGGCGACCTTCGCGCCGCCCGTGGTGTGTGATTCCCGGCAGAACGGGGCGAGCCAGGCGTGGAAGAGGATCTCCTTGTCGGCGAACCGGTCCTTCCAGACGCTCTCCTGCGCCCACGGGAACGACCGGGAGAAGCCCTGCGTCGGCATCATCTGCGCGAAGCGCGCGTGGTAGAGGCTGTCCTGGTCGACGAGGTGGGGCGCGGACGACTGGAGGTATCCCAGGACGAAGGCGACGTACGGAATCGCGATCAGCAGCGGCAGGTGGCGCGCCGGCGACGTCATTTGCCCACTTGGCCGGAGCCCGAGCAGGTACGGCACTGCTTGGACGGAGAGCCCTTGCACTTCATGCAGGTCGTCGTGACCTTTTTGCCCAGGCAGACCTGGCACGTGGAGAAGGTGCCCAGGTCATTGCCGGTCCCCTTGCACTGGAGGCACTTGTTGCCGTCCTTGCAGTTCTCGCACAGGATGTTGCCCTTCCCCCGGCACTCGGGGCAGGGGCCGCCGCCCATGTTGCTCGCCACGAGGCCGAGGACGATGAGCACGGCGATGATCGAGACGGCGATCACCATGTACTTCACGGCGTCGGACTGCTGGGGGCGCGGCGCCGGCGCGCGCAGCTCGATGCCGCATTCCGGACAGGCGGCGGGACGGCCCTTGAATTCAGCCTGGCAGTCGGGACAGTTCATAGATCGGTTCTCACTCGCGCTTCTTCCACTGGAAGATCATGTCGTTCACGGACCTCAAGGCCTGCTGCATCGTCGACTGGTCCTCGCTCATGTTGATGAGGTCCTGGAGGTCGGACGGCTTGAGGTCGGGCCGGGCCAGGCCCGTCGCGACATAGGTCTGCAGGTCCGAGAGCTTCTGGATGCCCATCGCCAGGAACTCCTTGTACTCCCGGAGCGTGGCGACGGCCGCCTCCTGCTTGGCGGGATCCTTGGCGAAATCAACCTTGGTGATGTTGATCTCCTTGAGCCCCTCCTGGACCGTGCCGCGCCACTTGTGACACACCTTGTTCATCGGAACGTAGAGCCCGCCGTACTCCGGCGCCTTCTCTTCGATCGACTCCGTCAGGTCCCGCACGTCCATGATCCAGAGCTTGAGCTCCAGCAGCACCTTGCCGATATCCGCGGCCTCCTTCGAGTCGCTCTGCTTGCCGGCGCTCAGGAGCCGGAGGATCTCCATGTACTCCGCGTCGACTTCCTGGAGCGCCTTGAGCTCCGCCTTGAGCGCCGTGAGGTCGTCGGCCGTGAACTTCTCGTCGGTCATCCACCCCTTGCTCTCGAGCCTGAGGATCGACTTGACGCAGGCCTTCGACTTGTCGTACGCGTTCTTGACCCGCTCCGCGGCGTAGATCACCTGGGGCTTCGGGCCCGACTTCATGATCACCCGGACGCCGATCGCGATGAGGAGGGCGACGCTGAGGATGGCGGTCCAGAGCAGGAGCCGCTGGCGCAGCTTCTGGCTCGAATCGATGGCGGCGATCGCCGGCATGGGCTTCGTCGCCGTCCTGACCGCGGCTGTCTTGCGCGTGATGGGGCGGTTCGGGGGAGGAGGAGTCGCCGCGGGCTGTTCGTCTGCCATGAAATCCTCGTTCGGCTACTTTCCGCCGCCGAGCGCCGTCAGGACCTCCTGCGCCTCGTCGGCCCACGCGGTCCCCTTGTAGACGCGCACCACCTCGGTGCAGTACTTCACCGCGCGCTCGCGGTAGTCGTTCTTGGTCTCGGCAACGGTCGCGGCGTCGGACATCGCGCCGTAGCAGCGGGCGGAGATGATCACGGCGATGGCATAGTCCTCCGCGTCGTCCTTGGTCGCGGGCGGGCCCATCGCGATGGCGCGGGCCGCCGCCACGGCGGCGTCGCGGACCTTCGTCTTGTCCTTCTCGGTCTTGCGCCAGCAGGCGTCGGCCATCGCCGCCCCGGCCGCCTGGAGCAGGTTCGCCGGACAGGTCTTGTCGGAGAGGTAGCGTTCCGCGTTCGCCTGCGCTTCATCCTTCTTCTGCCGGCGCAGGCAGCGGAGCTGCCACATGCGGGCGTCGTTCGCGTAGCTCGCCGTCGCGTTCATCGCGAGCTGGTTGAAGAGCTGGACGGCCGCCTCGTAGTCGGCCTTGGCGTACTTCATCCGGCCGAGCTCGAGCTTCGCCTCGCCGCCGATGGGGTCAGGCTCCGACTTCATCTCGTCCAGGATGGCGATGAGCGCCGACTCGTCCTTGCGGGCCATCTTGACCGACTCGCGGAACGAGTCGTTGCGCATGCGGGTGTCGCCGCACTCCGTGCGGATGCGCCGCATCGTGGCCAGCGCGTCGGTGAGCTTGCCGTCGGCATTCTGCGCCATCGCCCAGTTGAAGAAGACGAGCGGCTTGTTGAGATCGCGCACCTTGCCGCCGAGGACCTCGGTCAGGGCCGCGTCGTAGAGGTTGTAGGCCTTCGTGAAGTTCTTCGTCGCCGCCTCGTTGTTCGCCCGGGTGAGCGCCGGGGGCGTGTCCCAGAGGATGACGCTGTCGACTTCCTCGTTCTTGATGTTGGCCGTTTTCCCGCCCAGCTCCGCGTAAATGATGCCGCCCATCGTCATCTTCGAGATCTTGCACTTGATCTCGGTGCCGTCCTTCTTCTTGATGATGTCTTCCTGCTTCGCCTGGGCCGACGCGGTCGAGGCCGCCGCCGCCAGGACGATCGCCGCTGCCATGATCCGGTTCATCGCGTTCCTCATTTCAGGGCCGCCTTGATGATCTTGGCGCCGTCGGTTCCATTGAAGCGGTCCATCTCCTGCTCGAGCGCGGGGCGCCCGGGGTTGGTGGCGACGAGCTTCTCCGCGTCTTCCTTCGCCGAGTTGTTGATGATCATGAGCTCCGAGTCGATCTTGGCGCGGAGACCCTCGTCCTTCGCGTAGGTCTGCTGGAACGCCATCCACTCGCGGACCGCCTTGCCGTATTCCTTCTTGTTGAGGCACTCGGCCTGGATGCGGCCCTTGTTGCGGTTGTAGTCGTTCATCCAGTTGTCCTGCGACTGCGTGCCGCTCCACCGCTCGAGGTCGGAGCGGAGATCGCGCAAGCCCTGGGACCCAGGCGTGTTGGTGAACTGCGCGATGAGCGCGTTGCATTCGGTGAGGAACGTGCCGGCCTTCTGCATGACCGTCTGGGCCTTCTTGGCCTCCTCGACGCGACGTTGGAGATCGTTGAGCTTGTCGACGGAGTCGCGGTCGCGGCTGAGGTCGCTCTTCAGGCTGTTGACGTAGCTGCGCGCGGCGTCGATCTGCGAGCACTTGGCGTAGGCCTTGTCGTTGATGAGCTGTTCCAGGATGGCGATCGCCTCGTGCTTGCGGCCGGCGCGCGCTTCCTCCTGGGCGTTCGTGTAGGCCTTGCCGAGCTTGGTATCGAGGCCCTTGCGGCTGCCGGTCCCGCCCCCCTCGCCGCTGGACATCAAGGCCACGAGGATGCCGATCAGCGCCAGGGCGCCGACGCCGATGCCGACGTAGAGCATCGTCGGATCCTTCGGCGGCGGAGGCGGGCGGCGATCATCCTCCTCCTCCTCGCGCTGCTTGTGCCGCCCGGTGCCGGGCCGGACCACCGCCTGCTGGCGGGTCGTGGGACGCTTGCGTGTATTCGCCATAGTCATCCTGCCGTTACTTGAGCGGCGGCTCCGAAAGGGCCTTGTCGATCTGCTGGAGCTTCTCCTCGTATCCCTTGAGGCCCGGCTTGGCCTCCTCCAGCAGTTTGCGCCCATCGTCGCGGCTCATGGCCTTGGCCTTCTTGATGTGGTCGTTGACATACTTGTCCATGCGCTTCTGGAAATCCTCGCGGACTTCCTTGTTCCACCGCGAGAGTTCCGAGTCCCGGGCGAACTCCTTGACGAAGTCGTCGCTGATCTTCGCCGCGAGCACCCAGTCGCCCTTGCGTTCCGCCTCGCCGACGCGCGACCGCTCAATCGGATAGCCTTCCGCGAACTTGCGGCCGGTGCGTTCCATCCACGACTTGATGTCGGTCTCGGCGGCGGTCAGCTCCGGGCCGTGAGTGGTCGTCCGGTAGTTGTCCAGGAGCGACCGGACCTCGTCGTAGAGGGGGGCGCCCCTGTCGTACTTCTCGTCCGCCGTCCCCTTCCTGGCTTCCTCGTACTTGGAGAAGAACGGCTTGCACTCGGAGTTCGCCTTCTCCTGGCGCTCCGCGGGTGCGCGCACGTCGTCGCGGGCGCGGGTGATCTTGTTCTTCTCCGCCGTGGCGTAGGTCCACGGGATGTCGCTGGCCAGGATCCCTTCCAGCTTCTTGAACCGCTCCAGGGGGTCCTGGATCTCCAGCGCCTTCACGAGCTCCTCGTTGGCGCGCTTCTTGACCTCCTCGGGGTTCACGCGGCTCGAGATGACGGCCCAGAAGACGCCGCCGACGGCAAGCAGGGCGACGACGGCCGTGATTGCGACCACCCTGAGTTTTCCGGAGAGCCTGGGGGCGGAGGCGCGGATCGGCTTCTTGCCGAGCTGCGACCGGCTTGTCGTCTTCTTCACGACGCGCTGCGTCTCGGGCTTGCCGGCGGCGATCCGCTGGGTGGCGGGCCGGGTGTCGACGCGCTGCGTCGCGGGCCTTGTCTCCACGCGCTGGGTGGAAGGCTTCGTTTCGACGCGCTGGGTCGAAGGCTTCTCAATGCGCCGCGTCTCGCCTTTGGGGGCGGGGGCGGCTGCCTTCTGGATCCGCGAGGTCTGTCCGCGCGACTGCGCCCCGGCCGGCGCGGCCACCGGCAGGGCCGCCGTTGCCCCGTTGGACTTCTCGGAGTAGTGGAACGTCTCGCCGCCGATCTGGACCGCATCGCCTTCGCGGAGCACCTGTTCCTTGACCCTCTTGCCGTTCACGGCGGTGGAGCCCGCAAGGTCGCGGACCACCATGCCCTGTGCGCTCTTGTAGACCTGCGCCTGCTTGGGCGCACCCGCCACGACAATCGTGCAGTCCCTGGCGCTCCCGACCGTCACCGGCGAGGCGCCGACCGGGAAGGAGACGGTCTTGCCCCCGCGCGATGCCCTGAAGACTCCCATGGTGCTGATCCCTTCTATCGACGGGCGGCGCTGGTTCGACTCCGCAACGCCCCGCGTCGCGTCGCTCACCCCAAGCCCGCCTCGATCCCAACCCCTGTTGCTTCCAGACCCCCGTTACTTCCCCCCCGTCACTTTCTCGATCTTAGCCTTCAAGTCGAGGAACTTCTCCTTCATGCCGTACCGGCCCTTCGGATTGTCCTTGTCGGCATCATAATCCGGGCTGTTCTTCTCGATGTTCTCGATTCCGATTTTCGCGAGCTTCAGGTCGTTCGGTTCGCCGCGCACGTACAGGAGCAGCAGGACCATGTACTTCGAGAGCCACCACGGCTCCGAGTTGGGCTGCGTCACCTTCAGCACGTTGTGAAAGACCGTCGCCGAGTTGTCGAGCTGGAACTTGACCGGCGGCGTCGTGATGCGGCCCATTTCAAAGAGAACGTACCCGTATTCTACATAGACACCGAGGAGTTCCTTCCGCGCCCGCAGGACCTCCACGTCGAGGGAGCCGTTCGCGGCGATCATCTTGTATGCCTTGACGATGTCGTCGTACGCCTCCTTCGCCTTCTTCCACTCGCCCTCGTCCTTGGCGATGAAGCCGTAGCAGCGCGCCAGCCGCGTCATCAGCTTGATGCGCTCCGCGTCCGGGATCTTGCCGAACTTCGCGTCGGTCAGCAGGCTGATGACGAAGGCCGCATCGACGAACGCCTGCCGGTCCGGCAGGTCCTTGGCACCCTTCAGGTCGACGAAGGAGAGCGTCTTCTCGTCGATCCCGTTGAGCACCTTGGCGATCATGTAGAGCGTGTCGGCGACCGAGACGACATCGCCCAGGGTCACGCGGGCGGCGCGGCTCAGCGCGTCGTTGAGCCACTTCGCGTAGTACTTCGAGATGCGCCGCAGGTTCTGCGAGATCTCCTGCTTCTCCGCGTCGGTCTTTTCCTTCTTTTCGAGCAGCTTGTTGGTCACCTCGTCGAGCTTGATCGCCGTCGATTTGCAGGCGGCCATCATCGAGGGGCTGTCGGAGAACTTCTCGAACATGAGGTCCAGGATCTCGACGGCCTTGGCGAGGTTGCCGAGCGAGAGGTTCGCCTGGACCTGCATGCCCCAGATCTTGCCGAGCCGCTCGTCGTCGGCCGGCAGGTCCTTCGCGCACTTCTCCAGGAAGTCCAGGCACTCCTTCGATTTGCCGACCGCTTCGTGCATGTAGATGTACGCAAGCTGCTGGTTGGCCACGAAGATCAGCGCCTGGCGCGCCTTGACCGCCTCGGCCTCCTTCGGCACGAGCTCGGGCTTCTTGGTGCGGTCGAGGAACTTCTGGAGCGACTGCTCCGCGAGGTTGAGTTCGTTGAGGACCTCGGACTTCACCGCCTCCTTCGCCTTCGGGTCCTTGGCGTCGCCCCACTTCTTGGCGGCGTTCTGGCGGTAGCAGGCGCCGGCGCGAACGAGCGCCGCCTCGTAAGCCTCGGCCTTCTCGGTGACCAGGAGGTACGCGGCCGCGGCGCCCCGGAGGTCGCCGGCGCCTTCGAGCTTCTCCGCCTGGAGGTACTTGATGTTCACGGCGGCGGGATCGTTGGGCCACTGCGCGGCGAGCAGCGAGAGCAGCCGGTCCTTCTCCACGTCGTCGCGCTTGTCGCCGGACATCGCGAACTCGGCGTTCATGCAGCGCGCCGCCTCGAAGCAGGCCTTCGCCGCCTGCGCATCCCTGGGGTAGAGCGTGAAGACCTGCTCGTACGCGAAGGCCGCCTCGTACCGGCGGCCCATGGCCGACAGGCACTGCGCCATCTTCATCCAGGCGTTCGCCAGGTACTTGGTCTTGTCCTGCTCCGTCGCGCACGCCTCGATGCAGCGGCGCAGGAAAACCATGCCCTCGCGGAACTGGTCGCGGTTGAGGTAGTTGTCCGCCGAGCTCATCAGCTGGTCGGGCGACATCTTCGAGGCCGACCCGCTGCCGGACCATGACGCGATCTTCGCCTGCGCGGCGCCCTTGAACTTCTCGTTCTTCTCGACCTCCTTGGCCAGCGCCATCGCGCCCTGGCTGTCGCGGAGGGTGAAGAGCGCGTCGGCCTTCTCGAGCTTCAGCATCGGGCCGGCCCACTCGGCGTCGATGCCCTTGTTCTCCTTGAACGTCAGGTCGACCAGCGCCAGCGTCTCCTTCGCGCGGCCGGACTTCGTCAGGAGCTGGCAGAGCGAGATGGTCGTGCTCCAGATGATCCGCTTGTGGTAGTCGTTGGGCGGGATCTTCGCCTCGGCCAGCCGCTGCTTCAGCGCCAGCACGCCGCGGTACTTCATCTCCGCGTTCTTGGCGTCACCCGACTCGGCGAAGCAGTCGGCCTCGACCTGCATCGCCTCGAAGGCGATCGGCCGGTCGCCGTAGTCGAACTCGAAGTCGACCAGGAGCTTGATCGCCTTCTCGAGCAGGGTGCGCTTCTTTCCCGAGTCGGTGCCCGGCAGCTTCGCGTGCTCGTACATCGTGCGCGGGAGCTCCAGCCTCGCATCGAGGATCGCGCCTTCGATGGCGTCGCGGTTCTGGTCCGTGGTCTTGGTCGCCGTCAGCTCCTTGATGCTCTCCTCGTAGCCCTTCTCGGCATCTTCGTAGATCCCCGCCGCCTCCTTCTGGAGCTCCGCGGTCCGTTCGGCGGTCTGCTCCTGGGCGAGCTCCTCGGTGACGATCCTTGCCTTGCGGCCCTTCAGGTAGCCGATGTTGATCCGCGCATCGAGCGCGAGCTTGTGGTTCGGGTGGTCCTTCATGAACTTCGTGAGCATCTCGACCGACTTCTCGACGCATTCGCGCGCCTTCTTGGAGTCGGTCTCGCGCTCGGCGCGCTGGAGCATGATCTCCGCGCGGACGATCTGGATGGACGCCCGGTCGTCGGGCGACGCCTTGGGGCTCTTCTCCGCGCGGTCGCACATCTCCTCGGCGAGGTCAAACCAGCCGCGGCGGGCGAGGCTCCTGGCGAGATCGCTCTCCTCGCCTTCCTGCGCATGAAGGGCGGAGGCGCTCATGACGAGCGCACCGACGAAGGCCCAAACCCCGATCGATTGGCGAGTCATACTCGATGCCCCCGTAAAGGACCGTGCAGGAGGCGGCGATTGCCGACTCCTGCACGGCGATTCTTCCGCTTGGTCTTGTCTAGTGCTTCGCACCGAAGACGTTCTGATACCGGTAATAGACCTCCAGCGTCAAGGCTCCGATGGCCGTCGTGTAGACGCGGCCGCCTTCAAAGCCCCACCGCTCGTCCTCCGGATCCCACGAGCCGTTCTGGCATCCGTCCTTGCCGGTTTTCTGGTTCGGCACGAGGGCGTTCTTCATCGGCTCGTTCCACTTCTTCCACATGGCGCCGTCCGGGCCGTCGTACTGGAACAGGGCCAGCGACGCGTAGTACCAGTAGTAGAAGTCGCTCGTCGACTTCGGGCCCCATTTCGGGAGGTCCGCCACGAGCAGGTTGACCGCGCCGAGCGCGGGCTCGCGCTTGTTCTTGTTCATGAAGATGCGGCACATGACCGCGACCGCCGACATCGCCGCATGGCTGTCGAAGCCCTCGTTCTTGCCCGGGACGAAGACCTTGCCCGTGCCCTTGTGCGTGTACCCCGTGGTGTAGTAGCCGTTGTCCTCGGTGGCCTCGTTGAGCCACGCGAGCGCGCCGTCGTAGCAGGAGCGGGGGAACGACAGGTCCGAGAGCTCCGCCGACTTGAGCGCCATGACGGCCCAGCCCGTCACCGAGCTGTCGTTGTCGCCGCACTTCGCGCTGTAGCGCCAGCCCTTGCCCGGGTTCTGGGCCGCGACGATGAAGTCGATGCCCTTCTGCGCCGGCTGCTTGAGGAGCTGCGCGCTGGTCATGCCATAGGACTCGGAGAGCGCCAGGGCGGCGATCGTGTGGTTGTACATGTACTTCTCGCCGCGTTCGCCCACGCACCCTTCCGGATCCTGGTGAGCCATCAGCCACTGCACGGCCTTCTTGCAGACCTCGCCGAACTTCAGCATGCGCCCCGGGTTCGCGGGATCGGGGAACTCGTCCTTCGAGAGGTGCGAGTAGCCTGCGCCGAGGAACGCCAGGAGCGAGAGGCCCGTCAGGCCCGTGTCGTAGCTGTTGACGCCGGGGCCCGAGCACTTGCTGCTCGCGCACTGGTTGGAGAACTTGTCCGCGCTCCAGCTGCCGTCGGGCGACTGGTGGCGCGCGAGCCACTTGAGGGCGGCCAGCACGGCGCTTTCCGTGCCCTTGGTGCCGCCGCCGCGCGCGACGAGGTTCTCACGGCCGCCAAACCGGCCGCCGTAGCGCCCGCCGCCGCCGCCGCCGCCGCCCACGCCCATCGTGTCGTAGACGCCGGGGTTCTTGCTGTTCTGACGGCCGCGGAAGCCGCCGCCCTCACCCTTGATGTAGGAGAGGTAGTCCTTCGAATCGCCCTTCATCTGGTGGTAGTCTTCGTTGTCGGCCGATTCGTTGTGGTCCGACTCCTTCGCCTCGGGGAAGAAGATCGCCGGCTCGTCCGTCGGAGAGGCGACGTTGTCGTCCTTCGGGATGCCCTTGCGCTCGAACACGTCTCGCGGACGCTCGATCTCGTTCACGACGCTGGCCTGGTTGGCCGACGTCGAGATGATGACCTCACCCTCGTCGACCGTCATGTTCTTCTCGACGTAGATGAGCATCGCGGCGAGGACCAGCACCACGTGGATGCCGGCCGACACGAGCCACCACGGCGCGTTGTTCAGCCAGCTGGTCTCGCCCTGAATGACTTCCGCGGGATCCTGCTCGTCCATGCCGTCGTCAGCAGGCTGCTCTTCCTCGGGGAGCGGTACGTTGCGGGCCATCGCTACCTCCTACTTACGCCTTCTGCATCGGGGGCAGGGGCGCGGCATTGAGCCGCACCGTCCTCCGCTGCATGATGCGTGTCGTCAGAAACAGGCAAACCAGGACAGACACCACCGACACACCAACCACCACACTGCCGATTCCAAACGTCTCGTCGGCGACCGAGTCCTTCACCAGCCGCGCGCCGCGCGCCAGGAACAGCGGCGCGACCACCGGACCCTTGTCGCCCTGGTACGTCACCATCTTAAGAAAGATCGCATCGGCCACCAGGACCTGCCGGCGTTCCTTGTTCTCGACCTGCGCCGGAAGGGGTTCCAGGAAGTGGATAATGTACCCTTCTTTGGCCGAGAAGTCAGTCAGCCACGCCTGGTGAACCCACTCAAGGTCGCCGATCGGCTTCGTGAACCGGACGGTCCGGGAGTAGGCGTAGAGCCCGGTGATCCGCAGCGTCACCCCCCGCCAGTCCGCGGGAGCGCCGACGAGCGTCTCGTAGCGCGCGGCCCGGGCCTGCGAGGACATCGCTTCAGCGCTCATCTTGGAGAGGTGGCGCATCAGCGTCGTGTAGCCGATCTCCTGGTCGTTCAGCGGCGTGCGGTCCTCCGCCTTCTCCAGCTGGCCGTCGAAGACGACGGGCTTGGGCTCCGTTCCGACGGGGGCGTCCGGCGATGGGAGAGCCAGCAGCTTCTTCTGCCGCTTCGTCTCCATCAGCGGACCGATCTCAAACACCAGCACCCCCACGATGGCGATTCCCATCACCATCACGATGACGAGCCATCGGAACTCCCGGATGGCCCACAACGGCTTCCGCCCTTCGCCCAAGCCCACGCTTCATTCCTGACTACTTGTTGGGGACATCGAACGGCGCCGCGAACTCGATTCGCTCCATCTTCTCGGTCTTGCACATGTCCATGACGTGGATCACTTCCTTCCACGGCACGTCGCCCATCGCGTCGATCAGGACGGGGAACTCGGTCTTGCCGGCCCGCTTGAAGTCGCCGGCCATCGACACGATGATCTTCATGAGCTCGTCGTCGGTGCTCACCGCCGGACGGTTTCCCACCTTGCGGGTCGTCGTGCCGTTGGACGCGTCCCAGCGCAGGAAGACGCGGATTTCCTCCAGCACGACCTTCTCGACCGGGGCCTGGAGCACGCCGCGGTCCTTCGGCAGCCAGGTGTCGATCTTGCCTTCGAGCTGCTTGAAGTGCATCGAACACATGAAGAACAGGCACAGGCAGAAAATGACGTCGACCATCGCCGTTACGTTGATGGCAACCGGGTTTTCTTCCGCGTTCTGTGAGCCGCCCATCTACTCGCTCCTCTTCTTCTTCTCGATGGGCGGCGCCGCAGCGCCGACCTCGATCTTGTAGATGCCCGCCATGGCGCACGAGTTCATCACCCGCTGGGCGAACTCGTACGGCGATGAGGCGTCCGCCCGGATCATGACGCGCCGCTCCGAGATGTTGGGGTTCTTCGCGTCGGTCCCCTTCTGCATGTCCGCTTCCTTCTTGAGCCGCTTCACCAGCCGCTCGATGTCGGTCCCGGCCGGGACGAAGTCGGCGCCCTTGATGCCAATGTACCAGTGGCCCCCCTTCAGCGTGTTGGGGTCGCACATCTTGCGGCAGACGTCGCCCTTCCGGTACTCCCCGCAGTTGATCTTGGGGTCGTGGTAGACGTTGATGGTGACCCGCTCGACCTCTTCCTTTTTCTTGTTCTCCTTGTCCTCCTTGACGGAGATCGCCTTGGGGAGATGGACTTCCTCGAGCTCGCGCTGACCCATGTCGGCGCTGAGCATGAAGAAGAGGAGGAGCAGGAACATGATGTCGATCATCGGCACCAGGTTCGGCGACACATCCTCTTCGATCTTGAGCTTCGCTTTGCCTGACATCGTTCCTCCGTGGGCCTACTCTTGGGCCTACTCTTGGGCCTACTCTTGGGCCTACTTGTAGTGAGCGCCCCAACGCGAATGCGTCGGGGCAGTCGAACTACTTGCTGCCCGTCGCGCCCTGTGCCAGCGTCCTCGACAGGATCTCGCCGATCTCGTTGTTGATGCGGAGCGTCAGGTCCGAGATCTTGTTCTTCATGAAGAAGAACGCCGACAGGAAGATGATCGCGATGAAGAGGCCCATCGTCGTGTTCACCAGCGACTCGTAGACGCCGACCGCCAGGTCCGCCGGTGTCGGCGACTTCATCGACTCGATCTTCTGGAACGACGTGATCATGCCCGTGACCGTGCCCAGCAGGCCGAGCAGCGGGCCGATGTTCCCGATCAGCGACAGGTAGCTGATCTTCGCGTTGAGCCGGAAGCCTTCGACCACGGCCGATTCCTCGAGGCCCTTCTTGGCTTCCTCGTATCCGCCGACGCTGCGGCTGAGCGCGCCCGCCATGACCTTGCCGGCGTAGGTCGCGTCCGCCTGTGCCATCGAGAACGCGTCCTCGACGTTTCCTTCGCTCAACAGCGTCTCCACTTCGCTCAGCAGGGCAGGGTTGCCCAGCTTCGACTCACCCATGCTCACCATGTACTGGATCAGCAGGGCGGTTCCGATCAGGGACGTAATCAGGAGCAGGATGCCGACAACACCCGTCGCCTTGAAGAGATCCCACAGGCTCTTCCGGGCAACTTCCGTCTCTTCGCCTTCAACCGACGCGTACGCGACGCCGGCCATCAGCATGAAGACCAGCCCATACCCCAGGACCTTCCAGATCTTGCCGCTCATGCGCTCCTCCGTTTTCCAGTTCCCCGTCTACCGGCCAACCAGCGACCGGCTGACGGCGTATATGCACACAACCAACGCCATGAAAGTCATCACAATCGTCACGATCGACAGCCAACCCGAAAACCGCGCCATCAGGACTACGGCGGCGTCCCACCAGCTGATCTGCGGTCTGGATGGCGGACGCCCCATTTTGGGCCTTCAACTGCAAAGCCTGTGCCACCAACCGACCCAATTTCCCACCCCGATTTGCCGCCATCACCAGGCCCTGTGTGGCAGAATGCCACACGGGCCAATGTGGCGATCCGCCACACAACCTGATTCCCGTGTGGCTTTCCGGGCCTCATTCTCGTGGCACGGCCTTTGCCAAAATCGATCCTTGGTGGTGGTAAACTGGCGGCGGCGGCGCCGTGCGCCGCGGAGGTCGATGTAGTGCCCAGGGCCGACTCTCATCCCCGGCCGGTCTCGCCCACGTCCGCAAATTTCTCGCCGCGGTCCGTGGGCTTGGGGCTTGCCCTTCGCCTCTACCTGCTGCTCGTGGCGATCTGCCTGCCGAGCTTCTTCCTCTTCTACACCTACAACCTCCGGATGATGGACAACCTCCACACGCGGGAAGTGGGCGACATCAGCCGCGTCGTCGCTCTCCGCATCGAGGACTGGCTCGCCGCGTTCCCGGCCGCGTCCGGGCGCGAAGCCCCTCCCCTCGTCTTCCGCGGACCGGGCGACAGTTCCGATGAGGCGGAGCTCCGCAAATGCGCCGATGCGATGAAGCGCCGCTGCGATGACTACGGCTACCGGGATGTGCAGGCGTCGGTCGATGCCCTCAACGTGCTCCTCATGGTCCGCGGCCCGGCCCCAGGCGACATGGGTCAGATCGTGAGGTCGTTCGCCTCGTTCCCCGCCCAGAAGGTCGAGCTGGTGCTCGCCTATCCGATGACGGAGCAGGAAGCCGAACTCTACGCGAAGCCGAAGAGCGCCGACGAACTCGACCGCGCGAAAGCGCCTCGCGGCGCCAAGTGGCGGCGCGTCTACTCGCTGGCGGGGTCCGACCCCGGCTTCGTCGTCGTTCGCGACGGGGGATTCCCACAGTCCGCCCTCTCGAGGCTCCAGGGCAGCCAGGAGGAGGGCCGCTGGTTCGAACTCGAGCCCGAGACGGCCAGGAAGATGCTCGCCCAGCGCCCGTCGACGATGACCGCGTTCTTCTACCTGGCGGCCGACGGAGTGGTCGTCTCGAGCCTGCTCGACATCGACGACTCGGCCGTGGTGAAGAAGGAGAAGAACGCCGCCTACAAGATACCGGCGAATGAAAACGGCCCCTGGCTTCACGCGATCATCGCCAACCCGATGCCCTTTGCGCTCACTCCCAAGGACGATCCGTTCAACGACCGCCTCTTCTTCGAGTTCTACGGGAAGATCGGCACCCAGCTCTCCAAGGAAAAGGTCTACGCGCTCTATCTCGAGGCCATCAAGGCGCACCAGGCGGGAGAGCTGGCGCGCGAGCTGAAGCGGATCATTGACGAGCCCAGCGGCATCGTCGGCGTCTCCATTTTCGTCGTCGCAGGGCAGGGCAGCCTCCAGCAGATCGCGGCGATCGGGAGCGCCCGCGCCACGCCGACGGCCGAGGACATCGAGGCGGTGCGCGGCCAGCCCCTCTCGATCGACGTCATGAGCGACGGCATCCTCTATAAGGCGGTCTCCGTGCCGCTCTCGGACGCGCAGGGGGTGCACGAGGTGATCCACCTGACGCTGCGGCCCGACACCATCGGCCTGGGCCCCCGCATTCCCGAGCTCCGTCGAAGCCTCATCGTCGGCGCGATCGGCATGATGATCGTCATCGGCCTGGTGGTCTTCGTGTTCTTCCGCATGGCCGTCGGCCGCCATGTCAGCCGCCTCATCTCGACGATGACGCGCGCGGCGGAGGGCGACCTGAGCGCGCTCGTCGACATCCATTCCGGCGAGCTCGGCATGCTCGCCGGCTCCTACAACCAGATGATGCGCCGCCTGAAGGGGAGCGTCGACGAGAACCAGCGGCTGCTGGAGCAGATCCGTCGCTTCAACGAGGAGCTGCGCCAGAAGGTCGACGCGGCGACCAAGGAGGTCGGCGAGAAGAACCAGCAGCTCCATTCCGTGAACGAGAGGCTCTTCGCCGTGCAGCGGCAGATGACGACGCTCGAGAAGCTCGCGACGCTCGGCCAGATCGCCACGATCATCGCCCACGAGCTCGGCACGCCCCTCAACGCGATCTCGAGCCATCTCCAGCTGCTGCTGGAGGAGACCGTCTCCGATCCCAACGTCCTCACGCGGCTCAAGGCCATCGACGCACAGGTCGATCGCCTCACCGGCATCGTCCGAAACGTGCTCAAGGCGATGCGCGTCCCGCCGCCGAACTATGGCCGCGTCGATCTGCAGCGACTCCTGGTCGACGTCGTCGAGCTCTGCAGCCCGATGGCGCAGAAGCGCGGCGTGAAGGTGGACGTGGCGAGCGCCGACGGGGTGCCGTCGATCGTTGCCGATCCCGACCAGCTCCAGCAGGTTTTCATGAACCTGTTCACCAACGCGATGGACGCGATGGGGAAGGGCGGGGAGCTGAAGATATCGGCGCAGTACGTCTCCGCGGACGTCGCCCGCCAGCTGGCGCAGGAATCGTGGCTGGCGCTGGATGAGGTCGCGCACATCCGCATCGACGTGCGCGACAACGGAGAGGGGATGGACGAGGAGACCGCGACGCGGATCTTCGAGCCGTTCTATTCGACGAAGCGGCCCGAATCGGAGCATGCCGGGACGGGGCTGGGGCTGTCGATCTGCCGGCAGATCGTGAAGAACCATCGCGGTGAGATCACCGTGAAGAGCGCGAAGGGCGAGGGTACGACCTTCACGCTGTACCTGCCCGTGGAGCCTGCGAAAGCAGCGGTTGAGAGATGACGCAAGCCATGAAGATCCTGCTGGTCGAGGACGACAAGGACAACTGCCTGGTCCTGAAGGAGATCCTCACGAAGTGGGGCTACGCGGTGAAGGAGGTCTACAGCGGCGAGGATGCGATCCGGGCCGGGAAGAGCGAGGCGTTCGACATCGTGCTCACCGACATCCGCATGGCCCAGGTGGACGGGCTGCAGGTGTTGAAGGCCTTCCGCCAGATGCGGCCCGAGGCGCAGGTGATCACGATGACCGGCTTCGGCTCGATCGATACGGCGGTCGACGCCGTGAAGGCGGGCGCGTTCGACTACATCTCCAAGCCGTTCAAGTTCGACGAGATCAAGCTGACCCTGAGCCGGGCCGTGGAGCAGATCGCCGCGCGCGGCGCGGCGGAGCAGAAGCCGCCCGAGACGCCGGTGGACAAGACGATGCTGATCGGCCACTCGCGGGCGATGGGGGACATCTACAAGACGATCGCGCGGGTCGCCGCCGGCGACAGCAGCGTCCTGATCCGCGGCGAGAGCGGGACGGGGAAGGAGCTCGTCGCGCGCGCGGTCCACGCCCACAGCGACCGCGCCGCGAAGCCGTTCGTCCCCGTGAACTGCGCCGCCCTTCCCGAGGCGCTGCTCGAGAGCGAGCTCTTCGGCTACGCGCGCGGCGCCCACAGCACGGCGACCACCGACAAGCCCGGCATGTTCGAGCAGGCGACGGGCGGCACGCTGCTCCTCGACGAGATCGGCGACATGAGCCTGCCGCTCCAGGCGAAGCTCCTGCGCGTGCTCCAGGACCAGCAGACCCGGCGCCTCGGCGACACGAAGATGATCAAGACCGACGTGCGCGTGATCGCGTCGACGAACCGCGACCTCGAGGCGCTGGCGCGCGACGAGAAGTTCCGCAGCGACCTCTACTACCGCCTCAACGTCGTGACGATCGACATGCCGGCCCTGCGCGATCGCAAGGAGGACATCCCGGCGCTCGCCGACCACTTCATCCGGAAGTACGCCGCGATGACCCACAAGAACGTGCGCGACGCGGCGCCCGACGTCCTCGAACGGCTGATGAAGCACGACTGGCCCGGCAACGTCCGCGAACTGGAGAACCTGATCCAGCGTGCCGTCATCCTCAACACGAAGTCGCGGATCATGATGGAGGACCTGCCCGACACGCTCCGCCGCGCCGCGCCCGCGTCCGCCAGCAGCGCGCCGGCGCCGGCGACCGCCACGCTCTCGCTCTACGACCTCGAGAAGGACCACATCCTCCGGGTGCTCAAGGAGCAGAACGGCAACATCAAGGCGGCGGCCGAGGTGCTCAAGATCGACCGCAAGACGCTCTACCGCAAGCTCGCGGACTACGGCGTCGAGCCGAAGCGTGAAACGCAGCCGTAGGCGCGGCGTTCCATAGACATGATCCTGCTCCTCGCGGCCGTGCTGGTCCTGGCCCAGGACCCGGAAAAGAAGGAGCCGCCGACCTCGACGCTCAAGATGTCGCTCGGCGGCCTGAGCTGAGGCGCGACCTGAGACGCGGCCATCAAGGCCGCGCTTCGTGGCCTGGACGGCCACAAGAAGCTGACCGGCGGCGACGGCGAGTACGCGCTCGTCGTCGAGACCGCGAAGCTCCCCACCTCCGATGCGCTGCGGAAGGCATTGCCGGCGAAGTACACGTTCAAGTCGGTGACGCTCGAGGTGAAGGGCGAGGTCGACAAGAAGGACGGCGTGCTGATCCTGCGGGTGACCGGAAGCGACGTCGTCATCACGCTCAAGAAGATGGAGTGGATCAAGGAGCCCCAGGGCGAGGAGCCCTACGCGCGCCTGAAGCGCCAGTTCGACGACGGCGCGACGAAGTTCACCGTCACCGGCGAGTACGGTTCCGGCGACAAGGGGAAGAGCCTCGCCGTGACGGCGGCCGAGCGGCAGTAGGGCGTCTTACCCTCTTGTGGTTCCGGCGCTCCATGTCACACTGAGGGGAGATGCTCCGAACTGCCGCGCTGACGCTCCTCCTCCTGCTCGTCCAGGACGCCAACGAACTCGCGCGCGCGAAGGACAAGCTTCTCGCCGCCGTCACCAAGGACGACACGAAGGCGGCGAAGGAGGCCATCGAACCGCTCATGAAGGGCGACGGCCGGGCGCTCCTGGCGGCGATGCAGAAGGTCCGCGACCGGCAGCTCCAGCTCGACCGCGACCTCGACGAGGATCACAAGAACGAGGAGCGGATCGAGAACGACATCGCCGCCGGCGGCGACGCGACGACGAAGGTGAAGTCGCTCGACGCCGTCCATGACCGGCAGTCGACGCACCACAGCCAGCTGCTCCATCTCGAGGAGATCGACCAGGCGCTGCGCCGGGCCATCTTCGAAATGGGCGCCGCGGCGATGCGCGCGCTGCTGGACGACCTCGAGAAGGCCGGCTCGTGGCACGCCCGCGCCGACGCCGCGCTGCTGCTGGGCTTCATCGACGCGGCGGAGGTCGCCCCGGCGCTCCTCGCGCGGCTGGAGAAGGAAGACCGCGAGCTGGTCGCCGCCGAGATCCTCGAGAGCCTCGCCCGGCGCGGCGGGGCGCGGAGCGACGCCGTGAAGCGCGTGGCCCCGAAGCTCGAGGCCAAGGCGTGGCAGGCCCGGCGCGGAGCGATTCGCGCGCTCGCGGCCGGCGGCGCAAAGGAGGCGGTCGAACCGCTGGTGATCGCGATCGCGAAAGCGGACGGCCTTCTGCGGATCGAGCTCGACGCGGCGCTTCGCGCGCTGACGAAGACGGAGCTCGGCGACCCGGGCCTGTGGCCCGACTGGTGGAAGCAGAACGGTGAAGCGTTCCTGGCGGGCACCTACAAGCCGCCGCCCCCGAAGGCCGCCGGCGTCGGCAAGACCCGCTTCTACGGCCTCGAGGTGAAGTCGACGCGCGTCGCCTTCGTCATCGACCGGTCGGGCAGCATGTCGGAGTCGGCGGAGAAGGGCGGGCCGAAGCGGATGGACATCGTCAAGGGCGAGCTCAAGGCGCTGCTGGCCGTGATGTCCGACAGCGCGCGCGTGAACGTGATCTTCTTCGGCGACAAGGTCGACGCGATGGCGGTCGCGCCGCGGCCGCTCGACAAGAAGGGGCGCGACGACGCGGCGAAGTTCATCGAGTCGATCTTCCCCGCGAAGCGCACGAACCTCTACGACGCCGTGTCGCGGGCCCTTTCGTTCGCGGCGACGGCGGACGGGCAGGGCGTGCTCGACGGCATCGACACGATCTACCTGCTCTCCGACGGCGAGCCGACGTTCGGCGCGATCACGTGGTCGAATCTGGCGGAGATGGTGATCCGGCGGATCAACCGCCGGGCCCGAGTGACGATCCACGCGATCGCCGTGGGCGACACCTGCACGCTGCTCAAGGACATCGCGGCCGGGAGCGGTGGAGAGTACGTGCAAAAGTGAGACCGTCCGCGGGCGTCAGTCCGCGGACGATCTAATCCCGCCATAGCCTGCCCGCCGAAGGCGGGACGGCTCGCCGGACGGCGAGACGTTAGGCGACGGCGGATAAGGCCGCCCCTCTTTCCCTCTTTCCCTTTTCTCTCCCCTGCTACCACTGCGGCACGGGGACATCCACGAACCGAAACGGGACTTCAACGCAGAAGAAGTCGCCGAGGGCCGCGATTTCGATCACCGCCAGCGTCGCTTCGTCCTTGAGCGGGACGCGGCAGACATCGATGTTCCGCTCTTTCTCCGAGCGGTGCTTCCACTCGGTGCACGGCAGCGGACGACCTTCCGCGTCCAGGAACGTCCACGAGATCGTCGGCCTCGGATTGTGCGGGTTGACCCACCAGCTGCCAGGCTTTCCATTGTCGATGGCCGTGTACGCGACTTCACACACGCCGTCCCTCACGTCGATTCCCGAGATTGTCACCGTCAGTCGGCCGACGCGCTGCGCGGCCTTTACGCACTTGGCCGGTTCCAGCCGCACCGTCTCGCGGCTCCCGGCAATCCACACGGGGATCCGTCCCTCGACTCGAGAGAGCGACTTCGCGTCTCCAAGGTCACTCCTCGGACCTGTGTAAAACCGCGCGTCGTAGATGCTGGGGACTGGGCCATCGTTGAAGAAGCCTGATCCGGACCCTCGCTTCCCTTCGCGTGGGATCAGATCACGCCCCTGGTCGTCCTTGATCACGTCGGTCCAGAGGTTCTCGAGGCCCACGACCGGCACGTTCGGCCCCCAGAGCAGATCGAGCGCAATACCGCAGCTGGATGGCGAGGGTCCGGTGTTGCGCGAGCGGGAAATTCGCGACAGCGCGATGCGGAATGGACCCTCGAAGCAGACAGGCTCGCGCGTCGACTTGCCCGGCGAGATCTGGAACATCGCCCGCTTCGCCGGTTCCGCACGGCGCCATGCATTCATCTCGGTGATGAAGTGGTCGTCGTGCGTCGTGATCCGCGCGGCACCGTGCGCGCGGCAGATCTGCGTGATCGCGTCGAGGTAGGGCGTGTCCTTCAGGGTCAGCGTGACGCGGCGATCCTCCACATCCTTGTCGATCCAGACCTCGAAGCCGCTCAGCGACTCGATCCGCTTAATCACGTCGCGGAACGGTTCGCTCTCCGCGACGAGCGAGAGGCGCACGCCTGACTTCATCGCCGCCGCGCGCTTCGCTCTCACCTTGATGGTTTCGATGACAAACGCAAGACGGGGCTTGAAGTCGATGTCGGCGGTCTTGAGCAGCGGTTCAAGAGAGGGCAGCGCGGCAGGCCCTGCGTCGATCAGGTGGCGCTCGGCACTTTCTCGCGTCGTGATGTCGCCATCACGCAGTTCTTCGATCAGCTTCTGCACGCCGTCCTGGCCGGCGAAGAGCAGCACCACGAGAAGCCATCGCGCGCTCATTTCGTCCTCATCAGCGGGATGTCCGCGAAGTCGAATGGCACGGAGAGGCGCGCCTTGGTTTTCACGATCTTGAAGGAGATCGACGTGACGGGACTGGCCGCGTCGTCGTTGATGTAGAAGGCTTGTCGCCCGTTCGCGAAACTGAACGAGCGCGATCGCATCGGGTTCAGGCGCAGTTCGGCAATGCCGATCCATGCGGCACCCGGCTTCTCCGGTTCGACGGCGACGGTCCAGGTCGGGGAGTCCCTGGGTGGAGCGCTGATCTCCACCTTGAAGCCCCCAATGCAGAGCGGTCCGGCCCGCTCCTTGCGCAGATCGTCGATCACGACGTCCACGACATCGCCGGGGACCTCGATTTCCAGCGTCCCGCGCACCCGCGCGAGCGACGTCGCCTCCTTGGGCGCGAGTCCGATGGTGCAGTTGATCCAGTAGCTGAGGTCACCCGTGGCCGGCTCCGCGAGGCGCAGGTCGTGGCCCAGGTTGTCCTTCGCCTCATGCACAGTGAGTGCCACGTAGCGGTAGACGCTGACATCCGGCTGCCAGGTCATCTGGAGCACGAGCGTGCAGGTCCGGCTCTCCTGGGAGAAATCGTCCGAGATCGACTCGTCGATGCGGTGCACCTCGAAGCCGAAGTGATCGTGGAAGGAGCGGCCGAGATTGGGATGGACGTGCCCCCATGCCGGCGTGACCAGTTCTCCGTCGGCGCAGTCGTAGTGGATGCCCGCCACATCGCCGAACCGATGAACCGCCTCGACCAGCGTCAGGTTGTCGAGGCTGATCGTGACGGGGTCTCTGCCCTGATCCTCGTCACCCTCGCAGGCCCCAATGCCGCCCATCATGCCCATCGACTCATGCCGGATCGCGAATCCACAGGCTTCGCTGAACTTCCGTTCGGCCTCGCCGAATCGCGTCTTGTCGAGCTTGAGCGTGACGCGCTTGACCGGAGGCAGCGTCGGCCTTGGCGTACCCTCTTTGGCGCCCTCCTGCGCTGTGGTTGGGAGTAGGACCGCCAGGGTGCCGAGGATCAGCATAGGCCGCATGAGTTACGCCCCCCGCATCGACAGTCCGATCCGACGCCGCGCGAGGTCAACCGTCAGCACCTTCACCCGCACGACCTGTCCGACATGAACGACCTCGGCGGGCGACCGCACGAACCGGTCCGCGATCTCCGAGACGTGCACGAGGCCGTCCTGGTGCACACCGACATCGACGAACGCGCCGAAGTCGGTGACGTTCGTGACGACGCCTTCGAGCGTCATGCCGGCCTTCACATGAGAGAGTTCCGTGATCGTCTCGCTGAACGCCACGGTCGCGAACTCCTTCCGCGGATCGCGGCCGGGCCGCTTCAGCTCCTCGAAGATGTCGACGATCGTCGGAAGCCCCGTGCGCTCATCGACGAACTCGTCGGGCTTCATGTCGAGTGGCGCGCCGACGAGCTGCGCCACGGGGCGTTCGAGGCGCCGCGCGATGCGTTCGACGACGTGATAGCTCTCCGGGTGGACCGCGCTCGCGTCGAGCGGGTTCGCGCCGTGGAGACGGAGAAAGCCCGCCGCCTGCTCGAAGCCCTTCGCGCCAAGCCGCGGCACCCGGCGGAGCTCGTCGCGCGATTTGAACGGACGGTGCTTCACGAGGCTCTCCGCGGCCGGACGCGTCACGCCCGAGACGTAGCCCAGCAGCTCGACGGAGGCGGTGTTGACGTCGACCCCGACGGAGGTGACGCACGACTCCACGACGTGGTCGAGCTCTCGCTTCAGCTTTTCCTGGTCGACGTCGTGCTGGTACTGGCCGACGCCGATCGCCTTCGGATCGATCTTGACGAGCTCGGCCAGCGGATCCTGGAGGCGCCGGCCGATCGAGATCGCTCCGCGCACGGTGACGTCGAGCTCGGGGAATTCGCGGACGGCGGTGTCGGAGGCGCTGTAGACCGACGCGCCGGCTTCGCTGACGGCGACCGTCGTCACGTCGAGCTTCGCGCGCCGGACGAATTCCTGCGCCTCCCGTGATCCCGTCCCGTTGCCGATCGCGATTTTCTTCACGCCGTGGGCCGAGACCAGTCGCGAGAGCGTTGCGCCGGCATCGGAGCGGTCAGGATGGATCACGGTGTTCGCGACGAATCGCCCGGACGCGTCGATCACGGCGACCTTGCAGCCGGTGCGCAGGCCGGGGTCGATCGCAAGGATCGCCTCGCCGCGCACGGGCGGCGCCAGCAGCAGGTGACGGAGATTCTCGGCAAAGACGCGGATCGACTCCTGCTCGGCGCGCTCCCAGAGGCGGCTGCGAATCTCGGTTTCGATCGACGACGCGAGAAGCCGCTCGTAGGCGTCGCCGATCGCGTCGCGGAAGAAGTCGCGGTGGGGCGAGTTCGGACGGTTGAAGGTACGGTCGAGCTGCGCGACGACCGGGTCGGCCGGCACGTCGATCGAGACGGAGAGGACGCCGTCGCGCTCGCCGCGCCAGATCGCGAGGATCCGGTGCGGCGCGAGGCGGCCGAGCGGCTCGCGGAAGTCGAGGTAGAGCTCGAAGAGCGACGCGTCGCCGTCGAACCCGCGCTTCTTCTTCGACACGAGCGTGCCGTGCTTCGACGTGTAGTCGCGGACCCAGTCGCGCGCCGCGGCATGGTCGGCGATCCGCTCGGCGATGATGTCGCGCGCGCCGGCCATCGCGGCGGCGTCGCCGTTCGCCGGCTGATGGGCCCAGATCCTGTCGGCGAGCGGCTCGTAGCCGGCCTCGCGGGCAACTTGCGCGCGGGTGCGGCGCTTCGGTTTGTAGGGGAGGTAGAGCTCCTCGAGGCGGTGCTTGTCGAGGCACGCGGTGATCGCGCGCTCGAGATCGGGCGTGAGCTTGCCCTGCTCGCGGATGGTCTCGAGGATGGTCGCCTTGCGCCTGCAGAGCTCGTCGTAGAGGTCGAGGCGGTCCTTGATCTCCTTGAGCTGCGTCTCCGTGAGTCCGCCCGTGCGCTCCTTGCGGTAGCGCGCGACGAACGGGATGGTCGCGTCGTCGTCGAAGAGCGCGATCGCCGCCTCGGCCTGGCGCCGCAGTGGGCCGAACGAGGAGAGGAGCATCTCGCGATGGTGAGCGGCGAGGTCCATGGCGGGAATCATACCGCGTGAACGCGAACCTGTGCGCTCCGGCTGGTGTCAGATGGTGGGAACGGGAACTGGGAAGGACTTTGAGGAGAACGACCATGATTCGAGTCTTGAGCTGTTTCGCGCTGGCCACGATCCTGTCGCTTCCGGCGATGGCGATATCGCGGCGCGACGACAAGGAAGATGTGAAGAACGCGGCGAAGAAGCTCGCCGGCAGCGCCAACTACAGCTGGATCTCGACGCCCAAGAGCGAGGGCGGCGGCGGGGGAAACCGCCCGCAGGCCGGCCCGAGCGAGGGCAAGACCGAGAAGGACGGCTACACGATGATCTCGTCGAAGCGCGGCGACGTGACCAGCGAGGGCGTGATCAAGGGCGCGAAAGCGGCCGTGAAGACCGCTGACGGCTGGAAGTCGGCCGACGACATTCAGGGCGGCGGCGGCGGTCGGCCCGATCCCGCGTCGACGTTCGCGCGCGGCCTGAAGAGCTTCAAGTCGCCCGCGGTGACGGCCGAGGGCCTCGTCGACAAGGTCGGCGAGCTCAAGAAGGGCGAAGAAGGTCTGTACTCGGGCGACCTCACCGAGGAGGGCGCGAAGGAGCTCCTGAGCGCCGGCGGGCGGCAGGGCGGAAATCCCCCGACGGTGGCCGAGCCGAAGGGCACGGTCAAGTTCTGGGTGAAGGACGGCGTGTTGGTGAAGTACGAGCTCAACGTGCAGGGCAAGGTGACCATGGGCCAGCGCGAGACGGCGGTCAACCGCACGACGACGGTCGAGATCAAGGACGTCGGAGCGACGAAATTCGAAGTGTCGGACGACGCGAAGAAGATCGTCGACTAACTCCCAACAACCCTGGGGCCGCGGCTGGCATCACGCCGGTCGCGGCCTCTCTGTTTTGGGGTGAGGGAGGCCGGCCCGGCCGAGTCGAACCCTTACCGGCCTTCTGCATCGGCGTAGAAGTACTCGGGCCTGGCCTGGCTCCAGATCGTCTCGCCGGTGGCGGGTGAGATTCTCGCGATCTCGCTCTTCGTCATGATCACGAGGCGGTCGCCGATCGGCCAGATCCTCTTCGGTTCGTCATCGAAGTGGCGCACCCACGCCACAGCGCCGCTCGGCAGGTTGATCTTCACCAGGTTCCGGTCGCGGTTCACGAGGAAGATGGCGTCGTGCCGCGAGGCCGGCAGGCAGGCGTACGCTCGCGCCTCCGCGTACTCCCACGCTCGCTTGCCCGTGGCGATGTCGATCGCGATCAGCGGCGTCGATTCGGAGCCGGTCGCCATGATCAATCCGGCCTGGATGTGGACCGCGTGGTTCTCTGCGCCGGGAATCCCGGCGCTCCACCGTTCGATCCCGGTCTGCTCATCGACGCAGACCACGCGGCCGTTCGCCCGGTCGAACAGGAAGACCCGGCCATCGACGCTGCCCTGGCAGCGGAGAGACTCGCCGTCGAGGCTCCACTCGATGGCGCCGGTGGCGAGATCGAGGCAGGTGATGGCGGCCGCGCCGGTGACGAGAAAGCGTCCTCCGTGTGCCTGCGAGTCTGACGCAGGGTGGCGGATGTCGGTCGACCACCGCACGGCGCCGGAGGCTGGATCGAGGCTGACGACGGGACCGGTGTTGCAGGAGGTCGCGATCAGATCGCGGCCGATCCGCGTCAGCGCTGGACCGTCGAGCTTTGTCGTCGCGGACCACCGCGTGGCGCCGGTCGCGTTCGAGAGGCAGGTGATCACGCCGCCCGGCACTCGGACGAAGGTCATGCCGCCATCGACGAGCTCGACCGAGGACTCGTCCGGCAGCGTGACGACCCATGCCGTCGCGCCGGTGGCCGCGTTCAGTGCCGTGAGCGTTCCGTCCCTGTCGGGGAGCAGCACGATGTCCTTTGTGGAGAAACACTGGGCATCGGGCCAGAGGATGAACTCGTCGATCGTGACCTTCTGCTTTGCCGACCAGAGGCGGCGGCCGGTTCGGACGTCGACCCGCTCGATTGAGTCGCGCCGCGCGACCAGGTCGATGTCAGGATTCGCCTTGAGCCATGTGTCGGCCGACCACGTCTGCCGTCCGTCGGAGAGGCGCAGGCAGAGGGAGGCGCAGCGCTGGGTGTCGAGATCGATCCGGATGCGGATGAGGATGTGGTCCGGGCCCGACGAGCGGGCCGATGTGTCGAGCCCGGCCGCCGGGAGGGCGGGGACGATCAGTGAGAGGATGGCGATCGATCGCATGAGGCCTCGTGAGGGAGTCTACTCCCTGTAGAGTTCGACGTCGCGCCCGGCAGGGATCCATGCAGCGGAGCGAGAACGATCTCGTCGACAGGAGCTTTTGCTAAACTGTGCGCCCTTGTCCCGAGGAAACGCGGGCCCGACCCGCGCGAGCCGAGGGACTTCGCCCCCATCGTCTAGAGGCCTAGGACACGGGCTTTTCAAGCCCGCGACACGGGTTCGAATCCCGTTGGGGGCACCAACTGTGGGGATACATCTCCCAGTCGTCCCGCGAGCGCCTGAAGCGCCGTGAGGGGCGACTGGGAATCCCCGCCCATGCCGTCGTCGAAGAAAACGACCTTGACCCGTCGCTTCTCGCCGTCGACGACGATCTCGTGGACGAACGCGCGGACGAAGCGCTTCCGCTCGTCCACCCCACCGGATTGCAGCACTTCCTTCAGGTGCGAGAGGTAATCCGCCGCCTGCCGCGCGAGGGCCTTGAAGTCGCGCGTCACGATACCTTCGGCGCGCGCGGCGACTCGAAGCGCCCGGAGTTCCTCTTCCAGCGCGCTCGTCTCCTTCTTGATCTGCCCGAGGGTCTCGTTGATCATCTCCATCAACTCGGGCGATACCTTCGCCAGAAGCAGGCGGACCTTCTCCTTGTTCGCCGCGATCTTCCCCTCCAGCTCCTTGATCTCCCTGTCGCTGGAGCCCGCGGCCTGCCGACCGGCGACGAGGGCCTGCTCGATGGCGCGCTCGAGGTCGGCGCGGTCGGCGAAGATCGCCTCCTTGCCGAAGACCCGCCTCCGAATCTCGTCCGTGATCCACGATTCCAGCGGATCGGCCGGAACGAGGTAGCACTTGCAGACGGACTTCCCGCCCATGTGATAGCCGCTATCCATGTAGCGGCGGATCTTGCTCCGGCGATCCGTATCGCCCTGGAACCGGTAGCCGCAGTGGGCGCACTTCATGAGCCCGTCGCCGGTGAGGAGGTAGACCGAACGGGTGCCGGAGCCTTCCAGCTTCTTCGAGCCCGACTTCCGCTCGATGAGCTTGTCCTGGGCCTCTTCCCACAGGGCCTTCTCCACGATTGCCTCGTGGCAGTGCTCATCGACGATACACTCGTCCTCCGTGCGGTGCACGAAGGCCCGGCCGGGGACGTCCTTCCGTTCGATGACGGGCGCATACCCGCCTTCGGTTTTCTCGATCGTCAGCCAGTGGTGCTTGCCGTCGCTACGGCGTCCGTAGACCAGCGCCCCTTTGTAGGCGGGATTGAGGATGATGCTGCGCACGGATGTGAAGACCCACTTGCGACCGCGCGGAGGGATCACGCCCTTCGCGTTCAGCCAGCTTCCGATCCGGCGCAGGCCCCATCCTTCCTTCACGAACTTGGCGAAGATGAGGCGGGCGACGTCGACGCATTCCTGCGCGCCGAGGACGAGCTTCACCCGGTCGCCCTTGAGCTTGTCCGAGCCGGCCGAGCGCCGCTTGCCCTTGTCGAGGATCGCCGGAAGCGTCTCCACGAGCTTGCCGTCCGGCGTCCGCTTCTCGACCGACTTGTCCGGTCGCGTCGCGTAGCGGTACTTGGGCTTGAGGTCGGGACCGTAAGTCATCCGGTCGTATCCATACGGCGCCTGGCCTCCGGGCCACCAGCCTTTCTCGGCGAGCGAGCAGCCGGTCCGGAGGGCGTAGTGCGAGAGCTTGACGCTGTAGTCGTACGCCTGCTCGCTCTTGATGATCGCCTGCACGAAGTCCGCGATGTTCCCGCGGCTGCGGATCTTCTCCGTCACGGAGTAGAACTCGTAGCCGTAGCGCTCGACCTCGACGAAGTAGGAGAAGATCTTCTTCGCGTCGTCGAACCGGCCGAAGCGCGCCAAATCGTAGACGAGGATCGGGATGAAGTCGCCGTTCGACCTCACCGGATTGGGGTGCGTCCGAGCGTGTTCGAGGACCGCGAGGAGACCGGGACGCGTCTCGTCGTGGCCCCGGAGCCCGTCGTCCTCGAAAGTCGCGAGCACCGTGTTCAGGCCGAGCGCGGTCCTCTGGACCGTAATCACCTCGTCCTGATCGTCGAGACTCGCGTCCTGCGCGTCCTTCGAGCACCGTTTGTAGACAAGGCACCCGGTGCCTTTCCAGAGCTGTTGCATGTTCCGGATCATGAACGTTTTCTCCAGTCGTTACGCTGCCCTGCGAACCTCCCGGGCGTCCGCCTCCAGCGCGAGCGTGTAGCGCACGAGGAGACGCACGAGCGTCCCCCGTGCGTCCGCGCGCCGCGCCGCGGCCTGCGACGCGGGAGGCCCCGCGGCAGGGAAGGCGATGTACGCGTCCCGAAGTTCGTCGGACAGCGAAGGGTATGTAGGAAAGGGATCTGCACTCTGGGCCTCCGGCGTCAGGGACGGATGAGGGCAGTCAACATCAGCTGGCCGTTCCTCGCCCTGACGATTTTTCGGGACCGGATCGTGATCCGGTGACGGAACCCCGCCGACGCAAGGGGCGGAAGCCCCCTCGTCAGCGACAGCTCCGTCGATAGCGGGAGAAGCGTCTTGAGCACGGACGGGGAGAGGGGTCGGTGCGCCGTTCGGAGGTGCTTCGTAGCGGGCCTCGCTGTTTGAGGACGCTCCTGCCGAGGCAGGGCGTCGGTGTAGGCCGCCGCTCCCTACTTCAACCGCGTCCGACCCCGAAAGTTCGCGAAAAACGGCGTCGGCCCGGTCAATTCTCGCTTCCCCCATCCTCCCACCCCTTCCGAGGGGGCCGAGAAGCCTTTCTCCCCCTCTACTATATTGTCTTTCGAGGGGTCGAAAGTGCTTACATCAATCGTCCATCCCGCAGCAAAGAGCTGCAACACGCCCTCCGGTCTCGCCAGTCTTGAAGGCGCAGCGGACTGTGCGTCGTAGTAAATTCAGTGAAGCCAGACCCCAAGGGCGACGAGCCGTCGCGCGTAACCGACGCGATGCATGATGATGCCGGCAACCACGCGCAGGCGTTCGCAGTCCCGCTATTGGTTGACCAGGGTGGGACGCACGAGGTCGCGGGGAGCGGTGTCCTTTTGAGAATCTGGACGGAGCATTTCCTGCTGACAGCCGGGCACGTGGCTGAGGGCATTCGCGCTGCACTCAGGGGAGTCCGCGTGTATGGGCGCAATCCTTCGACTGGACAGATCTGGCCGCTCAAGCGCGGCGAGTTCCGTATCGTTAATGAGGACTCCTGCGACGTCGGCGCATTGGGATTGCCCGACGATCTCGCGCTCATGCTGGGCGATCCAGCAAACTACCTCGACCTGGACCAACTCGATTCTAATGAGATGCCCGGCGAGGGCAGCTCCTACCTTGTCTGTGGCTTCCCGACGGGCCTCTACGACGACGAATCGCGCAAAGTGAAGTGCGTGCGATACCTTGCACGCAGCCGCGGGGACGAGTGCAAGAGGTCCCATAATCCGGCGCTCGACATCATCTTGAACTACCGACCCGGCACCACTGACGGGAAACCGATCGAGGTGTCTCCCAAGGGCATGAGCGGGGGAGGAATCTGGCGATTCTTCGCTCCCGGCTACTGCGGGACGTGGAAGCGAAGCGACCTTCGATTGGTCGGCATCCAGCACCGCTGGGACAGCGTCGCGCAATACCTGCGAGGCACTCGCATCGTCCGGGCCCTTCAGCTTATCGTCGAGATGAGGCCCGACCTGATCAAGTTGATCCGCGAACGGCACCCCAGCGTGTAACCGTCCTCCCGGATCGCGTCGATAACAGCCACGGTCATTCTTTTCCGTTCATGATCCGCAGCACTTCTTGTACTTGCGCCCGGACCCGCAGGGGCATGGGTCGTTCCGTCCGGTCTTGGTCGCACGATCAGGATGTGTCGCAGGAATTTGCGCGGTCTGTTGCCGCGGCTTGGCCGCGGACGGCGCTGCCTCCGCGGGCCGTCCCCAGTCGCGCTGGAGTGCGACAAGGCGGTCGCGGAGGACGTCCGCCTGCTCGATGCCCGGGCGCGCGAGCCCATCCTTGTAGATCCTCTCGGCGCGTTCGCGGTTCTTGGAGCCGAAGCACGGCATCCCGTACTGATCCCCCCAGCCGACGTATCCCCACACCGAGTCCGGATAGCGTGCGACGAGACGGCGGAAACAGGCGTCCCCCTCCTCCACCCGATCCAGCCGGAACAGCGTCTCCGCCTCGGTCCGATGGAAATGCGGCAGGAGGTCCTCCTGCCGCGTGAAGATTCGCAAGAACTCCTGAGCGTATCGAAGTCGCGCCTCATAGTACTTCGCGTCGTCCCACCCGGCGGACTCCAGTTCGCCGTCGAGATCCTGGCACCAGTTGAAGACCGACTGATGTCCTCGAACGAGCGCGTCCGCGTCCTCGACAGCGTGGTCGCCCTCACCGACCCTGTCCCGAATGTGGTCCCACACTTTGAGCCATACGTCGCATGCGTCCGCTACGCGATCCCCTTTCAGCAGCTTGTAGCCCTCCTGCATCCAGTCGTCCAGCGTCTCCGACGTCACGATCTGAGGAAGGAGACGCGCGTGCAGTTCGAGGGCGGCCAGAAAGGGGAAGTCCTGGTCAAGCCCATCCGCTTTCACAGGGTGGCGCCTCCACCAATGATCGGAGACACGTTCCGCGGAGCCGAGGCGGGTGAGGTCCGCTTCGAATTCCTTCGCGTCGAAGGGAACGCCGATCGACCGCAGGCGGTCGATGATCTGGCCGGCACTCATCGCCTTGACGCGCTCCGTCGTCCAGTGGCCGCTCGCTCGAACCTGGCGGGCGTACTCCGGATCGGCGCGCATCCTGGTCTCCACGATGTCCCGGATCGTCTTCTTGGAAAGGTCGATCCCGTATCTCCTCAAGGTCGGCTCGGCAGATGCCTTCGTGACCGATTCGCCTGCCTGAACGCGCTGGCCCAGCGCCTCCTCGCTCTCCGGGGTCCAACGAGTGCCCTGACGATACGCCCTGTCCTTCTCCATCACACCCTCCTCAACTGCGTATCGGTCCGGATCTCCAGACCGCGCGCGATGTTGTCCCGGATCGTCCGCTCCCGTTGCTCCGTCGGAAGACGACCGCAATGCTTGCACGTGAACGTGCCGACGGCGCGCCATACTCCCGTCTCGGGGTCGCGGAGATCGAAGAGCTGCATCTGGAGCAGTTCCCGTGCGGGTTTCGGCACGAGGCAGCAGGCGCAGGTGCCGCCGCCCTCGGCGCGCGACTTGGCCCGCAACTGGGCGACGATCTGGTCTCCCTCCTCGCGGGCACCGACAGCGCCGAGCGCCGCGACGCATGCTGTGTCGCGTGCCGTCGGCTTGGACCGGGCCGGGTCGTACTGCGCCTCCGCCACGCGACGGGCATAGACTTGGTGCTCCGGCAGCACAGGTATTCCAGCAGACGAAAGCATCGCCTCGGCGCGGTGCCGGTCTTCATCCGCCGCCCCCTTCATGTACGACCGAATGAGGTCGGCAGCAGGCTTCAGGCGCGCCGGCGGTAGCTTCGAGAGAAGGCTTGCCGCCTCTGCCCGAACCGTGGCATCGGGCTCCTTGAACATGATCAGACCCAACTTCGACAGTTGCTTGAGTTTTCGCGGGGGGTCATTTTCAGGAACCGCGTCCAAAGTGGCGTTTGCGTGCGGTTCCTGATTTTCGGTCGCGCGAGTGTAGTGCCACAAAATCTGCGCGATCTTCGCGCCGCGAGCGCGTGAACTCTTGCGCGTTGTCCTGGCCGCGGTAGGCTCGTGATGACATGTTCGTCCGGCTGAAGCGCGTGGTGTATCGAGGGAAGCTGCGCCACTACGTGCAGCTCGTCAAGAGCGCGCGCGAGAACGGCCGAGTGAAGCAGCACGTCGTCGCAAGCCTGGGTCGGCTCGACGATCTCAAGGAGACCGGCGAGCTCGAGCGCATCATCAAGGGACTGCTCAAGCACTCCGACACGCTGCGTGTCCTCAAGGCGCACGAGGACGGTGCCGGTCGGGTCGTGAGCGACCGTGTCTGGGGGCCGGTGATCGTCGTCGAGCAGCTGTGGAAGGAACTCGGCCTCTTCGATCTGCTGCGCTCTCTGGGCGAGCACAAGCGGTTCGAGTTCGACTTCGAGCGTGCGGTCTTCGCGATCGTCCTGCAGCGCATCCTCATCCAGGGGAGCGACCGCGCCGGCGCCAAGTGGATCCGCACCGTCCATGCAGAGGGCTTCGACCGGCTGCACCTGCCGCACTTCTACCGCGCGCTCACGTACCTGTGGCAGAAGAAGGAGGAGATCGAGCTGTCGCTCTACGAGCGCGGGAAGGACCTCTTCAACGAAGGTCTCGATCTGGCCTTCTTCGACACGACGAGCACGTATTTCGAGGGGAAGGGCTGGCCGGGCTTCACCGCGCTCGGGATGAGCAAGGACCACCGTCCGGACCATCCGCAGCTGGTGATCGGCGTGGTGATGCGGCGCGACGGGATCCCCGTGTCCTGCGAGATCTGGCCCGGCAACACGTCCGACATGAGCACGCTCGTCCCGGTCATCGAACGACTGAAGGGCCGCTTCAAGATCCGGAAGATCGTCCTCGTGTGCGATCGCGGAATGGTGTCGAAGGCCAACCTGGAGCGCTTGACGAAGACCGGGTACGAGTACATCGTCGGGATGAAGATGAGACGCATGCTCGAGGTGCGCGACCATGTCCTCGCCAAGCCAGGCCGCTTCCGCGTGGTGAAGCACAACCTCCACGTGAAGGAGGTCTGGGTGGAGGACCGGCGCTACGTGGTGTGCTTCAACCCCGAACGCGCGGAGAAGGACCGCAGGGACCGCGAGTCGATCGTCGAGATGCTCAAGAAGAAGCTCTCCTCGGGTGGCGTCGGCAGCTTGCTCAACAACCGTGGGTACCGTCGCTTCCTCAAGGCGCCGAAGGAGCGCGCGTCGATCGACGAGGAGAAGGTCAAGGAGGACGCGACCTACGACGGCAAGTTCGTGCTGCGCACGACGACCACGCTGCCGGCGACGGAAGTGGCGGAGGCGTACAAGCACCTCAACGCCCTCGAGCGTCTCTGGCGCGAGCTGAAGAGCGTCCTCGAGATGCGGCCGATCTTCCACCATCGCAAGAAGCAGAACATCACCGGCCACATCTTCGGCTCGTTCCTGGCACTCTACCTCACGTGCTTCCTCAAGGCGAAGTTCGCGGCCGCGAAGGAGAAGGTCGAGTGGGGCGACATGCTGCGGGATCTCAGCGCCCTCACGGCGATCCACCTCGAGGTCAACGGGGAGTACTACCTGATGCGCCCGCCCCTGCGCGGCTGCGCCGGGCGCGTCCTGCAGATCGTCGGCGCCCGCGCGCCCGCTGTTGCGGAGCGGATCAAGCTCGACGAACTGCCCGCCGACGCCTTCCAAGTGTAGTGGCAAAGACTTCCGTGCCAACCCTAACCCTATGCGGCCCAACGAAGTTGCTCAAACAACTGTCGAAGTTGGGTCAGAGTCAGCGCATTCGACGGATCGCCGATGTCTCGATCGAGGTCGGCCAGGAGGCTTGCCGGCTCTCGACCCCCGATGCCCGGCTCCTTGAGCAGCTTGCGAAGGAGCTCCAGCTGTACGTCAGGGTCCGCTTGCCGGGGCTCCGGCCGCTTCTCGGTCGCCGCAGCCGCCTTGATCGTCACGTAGTGTTCCTGCCACTGGGCGAGCACCGTCTCGTCCTCCTCGAGGAGCTCCCTGACTTCCTGCAGGAGCACTCCGGCGCGCGACCGCTGTGGATGCAGCGGATCAAGGGTGAGGCCGTCGTCACCCTCCTCGATTGGATAGAGAAGGACCGAGATCCACGCCTCCGGACGCGGGGACACTGACGAGATCACGCTCAACATCGCATGCCGATCGTCCATGTTCGGATGGACGGAGTAGAACTCGATCAGCGAGCACTCCATGTCGCCGAGGATCGGGTGGCGGCGAACGGTCAGCACGCGGCGGTCGCGCCGCTCGACGTCCGGGAAGCGCTCCGCGAAGGGTTCGAGATCGTACGGTCCGCTGCCCGTCACGAATCCCGATCCTCTCCGTCGAGGAGGGCCCGAATCCGCCCTTCGATTTCGAGCCGCGTCTCGGGCGCGAGCTGCGCGTGCTTGATGAGCCACCTGTAGGCGCGCACGGCGTCCCTTTTGTCCCCGAGGGCGGCCGAGGCGTCGCCGTGTGCCACATAGACCAGCCATGAAATCGAACCGCGCGCTTCCGCGTTGCGACAATCGCGTAGCGCGAGCCCGTAGCTGCCTTCGTGCTCCGCCTCCATCCTGACCTCAAGATCGCCTTTCAGCTTGAAGAGGAACGCGCGAAGCTCCAGGGCCATGAGGTAGTCGGGGTTGAGGCTCAGAGCCTCGCCGCAATCCGAAAGCGCCTCCAGAATGTGGGGAAGCGGATTGAGGTCGGGCGCGGACATGCACTGGGCGATGTCCATCCGGGCTTTGGCCCGAAAGAGGTGCGCCTGCGGATCGCCTTGCGACCGGGCGATCGTTGCGCCCAGATCACGGATCGCGGCCTCCCACACGGGCAGCGGGTCGCCCCCGTGGAGGAGGATGGCCCGAGCCTTGCACATCAGCGCCCCCGCGCGCTCGCCGTACGTCGGAACCCGGTCCGGCTTCAGCCGGATGGCTTCCGTGAAGTCAGCGATGGCGCGGTCATAGCAGGGGATGCTCTGCTTGGAGACCACTTCGAGGGCCATGCCGTTCGTCTGATGGGTCATGGCGCGATGGAGATACACCTCCACGGTAGCGCAGCCGCGCCGGATCGCCTCGTCGTAGTCGGCCAGCGCGCGAACGCACTCCGCGCGAGCGTCCTTCCTCGCGCCCGTCTTCCACTCCGCAAGGACGAGGTTCGCGTCGGCACGACGGACGTACGCAATCGCCGCGGACGGATCGGCGCGGAGAGCGGTTTCGGCATCGTCGATCGCGCGCCGACAACTCACATCTGGGTCCCGCTCGTGACGGGCCTCGCACTGACCCTTCATGGACCAGGCGTGGGAACGGTCGAGGAGGAGCGGCGAATCGCCGGCTTCGTTCATGAGCGCTTCCGTGAGCGCCGCGATGGCGGCGTCCCAGCGCTCCGGAACGTCGCGCTGCAGGGTCTCGTCGGCGTCCGCGCGCTTGAGGAGCGCCGCAGCCAAGCCTCGACGGGCTTCGCGGCTGGTCGGGTCGTGCTTCAGGGCCTCTTGATACTCTTCGACGGCCCGTCCATACGTGCGCGCGGGATCGACGCGGCGCATCAGCTCTTCCTCGGCGGTCGCGAGCAACTCCGCGCCCGCGCGAATGCGCTCCGCTGCGTTCCCCTGGGCATCGCTCGGCATTGCTGCTCCCCCGCGAATTCGACCGACTCCAAAACTACCCGGGAAGGGCGGCGGTGTCCACGCTGAGACGCCGGATCAAGTCTTCACGAACCGGAGATCCTCCCAGGGATGGAACGAGCGCAGCCGATAGACGCGCTTCCCCATCTGAATAGGTTCCCAGTCGACGTACGCGCGCTCGCGTCCGCTCGGAAAGGCCGCGCTGCCTTGGATCGTGCCGAGAGTCCCGCGCGGCGGCACCGGTTCGGCCTCAAGTGGATCGGGCGCATAGCGGACTTTCTCGCCGGCGTGCGTAGCCGTATCCAGCTTGCGAGGAGTCTTCCCAAGGTACGACTCGACGGCGCCGACGGCGTCGTGCATGGAGTCGAGCTTCCGCTTATGGAAACGCTCGGCCATCCGGACGGCCTCGTCCGTGAGGAGAAAGCGTCCCGCCGACGGAGAGTACGCCAGGTCAAGCGCGACGAGCTTCTTGAGCGCAGCCGGGGTGGTGCGCCAACGCCTTGCGTCCTCGACGCGCAGTCCTGCTTGCCGGAGATTGGGCTCCGTGAAGAGCGCCAGGATGGCCTCGGCCATCGGCTTCGACACCCGCATCTCCTTCTCAGGATGGTCCATGAGTTCCTCGTGATTCTACAAGTGAACCTCGCGCGACGCTTCCGTCAGCGTCCAGTCCGTCGGCGTGACCAGGAGCATCCAGGCGAGTCCATACGGCAAGACCTGCTCGGACCAGAGCCGCCTCTCCCCGTCCGCAGCCAAGGACATGAGCGCCGTCATTCCCGTCGCCATCCGGTCGCTCGTGAAACGCATCAGCTCACCTTCCTGCGCGGGCGTCACCCGTCGCCGATCGATCGGATACCCTTCGTACTCCCCGGCGTGGATGTCCTCGATAGGACCGTTGCGCCACGCATAGTTCACCAGCGCGTTCGCGAAGAGCCTGCTGGGGTGGTGCTCCGCGTCCACTCTCACGCGGGCTACGTGGTCCGACCGCGCTTCGACTACGCGCGCGGCGATCTCCGGGGCCGCAAGAGCGGCGAAGTAGATGGCTTCTCGCTTCGAGGTTCTCCTCGGCATCGGAAGGTACGCGATCGCGCGCTCGACAATGCGCGTGTAGAGTCCCATGCCGGAGTGCTCCCTGTAGAAGTCGACCCACTTGGCCACCGCCGCCGACGCCTCGATATTGATCCGCGCCATCTCTGCGTCGGCGATGCGGCTCACGCCGGCATCTGGGCCTTGCGCGACCGCCCAGATCGGCTTCTCGCGATCCGCGAGCACGGCGAAGTACGATCCCCACCGCAGCGTGAGCGCGGCTGCGGCCACGCCCTCGCGCCCGATCCTCGTGCCCTTCGGGAGCCAAACGGGGTCCTGCTTCTTCATGAGGTAGGCGAGCACCTGACGGAACATCGACTTCTCCGGCGGACGGATGAGGACCGTCTCGCCGTGCTGTCCCGCTGCGGGCTCGACCGTGCCAGCGTCGAGCACGAGTTCCTCGTTCACGCGGACACGCAGCTGGCGGCAAGCCACCTGTTCAAGACTCACTGTTGGGCCTCCTGTCCGTTCTTCATCTTGTGTCTTCGGCCCTCCGGCCGCACGTCCGGGAAGTCGCCATGGAGTTCGAAGAGGGCCTTCACGGCTCTGGCCCCATGGAGCAGCCTCAGAACCCCCGGGTCGTCGGCGTGTCGGTTGCGGAAGGCGACCTCCTTCTCCGAATCCGCACCATCCTTGTTCAGTATGCGGATGTAGCGGCTCAAGATGTCGTTCAACTTCCGCCGCCGGCTGGAGGTCCGCTTCTTCATCGGTCATTCGCTCCCTCAAGCGCCCGAACCGCGTTTTCCGCCCACGGGTCCGGTTCACCGAGCGGGCTGCCGCGCCCGGCCGGAGTGTCCGCCGTCGGTCCCGTCACCATGGGGAGAATCTGGAAGAAGATCTCGCCCAGACAGTCGCGGCAGAGCGAGACCCTCCGCCCCACCTTGGCCCAGTGAGCGGTGAAACGCTCGGCCTCCTCGACGAGCGGGTCGCGACAGGCTTCGCACCAGATCGACTCGTCCAGCGGCAGGATCATGTCTCCTCCCTTTCAGGCAGCGTCCGCGTTCATATCGAGGATGTTGGCAAGGTGGTGGACCCTCGCGAAGCGATGGAGTTCCCGGTCGACGGCGCTCGCCCGACCGCGACCAGCGTGGTCCTCCAGACGGTGGGCGGCCTTGATGACGAACGCCTCGAGGGCTGCGATCTCCGCCATGCCGACCAGCACGAACGTGCGGTTGCGGAGCTTGGGGCGCACGCTCGCCTCGGCGAGAGCCGACGACTTCTCGTCGAAAGCGGTTTGGAGTCCGGCGACGGCGCGCGCGGCCTGATCCATCCTCGTGGCCGCCACCCACCAGTCCGCCACAGCGCGCAGGTAGGCGCGGGCCTGCCGGCTGAGTCGGCTCATGTCCACGATCACGTTCATGGCGATACCTCCTCTCACGCGGCCAGACCCTGAATCCGCGGGCGCTTGCGCAGGTTGCGGATTCCACGCATCCACAGGACCCGCACCGTGGGTCGCGCAAGCCCGAGCGCCTCCGCGATCTCGTTGAAGCTGGAGTTGTCTGCCCACCGCCGGATCACCTCCGCCTCGCGGGGCGACAGGCCGTCGACCTCCGACCAGAGGATCGCGGCGGTGTCCTTCTTCTCAAGAACCTCCGCCGGCGTCGGCCGGGGGTCGCGAATCGCCAGGACCTCCTCGCGCTGGTCCTTGCGCAGCTGGCTGAAGAGCCGGACGCGCTTCCGCTCCTTCTGTTCGTCGCGCAGCTTATTGATCGCGCCGCTGATGATGTAGGGGCGCCACGCGATCACCGGATTGCCCGGCGGCCGCTTCGAGAGGCCCACCAGCATTTCGCAGGCGGCGCGGTGCAGCGCCTCCCTCGCGTCGTCCTCGGAGACGTCGGTCAGGGCGGCGATCGTCTCCACGTACTGCTCGTACTCCCGGATCAGCTCCAGCTTGAGCTGCTCCACCAGTTCGAAGTTCTCCACCGGTCCTCCTCTCTCAAAGCCTTGGGGGCAGATTGCCGACGTACATGGCCGCGCCGAGCGCGGCGAGGCCGCTCGCAGGGTAGAGCGTCCAGACGGGGGGCGCGAACGGCGAGAGCGCGACGAAGAACCCGAACGCGGTTCCGGCGAGCGAAAGGAACTTCCCGAGGTACGAAAAGGTCACCGAGCTGTAGAGCACGAGGTCCCGCGCGCGGTCCCTGCGCAAGAGGCCCGCCAGGAAGCCGAGCGTCAGGAGGAAGAGCGCGAGCGGGATCAATTGTGCCGCGAGTCCCATGCGCAGGGCGGTCGCGCGCACGAGCGCCTTCTCGACAGCGATCTTTCGGTTGGAGAGCACGCGAAAGACAGGCGCGAGCGCCTTCTCCCAGCGCCTCGCTTTGCCGTCGGCCGCCTCGCGCGCCGCCGGATCGCTCACCGTCCCGAGCGCTCCTTCCGCGCAGGCGAGGGCGTGCGCGGCCTTGTCTTCGTGCCGGCCGCCCACGAGGAAGAGCCCGACTGACAGCCCCAGGGCGATCAGGAGCGCGACGAAGACGTTGATGGTGAGCGTCACGATGCTCTCCTCTCCGTCCGCCTGCGATCCTTGTCGAGAGCCTCAAGCAGACGGTCGAGTTCCTTGCCCTGCTTGTCTCGGTCCGATCCCTCCTGATCCGGGAGGTAGTCATAGGGCTCCATGAACGCCTCGTCGTCTCCCTCCATGAGGGCGTCCACGTCCTTGAGATTCTCGGCACCGAGGCGATCCCCGACTGAGTAGATGAGCTGCTGGAGGCACTCAGCCTCCTCCGGCGTGACGCGGAATCGCATCCTGCCGAGTTTCTTGACCACACGGCGGAGGAGATGCGCGTCCACGTCCATCAACGCATCGAGGTCGGTATCGGCACGTTCCTCGTCGTCCATCTCGCATTCGTCCCGGGCGACCCACCGGAGCAACGCGCGCGTGTCCTTGGACAGCGTCCGGAGATCGACCCTGATGAACTGGGTCATGCCGCACCTCTCTGAAGGTCAGCCGCGTAGTTGCACGTCGGCTCGTCGAGGAGCGGGATGCGCGCCTTGTAGATCCGCCCTCCCAGCCGGGCGAAGTAGTGGAAGGTCGGGAGCTGCGCGATCGCCCACGGCGGCACGAGCGGCGCCTCGCGGTAGCTGATGTTCTGCGTGAACTGCGCCCGGAAGTCCTCGACGTTGCGGAATCCGGATGTGAAAAATGCGGGCTCGTAGCGGTGGGACTCGCCGATCACGCGCATCTCGCGCTCGCCGGCCAAGTCGGAGAAGTCCTTGCTCTCGCGGGGATTGCGGGACTGGAACTGGACCGCAAGAAAGTGCTGCGTGACGATCTCATCGACGGCAGCTCTCGACCCGAAGACCTGCTCGAACTGGGCCGTGGTCTGCGTCGAGAGCGTGACGGCCACGTCTGCGCCCCGCGCCTCGGCGAGAATGTGGAGAAACGTCCGGCTCACCAGATGGTGCGCCTCGTCCACGAAGAGCGAGATGCGACGATTGCGCGCATCGGGATCGTACGAGTAGCGGCTGGCGATGTACGCCTCGAAGTCGAGGAGGAGCATCTTGCCGACCGCGTTGGCGGACTCCTCTCCGTGCAAGGTGCCCAGATAGAAGTAGACCACGAGCCGCTGCCGGTCGATCGCCTCCCAGGTCAGCGGGCGGCGTGGAGAGTCGGGCTCGGGCGACAGGAGGTCCTGCTTCACGCCCGCCGCGAGCCGCTCCAGCTGCGGCAGGAGGGAGCAGACCATCTTGTGGTAGTGGTCCGGTTTGTACTCCGTGATGTAGTGGAGGAGGTCGTCGAACTCCTTCGATTTTGGCAGCGCGCCGCTTTCGACCAACCCTCGGTAGCGATTGACCGCCGCCGCAAGATCGAACTTCCCCAGCTCGGGCACGCGCCGCTCGATCGCCTCCATGAAGAGCTGCCCGGGCTTGCGGAGGTAGCGGAGCACCCGCTGGATCGTGATGGGGATGCCGCACATGTAAAGGACTTGCACGACCGCGTTGGTCGCACCCCACTGGAACCCCCGGAAGCTCTCGCCCTCGCCTGTAGCCGGGGGGAAGATCCCGATGATCCGGTCGGTGATCTCGCTCGGGACCGAGAAGTTGGCGAGCGGGTTGTAGGCGCAGGAGGCCATCGGCCACGGAAGCGCGACGAGGCGGAAGGCGTCGCCCCGTCCGCTCTCGTCGCAGACCTGCTTGACCGTGTTGATGAGCCGCTTGTCACCCTTGGGGTCCACGATGACCACCACGTCGTCCTTCTCGATGAGCTGGCGGATGACAAGCTCGATGAACCGCGTCTTGCCCTCGCCCGGCGACCCGAGGACGAGCGTGTGGTGCGTCCGGCGGCTGTCGCTAATGAAGAGGGGCTTCTCCGCGAGCATCCCGAGGCCATGGAGGAGCGTGTTGCCCCCGAATCGCACCTGCTGCTCCTCCGGCGGCTCGATGCCTCGAGCGACGCAGTAGTAGAGCCGCTCCGCGTGGGTTCGCTGCCAGAGGAACGCGTAGCCAAGGAAGGTGTGGTCCCGGCGGGTGGGCACATCCCTTGGGCTCAGTCGCAGGATCGCCCCCGTCAGGAGTGCCCGCGCGACCATGTGCACCCGCAACCACCAGCATCCCACTCCGAGCGCCGAGACGAGGCTCCCGGCCAGAAGCCATGGTGCGACCCCGCCGTAGGGCAACGTTGGGGCCTCCACCGCGAGAAGCACGCCGAACCCGTTCAGGCCAATGAAGAGCGCCAGCATGAGAACCCGGGAGACGGCGCTAGTCATTCGACCCCTCCTGGGGGGCCACGGCATCGCCGGGCTTCCACCCCTGCGGAAGTTCGATGATCCTCTCCCAGTCCTTCCAGAGTCCGACCCGATCGCAGACTTCCTGCGATTTGAAGAGGCTGAGGGTGTCGAACTTGATGACCTTGAGCGGGCGCTCCGATTCCGGTCCGAGCAGGATCGGGTAGACAATCCGGTTCGTCGGCGACTTCCGGACGTAGCCGAGCCGGGCCAGCGAGATCAGGTACGCGCTCCGGCGGTCCTGCGGGTCGAAGTCGGGATAGAGTCCCTGCTCCCGCATCTTGAGGAAGACGACCGGCGTGGCGACGTACGTCGTCTTTGGGCTGACGTAGACCTGTCCCTGCGGCACGTTCGTTGGAACCCATCCGGCGAGAATCCCCTCGACCAGGTTCCGAACCAGATCCTCGGGGTCGATTCCCTCCACCGGTCCGAGCGTCGCTGGCACGACCCTCGAAGCGAAGAGAGGGGCAGGCTCCTTCGTCGCGGGTAGAGAAACGGACGGCACCGGAAGCGCCTCGACTTTCTTCGGCGCAGGGGTCGGCGGTGGCGCCTCGATCCGGCTCGGCACCAACTGGATTGGCTTCGGCTGTGGAACGGGTGCAGGCGACACTGGCATCGGGGCCCCGCCCGGCATCGGCACCGTCGTAAAGTCGTCGACCGCAACCTCCGAGCCGTCCGAGAGCCGCTGGAAGGCGATGCTCCCAGAGAACGCTTCCGCTGCTCCTGTCGCCAGCCCGAGGTGCGAGAGCGGGATGAGAACGCCCTCGCGCACGTCCGATTCGCCGCCGAGCCGGATCGTGGCCCGCAGCTTCCACCGGCCCGTCGCCTGATCGATGAAGACGCCCTCGTCGGTCTTGAGCTTCGCCAGCAAGAACCGCGCGCCGCCTTCGTCTTCGCCCAGCATCCGCGCCCCCGCGTCGGTCGCTCCAAAGCACTCCTTGATGACCGACACGAGCTTGAGGATCGCATCCGGGTAAGCGAAGAACGCGAAACGACGGCCGACGAGCACGTCGCCGCCGAAGACGTTCACCACGAGTTTGCTCTGGCGGCTTCCCTCGGCGAATGCCTTCGCAAGATACGCCACGAAGGAGCCTGATGCGTAGCCCGGTCCGGCCATCGCGGCCTTCGCCTCGGCCCTCCGGCGCTCGTGCCGAACGGAGTGGTGATCGGCCTCGGCAACGATCTCGTGGACCTCGCGCGCGCTGGGCGTCTTCTCCTCGATGACCTCCGCGAGGATGCGCGAACCGAGGTAGAGCGCTGCGGTCTTCGGGAGGAGGTGACCCACGAGATAGGGCGTCAGTTCCGCGTGACCCTCCACTCCGCGTCCCTCTCGCCATTGGATCTGGCACTGTTCGCGCCCATGACGGTCGTAGAAAGCGCCGAGCGATTCCACGAAGGGGTTGTGCACGTTGCGGTCCGGTCCCAGGACGCACGCCTGCAGGAGCTTCCCGACGTCGTGGTAGAGCGCGAAGAGGAAGCACGCATACCTCAGCCTCGGCAGGCGGTATTCCTGCTCCTCCGGGTTCGGCGCGGCGTGCCCGACGAAATGGCGCGACCGCGCGAGCCGGAGCGCGTAGGCCGCCGTTTCGAGCGAGTGTTGCGCCAGTCCCCATGCGGCGGCATGGTGGTACGATTCGCTCGCCCCCACGTCCATGACCTCGTAGAAGAACTGCTCGACGACATCGTGGACCAGGGCTTGCGCCTGCTCGGACTCGAGTTCCGGGAATCGTTCGAGCGCATCGCGGATGAAGGGACCACAGGTCTCCGAAGTGAGCTGCTCCCGCACGGTCTTCATGGAAAGGCCGTCGGCGTTGTGGAGCGCCGCGTCGGATTTCCGTTTGAACCATCCGAAGTTCATGTCTACCCCGTCGGTGGGCGCGGCTCGACGAGCCGGGCCGGGAAGCACCCGTTGCATTCCTGGAAGATCCCGAAGTGGATGTAGAGGTAGGCCCCCTCGAGCGAGAGCGCGCCTCGTTCGATCTGCCGGACCAGGCGCCAGCCGATCGAAACGCAGCTCCGCCGCGTCGGGCGGACCATCTGGATGTAGTGGCCCGAGCGGGGCTCGTAGGGGTACCGCGAGATCACGATGCGCCCCAAGGGGTCGGACGCGACGCGGCCGGCGCGAAGCGCGGTGAGGTACGACGCCATCACCTCGCTTGGGTGGACGGTGAACCCGATCCGCGGGAACCACGGACCCCAAGACCAGGCGCAGTCGTAGGCCCGCGGAAGCGTGGAACAGGACGGCAGCACCGCGCGCTTGAGCATCTGCTCCGGATGGGTCAGCAGATCCGCCAGTCCCTTGCGCCAGTTGTATCCGTCGATCTCAGACACGTAGGAAAGCCGGAAGGTCTCGCCGCTCGGCTGCGCGATCGGGAGTTGGCTGGTGATGATGAGGTCGGGGACGAACTCGTACGCGTGGGCTTCGGCGAACTGGAGTTTCGTCCCGTCGCCGGCGCCGTTTGTGTGGCTGGATGTCTCGCCGAACCGGGGCGTGTCCTCGAAGAGCTTGAAGAGCGCCGCCGCTTCAACCATGTGCGACGTGTACGGCTTGCGAACCGCCTCGACGATGCCGACGGGATAGGCGTTCTCAACGATCAGACACGTATTCACTCCGCCGCTCGGCGATGGGCACACGAAGACGCCCACGATGCGCCAGGTCTTCAAGATGCAGGTCACGTCGACCGTGAGGATCATCGAGGCAATGTTCTCGGTGCCTTCGTACGAGCCCTTCTTGGAGTCTTCCTGCGGCACGGCCAGGGCAAGCATCAGCGCCAGAGAGAAGTGCTTCACGGCCGGTCTCCTTCCGTGACTTCGATCTCCGTTCCGTCGGCGCTGATCACGCACCGGCCGCGTGAGGAGCGCATGCCGAGAGCGGCGGCAAGCTCCCGGGTGAGGAAGGTCACGGGGGCAAGGCGCGTGCAATCCTTGAGCCGTGCCGCGCGCGAGATGAGGACAATGTCGCCCTTCACGGGTCCGCCTCTCGGCAGACCGCCGACGGTGCCGCCGCGATCGACCGTGACGACGTAGATCGTCAGCCCGCGTACTTGCTCGGGTAGCGGCTTCGAGGGCTTCCATTTCCTCACGACCGTGCGCGTCGCATCGGGCAGCCCGGCGTCGTACCCATCCTCAATCTTCGCGAGGGCCTTCTTCTCGAAGCGGGAGAGCTCGCGCTCAAGGTCCGCCGCCGCCTTGCGGTAGTTCTTCTCCACGCGGCCCGGATCGAAGCGCGTCGTCGCTCCCGCGTCGCAACGCGACATGGCGACGATGTCCGTCTTCGGTCTCGCTTCCTGAGCCGCGAGGCCGACGAAGACGGCGAGGGCCAGGAGCAGAGTCTTACCGACCATCCTTCGCCTCCTCGTGGCCCGGGGCGATCCGCGCCTCGATGGTCTGCGCCGTCACGACGAGCCCGAAGGCGTTCGTCTCGGACGGGACGACGGGTGCCACGTCGAGCACGTACCGAACCTCAAGGACCTCCTTCGGAGCGTCCGCGATCAGCGTCCGGCGCAAGGCGGTCAGGAGGACGCGGTATCGCCCGTCCTCCAGCCGACGGACCTCGACGTGTTCGGGAAGCGGCGGGGAAAGTTGCGACGATTCGCGTGCGCGCACGACGTAGGTTGCGCGCTCCTCCAGCGCCCGACGGGCCGTTTCGATTCGGTCCACGCTGACGAATCGGAGGAGGTAGTTCGCCCGGTCGACGGCGGTGGCGGGCGAGTAGTCGTCGAAGTAGAGCACGTAGAGGATCGCAAAATTGCGAACCGCGCCGTCCGGGACGTGCGAGGGAATGCTGACGTACTCCCTTGCCACGCCGGGCACGACGAGCGTCGGGCGTCCGCGCAGACTCGCGTACAGGACCCCCGCCGTCAGCGCGGCGTTGCCGGCGGCCAAGAGCACGACGACGCCCACCGTGATCTTGCGAGCCGAAGCGAAGGTCATCGTCCCACCTCCGGGATGTAGTGCAGAACCGGGGGACTGAGGAGCGCGATCGAGAGCGCCAAGATTTGCAGCGCGCCACCGCCGCCAAGGCAAAGCGCCAGCAGTTTCAAGATGGCGATGTCGAGAAGCTCCTCCGCTCGCCTGCCCACGCAGGGGGGCAGCGCTTGGAGCAGCCCGTCCCTAGCGGCCGAAGTAGCGGCAGCTGAAGTAGCGTCCATTTTGTTCCTCCTCTCCGACCGCGCTGAGATGAAATTGGCGAGGCTGCCCTGGAATGGGCGCAGGGACCAGGTGGGGCGGCCCCCATCCCGGCGGCAGGAGGCTCAGGACTCCCGACCGGTAGACCCTCGAGAAGAAGTAGCCGGGCCCGCCGCGCCGCAGGAGCTTGAAGAACATGGCGACGGCGGCCCCGCCGGGGACGCCGAGGACCAGTCCTAGGAAGCCCAGCCCGAACACGCCGATGACGAGCCCGGCTCCGAAGCCGATCGCCAGGCTGAGGGCCAGCTCGCCGAACTCGACGCCCGGCCAGACGAGCACGGGCTCGTCGAGTTTCTGGTAGCAGCGTTTGCGGTACATTCATGCGCCTCTACCCTAAGAGGAACCTTCACTCCCCAAACCGGAAGGGGTTTGAAAAAGAAAGTTCAGAAAGTTACTCGTTGAGTCGTCGGCTTTCTTGATTCGATTCCGATGGGATGCAGAGGAAATCCTCGGCCCGGGCAGGCGAGTGACCTGCGAACCTGGAGCGACGCGGACGCCGCATGGCCGAGGGTGCTTACGCAAGGAACTGAGAGAAGCACAGCCGCCAGTAGCATCTGCACAGGGCCCCGCGGACCTCCTCCTCGTTCGGAGTCCTCTGCCTACTACAGCGGGATTGGCGCGTCGAGCCGCTGCTGGTTCCCGTTGTCGTCCCCTCTGGCGGCCGGTACGGCGTCGGGACAGAAGCCGCCGCGCAAGCGTCCGGCTTCGGGCTGCCTTCCTGTCCCTGATCCGGAAGCAGCGGAAGAAGAAGTCAACAGAAGCTCCGGGTCCACATAGCTTCGACCGCGCCGGATGGCGCACCCGCCCTTTCCTTTCCCCTTGTCCTTCGGAGGAAAGTGTCGAGTATGCGTCAGCGGCCGACTGTGGAGCGAAAGGATTCAAGAAGCCGATCGAACGGAGCGTCCTCCAGAATAGGGCGTGCGCCCGCAAGTGGAACCTGTTCAAGGAGCGTAACCCACGACTTGCAGCCCGTGTACTCCTCATTCATCTCCAGCGAGACGGGCCTCGGCAGTTCGAATGCCCGAACAGCCAGTATGAAGAGGCCCGCCTCGGACCAGCGGTGAAAACGCTCCTCGACCTCCTCGTCTGACCAGACGTGAAGGTCACGGAGAGCCCGAAGCGTTTCCATGCTCTCGATGCGCGTCCAGTCCGCAACGACCGCGTAGTGGCTGAGCACGACCGTTCCGGTTTCGGGTTCCTCGCAGCGTTCGATCGCGTCGCGCCACTCCGGAACCACGCTCTCGGGCGCTTGGTGGGAGAATGTCGGGAACAGGAAGAACTCGGAGTCGGTCACCTCGAAGCCGCGGCGCCCCTCGGCGATCCCACCCTTGCGGAGAATGAGGATCTGTCGGCCCTCGGCGAGTGCCCGGCAAATGACGGCCCACTCCTTAAACGCGCGGTTGCTGGTTGGAAGCACCCTTCTTCCTCCTGAACGAATGCGTAAACTCGGGATCGTAGAGCTTCGACCGCTTTCCTTCGGCCCGCAGGGCCTCGCCGACGACTACGATAGCGGTCATCGTGATCTCCTCCTCGCGCACGCGGCGCGCCAGTTCGGAGAGCGGGCCGCGGACAATTTTCTGGTCGGGCCACGTGGCCTTGTAGACCACGGCGCAGGGTGTTTCCGGCGGGTACGCAGTGAGGAGATCCTGCTGCATCTTCTCGATCAGGTGCGCGGACAGGAAGATGACGAGCGTGGTCTTGTGGGCCGCCAAGAGGGGGAGTTTCTCGAGCTCCGGGAGCTTCGTGCGTCCTTCGCTTCGCGTCAGGATAATCGATTGCGCCACGTCAGGCACCGTCAACTCCCTGCCCATTACGGCCGCAGCGGCCGTGAAGGAGCTCACGCCAGGAACGATTTCGAACTCGATTCCGGCCGCGCGCAATCGTTCGGTCTGCTCCCCCAACGCCCCGTAGATCGAGGGGTCCCCGCTGGCGAGGCGCACGACCTTCTTTCCGGACTTCGCGGCCTCGATCATGATCTGCATGAACTCTTCGAGCGTCAGCTTCGCGCTGTCACAAAGGTTCGCGTGCGTCGCGTAGGCAAGAGTCTCCTTTGGAATGAGGCTCCCCGCGTACACGACCACGTCCGCCTCCTCGAGGAGCCTCTTGCCGCGGAGCGTGATGAGTTCGGGGTCGCCTGGGCCCGCTCCGACGAAGTAGACCTTCATGTCACCCTCCGGAATCACGAGGCACAGAATGTCTCTCGCGCGGCCCTGAAGCGATCGACCAGAGCCGCGTCGGTCCGCAAGACGACCCGGAAGATGCACCGGCCTCGGCGGTTGTAGAACTGCAACGAGGCGGGCGGTGGGCCCTCCACGAAGTAGATCGTATCGACACGCGCATCGTCGATCTCTACACGAACGTGCGGCATCTCCAGCGCCCAGCCTTCGGGTCCCGACACCAGATCCTTCAGATCGACGGCCACCTCAATCTCGGCCCAGTCGTTGTGGACACACAGTCGATTGGATCCCCATGTGCGAATCTCCTCCAGCAGCGCAGTTTTCTTGTCGCTCCTGACTTTGGACACGCCCTTTTCCCGGAAGGTCTCCAGGATCGCGCCCTCGGGGACGCTGAACTTGCGGGCCAGCTCTCGAAGGGACACTCCGGGGGTCTGCCGGAGCTCCTCCCGCACGCGCTTCAGCAGTTTTTCCAGCCTGCTCATCGTCTCAGAACTCGATGCCCCTTTGCGCCTTGATGCCCTTCTTGTAGGGATGCTTGATCTCCACCATTTCGGTCGCCAGGTCCGCGGCCTCGATGACCTCCGGTTTCGCCTTGCGTCCCGTGAGGACGACGTGCACGTGCCTCGGTCGTTCCTTCAGCGCCCTGAGAACCTCGGCCAGATCGACATAACCGTAGTCCAGGGCGTAGTTGATCTCGTCCAGGATGACGAGATCGTACTCCCCGGACGCGATCCGCGCCTTCGCGTACTCCCAGGCCTCCTGAGCCACCTTCGTATCCCGCTCGCGATCCTTCGTCACCCACGTGAATCCCTCGCCCATCGGGCGGATCTCGAAGTCGAGCTTCTTCGCGGACTCGTACTCGCCGACCTTCCAGGCGCCCTTGATGAACTGGATCATCACCACCTTCATCCCGTTCCCGACGGCGCGCATCGCCAGCCCCAGGGCGGCGGTCGACTTCCCCTTGCCGTTTCCTGTGTTTACGATGACGAGGCCGGTTCTTTCGCGCACTTCTCCTCCTCCTCGTCGTCGATCAGGAAATGACGCGACTTTTTGACCAGGACGAGCGACATGTAGCCCAGGGTTTCGTTCCGGAACTTCGTGAGATCGGTCTCGACGCGCTCGTCCTCCGTGCCGATGTAGCTCAGGAGCACGGCGTGCTCGAGGAGGCGCAATTCTTCGAGAAGCGCGACAAGTCTCGGCATCTTCGATCCGACCTTGAGCAGGACGATGGTGTCGAAATTCTCGAGCGCGTCCCGTACGTTGGAGAGGTCCCGCGAGACCGGCACGACCGCCACGCGCTGCTTGCCCTCGCCGATCGCCTCGTTCAACATCGCCGCGGCCGCGCTGAAGCTCGACACGCCCGGCACCGTCTCGATTGGCACGTCCGGCAGGAGTTCCCGCAGGGTCTTCACGATGTAGATCCAGGTGCTGTACCACGTCGAGTCGCCGATCGTGACGAACGCCGCGTCGCTCCCGGACGCCACGACGTCCGCCACCTTCTTCGAGTTCAGGTTCCAGTAGTACTCGAGGACGTTCCGATCCTTCGTCATCGGAAACATCAGCTCCTCGACATTCGCGTCCTTCCGCATGAAGGGCTCGATGGTGTTGAGGGCCATGCTCTCATCCGTCGAGTTGCCGCGCGGGTAGAAGAGATGCGCGCACTTCTCGATGGCCTCCTTGGCCTGGAGCGTCAGGTACTTGGAGTAGCCCGGCCCGACGCCGATGCCGTAAAGCGTGCCGTAGGTCTTGAGCGAGCGGCCCGGCTTGGCCTCGATCACCCTGCTGCGCATGAGCTCGACCGTCTTGGCGTCCAGGCTGTCGAGCTCGTACTTCGACTGGTAGCCGCGCGGCGTCACCATGAGGCCGTCGAAGGTAAAGGTCCGCGTGTTGCCGACGATGACCGTCGTGAGCATGCCGATCTCGTGCTCCAGCATGTGCTCGAGATCCGTCAGCACGATTTTCTGGAGATCGCGGTGGCACGACTTCACGAGGCCGACCGGCGTCGATGGCTTCCGGTACTGGAGGAAGATCCGCTGGGCCTCGGCGATCTGTTTCGTGCGCCGGCCGCTCTTGGGGTTGTAGAGCGCGATCACGAAGTCCGCCTTCGCCGCCGCCTCCAGCCGCTGGACGATCACGTCCCAGGGCGTCAGGAGGTCGGAGAGGCTGATCGAGCAGAAGTCGTGCATGAGCGGCGCGCCCAGGACGCTCGCGCAGGAGCTGGCGGCCGTGACGCCCGGGATGACCTCGACGTCGATCCCCTCGCCGCGCTTCCAGCCGCGCTCCTTGAGGGCCTCGAACGCGGGGCCGGCCATGCCGTAGATGCCGACGTCGCCCGAGGAGATGAGCGCAACTTTCTTGCCTTCGTGGGCCAGGTCGATGGCCTTGTGCACCCGCTTGAGCTCCTCCGTCATGCCGGTGTAGATGATCTTTTTCCCTTCGCAAAGGGGCTTCACGAGTTTGATGTAGGTGCTGTATCCGATGACGACCTCCGCTTCCTCGATCGCCGCTTTCGCGCGGAAGGTCAGATGATCCTGACTGCCCGGCCCGAATCCTACGAGATAGAGCTTGCCCGGCATCTCGTCTTCCTTTCGGCAAAGTGCCGCACGATGACGTCCACCAACCCCTCGAAGGTGGACGGTTCCGCCTCCGCAGCCACATCCAACCCCTGTCGTCGGATCTCGGCGCTCGTTTCGGGGCCCATGCTGAAAAGCGGGAGCTTCCGAAGGTAGCCCGCGCCGAACAACTCGACCGTGCGCCTGGCGGAGTTCGAGCTCGGGAACGCGACTCCGGCGACTTCGATCGGGAGGATCCGCTCGCGTTCCTCCACACGAGGCACTTCGCGATAGAGCGTCGCCCGAACCGCCTCCAGCCCGTCAGGGATTTCCCCCGGTCCGATCCAGAGAACGGGTCCCTGCGATGGAGAACCGACCGAGTCAGGCGCGATCCCCAGCCGCTCCAGCGTGGAGGCCGTGAAGTGGCCCGCCGCGGTGATGTGCTTTCCCGCCAGTCGGCGCGCGTCGCGAACCTGTGCCATGAAAAGCTCGGCGGACGGCGGGTCACCGAGATGGATGGCGGGGAATCGGTGCAAATCCCGCAGAGCGGCGGCGGCATCACCCGTCGGGTCAAAGGAGGCGGGCGTGAATTCCACAGGCTCCGCGCCGGCCTCGTCAAGCACGGCGGCGAGTTTTCCCGCATGCTCGCGGCTGCGAGGCACGAGGATTTTCTTGCCGAAGAGCGGCCGGCTCTCGAACCACTCGGTCCGACGGAGCACCACCTCGCCGACGATGACGAGCACGGGAGATTCGAGCGCCACCTCCGCGAGCCGCGCGACCGTGGTAACCACCGACCGCTGGCCCGGCCGCGTGCCAGCCGAGACGACGATGGCCGGCGTCTCCGGAGGAAGGTCGGCCAGGGCCGCCCCGGGATCCTTTCCCGCCATGTAGATCACGCGCGTTTCGCCGCGCGACAGGCCCGCCTCCCGGCCCGTCGTGAGGACCACCGCGGAGGAGACCTCGCGGTGGGTGAGCGGCACGCCGGCGTACGCCGCAACGCCGATGCCCGCGCTCACTCCGGGGACGATCTCGATCGGCAGGCCCGCGCGAGCGAGCGCCTCCGCCTCCTCCCCTCCGCGCCCGAAGACGCAGGGATCTCCCCCCTTGAGCCGCACGACGAGCCGGCCCTGCGCCGCCTCCTCGAGCATCAGCCGGATGATTTCCGCCTGCTCCAGCGTGTGTCGTCCGCACTCTTTGCCGACGAAGACCTTCCTGCAATCGGCGCGGGCCCATTCGAGGAGGCGCGGATCGACCAGCCGGTCGTAGAGAATCACGTCGGCCCGGCCGATCCACTCCCGGCCGCGGACGGTGATGAGATCGGGGCGCCCCGGCCCCGCACCCACAAGCGCGACTCGAGTTCTCCACTCAGGCATAACGGACCCTCGCCACGGCCATGGTCAACATCGGGGCCTTCTGTTTGGGCACGATGAGATCGCCGCCGGACGAGAGAATGGCGGCGGGTTCGGATACGCCCGGCGTGCCCACATACTTCTCCACGGTGGCGGAAGGATTGGGCGCCTTGATCTCCTTGAGCTGTTCGCTCGTGTAGCAGACCAGCTCCAGCTTGTGCTTGGCGCAGAACTCCTTGAGCCCCGGCTCGTCGCGCTTCACCTCGACGGTGGCGACGTTGCGCACGCATTTGAACGAGAGGCGGTGCTCGCGGAGCGTCGTCAGGACGAACTTTTCGACCTGCTCGGAAGTCACGCCCCGGTCGCAGCCGATGCCCAGCACGAGCGACTTCGGCCGGTAGACCACCGTTCTCCCGACGATCGGCGCGTCGATGAGGCGATCCGTCACAAGCAGCGCGGCCATGGAGTTCGGTGCGTCCGCAAGCGTCGTGATCCTGATGTTCTTCGGGAGCGGCGTCTCCCGCTTCCACCAGCTCCGCTCGCCCGCCTCCTGCACGAAGGCGACGGGCTCCTCATTCACGACGGCGGCGCTGACGGCCGTGATGTTCTCATCGAGTTCTGTCGTCCACCCGAGCTCGCGGCCCAGGATGTCGACGGGGATCGTCTTCCCGACGTCGCTGGCGGTCGTGATGATCGCCTGCGCGCCGAGCTGCTGGGCGATCTTCGTCGTGAGCTCGTTCGCCCCGCCTACGTGTCCCGAGAGCACGCTGATCGCGTACTGCGCCTTGTCGTCGACCACGATCACCGCGGGGTCCACATGCTTGTCCTTGAGGAAGGGGGCGATCGTGCGTACTACGGCGCCGAGCGAGACGATGTACACGAGCCCCTCGTACTGCGGCCAGATCTCGGTGGTCAGGTCCTTGATGGGCTTCTCGAAGTACGTCGCGGGTTCCTCGGTCCTGAACTTGGCTGAGATGTAGCGATCGCCTTCGAGCTTGCGGGCGATGGCGGCGCCGTGCTTCGTGATGGCGATGACGGCGGTCTTCATTCCTTCTCCCAGGCAATGATGAAAACAGGATTGGCGGCTTCGAGCCGCGTCATGTCGAGGATAGGGCGGCTTCGGCTCACCTGCACGAGAGTGACGTCGCCGAACGCAACGAGGTTCTCGATCGTGGCGACGTTCGCCACAAGCCTGCCGCCGGGCTTCAATCGCTCCTTAGAGATGCGGATGATCTCGAGCATCTCGCCGCCGGAACCGCCGATGAAGACGGCGTCGGGCGCCGGCAGATCGGAGAGCGCGGCGGGAGCCGCCCCGTGGACAACAGTGATCTCCTTCGCGGCGAACTTCTCGACGTTCTTGCGGACGATGTCGCAATCTTCCTTGTTTTTCTCGATCGCCCAGACCTTCGCGCCGAGGAGCGCCGCCTCGATCGAGACCGAGCCGCTCCCCGCACCGATGTCCCACACGACGTCGCCGGGACGGATGCGCAGCTTTGCCAGGCTGATGACGCGCACCTCGGTCTTCGTGATGAGGCCCTTCAGCGGCTGGCGCTGGAAGAACGCCTCTTCGGGGATTCCGAAGGTCCAGTCCTTGCGTTCGAGCGTCCCAGCCTCCGATTTCCGGATGAGGATGAGCACGTTGAGGGGCGCGAAGGTCATCGAGGGAAGATCGGCGAGATCCGCCTCCAGCAGCCGTTCGTCCGCGCCTCCCAGGTTCTCACACACGTAGGCGTGGAAGCCGCCGATCCCCGCTCTGAGCAACTCCTTGCCGATGCGGGCCGGCGTGTTCTCATCGTCCGTGAAGATTCCCGCTTTCTTCGCATCGCGCAGCAGGTCGATCGCGTCTTCGATCGGCTTCGCATGGCAGCTCACGAGCACGGCGTCGTGCCAGGATTCCTTGATGCGGGCAAAGGCGAGCTGCATCGAGGAGATGTTCGGAAGCACCTCCATGCGCTCGCGGCCGACCTTGTTCGCGAGGTAGCCGGCGATCCCGTGAAAGAGTGGATCTCCCGAGGCCAGGACCACCACCGGCCGCTTCTCCCCCTGGATTCGGGCGACGACCTCTTTCAAGTTGTCCCGAATGGCGATCTTTTCAGCCGGGTGCGACGAGAAGAAGGCGAGATGGCGTTCACCGCCCATCAGAACTTCCGCCCGCTCGATGACGCGGAGCGCGTCCCGACCGAGGCTGTCCACCCCGTTGTCGCCGATGCCGACGACGTGCACCTTATTGTCCAAGACAGGCCCTCCCGATCACCCTTCCGGCGAAATCCACCAGGATGCACTCGACCACAAGCCGGTCTTGAACGTGCCGGCGGCATTCTTCGCACACCTTGCGCGCGACGATGTCCCAATAGCCCGCGACGCCGCACTTCTCCACGATCTCCTGGACATGGCGGGCGGTGTTGGCCTTGCGGACCTGCTCCACGACCTCCGCGGGCGCGCCCGCCTCGCGACCGACTTCGGCCAGGAACTCGAGATCGACGTCGCTCCCCGCGGCGTGGGTCTGCATCTTGCCCTTGGCGATCTTGGACATCTTGCCCGGCATCCCGCCCACGATGACTTTCCGGACTTTCTTACGCGCGGCGTCCTTGATCGAGAAGCCGACGAAGTCGCCCATCTGGATGTAGGAGGACCCAGGCAGGCCCGTGACCTTCATCAGGAAGTCCTCGCTCTTCCCGCCCGTCGTCAGGACGACCGTGTCGAGCCCTTCGGCCAGCGCCACGTCGATGCCCTGCGTGATCGAAGCCTTGTATGCCGCCGTGGAGAAGGGGACGACGATGCCGGTCGTTCCAAGGATCGAGATCCCGCCGAGGAGGCCCAGCCTGTCGTTCTGCGTCTTCTTGGCCATCTCCTCGCCGTCCGGGACCGAGATCACGACTCGCAGGCCGCGCGTGGCGAGCGCGTCGCCGGCTCCCTCGACCGCCATCTCCGTAATGTTCTTGCGCGGAACCGGGTTGATGGCCGGACCCCCGACCTCCAGACCCAACCCCACCTTCGTCACGACGGCCACGCCAGGGCCGCGATCGAGTTCCACCACGCCGGACTTCTCGGTCCACGCGACCGTCGCCGTCAGGTGGGCCCCGTGGGTGCAGTCCGGATCGTCGCCGGCGTCCTTCACGACGGCGCAGGTGGCCTCGACGGGTGAAAACTCGCACCGCTCGACGGCGAAGGTGTGCTTCCTCCCGATCGGGAGCGTCACCTCGACTTCTTTGACGGCCTGCTGGGTGCGCAGCGCGATCGTCGCAGCCTTCGCCGCCGCGGCGGAGCAGGCGCCGGTCGTGAAGCCGCTTCGCAGCTTCGTCTTATCTGGAGGCGCGTCGGCCATAGCGATCATGAAAGACGAGCTCCTCGAGGGGAACGCGCTCCCGCCACCCCGCCGTCTCGAGCGTCGGGCGCGTCGGGAATTCTTCGGGATATCCCACGCAAAGATAGGCGACCGGAACGACGTGGACGGGCAGTCCCAGGAGCCTCGCGAGTTCCTCATTGTCCAGGATGCTCACCCACCCGACTCCCACGCCTTCGGCACGCGCCGCGAGCCAGAGATTCTGCACCGCGCAACACGTGCTGAAGAGGTCCGTCTCGAGGATGGTGTTGCGACCCAATACATGTCCGCCACGGGTGCGGTCGCACGTCACGCACAGGTTCAGGGGCGCGTCCAGGATGCCTTCGAGCTTGAGGGATGCGTACAGCGCGCGTCGTTCGCCCTTGTACTTCTCCCCGGCGCGCGCGTTTTCGCGCTCGAAGACGTCCTTGACGCTCCTCCGGATCGCCAAGTCGCGAATGATGATGAAGTCCCAGGGCTGCATGAAGCCCACGGAACCGGCGTGGTGTGCCGCATCCAGAATGCGGTAGAGCACCTCGTCCGGCACCGGCTCCGGCCGGAACTTCCGGATGTCGCGCCGGAGGTAGATGGCTTCGTAGATGTTCATGCTTGATGGAAGAGATGCTCCTGAACCACCTTGCCTTCTTTGAGGTGCTCCTTGAGGATTCGGTCGAGCACTTCCGCGGTCACCTTGCTGTACCACGTCCCTTGGGGGTGGACGACCACGATCGGCCCGCCCTGGCAGATGGCGAAGCAATTGCAGCGCGTCCTCTTGACCCGCAGCTCGCCGTCGTCGAGCCCGTGCTCCTTCAGCTTCTCCCCGACCATGTTGAAGAGCGCCTCGGACTCGCCGTTGAGCGTGCAGCGAGGTCCCGTACAGACGAGCAAGTGGAACTTGTAGGGCTTCATCGGTGACCCTCCGCCAGCCGGATGAGCGCGTTCACGATGGAGACCGCGACCGGGGTGCCTCCCTTGCGCCCGAGCGCCGTGATGTATGGGAGGTTCGAGCGCGCCAGTTCCTCCTTCGACTCGGCGGCCGAGACGAAGCCGACCGGCACCCCGACGACGAGAGCGGGCTTGGCGTCGAGCTTCAGGAGTTCCAGAAGCGCGGTCGGCGCGTTGCCGATCGCGTAGATGGCGCCGGAGATGACTTCCGCCGCCTTCCGCATCGAGATGATCGCGCGCGTGACGCCTTCCGCCTTCGCCCGCGCGGCCACATCCTCATCGCCGATGAAGCAGACCACGTCGCCTCCGAACTTGCGGAGTCCCGCCTTGTTGATGCCCGCCTGGACCATCTGGACATCGGCGACGACGCTCCGGCCGGAGCGGATGGCCTCGAGTCCGGAGGCGATCGCGCCGGGAGCGAATCGAAGCGTGCGGGCGAACTCGAAGTCGGCCGTCGAATGGATCGCCCGCTGAACGATCGCGAACTCCTCGGCCGTGAACGAATGAGGGCCCAGTTCCTCTTCGATGATCCGGAAGGATTCGGCCTCGATGGCCTCGGGGTTGACTAGTCGCGCCATGTCTGGTCCCTCCGTTCGTGCACGAGCCGGACAAGTTCCTCATGGAGCCCGAGATGCGGGCGCGTCTCCGCGCCGAGCTCACGGCTGATCCGGTCGATGCGCTTGACGAGCACGCCCGTGAAGAGGAAATAGGGCACCACGGCAATCGCCTTCGCTCCGCGCGCCCGGCAGTTCGCGATCCCCGTCGGCAGATCGGGCGGCGCGAGCGCGATGAAGCAGTGTTCCACGAGCGGCAGGCGATAGAGCTCGGCGAAGTTCCGCGTCACGGACGCCATGTCCGCAATGGGCTCCGGCTCGAGGCTTCCACGTCCGACGAGAAGCACCGCATGTCCGTTGACGGGGCCGACCCGGTCCGCCGTCGCCCGGAGCAGTCGCTCTTCGATTCCGAGATGCCGTCCGAGCCTGATCTCCATCCGGCGATGCTTTTTCCGCTGTTCTTCGACAATCCGAGGAATGTCGCGCTTCACATGTCCGCCTGCGAAGAGGAAATAGGGGATCGCCGCCACGCGGTCGACGCCCTCCGCGTCGAGCTGGGCGAAGGCCGCGGGGATGGAGGGCTCCGTGTACTCCAGCATGCAGTGGCGCGCCCCCGCCTTCTGCGCAAAGGCCGCGAACTCCTCGTTGCCTTCCGGATCCTTGCTGCCGTGCCCGATCAGAAGCACTACATCACGCATTTGTTTTCCTCCGAAGCGCGCACAGCGCGATCCCGATCCCCGAAAGGACGACGATCAGTGCCAGCCCGCCCACGATCCGGAGCGGCCAGTTGGCGGGGTTCGACCGGTCGATGTAGCCGAGCACGTGGAGCGACCAGAGAAGGTCGAACTGGCGCCATTTCTTGTTTCGTCGCGCGGTCACTTCACCCGTCGACGGCGAGACGTAGATCGTCGTATCCTTGGCGTCCTCGAACTCCACCCGCCATGCGGGAAGTTCGGAGTCATACTCCGCGATCTTCGTCTCCTGCCGCGTGACGCGCCGCACCGGAGGCTTGTGCTTCAGCGCCCGCGAGGCCACCTCGACGGCATCAGGCTCCGACAGCGGGGAGATGATCCGATCGCCTTCCACCAGCACGGGGCCCTCCGGAGTTCGGAACTCGACGACCGGACGTCCCGCGACGCGCTTGCACCGCGCCTCGAGCACCGTCCGCGGCCCGAGAGCGGCGCGTGCCTTCGCCAGATCGAAATCCATCGGCAGGTCGGAAGCGTCCGTCGCCTTCTCGTAATTCCCCCGCACATCCTGGAAATCAAAGAAGGTGAAGGCGAACCCCGTCCCGGCCCAGATGAAGACCTGAACTCCGATGATCGCGATCGCGACAAAGTGCACGCGCCGCAGCAACTTCTCCATGACCGGCTCCCGTCTAGTGACAGTAGTCCTGGCCGTCGTGAATCGTCGCCGACCAGGGGAACGTCCCGAGGTTGTCGAAGATCTTCACCGGCTTGTCCGTCACCGAGTCCCAGATGACGATCCGGTTGACCGGCCCTGCGGCCCCCGGTTCCTCCCAGTCGGCCTTCGACGTCACGCAGAAGACGATGTACCGCTGGTCGGGCGTCGTGGCCGCGGGCTGCGTGAAGCCGCTCGCGGGGAGCCCCTCGGTCAGACTGTACACGTCCTCCGCCGTGTTGGTGAGCAGATTGATCTTCTGGATGGCGCCGTTCGTGCGGAAGCCGGCGTACGCCCTCTGCCCGAAGTGGGCGAAGTTGATCCCGAACACCTCGAGTTCGCCGCCCGCCCCGGTCGTGCGTACGGTCGCCCCCGTCTCCGGATCCTTCACGGGGAGGCTTCCGCTTCCGAGCGTGGCGACGACTGTCTGCGAGTTTCCGTCGATGATCGAGATGTTGGCGCTTCCCTGATTCGCGACCAGGATTTTCTCCCCGCCGAAGGGAGAGACATAGGCGACCCAGGGATCGGTGCCGACCGTGATCTCGCCGATCTTGGTGTTCGTCACGGTGTTGACCGTCATCACCTTCCCGCTGTCTCCGTGCGCGGAATAGAGTACGCCCATCGAGTCGATGAAGCACTCCGCGAATCCGCCCTCGGGCGACGGGATGACCGCGTCGCTCATGCCCGCCAGGAAAACATGCCCGGCGACCGTGAACGTCGCCATGTTGATGATCGTGATGCGGTGGCCGTTGATGTTGGCGACGTATGCGTATTTCGAGTCCGGCCGGAATGCGACCCAGTGAGGCGTGAGCATCCCGGGCACGACGGCCTCGATCTGGTCGCTCGCGACGCCGATGAACGTCACGGAGTTCGTGCCCTCGTTGCACACGGCGACGTGCTTGTTGTCGGGGCTGGCCGTCATGTGAGTCGGCTCCGCGCCGACGGGCTGATGCTTGATGAGGGTCAGCGCCTTCGCGTCGAAGATCGACACCGCGTCGCCCAGAGTCCCGCTCGCGTAGACCTTCTTTCCGTCCTTGCTGACCGCCGCCATGTGCGGAGTCGAGGCGGTCGGAAGAGTGGCCAGCACCGTCGCGTTGGCCGGATCGGTGAGGTCGATCACGGTCATGTCGCTCGAGAGAGCGTTCACGACGTAGGCGCGCTTCTTGAAGCTGTCGCTCTCGGTGACGGGAGAACTGCTGCGATCGTCGTTGCAACCGCCCAGAAGCAGCGCCGCAACGACAGCCAGGTTGATCCGGTTCATTTGCCCCTCCTCGTGAACTTGTTGATCAGGCGCCAGCCGAGCCAAACCCCCGCCGCGAAAATCGCGGCAAGCACGGGGACGTGCTGCGGCATGACGTGGTGAGCGAGCAGGATGTTCATGCCACCCTCCTTTTCGCGCGCCAGGCCGCGATCAGGCCGAAGGCGACGCCGACGACGATGCCGTACAGCAGAGCCATGCCGCAGAGGAAGATCTCATCCTCGGGCACCATGACATGCATCAACTCCATGGGTCTTACCCTCCTTTTCTGCCGCCGCCACAAGGCGGCGCGCGAGTGCCGGTTTCGAACCGAAATGGACGTGGACATAGGTCGCCAGGAGATTTCCGTTCGCGTAACCCTCGATCCGCTCCTTCCCGCGCTTGGCGACTCGATAGGCGTTTGCGGGGCCGTCCCAGGTCGAGTAGTGAAACTCATGACCGCGAACCGTCTCCCCAGCGCGGAGGAGCGGCGTGTCGACGAGCGCGGTGGCCTCCGCATAGCCGAAGTTCTGCAGGCGGTCGGCCATGCGAATGTGGCCCGGAACCCGACCCATCATCGAGAGGTACATGAGCCCGCCGCACTCCGCGTACATCGGCTTCGTCCACTCGCGGATGGCCGCGATCATGGTGGAGTTCTGCTTGAGTCGCTCCTCGAAGAGCTCAGGGAATCCTCCGCCGAGGTAGAGGAGGTCGACTTCCGGCGGGCCGGGGTCGTGGAGCGGGCTGAAGGGCAGGAGCTCCGCACCCTCCGCCCGGAGCAGGTCCAGATTGTCGGCGTAGTAGAACGTGAACGCCTCGTCCAGGGCGTACCCGATTCGCGCCCGGACCGTCCTCTGGCGCTCCGCGGGACGCGATGGAGTCGGTACGCACGTCAACCGAAGCAGCCCGTCCAGATCAATGTGTCTCGAGACGACCTCGCTGATCTTCCCGACGTCCGGCTTTCGCTCGGCCGCTGGAACGAGTCCCAGATGCCGCTCCGGCAGAAGGATCGACTCGTCCCTCTCGACCCAGCCCAGCGCCGGTACACGGACGGCGCGCCGCAAGTACTCGTAGTGGCCCTGCGAGGCGACGCGATTGAAGATGACGCCCGCAAGGCAGAGTCGAGAGTCGTAGGTGGCGAATCCGTGGGTCAGGGCCCCGACCGATTGCGCCATGCCCTGGGCGTCCACGACCAGAATCACCGGCAGTCCGAGAGTTTTCGCGACTTCGGCCGTGCTCCCGCCGCCGCCCTTCGCGCCGTCGAAGAGACCCATCACGCCCTCGACCACGTTGACTTCGGCGACGGAGCGCGCGAAGAGCCGTCTCACGGTCGCCTTGGAGCACATCCACGTGTCCAGGTTGCGTGAAGGGCGACCCGTGGCGAGCGTGTGGTACGACGGGTCGATGTAGTCCGGACCGACTTTGAAGCCCTGCACGCGCCGGCCGCGCCGCGCGAGAGCGGCCATGAGGCCGGTGGCGATCGTCGTCTTGCCGACGCCGCTGTGCGTCCCGGCTATGACAAGAGCTTCCATGGTTCCGTCCTGACGAGAAGTTCACGAGTCGCGACGCCGAGGACCAGCATGAGCAGCGACGCCACGTACATGAGTTTCACGGCTCGCCGAATGTCGTACCGCTCCAGCGGTCGAATGGGGTCTCCGAGATAGGGGCGGAAGAGCCGCTGCCCCTGATAGATATTCATCCCTCCGAGTCGCACGCCAAGCGCGCCCGCCACCGCGGCCTCCGGGATCCCCGCGTTCGGGCTCGGACTCTTGGCCGCGTCACGAAGGATCATCCGCCAGCAGGCGGCCGCATCGAGCCGCGCCAGGAACGAGGCGATCGTGAGGAGCACGCCGCCGATGCGGGCGGGGATGTAGTTGGCCACGTCGTCGAGGCGGGCGGACGCCCATCCGAACTTGAGGTATCGGGGCGTCCGATGGCCGACCATCGAGTCCAGCGTGTTGATCGCTTTGTAGGCGATGGCGAGAGGCGCTCCGCCGATGACGGCGAAAAAGAGCGGCGCGAGCACGCCGTCCGTCGTGTTCTCGGCCACGGTCTCCACGGCGGCGCGCGTGATCTCGGGCTCGTCGAGCTCCGCCGTCTCTCGGCCGACGATCATCGAAAGATCCTGCCGTGCCCGCGGAAGGTCTCCCGCCTCAAGTGCCTTCCAGACGCGGGTGCTCTCGACGTCCAGGTCGCGCGCCGCGAATGCCGTGTAGAGGAGATAGACGCATACGCCCACCGCCAGCCGGGGGTCGATCCGCCCGGCTCCCCATAGGAGCCCCCAAGTGCCGAAATACGCGCCGCCCGCGATGAGGAGCGTGAAGAGAATTCCAGAGAACCGGTTGCGGCCGAAGACGCGGGTGAGGAGCCACTCCAGGATGACGGCCGTCCGGCCGATCAGCCGAACCGGATGCGGCATCCACCGTGGATCACCCAGCACGAGGTCGAGCGCAAACGCGCCGAGAATGCACAAGACAAGCGGGTCCTTCACGCCTCTCTCCGCAGAATCCGATAGAGGTACGCGATGTCGAGGTGTTTCCGCACCAGCGCGGCCAACTTGTCCAATTCCGCAAGCGAATCCTGCCGCGCGGCCGTCTCGCGCGGCTCGAGGCCGCGGTTCCGCCGGAGCTTGTTTACGAAGTGCCTCCGGAAGTCCGCGCTGTCGAAGAGGCCGTGAAGATACGTGCCCCAGACGCGACCTTCACGCGCGGACGTGCCGTCGTATCCGTCGGCGGCCATCCCGAAGCGTTCGAGGATGCGGAAGAGCGGCTGCGGGCTCGGGTTGCCCTGGGTGCATCCCATGTGGATCTCGTACCCCGTGATCTCGGCACCGCTCTCCACGTGGAGGGCGCGGACCTGCGAGGTCTCCTTCTTCTCGCAGAACACGGTGATCGTCGGGAGCAGTCCCAGCCCCTCCTCGACGTCGGATTCGGACTCGACGTGGTGAGGATCGAAGATGCGCGCGCCGAGCATCTGGAAGCCCCCGCAGACTCCCACGATGGTGGTCCCGCGTTCCGCACAGCGGATCGCATGGTCCACGAAACCGGCGGCCCTCAGGCTTCGCAGATCCGCAATCGTGCTCTTGGTTCCGGGGAAGATCAGGGCGTCAGGAACCCGCCCGTCAGGACGCTCCAGATACCGCAGGCTTACGTCGGGTTCCGCCTCCAGCGCATCGAAGTCCGTGAAGTTAGCGATCCGCGGATGCTTGATCACGTCGATCAGGATCTTCCCGTCGGGCGCGCGCGCCCCGACCTTTTCGGCGGGAACCGTGTCCTCCTCCGCGATCCGGATGTCCTTGAAATACGGGAGCACCCCGAGGACGGGGCGGCCGGTCTCGCGTTCCAGGTACTCCAGGCCCGGCTTCAGGATGTCTCGATCGCCACGGAATTTGTTGATGATGAATGCGCGGACGCGCGCACGCTCGTCGTCGCGAAGCAGGTGCAGGGTCCCGATGAGCTGGGCGAAGACGCCGCCGAGATCGATGTTGCCCACGAGGACGACCGGCGCGTCCGCGAGGGCGGCCGTCCGCATGTTGACGATGTCGCTCTCCCTGAGGTTGATCTCCGCGGGGCTTCCTGCGCCTTCGATCACGACGACGTCGTACTGCGCCAGCAGTCGGTCCAGGCACTCCTTGATCGTCGGGATGAGCGAGGGCTTGAACGCCTGATACTCCCGGGCGTTCATCGTCTTGGCCACGCGACCGAGGACGATCACCTGCGATCCCGTATCCGTGCACGGCTTGAGGAGCACGGGGTTCATCTCAACCGTCGGTTCCACCCCGCAGGCCAGCGCCTGGACGGCCTGCGCGCGCCCGATCTCGCCTCCGTCGCGGCAGACGAAGGCGTTGTTGGCCATGTTCTGGGCCTTGAAGGGCGCGACCCGGAGGCCGTCCTGCGCGAAAATGCGGCAGATCGCCGAGACAAGAACACTCTTGCCGACGTGCGAGCCGGTCCCCTGGATCATCAGCGAGCGGCCGGGCATTTTTCGCAGATCTCCTTGAGCGCGGCGAGGAGGCGCTCGTTCTCGCTCCGCTTGCGGACGGCGAAGCGCACGTATCGATTGGGCTCCAGGCCCGTGAAGGAATCGCAGTTCCGTGCCGCGATGCCTCTTTTCAGCAATTCGTCGCACAAGTGGGCGGCATCGGGCACGCGGCAGAGGATGTAATTGGCGACGGACGGTCGCGGCTCCAGGCCGATGGCGCGAAGACCCTGAGCCAGCTCCTCACGCCGCTCGGCTACGAAGCGTCGCGTAAATTCGGCATACGCCTTGTCCTCGAGCGCAACAACGCCCGCGGCCGACGCGAGCGCGTTGACCGTCCAAGGTGGCTGCAGGCGCTTCAATCGGTTGACTGTCTCCGGCACGGCCACGAGGTAGCCCAGCCTCAGCCCCGGAATGCAATAGAACTTCGTGAGCGTGCGGAGAACGATCAGGCGTGGGTCGCGGCACGCGTCCAGCGCGAGGGATTCATGGTTTCCCACGAAGTCCATGAAGGCTTCGTCGATGACGAGGGTGCCGGGGAGCTTGAGAATTTCCTCCCGCGGCCGAAGGCATCCCTCCGGACTGGTCGGGTTGGCGAGGAACGTGACCGTCTCGCCGCCTCCGTTGACCGCGATGCCGGCGGCCTCACACGCGTCCTCATACTCGGTGAATGCGGGCGCCAGGACCCTGGCTCGGCATCCACCGAACAGACGAGTTACAAGGTAGATGAGTTCGGTCGAGCCGTTGCCGGCCAATACGCACTCGCCTCCGATGGCGTGGTGGCGGGCGACGGCTTCGCGGAAGTCCCTCGCGTCGACCGTCGGATATCGCGAGACGAGGTCGACGGCGCGCTCCAGCAAGGTCCGTACGCCGTCGGGCGGCCCGAGCGGGTTCACGTTCGCGCTGAAGTCGAGGATGGCCGGATCGGCGGCGCCCCCATGCGGTCGCTTCACAGATGCCACCTCCAGAACCACGAGGGGAGGACCGCCAGGCCGGTGAGCGAAACCAGGGCGGCCGTCTCCGTGAGTTCGTTCACCGCGCCGCACACGTCCCCCGTGACGCCCCGGATCTTCCGCCAGGCCATGCCGACGAGCACCGTCGCGCAGAGCAGCCCAACGCCGAGAGCCGCGAGTCCGGCGAACTTGAAAAGGCCGAATGCGGCACCCAGCGTGGCGACCGACGCGAAGGGAACATCCAGCGTCGAACGATGTTCGGCGAACGCCTTGCCGAGTCCCGCCGGCCGGGCGTAGGGGAGGGCGAGTGCCAGGACCATGGCGGCATGCCCGAGGACCGGCGTCACAACAATCGCTCCTCGGAACACGTCCTCGGGGAGCGATGCGAGCGCGGCCGCCTTCACGAGGAGCGTGCTGACGATGGCGATGACGCCCATCGCGCCGACATGCGGATCTTTCATGATGCGCAGGGCGTCCTCGCGGTCCTTCCCGCCATAGAGTCCGTCCACCGTGTCCGCGAGCCCGTCGAGATGGAAGGCGCCGGCCAACATGATCCAGATGAGAAGCGTCACCATTCGGGCGACGACGGGGGGGAGGAGCAAGGCGAGCAGAAGGTAGGCGCCCAATAGCGCGCCGCCCACGAGCGCTCCTACCACGGGGAAGAAGACCGCGGAGCGGCCGACGTCCCTTTCCGTCACGCCTTCGACCGTGATCGGGACTCGCGTCAGGAACTGGATCGCCACGAGCAAGGTTCTCATTTTCTTCCCGATACTCCAGCCTCCTCGAACGTCGCCATCTCGTTCAGGACTTTGCACGCCCCTTCGATGATGTGCATGGCAAGAGCGGCTCCCGTCCCTTCGCCGAGCCGGAGATCGAGGTCGAGTATGGGTCGGAGTCCCAGCCAGGTGAGGCAGGCCGCGTGGCCTCGTTCGGCGGACTTGTGGGCCGCGAAGAGATACTGCTTGACCGTCGGCGCAAGCGTCGCGGCGATGAGCGCGGCTGCGCCCGAGATGAACCCGTCGATCACGACCGGGATGTGCCGCGCTGCGGCGCCCAGCATTACCCCCGCGAGCCCGGCGATCTCGAATCCGCCGACTTTTGAGAGCACGTCGATTGCGTCGTTCGCCGACGGGCGATGTCGAGCGATCGCCTCCTCGATCACCCGCGTCTTCTTCCGAAAGGTCGCATCGTCAATGCCGGTGCCGCGGCCGGTGACCTCCTCAATGCTCCGGCCCGTGACGACGGCGGTGATGGCGCTGGCTGATGTCGTATTGGCGATTCCCATGTCGCCCGTCCCCGCCAGGTCGGTTTCCTGGACCAGTTCGATCCCGGCTTCGACTCCGCGCACCGCCTCGTCCCGCGTCATTGCGGGTTCACGGGCCATGTTGCGGGTCCCGGCATTGATCTTGCACGCGACCAGTCCCGGCGCGGGCTTGAGGTCCGCGGCGATGCCGAAATCGGCGACGATGATCCGCGCGCCGGAATGTCGGCCGAGGACATTGATCGCCGCCCCTCCGCGCAGGAAGTTGTAGACCATCTGCTCGGTGACCGCCTGCGGGTACGCGCTGACTCCTTCAGCAGCCACCCCGTGATCGGCCGCGAGCGTGTAAATCGTCTTCCGATCCATATTGGGCCGCGGTTTCCGCGTGATGCCGACGACCCGCTTGGCGATTTCTTCGAGCTGACCGAGGCTTCCTTGCGGCTTGGTCAGCGAGTTCAGTCGTCTCTGAGCTTCGGACATGGCGGAGGCATCCACCGGCTCGATCGATCGGATCGTTTCGCTTAGGACTTGCATGGCTCCCCCTTGATCTGCAGCGGGACGCCGGCCACCATGAGAACGACCTCATCGGCGCGAGCCGCCGCAATTCGGTTTGCGCGGCCCGCGATCTCCCTGAAGCGCCGCGCGAGCGGGTTGTCAGGCACGATGCCCCATCCGACTTCGTTGGTGACGAGGAAGAGCGGGCACGGGGCGGACTCGCAGATCCTGGAAACTTCAGCGAGGATGTCGGACTCCGGGCGATCGTCGACCAGGAGTTGGGACACAAGGAGCGTCAGGCAATCGATGACCGCCGCATCGAATCCCGGGCTGAGCGCATCGGCTACGTTTCGGGCCGCCTCGACCGTCTTCCAGTGCGATGGCCGCTCCGCTCGATGGCGCGCCACTTTCGCGCGCATCTCCTCGTCGCGCGGCTCGCAGGTGGCGACGAAAAGGACACTGCGCCCGCATTGGCTTGCGCGGTCGCAGGCGTAGCGACTCTTGCCGCTGGCGACGCCTCCCGTGATGAGCGTCAACCGGCTCATGACGCCTCCTTGCAGCCGTTGGTCCACTCATGGACTATCAGGCTCGCGTACGGAACCGCGACCGACCAGGCGCGACTCAGATCCGGTTCGAGGAGGACCCGAATGGGCCCTCCGTGAGTGATGAGGGCGATGGTGGAGGAGGGGGCGTCTCGCGCGATCTCGCCTACGAATCGCGTCACGCGTCGCGAGAGCTCGACGAGCGACTCACCGTCCGGGGGGCTGACCTGCAAGGGGTCGCACATCCAACGACGATAGAGTTCGCCCTGCTCTCGGTTGATCTCCTCGCACGTGCGCCCCTCCCACTTTCCGAAGGCCAGTTCGCGCAGACTTGCGCTGTAGACGACCTCGCGATCGGGCGCAAGGAGGCGAGTGGTTTCTCGGCACCGCTCGAGGTCGCTTGAGTAGATCCGATCGATGGAGTGTTGATCGAAGACGGGGCGGAGATCGAGGACTTGTTTGCGCCCGTTCGCGGTCAGGGGGGTGTCTAGGCGGCCTGCGTAGCGATTCTGGGCCCCGAGAACCGTCTCACCATGGCGGATGAGGAGAAGCCGCGCAGCCATGTTTCCCTCGCAAGCCAAAAGCTCACGAGGGACGGCACCCAGCTTCTTAGTCCCTCAACCCGAAGCAAAGAGGCTCCGGGGCACGCTCGCTTCCTTTTCCGAGAAGCGATTGGCGTTACTGACTCAGGCAGGTCTTCTGGCTTCTGGGCCGCCTACTCCCGCCCTTCCCAGCCTTTCGGCCAGTGGTTCGCGGTTTCGTTCCCAGTCACAGCGGCGGGACCGCCCCGGATTCCAACCGGGTTCCCTATGAAGCCCTTTCGGGCACCTGAGCTGGCGTCCATTAAACGCGCCCGCGGGAAACTGTCAAGAGAATTCGATATGGAAGGTAACCAGGGCAGCCAGGCAAGCAGATCAGGCTGCATGATCGAGATAGCGGGCCGCTTGGTCCCTTCCATCCCGGCCGTGGCCGAGTCGCTGCACGGCTTCTTCCTTTCGCCGACTGACGGATCTGCACCGGAGATGCTCCATCCGCGAGACGGCGTGCATCGTCCACGTCACCGTCCCAGATGAGCCCATCGGTGGTCCGCACGATTGCGGCTGTGGCCGAGCCGCTCGATCGCGTCACCTGCCGCGCGTTCGGCTGCCGCAGGCGGTGAGAGGCCGTCGCCGACTGCGGCGCGGTATTGGCGGGCGTAGAAGTCCTGCACCGACAACCGACGGAGCCCGTGCGTGCCCGTCACCCGCCCGCCGCCTCGATGGCGCGCTTGTAGGCCGCACGATAGCCGATTGCGAAGTCGAGCACGAGGCACTTGCCCGGGACGACCAGCCACTCATGCCAATCACCGAGGTGATCGGAATTCATGCTGAAGAACGCCTCGCCATTGAAGGCAGATCCGCCTCGCTGGCGTACGACTCGCACGCCCGCCTTGCGGAGGACCCGCTCCACCTCATTCGAAACCTCGTCGCAATTGAAGGAGTTCGTCGGCAGCACTCGATCCCCGGAATCCGTCGACATCCGTCCAAGCTACGCGCCGTTGCTTCATGGCACACATCACGTCTTGATGGACGCGCCGTCGATGTAGGCGTACCGAGTGCCGAAGGGGGTCGAAGTCACCCACAACCGCCCACACCGTTCTGATCCCGAGAATCCAAAGGGCGAGGCACCGGTGGTGTCCCTCTCGGAGAGTCCAACCACCGGAGGGGTGCGGGTCCACCCAGATGAGCCGCTCAAGCGGCTGGTCGGTAACGAGAGTGTAGATTCCTTTTTCTCCGCGATTGATCCATTGCTGCAGGTAGGCGACCTGGTGCCGCCAACCAGGGTTTTCCGGGATCATCTCGCATGGATGTCCCGCCACTGTTGCGCGATAGGCCACCTCAACTCTTGTCGCCAGTTCCTCGAAAGACAGGGTGGTCAGGTCGGGCAGCCCGAAGGTGCGCGCGAACCCCATGCCCACCTCTCGCTTGATCGAAGCCGCTGGAACAGAATGCTCGCCGATCTCTTGAGACCACGGGCGAAGTGAAGGCAGATCAAACGGGCCCACTTCACCGACGGCGCTGCCAGAGTACGGATTCTCCACGATCCTAGTTCTACCCAGCAGTCTTGCTACTCCGTTCATCAGCGCGCCCTCGCAGCTGACCAACTTTCTGAACTTTCTTTTTCAAACCCCTTCCGGTTTGGGGGGTCAAGGTTCCTCTTAGGGTAGAGACCCTGTTGTGAGGAGACACGCATGAACAACGGCGCGGCGAATCGAACGGGCGCGCGACTCCGGGCCTGGCTGCCCAGTCTTGCCGTGGCGGTGGTGCTCGCCGGCTTGGGCACGAGCGAAGCCTGGGCGCAGTCCGGCTTCGAGATGAACAAGACGATGGAGGAGACGAAGGGGATCGGCACTGTCCTCCTCGCGATCGTCTTCCTCGCCTACATCGTGGTCGGCGGGATCGTCATTCTGTCCGCGCTCGCCTCGGCCCGGGAGCGGGGTCAATGGAGCCACTTCCTGATCGCCCTGGGCGCGGTGGTGGTGGCCGGGTTCGTCCTCTGGACGCTGACCACGATGACGGGGCACAGCCCGCAGAAGATCACCGAGAAGATCCAGATCAAGTAGCCCCACGAGGATCGCATGAACGTCGGTACGGTTTCCGTCCCTGCCCGGCCGCCTCGCGTGGCCCTCGCGCTCGCGGGAGCGCTTCTCCTCGCGAGCGTTGTCGCTGCCGTGATCCAGCTTGTCGGGGCGTGCGGGAGCTGCGCGACCCGTCAGGGGCCCTGGAAGTTCGTGGCCCCCGCCGGCATCATCGGCTACGGCGTCCTGATCGCCGTCGGGTTCCTGAGCCCGCACCGGCTCTTTCCGGTCGGGTCCGCGATTGCCGCGGCCGTCCACACGGTGCTGGTCGGGGCGATGGCCGTCCTCGGCAAGCTCTGCCCCATCTGCATCGTGGCCGCGGCGCTCGCGCTCGCCCTCTTCCTCGTCATGCTCCTCCGGTGCCGCTTCCGCGCAAGGATGATCTCCTTCGTGTACGTCCCGGCCGTTCTCCTCGCGTCCGGCCCCACAGCCTGGGCGTTGGCGCACGAGGAAGCCTTGGAAAACGAGCGGCAAGCCTTCGTCCGCGCGATCCACGAATCGCGGTTGAGCGCCGGCAGGGAGTCCATTCTCACAATCCAGGTCTTCGAGCAGGACCACTGCAGCTACTGCCGCGACTTCCGCGAGCTGTATCTCCCGCGGCTCGAGCGCGACTTCAGCGACCGGGTCCGCGTCCGCTTCCTCCCCGCGACGGCGACGGCTTGGGTCAGGCGGACCCCGACCATCGTCATCGAGGGCGGTCCCGTGTACGAGGGACTGCCCGAGCAGTACTCCGAACTGCGCGCCGCCGTCGAGCGCGCTCTCTCCAGCGGAAAGTGAGACTCGACATGCGACTGCTCTGCGCTACGCTGGCCGGCGCGCTTCTCACGGCCTTCCAAGCCGATGACTCGTCGCTGGCCAAGACGCGGACGCTCGATTGCCGGGACGGCGACACCGTCTCCGTTCGCGTCCGGATCTCCGGCGCGAACCAGAATCTCCTCACCGCCGTGACATTCCCTGATCTGATCCAGAACGTCGTCTCCTCCTGGAACGACCGCGACCTGTCGCTGGAGTATCAGGGTGCGAAGCTCTTCCTCAAGCTCTTCACCAAGGCGGAAGGCCATCTCGACGTCGTCACGACCGGTGGCACGCACGTCCGTCTCTACATCAAGCCCAGCGCGCCCGGGCAGGAATACGACGGTCACGTCGTGCTCAAGGCCGTTGAGACGAAGACGAACGCCGATGCTTCTGGCGCAAAACTCCCTGACGCCCTCGAGTTGGTCAAGGCCATGCGCCTTGGACTCGTTCCGCCGGGGATCTCCGTGAAGCGCGGCGGCGATGCGCTCGTATCGCTCAGCGCCGATGTCGAGGGCCGACTCGCGTTCGTCTACGAGACGACCCACTACCGCGGATACGTGATCCGCCTCATCAACAAGTCCGCCAAGGCCGCATACCAGCTCGACGTCGCCCGCTTCTCGTCGGCGCGCCTGGTGCTCCTTGGCGCGAAGTCCCTTGTGGTCCCGCCGGACCAGTCCACTCTCATTTACCTCGTCCTTTGGAAGTGAACTTATGCTGCCCGCGTTCCTGAAGCAGAGCAAGTACGGCAAGATCGGCGCGCTCGTCCTCCTCCTCGTCGTCGGAGGCGTCCTCTTCTTCGGTCTGGCCCGAATGAACGGACCCAAGCCTTCCTCAGCGGACGGCGACGGTGGTCGATACGACGTCGGCACGACGCCGACAGGCCAGATGAAGGGCTTCGTCGATCACTACGGCAACGTGGTCGATCGGCAGGCGAAGGATCTCTCGACTCAGGCCACGCAGATCGACCGCATGAAGCAGGAGAACGAGGAGTTCCGCAAGGGGGCCGAGGAACTCCGCCACGAGCTGGCGAAGTTGAAGGATGCGCTGCGCTCCCGCGACGAGGCCGGCGATCCCCTCAAGAAGGCGCTGGAGGACCTCAAGCGCCAGTTCCTCACCGACGGCGGAGGAGAGTCGCATGGCGAGATGCCCGCGCGGATTCGGAAGGTGACGATCGCCACCGCCAAGCAGGAGGCGGATCGGCGCCGCTCCGAGCGTCAGGTGCGACTGCCCGCCGGGTCCTTCGCTGAGGCAACCATGCTGACCGGCGTGTACGCACCGACGGAAGGTCAAGCCATGCCGGTGAAACTCCGCATCGACCGGGCCTTCATCGGGCCCAACCGTACGCGCATCCCCGTTCAGGAAGCCTTCCTGATCGGGAAGGCCGTAGGCGACCCGAATTCGCAACGGGTGGTGATCCAGCTCGATCGCCTGAGCTACGTCAAGTCGAATGGCGCGACGGTCGAGGTCGCGATCAACGGGTATGTCGTGGATGAGGACGGAGTGCAGGGGGTCGCCGGGCAGTACGTGTGGCGAGCCTTCGACATGGCCTCTCTCAGCCTCCTCTCCGGCGCGCTCTCGGCCGGTACGGATGCCTTCGCCGCGAGAGAAACCGTTTCGCAGGTCAATCCTCTGGGTGGCGCTTCACAGGTCGTGACCGGAGATCCGCTCCGATTCGCGGGTTTCCGTGGACTGTCGAAGGCAGGCGAGAGCCTCGACAAGCTCGTCGTGAAGCGGTTGGAGGAGATCGTGCCCGCCGTTTACGTGCCCAACGGGCGGCGCGTCACCGTCTGCCTGATCGACGGGGTCACGCTCGACAACGTCTTCGTGGAAGAGATGAACCATGAAAGCTCCCGCAATCCGTTTTCCGGTCTTGACCTTGACCGTTAGCCTTCTGGCGGGGTGCGTTCCGTTCGGCGCGCCTACGGTAAGGGGACGGCCCGTGCGCGAGGTCTACGACGAGGCTGAGCGCGGCGGGAGCCCCGACGAGATCGTGCTCCGCTCCGGAGACGAGCCCGGTGGCGGGCCACGCACGCGTCCCGTAATCTATCCGCCGAAGGTCTTCGCGGTCTACGTCCAGGAGCACCTGGACCTCAAGCGCGACATCAAGATCGGCGCGCACTGGGTCTACTTCAAACTCCGCGACTCCTCCTGGGTCGCTCAGGACATCGACCGCGAGCCGTTCGCGCAGTCTCAAGCCGGAGACGACGATCTCAAGCCGCTCCGCGCGGCGCTCGACGGCACGTCCTTCTCGCAGGTCGTCATCCCGTACCGCGCGTCTCCCACGAAGTCCGGCGACGGCAAAGAGGAATCCAGTGAATTCAAGAACGACTGATCCGCGCGAGTGGCCCCAGGCCGACGTGCACTCGTACGTCGATCTCCTGCCGTACCACTCCGTCGACCCGCAGGGGAACGTGGTCCTGCTTCTCGACTCGTCCGACGCCGAGCCCCGTTGGATGGGCGTCGCATGGAGGCTCGTGGCGCCGGAGACGGAAGCCGCCGCGGAAGGCGAGATCGGGCTCCTCGCGTCCCGCCTCGACGCGCTTCTGGCAACCCTGCCGGAAGGCGCGGTCGCGCAGTTCGTCCTGCGCGCGCGCCGCGACATCTCGGGAAAGCTCGCGGTCTGGCAGAAAGCGGCCCAGGAGCCGTCGGAGCTCCTGCTGGACCTGACGCATTCCCGCAGCCGGGCCCTGGAATCGCTCGACTTCACCTACAAGGGACGGCCGGTCCGCGCCCGCTCGATCGAGATCATCTTCACACTGGCCCTCAAGGGCACATGGCCCGACCTGCGCGTCAGCCCGCGCGAGGCCGCGCAGCTCGCGGCCGTCGGCCCTGCTCCCATCGAGAACCGGCTTGGACAGACCTACGTGAAAGAGCGCCGTCGCATCCTCGACCTCGCGGCTACGGCCGAGAACCTATTCACGGCCTCGAACATCGAGTTCGCCCGGCTCGACGAAGAGCGCTTCCTGCGCCTTCTCTACCGCGTTCTCAATCCGGGCCGGGACCTCGCCCTCGGCGTGCCGCGTAGTTCGGAGAGCGAACTCCTCCGCCAGCGGATCGCCGCCACGCACCTCCATGCCGACCTTGACGGGGGCGTCGTCGCTCTCGATGGCGTCGTCCACAAGATCGTGAGCGTCTCCAGTCTTCCCGCGACGACGTGGGCGGGGATGCTCACGCGTTCGACCGATCTCGCCGCCGTCATCGACCTCGTTCCCGAGTTCGATCTCGTCCTCAACATCGACGTCCCCAACCAGGAGCAGGCCAGGAGGCGCTTCACGGGCGTCCGGAAGGACGCGACGAACCAGTCGCAAGACGCCCACCAGAGCCCGACGCTCGCGCCGCTCCTCGAGGAATTCGTGGCGCTCGAGATGGAGCTCGCGAGCGGCGCCCGCGTTCTTTCGACGCGCATCCACGCGATTCTCCGCGCGGGAAACGAAGAGGAACTGGACGGCTGGGTGCGAAGCGCTCGCAACGCATTCCATCAGGCGGGCTTTCGCACCGTCCTGGAGGACGCTCTTGCTCCGACGCTTTTCCTGCAGTCGCTGCCCCTGGCATACCGGCCTGCGAACGACAGCGCGCTACGGCGCGGCCGGAAGACGCTCACGCTCAACGTCGCACATCTCCTCCCGCTCTACGGGGCGATGACGGGCACCGCGCAACCGGCCCAGATCCTCGTGAACCGCTGCGGCGAGCCGGTGTTCCTCAACTTCTTCAGCTCGCAACTCGCCCCCCACGCCATCGTCTCGGGGCAGCCGGGATCGGGGAAGAGCGTCTTCGCGAACGACCTCATCCTCAACGCCCGGCGCTCGGGCGCGCGCGTCGTCGTCCTCGACCGCGGAGGCAGCTACCAGCGACTCTGCAATCTCCTTGGCGGAGCTTACGTTGCGCTCGACGCCAAGAGACCGAGAAGAATCAACCCATGCGGCAAGTCGGACGCGAACGGGAACTGTCCGGAGCACGTCAACAGCTTCCTTCGGGACTGGCTGGTGGAGATCAGCACACACGGCAAGAACGATCTGCCGGTGCGCGACATGAGCATCCTTTCGATCGCGATCCGCAAGGCGTTCGCTGCGAAACCGAACGCGGAAGTCTTCCTCAGCGACATCGAGGCGGCTCTCCGGGGACTCGCCGCCGAGCACTCCGTCGCGAAGGATCTGGCCGTCTGTCTCTCCGACTTCGTGGGTCGCGGACCCTACGCGCGCCTCTTCGACGGCCCGAACGAGATCGACTTCGCCAATCCGTTTGTCGCCATCGATCTCGCGGGCGCGGCGCTGGAGGACGCGGTCGCGAGCGTCCTCGTCATGGCGATCATGCACTACATCGCCGACTCCGCGAGCACATGGCCGCATGCGGAGAAGTACCTCGTGATCGACGAGGCATGGACGCTCCTCCGCAGCCCGGCGGCGGCGCGGTTCATCGTCAACGTCTCGCGCACGGCCCGGAAGAACCGCATGTCGCTCGTCGTCGTCTCGCAGCAGATCACCGATTTCGAGGGGCCCACCGGCCAGGCGATCGTCAATCAGGCCCCCTACAAGGTGTTCCTGCGCCAGAACGCGCAGGCCATCTCGGCGGCGCAGTCCTTCCTCGGCCTCACGGCCCGGGAGGTCGAGCTCTACCAGTCGGTCGACACAGTCAAGGGCCGGTTCAGCGAGATGCTCGTCAAGACCCCTGAATCTACCGGAGTGGCGCGGCTCGTCCCGGACCCGTTCACGTACTGGCTGACGACGACCGACCCCAAAGACAAGGTCGTGCTGGAACGGCTGATCGCGAAGCATCAGGGCGCGGTCCAGCCCGCGCTCCGCCAGGCCGCTCTCCAGTACCCGTTCGGAGTCGGCGCCCTTCAGGAACACGAGTAGACCATGAACGAAGAAATCCGCGGCGTCACGGCCATCGACACGATGTACGAGCTGAAGGGCTTCCAGATGGCCCAGAGCTTCTACGAGGTCATCTTCCCGTGGGCCATCGGCATCCTCGCGGCGGCGGCGATCGTTCAAATCCTCTTCATGGCCGACCGCACCAGGCGCTTCCGCGACGTCGTGATCTACTCCGGCTACTTCCTGGTGATGCTCTACCTCGCGCATCCCATCAAGGTCAACGTCGCGGTGCCGGCGGGATACGTCTGGGAGGATTTCGAGGCGTTCTATCGCGAGTACGACATGGGAAGCCGGGGGCAGCCGATGGTCAAGGCGCCGCGCTTCATGGTGTGGTCGCACATCCTCTGCGACGGCGTGACGAAGCTCCTGATGAACAAGGTCAACAAGTCCTTCATGGATGCGCCCTTCGGGATGGAGCGCCTCTCGGCCCTCCTCCGGCAGGCGCGAATCCACGACTCGGGCCTGCAGGAACGCTACCAGGCGTTCGTCCTCTCCTGCTACGTACCGGCGCTCACGATGTACGGCCCGAGCGGGTCCAGATCCGGGAAGGAAGGGCCGGGCCCCTTTCTCAACCCGTTCAACGTCCCCTACGACGCCTACCAGGAACTCTGGTACATCAACTTCAACGGCGAATACGACCCCAACCGGAAGTGCGACCAGGAAGCCCGCGAACTCTTCGCTCTGCTCCGCGCACACGTCCTCGAGAATTCAGTCCTCCGCGAGACCGCGCAGGAGGTCAACAACGTCATTCGTCGCCACGGAAAGTCGCAGCGGGAAAACTTCGGGGTGACCGACGACACTTTCGTCTTGAACCATGTCGTCTACAACGAGACCGCCGCGCTCTTCAATGTGGCCTCCGGCGAGATCGCGCGGCTTCAACGGGCCGTCCCCGAGTACGGCATGTTCAGGACGTCGCAACAGACCTCGTCCAATCCGCAGGGGTTCATCGACGTGGTCCGCTCCGTCATCAGCTTCGTCGTCAAGGTCAAGCAGTCCGTCGACCAGTGGTTCGAGCATCACGCGGAGGGGCCGAAGGCTTACTACGCCGTCACGAACTACGCGCCGTACGTCTACGGCCTCTCCATGATGGTCATCACCGCGATGTTCCCGATCGCGGCGTTCGCTACGTTCTGGCCTTGGCGATGGACGGCCCTCATCACCTGGGCGAAGTACCTCCTCTGGATCAAGCTCTGGATGGTCTTCTGGGCGATGCTCGCGGAGTTCAACCGCGCGCGCTACGAGTTCACGATCGGGGACGATCCCTCGAACGGCATCGGAGACCAGACCTACATCTTCCCGGCCATCGCCGCGATGTATCTGATCGCCCCCGGTCTGGCGCTCTTGGTGGTGCAGCTCCTCGATCAGGCCCGCGCGGGGGCCGTGGCCGCCATCAGCCACATCGCCGCCGGCCCTGGAGCGAGCCAGTTCTTCCAGATCCAGGGCAATCAGCAGCAAGGCGGGGCTCCCGGAGCCGCCCCACGGTCGGGCGGCGGCCCCGGCGGGGGCGGCGGCGCTGGGGGTGGCAGCGGGGCCGGTGGAGGCGGTGCCGGTGCTGGTGGCGGGGCTGCGGCCGCCGCTGCATGACCTTGCAATCTGACAGTGACGTGCGGGTTTCACTTGAACCGTTTGGAGGAATGACTACAATGCGCGACCTTTCGAAAGAGGAGTACGGTGAGGTGGACTCCGAGACGGAGAGGGGCTCTGTCTGGGAGGAGGGAGAGCAGAAGCTCAACGAGCTGACGACGGAGTTTCTCCGCTCGCAGGATCTCAACTCGCCTGACCCCAACCTCGTCGGGCGGCTGTACATCGCAACCTTCCAGTACATCGCCCGCCACTTCGAGAAGCGCCTCAACGACCGGGAATTCGCCGAGGATGCGACCCAGGAGGCGTTCAAGGCGCTCCAGAAGCACTTCCAGACGCACCACGCGCTGCCGGAGTTTCCCATGGCGTTCCTCCTCACGGCGGCGCGCAACTGGCTCCTGGTCCGCGCCCGCAACCAGGCCCGCCGGTCGGCCGTGTCTCTCGAGAACGTCAACTCCTCGACGCTGGACGCCCTCTTTGCCCCCGACGCCGAGTCTCGCGAGCCGTTCGAGGCCGTGGCGTCCGCCGAGATCAAGGGCATCGCGTTCAAGGCCCTGGACGAACTCGACGAGAGAACCCACAAGGTCATCGAACTCCGGCGACAGGGCAAGGAGTGGGCTGAAATCGGCGCCATTCTCAAGATCAGCGATGAAGTCGCCAGGAAGACCTTCAAGGCCGCTGTCCACCACGTCCAAGGCGCTCTTGGCGCGCATTTCTCGAGCTTCGTCACGACGGCCGATGGCGAGGTGCGGAAATGGATCACGACTCGCCGCTCCGCCGAGCAGGCGATCGACCTCCTGCCGCCTCCCCACGCCGAGAACCTCCAGCTCCTTCTGATCAAGAAGATGAGCGAGAGGGAACTGGCCGAGTACCGGAAGACCTCGCTTGAGGCGGTCAAACAGGACCATGCGCGTGCCGTCGAACTGTTCCAGAAGAAATACAGGATGACGGAGGACGAACTGCTGGACGTCCTCTGGCACGGTGAGTAGGGCAAATGTGCGACGTTCCTGAATCCACCCTCGAGGAGATGCTCCTCGCGACCCTGGCCTCGCCGGACTGCAAGGGCGAGGGCGCGGCGCAAGAGGAGCTCCTCCGCATCACGGAGGGGCAGCAGGCGTGCACCGTGCATTCGCTCTGCGCCCTTCGGGCGCTCCACCGCAAGGGACACGCCGTTCCCGCGACATCCAACGGGTCCGGAGATCCGGTCAGCGAGGCCGACGCGCGCTGGAAGATCGCGGCAACACCCGCCGCCGTCCCCGACAAGGAACCGGAGCGCCAGGTCGGCAATAACTGCAGCTACTCGCCGTCCGACGAGCTGGGGCGCGGGAGGTTCGGCATCGTGTACCGCGCTCGAAACCAGTTCCTCGGCCGCGACGTGGCCATGAAGGTCCTCTACCGCGAGCACACCGACAACGAGAAGTTCCGACAGAGGTTCCAACGAGACGCCCGCATCCTGGCGCGGCTCGACCATCCGAACATCGTGAAGGTCTACGACGGCGGGCAGGATTCAGCCGGGGCCTGCTACATCGCCATGGAGTACATCGAACGCGGGACGCTCGTCCAGCTCACCAAGGAAAAGGGCCGGCTGCCCGCGCCGCTCGTCGCGCAATACATGCACGAGATCGCCGGTGCGCTGGCCGAGGCGCACCGTCATGGCATCCAGCATCGCGACGTGAAGCCGGACAACGTGATGATGAGCCCGACCGGAGCGAAGCTCACCGACTTCAACCTGGCGGCCATCGAGGAGGTCGCCCTCCAGGAAACGCCCAGCACGTTCGAGAGCGTCGCCAGCGCAGACGGCAAGCCGCCGCAACTCGTTGGCACCATCACGTACATGGCGCCCGAGCGCCTGAACGGAGAGCGAGGCGACCACCGATCGGACATCTACTCCCTGGGTGCCACCTTCTACAGCGTCGCCGCAGGCGGATATCTCTTCAAGATCCCCGTGGGCACCACCCCCGACATCTACATGAACTGGCGGTGGCACCACACCAAGGAGACGCCGGAGCCGCTCACGGCGCGCGTTCCAGGGTTCCCGGCCCCGCTGGCCGCGATCATCCACAAGTGCCTTGAGAAAAATCCGCCGATGCGCTATCAGAGTTTCGAGGAGCTCCTCGGAGATCTCGCGGCGGTGCGCGGAGAAGGTGCGCCGGCCTTGAGCGCCCCGCTGGTCGCCCGTCGCCCGCGTCCTCGCAGGATTGCACTCGTCGCGTTCCTCGTGCTCGTCGCCGCCCTTGCCGCCGTCCTCCTCGCGGACAAGCTCCGCACCGGCCGCGACCCCGCCGCGAAGCAGGCCACAGCCGAAAAGGAGATCTCGAAGGATCGCGTACCCGACGACCAGCCGGGGAACTCCGACTCCGGCAAGCACGCAGAAAGAAAGCCGGACACCCACAAGACGGAGGAGACCGGCAAGCCCGAATCGGAGCGCGTGAAGGAAGAGCCCAAGATCAAGCCGATCCCAAAACCCCTACTGGAACAGCTGACCACGTACGACCCAACCGCGGACGATCTGACCCTGCTCCGGCAGCTGCTCGACCTCGCCGCCCGCGAGCGCGCGAGGTTCCTGGCTCGATCCTATGGCACATTTCGCAAGGGTCTGGACGAACTTGCGTCGCAGGCGCCGCCTCCGACCGAGGGCGAGAAGACGTTCCGGGCCTGGTACCTGAAAGCCGCGCGCGACCTTGCTGACCTGTCCGAGTTCGCCGTTTCCAGCCGTCTCGCGGATTTCACGACGTCCGGGCGCGGTGTTTCGCTCGTGCTCACCGACGGCCAGACAGTGTCAGGCGAAGTGAAAGAAGCCGACGCCGAAACGATCCTCGTCGCCACCGAGGCCGGGAGCGTTCGCGTGCCGCTCGCGAATCTGGCGCCGTCCAACTTCACGGGAAACGCGGATCTCTGGAAAGCCTCGCTCGCATTCCAGTCGCTCTCCGGGAGCGCGACCGAGGCTCTCCACGTGGTTCTCGCCAAGCTGCCGACAGCGGAGGAGTTGCTCCTATGGATTCCGCTCGTCGTCCGCCTCGCCCATGAGGAGGCCGGCGCTGCCGCCACGGGTCGCGACTTCAGCCGGGCCCACCGGCTCTTCGAGCGCCTCGGGGCGCTCCAAGCCGATATCCCGCGCTACTTCGCGCACTTGGACGAGTCCGACTTCAAGGCGATCCGCGACGAGCGGGACGCGCTGAAGCTCTTCCTCGACGAGCGCTTCGCGGAGGTTGCGACGCGGTATCCAGAATCCCTCGCGTACGTGCCGGCGGCCGAGCAGATCCTCGCGCGCTTCTGCGCGCGGCTCCTCGATGAGAAGGACCTGCTGAAGAAACTCGCGGACGTCGATCCGACGATCGAGAAGGCCGTCGACGACCAGAGACCGAAGCCCGAAGACATCTATGAAAAGGGGAAGGTGCCCCCCAAGCGGAGGCTCTTCGATTTTGTTGGCGGCCCCGCATGCGTCACCTGGACCCCTCTTCCGGAGGGAAAAGGCTGGGATCGTCAGGGGCGGGAGAAACCCGCCTGCGCCACGACACGGATCTTCAGCGCCTTACCTACCACGGCCAGATGGACTCGGCCTCGGAAGGGATGATCCTCGTATATCGCTTCGTCCCCGGCGATCTCTCCGCCCGGTGGAGGCTCGGTCTGGAGTCGGCAGCGTCGAACCGTGTCTACCTCCAAGCCAGCCACGACGCCGTGGAACTCTACCAGCCAATGATCGGCGAGGGGGCCGTGGACAAGCAGATCGGGCAGGGCCGCTTCGACGCGCCGCCGGACACCCAGACGTGGCGGACCCTCACTCTCGTCCCCGCCGCCACCGACGAGGGCGGCGTCCTTCTGGTCTACGTCGATGGCAAACCGCGCCCGGTCCTGCGCGTCTCGCTCAAGGAGGCGAAGATCCCTGGAAAGCCCGTTCTCGGCGTCTTCCACGGCGAAGTCCACATCAAGAACCTTATCGCGCCCTTCACAGGAGAAAAGTAGGAGATTTTCTATGCCGCGCCTGCTCGCCCGCGCCCTCGCCCTTACCGCAGCTGTACTCTTCCTGCCGCTCGCGTGTCGGACCACGTCGAACCAATCGAATCGTCCCGACCCCAAGGAGGTCGAGTACGAGGTTCTCTTCTCGGAACCGGATCATGAAGTCGAATGGTGCCTGAAGAAGGCGCTCGCGGAGGACTACACGACCGTCACCGACTCGACGATCTTCTTCGACCGCGAGAGCACCATTCGCATCAAGGTCCCATCCGGCCCCAGCAAGGAGCCGTACCACGCTCATCTGCTGCATCGACGCAAAGATACGCTCCTTCAGCACTTGGCGGTCCAAGGGCCCGACGGAGCGATCGAGATTTCGCTCTCGAAGTTCGAGCAGCCGGAGATTCTCGTCCTATCGTCCGCCTCCATGCGGATGCTGGACGCCAAGGACAGGACCGCTCTGCGCGACAAGCCCCTGCTCGCCCCGTACGCGATGAGTTTCCGCCTTGCGGAGCGACAGACGGGCCCGACGATCACGAGCGTGCAACCCTTCCGATACGAGTGGAAGTACGGAACCGGTACCGCCGCGCTTTTCGTCCAGAGCTTCTGCCGCTCGCAGATGCTTTTGAATCTGTTCGACTTGGACGGCAAGGCCGGATTCCTCCTGGGCGAGGGCTATTACCACTCCAAGGACGTCAACGCGTATCTCACGCCGCACGTTCTCCTCGATGTGCGCGGCGCAACCGGGGAAACGTACCAGAGGATCGGCACGTACTCCGTGGCGGAGACCGCCTGGCGGAAAGATCCCAAGCCGTTCTCCCTCCGCTTCCTCGACACGGAACTCATCGCCTTCGCGCCGCCAGCTCGCGTGGAGCTGTCGATGCCCGAGCAAGACCCTGCCACGAGCGCGACGGTCACGGCACGGTTCGAGGGCGTGCGCCCCAAGAGCCCGCTCCACTTTGTCCTGGCTGCGGGATATCCGCAGGGGAACCGCGAGAGAGTCGGCGTCAGGGTCCAGACGGACACCGTGACCGCGGAGAAGCGTGATGGGACGTACGTCGTCTCGCTCGACGATCTCGACCCGTCGACGTTTCCCATGACGGGCTATGTCGCCCATCGGCTCTCGGAGCCCTTCCACACCCCGCATGGATTCTACGCGCCGTGCGAGCCCCTCGGTCGTTCTACGACGCCGCTTTTCGGCGACGAGGACTCGCTCGCGAAGCTGCACCCGAAGGTGCTCATCCCGAGGTATGCCTCGCACTATGACGTGATCTACTGGTTTGGCACCGGCGGCGGCGAGAACGAAGCCAAGAAGTTCCTCCTCGCGTACTACTCGGGTACGACGCCCGGCGGCGGGCCGCCAGGCGGAGGACCGTCCGGCACGCTCATTCCCCCTCCGACTGTCCCGTTCGTCCCCGGCGGCGGTTCGGGCACCACTACTACTCCGGGGGGTGGCTCAGGCACCACAACGCCTGGAGGCGGAGGCGGTTCGGGTTCGAGCGGTACCGGATCGACCACGCCGTCGCCGTGGTGGGGACTCTGGCTCGGCCCGAGCGGGCCGCCGCCTGATCCCGGCCCCAGCCAGCCCGGCACGATCGCGATCACCATCAAGTGCGGCTGCGGAATGGACAATCCCGGCACTGCGGCGAACGAGTGCAACTGTCGCCCTCATATGTGGACCCTCGGCCAGATTCAGCAGGGCATCGGGCAGGCGGCGGTTTCGTCGTGTCCCCAAGGGTTTTCGGTCGCTGAGACCGCGTGGTTCGGCGCCCACGGCGACTACGCTCCGTGCCACACGTGGACCGTGATCGGCATGGCCCGCGTCTCCTACTGGGGCCCGAACTTCTCCATGGTCCACGTCTGGTACCGCGTGAAGGTCAATTTCCTGCCGTGCAAGGGCAATCCGCCTGGCGGCGGCGGGGGCGGAGGAGGCGGCAAGATCGGCGACGGCGACGGTCCCGGCAAGCCCGGAGATCCCAACCCGAGGGGTGATGCATTTGCCGCTCTCACCAGCGGCACGAAGGGCGAGCCGACCGGCCGGGTCACGGAACTCCCGGGCGGGGGCGCGGTCACGTCCATGACAACCGCTGCATGGAACCCGTCGACCGATCCCAACGCCGCGGTTCGCCTCACCGAACTGGTCGCAATCCTCCGTCGTGGCCTCGGCCTGTCGGACCTGCCGACCCCGACCGCAGACACCTGGACGGCGCCCACCGTGTTCCTCTACTTCGCGCGAGAGGAGTTCTCGTCGAAGGTCTCGGACCTCGTCGAGTGGCAGAAGAGCTTCAGCACCACGTACTGGGGACGCCGCGAGAAGCGCAGTCCGCTGCCGCCCACGGAACTCCGCGATGTCCTCTATGACTGGGCCATCTACGGGGGCGCCGATCGCGTCGGCGGCTCGTTCCAGGGTCAGGGCGGCGGTGGCGATCCCATTCGTGAGCACCAGTAGGAAAAGCATAGGAGATTCCACCATGCGCAACACGATCTCCATCAGCGCCGCGGCGCTGATCACGGTCCTGAGTTTTCTCTGCGTCGCCGACGCCTGGGCCGCAGACCCCGTCACCATGGACGAGATTCGCACCGCCTACCGCGAAGGCCGCGATGGCGACGTAGTGGTACTCGCCGACCGCGCACTCAAGGACGCCAACGGCGACCGCGCCCTGCGCGGCGAGCTCAACTTCTGGCGAGGCGCCGCGCTTCGGCGCCTCAAGAGGCATGAGGAGGCCCTGGTCGCCCTCGACGTGGCCCACGATCTCGGCTTCGCGCGTCCCGAACTCCAGTTCGAGCGCGCCGTTGCGCTCCTCAAGCTCGGCAAGCAGGAGGAGGCGGATCGGGCGTTCCAGGAGGCCGAGAAATCGGCGCAAGAGGACCCGCCGAAGCTCGAAGACTTGCGCCGCCGGTGGCGCGAGGCCCGTGACCAGGACCAGAAGTTCCAGCTGCGGCTGTACCCCCAGCTTGGATACGACACCAACGCCGTCGGGGTCAGCGACGATGCCGCGCTCGCGGAGGACGTCGATCGCGAGAGCTTCTACTACGGCCTCAAGCTCTCCGCGCGCTATCTCCTCTTCGAGGAGAAGGACATGTCCCTGGTTCTTCACTACCAGGGAAATCTCCGTGCGTACGCCGAGGACTCCGATCTCTCCTATTCGGACAACGTGCTCTCGGCCATCTGGAATGGTCCGATCGGCAAGCTCGACTGGCTGTCCTACGAGATCCGCGGGTCCATGGTCGAGACGTACCTGACTGAGGACGGGCACTTCCGGACGCAGAGAGTCCTGGCGCCCGCCCTGATCGTCCGCCCCGATGAAGCCTGGCAGATTCGCTTGTGGGCCGACTGGACGAGCGCCGACTATTACGAGGATGTCCCCGACGCCCAGGACCGCGACGGTGGCATCTACCGAGGCGGACTGTCGCTGACGGTCGATCTCGGCGACGGGTGGAAGATCGGCCCATACTTGTCGTACTCGAAGTACAACGCGGAGGGCAGCGACTACGATCACCACTCGTGGAACCCCGGCGTGCAGGTCACCGTACCCGAGTTCGCCGGAATCCTCCTTGTGGCCGAGGGCGGTGTCATCTTCGCCGACTACGACAATCCACACAGCCTGACGGGCTTCACGGAAGCGCGCGACGACCGCCGCGTCTACGTGCGACTCAACGTCACCTTCAAGCAGCTGGAGAAGGTGATCGGCTTCGCGCCGACGATCTCCGTCGCGTACGAGAACTGGTCGTCGAACATCTCGGCGTTCGACTTCGATCGCTGGGACTTCGGGTTCTCGACGGACATTCTCGCGCTGTCTTTCTGAAAGGCGCAGTTCCCGGTGTGAAACCTACGCACGAGCCGATAGGAGAACGAGAAGGATCGATTCCATCGCTTTCGTCAATTCAGCTACGAAAGCTGATCTCGCAGTGGCAGGCTCTTCTTCGTCCTTGAGATGATATGTCAATGGGATTCTACGCGGCCCGCCGAGGTGGAATGGCCTATCCATCTCAGCATTCCCATAGGCGCTATTGAAGACCAGCAGTATTTTGTTCCAGCCAATCTCCGCTTTCGCATGCTCCAGTTCCATCATCACGTTCGGATTCGGAATGCCCCTATCTTTGGAGGTTCTGGCCACCGGGCTGACATCGCCAACGAGGACGTCGCATTTTCTGATCTTCTCCCAGATCACGTCAGTGATGTTTGGGGTTCCTGGCGTTTCTCGAGAGTCCTGATCCAACACCGTCTCAATCTCATGCTTCTGGCCGAGCAGCTTGAGCGCCCTCTCGAGGCAGTCCTCGATGAAACTGCGATTACTCTTCTTCGGCAAATCGTCTTCCCAAGAGTAGAAGACAACAAGGCGTTTTTCGTGTCGCTTCTCCGGTGACGCATCGGCGATTTGGCGGGGTGCGTGCCCAGCCAGTATTGCGATCTTTCCGCGGACGTAGTCGCCGAGTGCATTGGCCGCATCCTGCTCGGCTCCTTGCACCAAGCTCGATACCGGTGTCCGGCCTGGCTCGGCGAGCTTTGCATGCGTGGAGAAGTGCTTGTTCAGCTCGAAAAAGAGTCGGCCCACTGCCCCCCGTGTGCAACCAGCCGCGTGGCCAGCCCAGCTCTCGCGATTGCATGCGAAGTCGTCGTGCTCGATTATGATGGCCTCGAAATCGGCTACCAGAGAATCCACCATCGATCTCGCCTGACCGTCTGCCACCGCAATCGCGCTTCTTGCGTTATCGGGAGGAATCTGATCCCGTGCGTCCTGCAAGCCTCGCAATCCCTGTCGGAGTTGATGGATGGACTTCCCGACGGCCGCGTCAACCGCCGCCTTGATGATGCCTTCCATGCGTTTGCTGTCATCCATCGTCAGGTCGCTACTTACGCGTCGTGAAGCACCACGTCTTCTCGAACGCGGAGCCATTCACCTTCGCCCTGATGGACACCGTGTAGGTCGCTCCCTTTTCCAGCTCACCCTCGGGCACAAGCAGCACGGTGGGCCACTCCCCGATCCCGGGCACGCGCTCATTGCCGTTCGTGTACGTCCGGCAAGCCACATCCTTGCCGCTCTTGGTCGTCAGCTTCGCCTCCATGTCGCCAAGTTTCGCGGCACCGAAGAATCGAAGCATGATCGGCAATCCCGCCGTCTTCGTGAATTCATGCTCCTCCTTGCTCCATCCTCCCTCCGTCCCCTTCGCCCCTACCATGCCGAAGTACCACGGTAGGTTCGTTTCGCCATCGTGCGGGTATCGAGCGAGGGGGAACTTCTTCCCGCCTGCCTCGAACGTCTCTTCCGTGTCGATCCAGTCCTTGGTGATCGTGCCCCTATCGTGCCGCTGCGACGGGGTCGGTATATCCTCCCGATACGGAAGCTGTGGAATCTGAAATGCCGACACGGCCGTGAAACCGTCGAACCGCTTCCAGTGCCCCAGCCACAGTCTCCTAGAATTCGGGTTAAGAAGCGGACTCCGCGACAGTGCAAATCCCCGCAGATACTCTGCCCACTCTCCGATATCGCGATAGCCTGCGGCCGCACTCTCCGTTGCAAGCTTGAGGCTGTCCTCCGAGTAGAAGGCCGACTCCTTGTTCTTTTCCGTGACGCTGCCGAGCGTGTCCAGCACATCCGCCCAGCACGCAGAGGCCAGGATCATCTTCGCGGAATTCTCGAAATCCCAGAGCACCCCCCGCAACCCCATCGCGCGACGCAGTTCGTTGATCCGCTTGATTGTCTTGATGTAGTCCTGGGCGCCCCGCGTAAGCTCGTACTTAACCGCGCACTCCCGAAACAGCTTCGCCTCCGTCTCAGACATCGACCTACGTTCCTTCTTTGCCAGCGCGAGAAGCTCCTCCAGCACCTTCTTGTAGTCCCCGTTGATGGAGGCGAGCTTCTGGCCGATCGGCGCGGCCTTCTCGAGGGGCTTACCACCCTGTTCCTTGCCGAGATAGACCTTCAGCTCCCAATCGAGCCAGATCGCGTGAATCTTGTCGTCCTTCTTCCCGAGGCCGCGGAAGCACTCCGCGAAGAAGTGGGCGGCTTCCACGTCGCTGTCCTCGCTGTACTTCGTCGCGAGTTCGGCCAGCGCCTTGGCCAACTTCTCGTCGATCTTCTCGACGCGCAGCTTGAGCTTGTCGTCGGAGTCTTGCGCCGCCGTGACCGCGATGTCTCCGAGCATCGCCGCCCAAACTCCGACGACCAGTAGCGCGCTCCGCCTCATCGATTCACCACTCGGTACGTTCGCTCCGCCAGCTCCGCCCATGCGAACACGCCCTCACCGCCGACGGCACGCGGCATCAGCCGCACGAACCAGCGCGCGAGCCAGAGCAGCACCATCACTCCGGCCACGAGTCTGGCAACCGTTTCCCATACCACGTTTCGACGTGCCTTGCAAGAAGCCTTCATGCTGCACCCGCCACGGATCGCGCCCCGGTGAGCGCGGTATTTTCCACCAGTCTCTACACGACGCGCCTCGGCTGCTTGCCATCGAATAGTCGAAGATGCGCGCCGAGTTTGAAGGGCCCTGATCGGCATGGGGCACCGGGAGGTGCCGGAGCGCAGCGGGACCGCTGCGCGAGTGTCTCTCCGACCTGTTAAACCGCTCGTCCCGGAAAAGGTTCACGGCCTTCGACTCCGGCGCCCTTCGATTCCCTTCCTCCCTTCCGGCCCGAGCCCGCGCGGCGGGAGCGGCGCGCGGGCGAGGGGCGGCCCTTGCCCTTCTACGACAGTGCTATCTCTCTTCTCCCTTCCCTCGTTCCTTCCCCTTTGCCCTTGCCCACTGGCGTTGCTGCCGCGGAGGCGGCGAACACCGCCCCTTCCCGTTGCCCGCGCCGGAGGGCGCGGGCTCCCTTACCGCCCCTTGCGGAGAAAGGCTTCGATGAGGTCCTCGATCTTCTGGATCTCCCCGAGAGTGCGCTCCCTCTCAAGGAGTCTCGCGTGGATGCGCGAGACGACCTCGTCCCCTTTCGGGGCTTCATCTGAGGGCGGCAGGAAGAGCTCCGCAAGAGGAACCCCGAGGGCCTTCGCGACTTTGAACAGCGTGAAAAGGGTGGGCTGCTTTGCGCCCAGCTCGACCGACCCCATGTAGGTCCGCGAAATGTCCGCATCGTGGGCCAGCTTCTCCTGGCTCCGATCGCGGGCCTTCCGCAGTTCCTTGATGCGGCGGCCAACCCGGTGCAAGGCTGATGAAAAGGACGCCATCTCCGGCGACTTTCGGCTCATCGTAGGCAAAAAGCGATCGTCGTTCGCGCATGTCCGATTCTAGGGAGATTCGGGCCATGGTCTACAATCCCGCAGATTGCAGCCATGATTCCGGCCCAATCTGCCGATACGCTTGAGACCGCAAGTCACCGTCTGCGGGGTTATAATTCAGATAGCGATGCGATCCCGGAGACTTCGCTCTGGCCGGCGGTCTACCGCCCGAGGTCCCTTGCTCCTGACCGGCTTCGAGGGCTTCGCCGAGTATCCGGTCAACTCGTCGTGGGAGGGCGTCCGCTGGCTCGACGGTCGCGTGATCCGGGGCATCCCGATCATCGCACGCGAGCTGCCCGTAGAGTTCAGGAAGATACGTCCCGCGCTCTTCAAGATCCTCGAGGACGTCCGTCCCTGTGCCGTGATCGCCTTCGGCCTGACACCGGGGCGCGTCGTCTCCATCGAACGCGTCGCGCTGAACGTCGCTCACGTGAACCGCTCGTCTCGGCACTTCAAGACCACGGGGGATAATACCGGCTACAGGCCGTACGAGGTTCCCTTGAGCAAGGGCGGACCCGACGTGTACTGGTCGACCCTGCCGACCGATGCAATCGAGAGGGCCGTCCGCCGCGTCCTTGGCTCGATGCGCACCCACATTGTGTCGTGGGTGTCGCACTCGGCCGGCACCTTCCTCTGCAACGCCGCGTTCTACCACCTTGCGAAGTGGGCAGTCCCCCCGCGGAGGGCGGGTTTCATCCACCTAGCCCCTTTGAGGAACGGCGAGGAGACAACCGCTGATGCGCGCCTGAAACGATTCACCGTCCTCCAGCTGAAGAAGCTCGTCTCCTCAGTGGTCCGCGCGATGCTGCGCGACATGATCTGAATGCCACCGTCGACGTGACGAACGCATGGGCGGATTGCTCTTTCATTGCCAGAGGATGGGTCACTCTGGTATGCTTTGGCCGATACTGGTCGGCTAAGTCGTGAGGGCAGGAAGAGGTGGACGACCGCTGGCTGTCTGTCGAGGAGATCGCTGAATACCTCGGCGTAGCCAAGGACTCGATCTACCGATGGATCGAGAGCAGGGGGTTGCCTGCCCACAGAATCGGCAAGCTCTGGAAATTCAAAAAAGCAGAAGTCGACGACTGGGTACGCAAGGGGGGAACAGCAGCAGCGGAGGATGGTGGAACCAGGAAACCGGGCAATCGAAGGAGCTAGATCCGACGTGCGTGCACGATGAGCAAGAAGCGCAAATCCCGAGAAGGAATTGAGGCTGGACTCCCGCCTCCGAGCCAAGCGCAGCTATGGTCCGACGATCTCGCGCGCCAACGCCACGAAGAAGCTCCGCGCGATTCTACCGTGCAACCAAGCGTCGCTGTCCCTGAACAGCCTCGTAGGCGCAAGCATGGAGACACGAAGCGGGATCAGCGAACGATCCAGGACTTGTTGCTCGCTGAGGGTCTTCTAGCAGTCAAGATGTCCACTGAACTGGAGTCTCTCGAGGCCCTCCAAGCGCGACTCGTGGCCCACTTCCGTCAGAACAGCTTGGAAACTCGGACGCGATATGCCCAGTCCGTCCTGCGGTGGTTCTTCCCCGACGGACTCGCTGGCCTTGCTCGGAGTGTCTGGGCTGCATACAAGGACGAGAGCATCGAGACGGCTATCCTCCGATACCTCTACCTCACGTCGGAGCCGATCATGGGCGCCTGCGTCTCCGAGGCGCTGTTTCCCCTGGAAGAGGGCATGCTCGTCCCGGGGGACTACCTCGATCGCTTCCTTCGTCAGCTTTTCGGAGAAGGGGTGCCGCCCAAGACCAAGGAGCGAGCCAAGACCAACCTCATGAAGCTCGGTTTTCTTGCCCGTTCCCGCGGCAAGACCGACAGACTCAACCCCGTCGTTCCAAGCAAGACGGCCTTCCTCATCCTCCTTCATCACATCTTCGCGGCCAACGGCCAACGGACCGTCGAGCTGCGCAACCTCTTTGCCAACCCGTTCTGGAAGTACCTCGGGTTCAAGACGGAGGACTCGGTTCGTACGGTCCTGCGGAGCACGGACGCGGCGGGCCTCCTCGGCAAGTACGTCGTCGCAGATCAACTTGAGCAGATCACGACCTGCCTGACTCCAGACCTCCTGACATCCGGGGGCGGAAGGGCGCAGGACGGCTTGCTGGCGCGGGTCGGCGTTAGCACTACTTGCACCAGTTTCGGATTTCCACGTGAGGCAACCGGGGCGCCGCCGCGTCTC
>Ga0247727_10000572_pt1 | contig 90183 bp, 72 predicted proteins | sample WisWelCaveWW1625_FD_202498 | JGI IMG/M metagenome (GOLD analysis project Ga0247727, IMG submission 202498) | Biofilm microbial communities from Wishing Well Cave, Virginia, United States - WW16-25 | ecosystem: Environmental > Aquatic > Deep subsurface > Groundwater > Cave microbial mat | place... | reverse complement strand
GATAGGTATTCTTGCTTGGAGCCGTTGTTCATGATTCGTTGCCTCAAATTTTGGGTTACATAAATTATGAGGCAACGACACCATCAGTCCAAAGCGATGGTTACATTTTTTATGAGTCAATGCGCACCGGGCCCGCTTGAAAAAAGGATTTTGATATGAGACGGTTATATGCTATATTATAAGTTCGATACAGCGCCTCCAAGGTAAGCGAGCCTCTACCGATGAAGCAAGATAGCTCCTGGAGAAAAATTCTCGATAAACTGCTGCCGGAGTTTCTGGCGTTCTATTTTCGCGAAATTTATCAGGCCATCGATTTCGAAAAGGCTTTGAATTCCTCGACAAGGAACTGCAAAAGATTCTGCCGCAGGAAGACGACACCGGCAAGCGGGTGGTCGACAAGCTCGTCAAAGTCTTTCTGCGCGACGGCAGTGAAAAGTGGCTGTTGATCCATATCGAGGTTCAGGGCTACTACGAGAGCGATTTTCCCAAGCGCGTTTATCATTGCAACTATCGGATTTCCGACCGCTTCGGAGAAAAAGTCATTAGTGTGGCGCTGTTGACGGACGATGATCCGGAGTTTCGCGAAAACATCTATGAGATTTCCCAATGGGGATTTCGACTGCACTTTGAGTTTCCGGTCGTCAAATTGCTTGACTATCGGCACAAGTGGGAGGAGTTGGAACGTGACCCCAATCCGTTTGCGATTGCGACGATGGCTTTCTTGAAAACCGTGGAAACCCAGGGCAGCGATCAAGAGCGCTATCAATGGAAGAAGCACTTTCTTCTCGAACTTTATCGCAAAGGCCTGAACCGCGAAACGATTGTGGCGCTTTATGAGTTCATTAGTGTTATTATGGCACTGCCGGAAGTTAAAGATGAAGAGTTAATTGAAGAAATAAAACAAACCACGGAGGAAACGCAAATGTCTCTTCTAACCACTGCTGAGCGAGTTGGCATGAAAAAGGGGCGCGTTGAAGGCCTGGAAGAAGGCCTAAAAAAAGCGGTCTCTGATATTCTAGAGATCAAATTTGGCGTGGTTGGGCTGGAGTTGTTCGATCACGTTGAGCAGGTCACCGACCTCGAAGTTCTCGAGAAGATTCGCGCCGGCCTGAAGCAGGCCCAATCCGTGGCCGAGGCCGAGGCCTTGATCCGCGCGCATGCCAATTTTTAGCGTGAGGCTTTCCCCAAAAAACAAACGCCACTGCCTTTCTCATGAGCATTTGAGAGAAGCAGTGGCGTTCTGCATATAAAACGTAAACCACCCGGCGTTACGTTTTTACGCCTGACGTTTTACGTTTCACTTCAACATCGTCATCGGGCGCGATTGCGTAAACCGCACTTCCCCATTGTTTCCCTGCACGATGAGGCGGTATAAATAAACGCCAGCCGCCGCCGCTCGACCGGATCGATCTCGTCCGTTCCACCGCACCTGATGACGGCCCAGCGGTAGATTACCATCAACCAGCGTGCGCACAAGCTGGCCCGTTTCCGTGTAAATCTGCAGCGTCACTTTTCCAGTCGCCGGCAGTGTGAAGCTGATCATCGTACCCGGATTAAATGGGTTGGGATAGTTTTGCGCCAGCGTAATGGTCTCCGGTATAATCGCCTCGGCAGTCTTGGTATTGTTGAGCGCGACTTTGGCGCCGCCGGACGGGGTCGCATTCGCGGCATTGGAATATGCCGAATTGCCGCCGGCATTGAATGCGCGGACGCGATAAAAATAAGTCACGCCCTCCGTCAAGCCGGTATTGAAATAGCTCGTGACATTCGCGTCGACTGTGTCAATTTCAGCATAAGTGCCTGCCGCCTCAGTCTTGCGTTCGATCTTGAAACCGCCTTCGTTGTTTGAGCTGTCCGCCCACGCCAAATCGATCTGGCTGCTGCTGACGGCATTCGCTATTAAGTTCCCCGGGGCCTTCGGCACGGCCGGCAGCGTCGTGGCGTTCGCTTCATTCGAATAAGCAGAATTGCCGCCCGCATTGTAAGCGCGCACGCGATAGTAATACGTCGTGTTGGCGCCCAAGCTCGTGTTCGAATAGCTCGTCACGTTCGGTCCCACCGTCGCAATTTGGCCAAACGTGCCGCCCGCCGAGGCCTTGCGCTCGATCTTGAAGCCGTCTTCGTTGCTTGAGCTGTCCGCCCACGCGAGATTGATCTGATTCTTGCTCACGGCTGTGGCGGTTAAATTCTCCGGCGCTTTGGGTGATTGCGGCAGTGTCGTTGCATTCGCTTCATTGGAATAATCCGAATGGCCGCTCGCGTGGTAAGCGCGCACCCGATAGAAATAGGCGGTGTTCGCGTTCAGGCCGGTGTTGGAATAGCTCGTCACGTTCGCGCCGGCCGTCGCAATTTGCGCGTAAGTGCCCGCCGCCCCAAGCTTGCGTTCGATCTTGAAGCCGGTTTCGTTATTCGAATTATCCATCCAGGCGAGATCGATTTTCCCGCTGTTTATGGCGGTGGCAGTCAGGTTGCCCGGTGCGGCCAGCGGATCAGCAGACGTGGTGGCATTCGCTTCATTGGACAGAGCCGAAACGCCGCCCGCATTGTAAGCGCGCACTTGATAAAAATATTGCGTGCTCGCGGCCAAACCGGGGCTCGAATAAGCCGTTATGTTCGCGCCGACCGTATCAATGACGGCATACGTTCCACCCGCGCCGGTTTTGCGCCTGATGATAAAGCCCAGCTCGTTGTTCGCATTATCCTGCCAGGCGAGATTAATCTGGCTGCTGCTCGCCGTCGTGGCAGTCAAATTGTTCGGCCCGGCCGGCGAATTGGGCAGCGTCGTGGCGCCGGCAACGTTCGAGTAGGCCGAATTGCCACTCGCGTTAAAGGCGCGGACGCGATAGGAATAAGCGGTGTTCTGGGTTAAGCCCGTGTTCGAATAGCTCGTCACATTGGCGTCGACCGTCGCAATCTCAGTATACGTGGCCGCCGTGCTGAGCTTGCGTTCGATCTTGAAGCCATCTTCGTTGGCCGTGTTATCCGTCCACGTCAGATTGATCTGGTTTTTGCTCGCCGCGGCTGCCTGCAAGTCGCTTGGTGTTTCCGGTGGATCAGGCAGCGTCGTCGCGTTCGCTTCATTAGAGTAGCTCGAATTGCCGGTGAGGTTGAAAGCGCGCACACGATAGAAATACTGCGTGTTCACCTCCAAGCCCGTGCTCGAATAGCTTGTCACGTTTGCACCGGTCGTGGCAATCTCAGCATAAGTGCCGGCTGGACCGATTTTGAGCTCGATCTTGAAGCCGGTTTCATTGCTTGCATTATCCGTCCAGGTAAGATTGATTTGACTGTTGCTGACGGCGGTTGCTGCCAGATTGCCTGGAGCAGCAGGCGGATCGCTCTGCGTGGTGGCATTGGCGGCATTTGAATAGGCCGAATTGCCGCCCGCATTGTAAGCGCGGACTTGATAAAAATACTCGGTGCTCGCGGCCAGACCGAGGCTCGCATAGATTTTCACGTTCGCGCCAACCGTGTCGATGACGGCAAAAGTTCCACTCGCGCCGGTTTTGCGCTCGATGATGAAGCCAAGCTCGTTGCCCGCATTATCCTGCCAGGCGAGGTCGATCCGCGTATTGCTCACCGCGGTGGCGGCCAAAACAGTCGGCGCGTTTGGCGGATTCGACAGCGTCGTGGCGCCGGCGAGGTTGGAATAGGTTGAATTGCCGCCCGTGTTGTAGGCGCGAATACGATAGGAATAAGCCGTGTTCGGATTGAGGCCCATGCTCGAATAGCTCGTCACATTCGCGCCAACCGTGGCAATTTCAGTATACGTCGCCGCCGAGTTGGGTTTGCGCTCGATCTTGAAGCCGTCCTCGTTGTTGGAGCTGTCTGCCCACACGAGATTGATCTGATTCTTGCTCACCGTGGTGGCGGCCAAGCCGCCCGGCGTGGCCGGCGGATCCGGCAGCGTCGTGGCGCTCGCCGTGTTTGAAAAAACGGAATGGCCATCGGCGTTGTAAGCGCGCACGCGATAGGAATAAGCGGTGTTCGAGCTCAAGCCGGTGTTCAAATAAGTCGTCACATTTGCACCGACCAAGGCGATCTGAGTATATGTGGCCGCCGAGCTGAGTTTGCGTTCGATCTTGAAGCCGGCTTCGTTGGTCGCGTTATCCGTCCACGTCAGATTGATTTGGATATTGCTCACCGCGGCCGCCTGCAAGCTGCTCGGCGCTGCGGGTGGATCAGGCAGCGTCGTCGCGTTCGCTTCATTGGAGTAACTCGAATTGCCGGTGACGTTAAAAGCGCGCACGCGATAAAAATACTGGGTGCTCGCGGTTAAGCCTTTACTCGAGTAGGACGCGGCGTTTGCGCCGACCGTGGCAATCTCAGCATAAGTGCCCGCCGCCCCAGTCTTGCGTTCGATTTTGAAACCGCCTTCGTTGGCCGCATTATCCGTCCACGTGAGATTGATTTGAGTGTTGCTGACGGCGGTTGCTGCCAAGCTGCTTGGCGCGGCAGGTGGATCGATCGGCGTGGTGGCGTTGGCGGCATTGGAGTAGGCCGAGTTGCCGCCCGCATTGTAAGCGCGTACTTGATAAAAATACTGGGTGCTCGCGGCCAGGCCGAGGCTCGCATAGGTTTTCACGTTCGCGCCGACCGTGTCAATGACGGCATAAGTCCCCTCCGCGCCGGTCTTGCGCTCGATGATGAAGCCAAGCTCGTCGGTCGCATTATCCTGCCAGGCGAGATCGATCCTGTTATTGCTCGCCGCGGTGGCGGCCAAAACACTCGGTGCGGCCGGCGGATTCGGCAGCGTTGCCGCGCTGGCAACGTTGGAGTAAACTGAATGGCCGCCCGTGTTATAGGCGCGCACGCGATAGTTATAAGCCGTGTTGACGTCCAGGCCGGCGTTCGAATAGCTCGTCACGTTCGCGCCGACCGTGGCAATTTCAGTATACGTGACCGCCGAGCCGAGCTTGCGCTCGATCTTGAAGCCGGTTTCATTGCCTGAGTTATCCACCCACGCGAAGTTGATCTGCGTATTGCTCACGGTGGTTGCCGTCAAGCCGCTCGGCGTTGCCGGCGGATCGGGCAGCGTCGTGGCGATCGCTTGATTCGAGTAGCTCGAAGCACCAATGCCGTTGAAAGCGCGCACGCGGTAATAATACTGGGTGTTCGCCTCCAAGCCTATGCTCGAATAGGCCGTTGCATTCGCGCCGGCCGTCGCAATCTCGGTGTATGTGCCGGAGGGGCCGGCTTTGATTTCGATTTTAAAGCCGTCTTCGTTGTTGGAATTGTCGATCCAGGTGAGATCAATTCGCGTGTTGCTCGCAGCAGTTGCCGTTAAGACATTCGGGGGGGCGGGTGCGCTTGGCACCGTCGTGGCGCTCGCTTCATTCGAAAAAGCCGAATTGCCACTGGCGTTATAAGCGCGGACGCGATAAAAATGCGTCGTGTTCGGGCTTAAGCCCGAGATATTTGAAAAACTCGTCACATTGGCGCCGACCGTGGCAATTTGCACGTAAGTGCCGGCCGCGCCGGTTTTGCGCTCGATCTTAAAGCCAGCCTCATCGTTGGCGTTGTCTACCCACGCGAGATTGATCTGGCTGCTGCTCGCGGCGGCGGCGGTCAAGCCGCTCGGCGCCGCCGGCCCGGCAAACGCAACCGCGGTGGTGGGGCTCCCATAAAGAGTTGAAGTAAATAACAACCACGCCAGCATGCTACAAATAGCAGAGCCGGCAAAAAATGATGCTTTCATCCCCTCATTGACACGGAAGGAACCGTTAAAACTTTGCATAGCTTTCCTCATAACTTGTACAGTGAGCCGGCAGTAGATGAAAATATCGTAACTATCTTGACCTCGTCAAGTCATTTAGCCGCTTCGAAATACCGGCCAATAAAATCAAGGCCATTGATTCGTTTCGGCTAAATATCGTTACTGCCGAGCTCCCGCCCCAGCCACTGCTTCGTCAATCCATGACAGGAAATTTCATCCAGCGAGGGTGAGCATTAAAACAACTCAAACGGCCAAGCACCGGCATCGTGAGTTGTTTCAATTCTGAAGAAATCAAAAACGGAGAGTCCCTTCTCGGTGAGATCGTTTACCATACAACTTTCTGCCATAAAAGAAATTTGCCCGGACGACGCGCCGAAATGAAAAATTAGCACGGGTCCTCATGTCCGATTTCGCCGGGCCCTGGTCACTGGCGTGCTGAATGACCACGTCAAACTTATAGCATATACGACGGCAGCTTGCGGAAAAATTCGGCGAACATTTTCAATTTAAGACGATCGTGACGGGGCTGACCGTGATGCCCTGGCCAAAGCACATCGCGGTCAAACCGTCAACGAAATCTGCTCCCGTCAAAACAACATTCAATGTCAGTCCTTGACTGCCAAGAGGCGGGTTCAGGCTCGCCGGCGTCTGCAAAACGTTCAAAACTTCCGGATAAAACACCCCGCTGAACGGCAGCGCCGGAATAAGCCCGAGAGCAAAAAAGCAATGGTCAAAACGTTTGAAGAAACCGCGGAGGTGATTGACCGAAACGGCACCCCAACACAGGCCAAGAAAGAAGGGCGCGGCACGAATTGCATATCAAATCACAAAGACGTAAGATGCTTTTACAAAGTTGTGCTTAACTTACCTGCAAACTTCGTTATTTGCGAAAAAAGCAGAAACGCATGCGGCCCGCGTCGCAGCATTTTGCAAAAATGGCAAGCCTTGGGAATGTCGAGTAGCCTTCACTTGCTTGCGGATTGCACGGCGGACATCAGCTTGCCATAAAAATCCTGAAGCGCCGGCGGCACGTCTTTTCCCGGTTCCAATCCCGGCCACGACACGACGGTGGTGTCACCGCCGCTGATGCACCACACCCGCGTCGTCATGTTGCCGGTCTGTTGATATGGCTGCTTGAAAGCCCTGGCTTCGAACATTTGCCGCAGCGGCAGCAACGCTTCCGGCTTCGCCGTGCCCACAGTTTCGAGTTTGTCGCGCCGAAAATAAAAGCCGGACCATTTTTCGATTTTGCCGTCGCCGTGGATGATGTAACCCTCCGCCATGCCGGTGAAGCCGCCGCCGCGGCCGAAAATAATGGTAAAATCTTTTGCCGGAGCAGTTTGCTCGCGTGACGAAGAATGGCAAGCGCAAAAGCGTATCGCCAACACGGCGCCAAACCCGAGCAGACAATTTTGGCCTAATTTCATATTCGCTCATCAACAAAAAGCCCTCATCCGAATTCAATCGAATGAGGGCCTAGCTCTATAATAGACGCGCCTAAAGTCGCAGGCTCAGCCAAGATACTTGCGCAGCGGCTCCAGTCTCGAGCGATGCCGCAAACGCCGCAACGCTTTCTCTTTGATCTGGCGTACGCGCTCGCGCGTCAGCTTGAAGTGCTCGCCGATTTCTTCGAGCGTCAGGGGGCGGTCGCCATCCAGGCCGAAATACAGCCGGATGATTTCCGCCTCGCGAGGCTTCAATGTGGACAACACTTTATCGATTTCAACCTGCAGCGACTCCTGCATCAGCGTTTCGTCCGGCGGGGCGTAGCGGTCGCTCTCCAAAATGTCGAGCAAGCTGTTGCCCTCGTCTTCTTTGAACGGCTCGTCGAGCGAAAGATGCCGCGCCGAGGTCTTCAAGACGTCGGCCACTTCATAGGCGGTCATTTCCATCTTGTCGGCGATTTCTTCCATGCTCGGCTCACGGCCAAACTTTTTCTCGAGTTCTTCGAGTGCACGTCCGACTTTGTTGATGGCGCCCACGCGGTTCAAAGGCAGACGAACCACCCGGCTCTGCTCAGCCAAAGCCTGCAGAATCGACTGGCGAATCCACCACACGGCGTAGGAGATGAACTTGAAACCGCGCGTCTCGTCGAAGCGCTGCGCGGCCTTGATCAAGCCCAAATTGCCCTCGCTGATCAAATCCTGCAACGGCAGGCCTTGACCTTGATATTCCTTTGCCACGCTGATCACGAAACGGAGGTTGGCTTTCACCAGCTTGTCCAACGCCCTGGAATTGCCTTTACGAATCTGGCGGGCCAGATCGATTTCATCTTCCGGTGCCAAGGGCGAATAGCCGCCAATCTCTTCCAGGTACTTCTCGATCGATTGCTTCGTGCGATTGTCCGTGGTTTTGCGTTTTTTGGCCATTTGCTTTTCCACACCAAGCCCTAACTCAATTTGATCCATCTCAATTACTCAACCTGTTGCATTAGCATTCGATTGGCGCGCCGTATGGCTTTTTCTCTTCTAATCCGACGGCGCTGACTGGGTTTGATGTAATACGTCGACTTCTTGAAATCTCGCAAAACACGTGCCCGGTCACACTTTCTTTTAAAGCGCATAATTGCGCGGTCCAACGATTCATGTTCTCCAACGGTAACTCTAACCATCCGTACTACCCCTTTCTTTGGGTTGTTGTCGTCATTCCGCTCCTTTGCCTTTCAATTGTTACAGGAACATCTTTGGTTTCTACCGCCTGGCAGAGACGGAACAACTCCCGTTCAGCATCTCAGTAATATAGATACTGTTTTTTAGGTAGAAAGTTCCAGCGCCACTGATGATTCAAATCCAACAAAATCAAGCAGCGGCAGGTTGGAGAAAGGCAGAAAAAAAATTATGGTGATTCCCGTTGCCGCAACAAAAGCAACTTTCTTTTTTAGTGAACAAAAACCACCCTCATTCTCAAATATATTGAAGGGCAATTTCTGGACAAGCTGAAATATAATGCTTCTCAATAGCTTTGTCAAGTGTTTTGACAAAATTTTATCTTTTATTTTTTGGCTTTGAAAAAGGCAAATAAATGGCGAACTCGCTGCCTTTGCCGGCGGCGCTTTTGGCCTGGATGCGGCCACCATGCTCTTCGACGATCTGTTGCACAAAGGACAGGCCGATGCCGGTGCCTTGCTCCTTGGTCGTATAATAAAAATCAAAAATTTTGCTCAACTCGCTTTCGGCGATGCCCTTGCCCGTGTCATGAAAAGAGATTACCGCGTAAGACAAGCCGTCCGGCTCCTCGCTCGCCTGGACACTCTCTTCGCTCGTTTCCGGCACGAACGTGTCCAAACCGATGGTTACCCGCCCGCCGCCCGGCATGGCCTGAAGCGCGTTCAAAAAGATATTCAGAAAAACCTGATAGAGCTTTTGCGGATCCACCTCGGCGACGAGATCCGGCGTCTTATACTCCCTTTCCACCCGGATGCCTTTAGTCAGCGCATTCGGCAATTCGGCTTTGATGAGATCGTCCAGCAAAGCGCTGAGACGTTGGGGGGTTTTTTCCAATTTCGGCGGCTTTGCAATCAACAAAAAGTTGCTGACCAGCGCTTCGACGCGGCCGATTTCCGCCGTGAGAATTTGGTGATAGTGCTCGAGCTTGTTGGCGACGATCTGGGGTTTGTTAAATTCGCGCCGCATGAGCTGCATGTTGATGACCATCGAATTGAGCGGGTTGCGAATCTCGTGCGAGAGCACCGAGGCGAGTTTGTTCAACGTCTCCAAACGCTCGCCGCGTTTGAGCTGGCGTTGAAATTCGAGCAGGCGGCTGGCCATGGCGTTGATGTGTTTGGCGAGGCGGCTGATTTCGTCGTGGCCCAGCGGACGAATGCGATGGCGCAAATTGCCGGTGGAGATCAGCTCGATGCCCGAGACCAGCGCGTTGACCGGCTGAACGATTTGCCGGGTGTAGATCGCCGCAATCAGCGCGGCGACGATGACGCTGACGGCGACCAACAAAAAAATCTGCCACTGCATTTTCCTTGCCGGCGCGAACGCCTCGCTGGTCGGCTGCTGAATGACCGTGCCCCATTGCTCGTGCGGAATCGGCGCATACGCCGCGATCATTTTCACGCCGTCGCGGTTGACGTAAATTTTGTGGTTGTTGCGGCCCGCGGCAACGCTATCGACGATGTCAGGCTCATCGAAATGAAGCCGCTCCACCACCATGCGCCGATTGGAGTGCGCGATGAACAGACCATCTTTGGCGGGGTGAAAGATGAACGCTTCGCCGTGCTCGCCGATGGCGTTGCTGTCCACCACGTCCCAAATCACTTTCAAATCCACTTCACCCCAGAGCGCGCCAATCACTTCGTTGTGGACGACGATCGGCTCGGCGATTTCCATCGTCGGCAGATTTTCCGGCGAGAGATAGACGTCGGAAATATATGGCTGTTTTTGCAAAATTGCCGGCAGCACGCCATGGTCGGCAGCGCCATTGCCGGCGGCATTGAGGCCCAAATTGCCGTAAGCCGTGGAGCTGATCAAGCTGCCCTGGCGATCAATAATCGACAGGCGCTTGAAGATGGGAAATTGCGTGACCATGTTGTTGATCATCAAATCCTGGCGCATGCGCTCCATGCTGGCGAGGCTTTGAATTTGCGCGCTGAAGCGGAGAATCTCGCGCGCCTTGCCGAGCGTGCCGCTGATTATGCCGGCCGAGCGCCGCGCAAACTCTAAATTGCGCGCCAAAATGGTTTGCTCGATGGCGGTTTGCGCCGTGTGCGTCAAAACCTGGCCGGTGATCAGCAGCGGAATGGAGACGAGCAGAATGTGCGAGATCAACAGGCGGGTAAACAGCCGGTGCCGAAATTGTATACGCTCAACAGGCATACGACAGTAATTTCAAACTCGATAAATCAAGGCGAAGCGATTCGAGGCAAAATGATTATGGCAAAATCATTAGCTGTGAACAAATAAAATTTTCCCAATTTCAGGATCCGACAATGAGACTTCGGACGACCAGACTTCGGACTTCGGACTTCGGACAATCCGGCTACGGGCGCAGCTTCAGCTCCCACTCCTGCGGCGGCTTCAAGCCGCCGTTGCGGTCGAAAAAATTCTCGAATTTGGCGTTATTGATCACGTGCCACGTCACCCAGGGATGATAAAGAAAACTCACCGGCTGGTCCTCGTTGATAATGATTTGCAGGCGTTGCATGTACGGCCGAAACGTCGGCGTGCTTTGAAATCTTTTGGCGTTGCTGAATACCTGCTGCAAGCGCGGGCTGTCGTAGCGGAGAAAACCCGGGTTGAAAAACTCTTCCAGGCTCGCCAGCGCCTCTTCAAATGTATGCCCCGCCAACACCGCGTCGTAACTGCCGCCGCGCAACAGATCGTTGATCTCGTTGGCGCTCAACGGCATGGGAATCACGTCGATGCCGATCTCATTCCAGTTGATTTTAATTTGGCGCACGATCTGATCTTTCACCTGCGTGCTCTGGTCGTAAAACAGGCGAAAGCGCAGCGGCTCGCCGTTGCGGTCGAGAATTTGATCGTGATTGGTATCGCGCCAGCCGGCGCTGCCGAGCAGCTCGATGGCTCTCTTGGGGTTGTAATCGTAGTCGTTGATGTTCGGCGGAAAAAACTGGCTTTCGCCGGGAAACGGCCCTTTGGCGATTTCCGAGCGCGTGGCGGAGAAGCGGCGCTTGATCTCTTCGCGGCGAATTGCAAAAGACAGGGCCTGGCGCACCGCGCGCTCGCGCAGAATCGGATGCGCGGTATTGTAACAAATCATTTCCACGGTATTGGGATTGGCGCGAATGGGAACGATGCGGTACTGGCGCGTCGCTTTCTGAATTTCTTCAGCCGAAGCTTCGCTTTCGAGAATGGTATAATCCACTTCGTCGAGGATGATGGCGGAGATCAGGCTGCGCTCGGTGCGGAAAAATTGATAAACCAGGCGTTGCGGCTTGCCGCTCTCGCTGTTTTCGGCGGCCGGAAAATTCGGCATGAAATTTTTAAAGGCGATGGCAACGCGCTCGGGGCTGCCCTCCACCATCTCAAAAGGCTTGGAGTTGCCCTGGCCGAAAATTCGAAACGTGCCTTCGCGCAATGTAATCGTAACGTCGCGATAGTCGGTTTTGCCGTTCAATAGGCCGATCACCAGGCTTCTCGCCGTGGCGGCGCGTCCCGGGGAATTCAAGGATTGCTGGCCTCGCGCTACGCCCGCCCAAAATGCGAGCCCGCAGGTAAAGAATAGAAAAAAATTCCTCAAATTTTTCACGCTAATAACGCGATTGATGTTGCTGCGCCGGTTTTGCAACAACGACATGAGAAAAATCCGGGGTTAGTTTTTATGTATGCAAAATCCTAACAAGGAGCTACGCAAAGGTCTTGTGAAATACCGCGATGGCGCGGTCGATATCGGCGGCGCTAACGTCGAGATGCGTGACTGCGCGCAACGTCGTGGCGCCGAACGGCACGACGAGCACTCCTTCTCTTTTCAGTGCGTCGCACGCCGCGGCAACGCCGAACTTGGTTTGGGCAATATTGATGATAACGATGTTTGTTTGCACCGTGACCAGATCGATCGTGATGCCGTGCTGCCCGTGCAACGCTTCCGCAAAGCGCCGTGCGTTGGCGTGATCTTCCACGAGCCGCTCGCGGTGATGCGCCAACGCGTAAATTGCCGCCGCGGCGATAATGCCAACCTGCCGCATGCCGCCGCCGAGCATTTTGCGAAACCGCCGCGCTTTGGCGATAAACTCTTTGGAGCCGGCGGCAGCCGAGCCGATCGGCGCGCCCAAGCCTTTCGAGAAACTGACTGATACTGAGTCAAAATGGCGAGCGTATTCTTTTGGCGCAATGCCGGAGGCGGCGCATGCGTTCCACAATCGCGCCCCATCCAGGTGCATCGCCAAACCGCGTTGGTTTGCAAGCCGGCGAATCCGTTCAATTTCGGCGAGAGGAAAAATCGTGCCGCCCGCCAGGTTGTGAGTATTTTCGAGCGCGATCAAGCGGCTGCGCGGAAAATAATAAGACTCGCCACGCAAAGCAGCTTCGATTTGTTCCGCGGCAATGACGCCACCATCGCCGGCGAGTGCGCGTGCTTGCACGCCGCTCAACACTGCCAGCGCGCCTGCTTCGTAATGCAAAAAATGCGCTCCGGCCTCGCAAATAATCTCATCGCCAGGCTGCGTTTGGCAATGAATAGAGATTTGGTTGCCCATCGTGCCGCTCGGCACAAACAGCGCGGCCTCGGTGCCGAGCAGATCGGCCACCAGCTCTTGCAGGCGATTGGCTGTCGGATCTTCGCCAAAAACGTCATCGCCTACTTCTGCTTCCGCCATGGCACGGCGCATGCCGGCAGTCGGGCGGGTAACGGTATCACTACGCAAGTCGATCAATGGCATGTAAATTAAGTTTAATCTTTTCCCTTTAAAATTGCAAGCAAAATTTCTTGGTATAGGATTTGTTTGCTTTTTTACGTATTACTATTTAGATTACACCTTTATCTTCTGATGATCAGTTTATTTGAGTTTCGCATTTTTGACAACTTAATAAAAGGAGGTTACTGTGACGCAACTTTCGGATTCGGCAATTTTTGAAATCACCAGGATTTGGCGAGAGCAGCATGTTGGCGTTGCACGTCGATCGGTGTTTTGGATGGTAATTCTGGCGTTCACCGTTTGTCTTACCTCTCAGCCCAGCCTGGCAACCGGCGACCGCAATGCCGGCGAAATACAATCACCGCAATATTTGCCGGACCGGATCATTGTAAAATTTGCAACCGGCGCGGTTGCCGGCCCGTTACGCGCGTCCATTCAGTCGTTTGCCATGCCGGGGCGGGTCGCCGAAATCTTGACCGGATTCGGCGCAACAGAAACCGAGCAGATTTTTCCGGCCCGGCCGCAATTTTTGCAGAAACGGTCGAGTCGAATCGATTTAAGCTCGATTTATGAAATTCGTTTTGCGCAAGCGATCGATGTTAAAAAAATGTTGAGCTTGTTGCGCCAGCAAGCGGGCGTCGTTTACGCCGAGCCGGTTTACCTGCGCCGGCTTTCTTATGATCCGAACGACCCTTCGCGCAGCAGCCAGCCATATCTCAACACCATCAAGGCGCGCGAAGCCTGGGACGTGACGCGCGGCGACACCAGCGTGGTGATCGCCATCGTCGATACCGGCGTGGATTGGCAGCATCCCGATTTGGCCGCCAATATTTGGCGCAATTACAAGGAAATCCCCAATAACGGCATTGATGATGACGGCAACGGCTATAAAGACGACATTCGCGGCTGGGATTTTGGCGGGGCGAACGGAACGGAGGACAACAATCCCCGCGAAGAAATACCGACACATGGAACGCTGTTGGCAGGCCTCGCTTCCGCCGTGACAGACAACGGTCGTGGCGTCGCCGGGCTTGGTTTCAAGTGCAAAATCATGCCCGTCAAAGTCACGAACCGGGAGTCGCCCAACGAGCTGCCGTACGCTTTCAAAGGAATCGTTTACGCCGCGGAAAACGGCGCCGATGTGATCAACTGCAGTTTTGGCGGCCCGGGATCCAGCCAATTGGAACAGGAAATCATTGACTACGCCACTGACTTGGGCGCCGTCGTGGTCGCCGCCGCCGGAAATAGCGCCAATGATTGCCCGGGATATCCGGCGGCTTATCGCAACGTGCTGGCCGTAGCCGCCACCGACAGCGATGACCGGCGCAGCAGTTTTTCAAGTTTTGGTTATTGGGTGGATCTCGCGGCGCCGGGAAGCAATATTTACGGCACCTGGCAGCCGAGCACGTACACCCCCGGCAATAATGGCACCTCGTTTTCGTCGCCGCTCGTTGCCGGCGTCGCCGCTCTGGTGAAAGCCCTTCACAAAGATTGGAAACCGCAAGCGATCGCCGAGCAAGTTCGTCTCGCTTGCGATGACATGAGCAGCCAAAACCCCGGCTTCGACCGGCGTCTTGGTTATGGCCGCCTCAACGCGCAACGCGCCGTGGCCGCGTCGACGACACCGGGCGTGCGGATCGATTCCTTGTGGTTTCGCGAAGTGGCCGGCGATCAAGACGGATTTTTTGACGGAAACGAAGAAATTGCGATTCACGTTCGGCTGCGAAATTTTTTGGCGCCGGCCAACAATTTATCCGTCACACTCTCGACAACGAGCGCTTTGGTCAACATCGTGAATGGTGCGCCCAAACAGGTCACCATTGCGCGCGATGGCGAGGCTACGTTGGCGGGGTCGTTTAATTTCCGTGTTGCTGCCAACGCCGTGGCCGGACAGGTGGCGGTGGTTTATCTCAATTTTTCCGCGCCCGGCTATAATGACTGGCAGGGTTTCACGATCGCGATCGGCCGCTTCACCGGCGATCTTGCGGTGGGCAACGTCGCCGCAACAATATCGAGTTTTGGCGCGATCGGCTTCAAGGATTATGCAAGCTGCAGTGGCTTGCTGCTGGGCCGCGGCTTTGAATTTCCTCGCGGCACGAATTCGGCGCTTTACCACGGCGGCTTGCTGCTCGCCACCGCCTCGACTCGCGTCAGCGATGTGTCTTATGGCAATACCCGCGGCAACCGCTATGATTTTGCCACTGCCGCCAACGGCGAATTGAATATCGTTCCGGGGCGCCAGGCGACCGTGGAAGCAACCTCACGCTTCAACGATAGCGTTGCCGAATCTCCGCTCGGCCTTGTCGTCGATCAAAAAGCGTACGCGTGGGCCAATGCGCCGTGGAACGATTTTGTGATTCTCGAATACACGATTCGCAACACCACCGCACAGGCCATTAATAATATTTATGCCGGCGTTTATTTGGATTGGGATGTCGGCGATGATTCCAACGCGAATTTTGCCAACTGGGATAATGCCAACCAGCTCGGCTACGAATGGGCGAACGGCAGCGCCTACTACGGCATCACCGCGGTGTCGCCGGCCCAAGCCAGTTCATATCGCGCCGTCAAAAACGCGGATTACGTCTGGACCGACTTTACAGATGCCAGCAAGTATCAATTCATGACCGCAGGCTTTCAGGTGGTCAGCAGCAATGAAGCAAGCGACTGGTCGCAATTGCTGAGTTACGGTCCCTATAATCTCGCCGCCGGCAAAACCGTGACTGTCGCATTCGCGGTTTTGGGCGGCACGAATCTGGCCGATTTGCAAGCCAATGCCCGGGCCAGCCGCGACGCTTATAACGCTTTAGCGGTTGGCGTCGATTCGCCGGACAACACACCCGCGCCTGTGCAATTCGATTTGGCGCAGAACACGCCAAATCCGTTCGCGATACGAACCGCGCCGGCCACGGAAATTCGCTACAGTCTCGCCGAATCCGGCCCGGTGACATTGCGCATTTTCAACTTACTCGGCCAGGAAATCGCCGTGCTCGTGCAAGGCGTTCAAAATTCCGGCAGCTATGCGGTGCAATGGAACGGCCGCGACCGCCGCGGTTTGGCGGCGCCGTCCGGCGTGTATTTTTACCAGATCAAAACGCCTAATTTCACCGCAACACGGAAGTTGATTCTGGTGGAGTAGGTTCGTAGTAGCCGCCTTCAGGCGCCGGGCTTGCTTTGCAAAAATTTTAGGCTCACAAAAATCGACCTCTCACGGAAAAACTTCTAGTAAATTTCCGTGAGAGTTCCCTACGGGCGCAGCCAATTCCGTGAGCGAGAAATTCTTTTTATCCCGCCTCCAAATGAGCCGACAGCTAAAAGCCGCGACCATAACTTTTCTCAGCCTCGTGCTCTTCGATGCGTTGATCGGCGGCGCCATTTCGACGATTTTGCGCATTGACGGCTGGATCGGTTTCGATCAGCGTCTCAACGACGTTTATCATCTCAATTACGCCATCGTCATCGCCGGCACGCTGGCCTGGTTTTATTCCCGCTTCAAGCAGATCAAGACCGTGCTCGGCCTCGCCGTGCTCTTTCTCGGCTACGTCGAAGACACGCTGTTTTATGTTTTCATTCCTCTCGTCAATCCCCTCATCAAATTTCTCACCAAAGGCGAAATCTTTCGCAATGCCTCGGGCGAATTGTTTCCGGAGCAAATTTCCGGCTGGATAGGCTGGCTGGGCAGAATGTTTGGCGGCGGCAATATTCCCCTCGCTTTGCAACAGGTCTTCGTGATTAATACAGGTGCCCTCGCGCTCGCCGGTTTTTTGGCCTTTTATATAGGGAAGAAAAAGAGCGGATGGAAGAGAAAATAGATCGCACGGCGCGGCGGCGCGTCATCGCGCCGAAGACATTCTGCGTGAAAGCGAAGCCCGCCTCGAATTGTTTTTTTCGCAATCGCTCGACGGCTTCTTTTTCATGATGCTCGACGAGCCGGTGCGCTGGGACGACACCGTCGACAAAGACAAGGTTTTGGATTATGTCTTTTTGCACCAGCGCATGACCAAAGTCAACGATGCCATGCTCGCGCAATACGGCGCGACGCGCGAGCAATTCCTCGGCCTCACCCCCAATGATTTTTATGAACACAACCTCGCGCACGGCCGCGAAATGTGGCGGCGCTTTTTCGAGGCGGGAAGGCTGCACGTGGAAACCGACGAGCGCAAGCTCGATGGCACGCCGATATCGATTGAAGGGGACTACCTCTGCTTCTACGATTCCGCCGGCCGAATCACCGGACACTTCGGCATTCAGCGCGACGTGACCGGGCGCAAACGCGCCGAAGAGGCCTTGCGCCAATACAACCAACGCCTGAGAACTTTGCAGGAAATCGACCGCGCGATCCTGGCGGCGCGCGCCGGCGCAAATCGCGCAGGCGGCGATGCGCCATATTCACGAGCTAGTGCCGTGTTTGCGCGCGAGCGTGTCCGTGTTCGATTTCACGGCCGGCAAAGCCGTGCTCATCGCGATCCATGCCAAAACCCCAACCAAACTGGATGCTGGCGTGGAGCTTACACTGGAAGCATTCGGCGATATTGGGCAGCTCTGGCTGGGAAAAGTTCATGAAGTGGAGGACGTGGCAACGTTTTCCGAGGGGCCGGCGGTTGCCGCTGTGCGCGCCGAGGGCGTGCGTTCATATATCAACGTTCCTCTGCGGGCCCAGGGAGAATTGATTGGCGCGCTCAATGTGGGGGCGGAACGTCCGGACAGATTCTCTGACAAACATATTGAAATCGCGCCGGAGGTGGCCAACAATCTGGCCATCGCCATTCGCCAAGCGCGGTTGTACGAACAGATCGAGCAACACGCAATTGAGCTTGAACAGCGTGTCGCGGAGAGAACCGCCGAGCTTTCCGCCGCCAATGCCAGCTTGAAAAATGAGATTGCCGACCGCAAAAGAGCGGAGCAGGCGCTGCACGACCGCCTCGCGATCGAGCAAATGATCAGCGAAATTTCCACGCGCTTCATCAATCTCTCTTGGCAGCAAGCCGATGCAGGCATCAATGATGTCCTGGAAAGAATCGGCAAGCTGGCGGGCGTGGATCGCAGTTACCTGTTCTTATTTTCTGATGAGGGGAAAAAAGCCAGAAACACGCACGAATGGTGCGCTCCGGAGGTCACGCCGCAGATGCAAAATCTGCAAGATTTGGCCGTGGCCGATTTCCCGTGGATTTTTCCCAAGGTTTTGCGCGGCGAACCAGTCTATATCCCGCGCGTGGCGGAGCTGCCGGCTGAGACGCAAGCCGAAAAGACGGTCATGCTGGAGCAGGAAATTCAATCCTTGCTGGTTGTGCCATTGACGTTTGGCGGCAGGGTCGCCGACCTGCTCGGATTCGATTCGGTCAAAGCCGAGAAAGTTTGGCAGGAGGAAGATGTTCGCCTGTTGGTCGTGGTTGGCGAAATCATTGCAAATTTTTTCCAGCGGGCGCGGGTGGAGCAAGCCATTCGTGAAAGCGAGGAACGGTTGCGTGCGATCGGCAACGCCTTGCCGGACATCGTCTTCGTCATCGACGAATTGGGGCGGTATCTGGAAATTTTGACCTCGGAAACAAACCTGCTTTTTCTTTACGCGGAAAATCTCAAGCGCCAAACTTTCCACGACGTGTTTCCCAAGCCGATGGCGGACCGTTTTCTCGCTTTAGTGCAAAAAACCATTACCACGGGACAATCGCAAGTTCTTGAATACGATCTGAACGTCCCGGCGGGCCAGCGCTGGTTTGAAGGGCGAACCGCGCCGTTGCACCTGCAAATCGACGGCAAGAATTGCATCGTTTTCGCAGCACGCGACATAACCGACCGCAAGCGCGCCGATGAATTGCAAAGCCAAAATGTTTATTTGCAGGAAGAATTGCGCAGCGAGCTCCGTTACGGCGAGATGATCGGAGCTTCCGAAACGATGCAAAGAGTCTTCCGCAATATCGAAATGGTGGCGGCAACCGATTCAACCGTTTTGTTGCTCGGTGAAACCGGCACGGGCAAGGAACTCATCGCGCGCGCCATCCACCATTTGAGCCGAAGAAAAGACCGGGTGATGGTCAAACTCAACTGCGGCGCGCTGCCTGCCGGGTTGGTTGAAAGCGAGCTCTTTGGCCACGAGAAAGGCGCTTTCACCGGCGCCACCACCCAAAAGAAAGGCCGGTTCGAGCTGGCAAATCACGGCACCATTTTTCTCGATGAAGTCGGCGAGCTGGCGCTCGAAACCCAGGTCAAACTGCTGCGGGTTTTGCAGGAGCAGGAATTTGAGCGCGTCGGCGGCGCCGAAACGATAAAAGTGAATGTGCGGGTGATTGCGGCGACCAATCGCAATCTGGAAGAAGACGTCAAAAGCGGCTCTTTCCGGCCGGATTTATTTTACCGGCTGAATATTTTTCCCATTCAGATTCCGGCTTTGCGCGAGCGCGCGGATGATATTCCGCTTTTGGCCAATTACTTGATCGGCCAATTTGCGCGCCGTCTCGGCAAGCGGATCCAGAGTATCAATCAGCAGGCTTTGAAAAAATTGGGGCGCTATGATTGGCCCGGCAACGTGCGCGAGCTGGCGAACATTCTCGAGCGCGCCGTCATTCTTTGCCAGGGCAGAGTGCTGCAAGATGAGCACCTCGGTGAGCTGAGTGCAACTCCTCGTCAAACCGAAAGTTTCATGAGGTTGGAAGAAGCCGAGCGCCTCCACATTCTGCAAGCGCTCAAAAAAACCGGCGGCGTTCTGGCCGGCCCCAAAGGCGCCGCGCAACTGCTCGGCCTCAACCGCTCAACGCTATGGTCGAGGATGAGGAAGCTGGGGATAAATGTGCCCAATCAAAATTCCTCATCAAGGAAGTAGTCGAGTATCACCATCTTGACGCTGCCAAGCTCCAACTGCAGTGGTGCAGCTTGGACAGCTTGTTGTTTGGATCGAGCCTAACCAAATCCTTTTCAATCTTGAAAACCTCTTCACCAATTCCCGCCTCGTTTGTGATTATCCGAAGGGGAAAGCCTTTTTGCAGGTTGCGTGAATTCGTCCATTCTTAAAATTTCAACCGTAATTATCGGCTTGGTTTAAAATCTCCCAATTCTTTGCTAGGATCGATAATCAATGCCTGCTTATCGAAGGCATCATATTTCACTTCTTCAAAAATCAGGCGGTGGAAAAAAATTTTGTCTAACGGATAAACCGTTGCTTCGGGGCGCGGCAAAACAACCGTTTGTTTGAACGGAAACATGACGCCTTGCACCTCGCGATAGCCTTCAAAGTGGATCGTTCCGGTCGCCCAGTTCATCAAATCCCGCACGGTGTACAAGCACATCTCCACCAACAATGTTTCTTGATCGATCCAAAGCAAATACTGATCGTGTTGCCGGCTCGGCGCGAAGCTTCCCCAGGTCGCGTAAATGAGATGATAATTTTTGCCGCGATGCGACTTCTCGCCGGCGTAGGCGATGAATTCTGCCGAGAGCAACCGAAACGGCAGCTCATCAAAATATTGGAGCGCCGGCAAGTAGAACGTTAACACGCGATCATCGGAATAGCTAATGGGAGCATCAGCATCGACTTTTTTATAGCCCTGCCAGGATTGAATGCCGAGAAATTCTCCTTTTGCATCACCATTGAGCAATTCGACGCGCGAGGTGAACGTGCGGAGCAGGGCTTGCGTTTTCAGGCGCTGCTGCTCGATCGGCCACCAGCCATTGGCGTTGGTTGCCCATTCATCGACGGCAATCATTTCGGCGGTTTGATAATTTCGCCATGCGGCGAAGCCGTGTCGTTCAGCAACTCGTTGCAGCAAATCTCTGCCTTTTTGAACTAAGGCCTGCGTATATCCCTCCTGTTTGAGTTGTTTCGTTCTGACGTCCGCGGTTGGCATTTCGGCGGCCTGGCTTACGATCACACCGAGCATTAAAATGACAAAGCCGAGCAAGAGCCATGTTGTTGCCTGCGCCGGTTTTTGCTGCTGCAACCGGCGAATGCCGAAGAATTGCAACACCGCGAAGATCAACACGATTTGGGCCACGAGAGCGATCAGCCAGTTGCCGGTCGTGCTCAGCGCGTCGATGAAAATGAGAATCACGCTGCCGATAACCCACGCGCCATCGAGAATGACTGCCAGCCACGCTTCCTGTAGTTTGATGCTTTCTCGACGAGCGCTTAGAAACAGGCCAACGGCATAGATTAAAAGCGCTACGCCGAGGCCAATCAGAAGTGACGGCATGTTCACGCCGAGAAGCAATGATAGAATGTTGGCGCCAAAGATCAAAATAATGCCGGAAAGCGCGGAAAAAGCGGCGTTCGCTTGCAGCGTGCGACGCAGCAGCTTGGAAGGTGAATTTGAAATGGTCATGGTTGAGTCTCCTTGAGATTACGTGGCGAACTGTTTTTCCCTACAAACATCTTTGGAAAGTTACGCCACCGATCGCGTCAAAGTTTACTCAACCGATAAGTCTGCAAGACTATTTTATAAGGTTGGAGATCTTATTGTAGCGCCAGCTTCCAGCTTGCCTTCGTTTGCAGACTGGAAGTCTGCGCTACAGCTTTGCAGCCATCTCCTGAGATTGCGCCTTTCCGGCCTCGCGCCGAAATTGTGAAGGCGACGTGCCGGTGTATTTCTTAAAAGCGGTATTGAAAGCCGAAACCGAGCTGAAGCCGGCCTCGAATCCGATTTCGGCAACATTGATGTTAGCCTTGTCAAGGAGCATGCTTCTGGCTTCTTCGATGCGATACTGGTTCACGAACTCGAAAAAATTTTGCTGCAAGCGTTCATTGATGATTTGTGAAAGATGGTGCGTCGATATGGACAGCCGCTGCGCCAGCTTTGGCAGGCTCAAATCGCGCTGGCGGTGCGGCTTTTCAGTCGCCATCACGTGCGACAGTTTTTGATAGTACGCTTCGGCCTTGGCCGGCGTCAACGTGGATTTTTCGTATTTCTTCTTCGCTGCCACGGCTTCAGGAATCGCCGCCTCGTCGATTCCCGTGAAAATTTCGGGTTGTTGCAGGCCTTTGTAGCCAATAGCGTACATGATAATGGAAACCAGCAGCCAGAGGTAATTCGCGGTTGCCATTCCGCCACCGCTCAATTGCCAGGCCAAAACCGCCAGCCAATCGACCGCGTAAACGGCGAGCAGATAGCGCAGCCAATTCAGATTGATTTTTTCGATGGAGGAAAAGGCGGCTTTGATATTCTCTTGGTGCCGTTGCAGCATTTTATAGGCGGCCACGAAGTAAACCGGCATCTGGATGATGAGCAGCCAGGAGATGATCCGGCACTGCACGCACGGCGCCGCCCAAGCTTCGCGAAGATGCTGGATTTTCTCCGCCGCCGGTTGCAGATAAAACGGGACGAACGCGGCGGCGCAAAACACGAAGAGGATGAAATGGAGCCAGGCGATTGCTTCAAACCGAAAATTTTTCTTCGTCAGCGCCTTGACGTAAAAATAGAAAAGCGGCGCAAAAAGAAAGCCCAGCGGCGCGTCAGTTCTTGTTAGATGCGGGAATTTGAAAAGGTATTGGGTATACGCCAGCGTGTGCAAAATGATATTGGCGGCAAACAGCGCCAACAGCAAGGCCAGAATGTGGTTGGCGACACGATTGCCGCGGCGCAGCGTGAGCAGCGCCACCGCCAAAAACCCGCCTTGCACAACGCCGGCCAGCAATAACACCGCGATGAAATCGAGCGAGGGTTGCATAAGCGAAATATAGGCAATCTTTTTTTGACCTTCAACTTAATTTTACGACGCGTTTGACCAGGAATGACAAACATGCCGAGCTGGTCCGTTGGTTCGAGGCGTTTTGGAATGACTCGCAGGATACGGAAGCTTTTAAAACGAGCAACCGGCCTAACCCTCTTCGAAAAAATCCATATCCTTCCCGTGGGTTTCTTTCATTTTATGAAGCGACAAAAAGGCCAGCAGAAAGACGATCCCGCCAATCATCATCGTGCTGTTGATCAGCCTTTTTGCACGCCGAGGTGCCGCAGGAAATTCGCCGTGCGGTTCGCCTGCGCATTCCATGCCGCAAAAGTAATATCTCCGCCGCTCATCGTGTCGTGCAGACCGATACGCTCCGGCGTGAGCTTGGCGCGTTTATCCAGCCAGTCGGTGACGTAGAAAGATTTCTGTGGTTCCATATCGCTTCTCTGAAGGATTGATGGATCGATGGAGTGGTGGATCAATGGATTGTTGGATTCCTGAATTGATGCAAATTCCAACGCTCCAATACTCCAACGATCCAATACTCCAGCAATCCAATAATCCAGCAATCCAATAATCCATCACTCCATTAATCCAGTTGTTTTCCCCATCGCACGCACGCCGCGCCCCAAACGTATCCAATGCCCGCGCCTACCATCACCATCAAATCGCCGGCTTTAAGCTTGTCTTGCTTCTCGCCCTCGATAATTGAAATGATCGTGTCTTGCTCACCGATGTGGCCGATGTTTGAAAGATAAACGGATTGTTCTTCAGTCAAACCCAAACGCTGCAGCATGTCACGGTGCGCCGACGGTTTGACGAGTACCATGTTGAGAAAATTGAGATCTTGTCGCGTATACCGAGTGCCGTCGGTTTTGGTGCCGCTCTTATTTAATGCCATGTCGATGCAATGCATCCAATTGCTCATCGAAACCGCATTGAGGCGGTTTTTCATGGCTTCCGGCTCGACGAGATCGAAATAGAACCACCCTTTCGCCACCGCCTCGTCGGTCGGGTGTTGCATTGTGCCGCTCGCCGGAACAACCACGTGCTTGCTCATGGAGCCGTCGCTCATGAGATGGCTGCCGAGAATATGATTGGCCGGCCAGTTTTTGCGCAGCAGCATCGCACCGGCGCCGGCGCCGATGTTGAACATGAACGACGTGCGCTCGTTCTTCAAATTGATGAATTTGCTGATGCCATAGCCGCCGGCAATGAGAATCGTATTGACCTCGGGGTTGGCGATCATCATCTCTTTGGCGGTTTGCACCGCCGCGATGGTGGTGCAGCAGCGCATGTGCACATCCATCGCCCAGGCATTGGTCGCACCGATTTGATGCGCTAAATGAATGCCGCTCGTCCACAGCAAATACTCGCGCCACTCTTCCGTCGTGCACAACACCACGTCGATCTCCTCCGGCTTGATGTCGCACTTGGAGAGGCAATTCATCGCCGCTTTGATCGCCATCTCGTTGGGATGGTCATTCGGCCCGGCAATGTGCTTTTTGTTGATCCCCAATTTTTCCCGTACCACCCATTCCGGCATGCCGCTTTCCCGCGCAATATCCGCAGCGGTCAGGCAAGATTCAGGCAAATACATGCCGGTGCTGACAATACCGGCGCTGACGTGATTATTTTGCATGATACTTGATTTTTTGTAAAAAATATGCTACCTTCAATCACACTAACTGGAGGAAAAACTTTATGGAAGTTGCTGAAATTCGCAAAGTCGCCAAAGCTCGCCCTTTCAAGGCTTTCGAAATTCGCGTGGAGAACGGCGAAAGATATCTCATCCCTCACCCGGAGAACATTTTTATCACCAACCAACTTCTTGTCACGGTTGACGAACAAGGCCAATCGATACTGATAGCTCCTGAAGCTGTCAGCACGATACGGCTGGTTGAGCAAGCACAGAAGGTTAATGCCTAACCATAGCCCTTCTGTAAAATGTCAGCACATTATAATGTCATTCCGAAGGAATCTTTTTTGTTTCCGGGAATTATCTCAAATTCGAAAAAGATTCTTTCAGAATGACATTCCTGATATAAGATTTAAGGATGATCACGTTTGGCCGAGCTTTCGCAATTCAGATTTCAAAATCTTCCCCGCGCCGGAAAGCGGCAAGCTTTCTCTGAACACAATCGACTTCGGCACTTTGTAATTGGCCAGATGCTCGCGCAAGAAAGCCAACAACGTTCGTTCATCAACAGTCTGATTCTCTTTCCGCACGACGAAAGCGCGTCCTTCCTCCCCCCATTTTTTATCCTTCACGCCGATGACGGCGCACATGGCCACCGCCGGATGCTTGTAGAGCACGGCTTCGATTTCCGCCGGATACACGTTCTCGCCGCCGCTGATGAACATCTCTTTCAAACGATCGACGATGAAGAAGCAACCTTCTTCGTCCACGTACGCCAAGTCACCGGTGTGCAAATAATTTTCCGCATCGAACGCCGTCTGGCTCGCTTCCGGATTGCCGAAATACCCGGTCATCGCCGAAGGGCCGCGCAGCATCAGCTCGCCGACTTTTCCAGTAGGCAAGGGCTTGTTGGTGCTCAAATCAACGACACGCGCATCGACAAAAAAATTCGGTTTGCCAATGGAGCCGGCCTTGCGCTCCGCCTCAGCGCTGGCAAGTGAAAAAACGCCCGACCCAAATTCCGTCATGCCGAATCCCTGGCGAAAAACCACGCCTTTTTCTCTCTGATATTTTTGGATCAACGGCACGGGCATCGGCGCACCGCCGCTCATGCAATACCGCAACGAGCTTAAATCCGTTTTGTCCCAATTCGGCGCCGCCGTCAACATTTGGAAAATCGTCGGCACGCCGCCGAAGATCGTTACGCGTTCCGATTCAATCAAATCGAGCGCTTGCACGGGATCGAATTTTTTGGTTTGAATGACCGTTCCTCCCTGAATGAGAATCGGCACGGAAAAAGCAAACAAGCCGCCGGTGTGGAACAACGGAAAGATGTTGAGAAAGGTGTCGGTTCCCAAAACATCGCTGAGCATGGAATTAATCATATTCCAAACGATTTGGCCGTGGCTCATTTGCGCGGCTTTGGGCAGGCCGGTGGTGCCGCCGGTAAACAACAAGCACGCGGTGTCGGACCCGGTTAATGATTCGCAGGTAACCGGAGTTGTTGCCGCAGTTTTTAATGCCTGGCGACGCGATCGCCTTTATCAACGCCAACTGCCCGCAGCCGGCCCGCGAGCCGGTTGGCCCGCTGATTCAAGTCACGATAAGTGAATCGCATCGTGGGCTCGGTCGCAACATCGACGATGGCGATTTTTTCCGGCGTGTAAACACATCGTCGTGCGAGGTAGTCGCCGATATACATGGCACATTGGGCGAAGCCGGACTTGTGCATTGGGCTCTGCCCAAGCTTGAAGCCTCTCGAGCACAAGTCCGACTTCACTCTTTTCCGTTAATAAATTCGATTATCGCCTGATTGAACTTCCGGCATTGCTCAAAGAAGAACATGTGCCGGCCTTCAAAAATCATCAATTGCGCATGAGGAATTTTTTCAATCAGCGGGTTCGCATTTTCCGGCGGCACCAGCGGATCGTTTTTTGCCGCGCAGATCAATGTCGGCGCGGCAATTTTCTCGGCCAGCGCGGCGCCATCATAAGCATTGCCGGCCAGAAGCTGCCGGTAATAAATATATTCGGGCTGCGGATATTGCAAACGCGCGTTGGTGATGCGCGCCAAATCTTCGAGATGCCGTTCCATGAACTCTTTGGTGAAATTCAACGCGTAGGCATCTTCCAAACGCTCTTGCCGCGTTTTGCCGCGCGGCCGGATGAGCCGGCTGAGAATTTCGCCGTCGGGCCCGATTTGCCGTTGTCCGCCCAATGAAGTGCTGACCAACACCAGTCTGGCCACGCGCTCCGGCCACGTCGCGGCAAAATATTGCGCCACAAATCCGCCCATGGAAGCGCCGAGAATGTGCGCTTTATAAATATCGAGCTGGTCCAATACGGATTTCAAATCGGCGGCAAAAAGCGCAATCGAATAGAACTGATCCGGCTTATCGGAACGGCCGCTGCCGCGCAGCTCCGGCATGATCAGCTCAAAGTGCTGTGACAACTCATGCCGGCTTTTCGACCAAAGCCAGTTGCCCGCGCCCAGGCCGGGAATCATCAACAACGGCGCGCCGTTTCCACGGCGTTCGACGTAAATCCGAATTCCATTAACGGAGACAAAATCCTTCATCATCGCTGTTTGCAGATCACCGTGACCGGCATTATACCACCACACCGCCGTCAACCGAAAGCACCGTTCCCGTAATGAAGCCGGCTTCATCCGAAGCGAGAAAGAGATAGGCGTTGGCGATATCCTCCGGCGTGCCCATGCGCTGCAGCGGCGTTTTTTCCTTCATCATCGTAATGACTTTTTCCGGCATCGCCTGCACCATTTCGGTGGCGATGAACCCCGGCGCCACGGCATTGACGCGAATGCCTTTTCGTCCCAACTCTCGCGCCCAGGTTTTGGTCATGCCGATGAGGCCGGCTTTTGCTGCAACATAATTGGACTGGCCAAAATTTCCGTAAAGTCCCACCACCGAAGCAGCGTTCAAAATCACGCCGCCCGCGCCTCGTTCTTCCATGGCTTTGGCGACGGCTTGCCCACAAAGAAAAACGCCGGTCAAATTGACGTCAATCACGCGCTGCCATTGCTCGATCTCCATTTTGACCAGCCTGGCGTCGGCGAGAATGCCGGCGTTATTCACGAGAATGTCGATCTTGCCGAAGGCGTTGATGGTCGCCGCCACCATCTGATTCACCTGCGCCGGATCAGCCACATTCACGCGCGCGAAGATGGCCGTCCCGCCGATTTTTGAAATTTCATCGATAACTTTTTTCCCGGCTTCATCATTGATGTCGGCAATCGTGACTTTCGCGCCCTCGCGCGCAAAGATCAGGGCTGTAGCCCGGCCAATGCCGTTCGCACCGCCAGTAATGATCGTAACTTTATCTTTGAGTCGCATATATGTGCAATTCGTAAAAAGTTCGAAATTCAAAACGGCATACAATATGTTGAGATCGAATCGCATTAAAATAACAACCTATTGTATGAAATTGAAAAATTTTTCAAAAACAGCGACTATTTACGGAAGCCTCATATATCTCCTCCAGATTGCCGGGGTGATGGATTACTGGAGTAATGGATTGATGGATTGATGGATTGATGGATTACTGGATTGTTAGGCTGCATCACTCCAACGATCCATCACTCCAAAACTCCATCACTCCATTACTCCATCCATCCATCACTCCAATTTCTAATTCGCGCGCTGGTGCAGCCAATTGGCAATGGCCGGCGCCAGTTCCCTTTGCGATTTGGCGCTCACGAAGACGCCGATGTGGCCGCCTTTGAAGGAATAAAGCTCCTTGTCGGCGCTGCCCACCAAGCCATTCAAAGGGATGCTCGCGCTGGGCGGCACGATGTGGTCATCGCTGGCATAGATATTCAACAACGGCATCGTGATTTTTTTGATATCCACCTGCTGCTCTCCGACCACGAGGCCGCCTTCAACCAGCTTGTTTTGTTGATACAGAGCTTTGACAAACTGCCGATAGCATTCACCCGCATGCGCCGGACTGTCGAGAATCCATTGCTCCATGCGCAAGAAGTTCTCGAGCTTTTCACGATCATCCATCACGTCGAGCACTTCGATGTATTTGCTGATTTTCATGAACGGGCGCAGCATCAAATAGCCGGCGCTCAACACGTCTCCTGGGATGAGGCCGTAAATATCGACCATCGCATCGACGTTCATGCTTTTCGACCAGCGAAACAACAAACCGTCATTCGTGGAAAAGTCGACAGGGGTGACAATCGTAATGAGGTTTTTGATCTTTTGGGGGTGGAGCGCGGCGTAGATCGTGGAAAAAGTGCCGCCTTGGCAAATGCCCATGAGATTGATGGCGTCATGCTTGGTCGACGCACGAATGAAATCAACGCCGTCGTTGAGGAAAACATTGAGGTAGTCATCCAACGACAGATACTTGTCGGCGCGCGCCGGATATCCCCAGTCGATAGCGTAGACATCCAAGCCTTGTTGCAGCAGCCGGCGGATGAAGCTTCTGTCCGGCTGCAAGTCGAGCATGTAGGGTCGATTGACGAGGGCGTAGGCAATCACCACCGGCACGCGGCAGGTGACTGGCGCTTCCGGCTGATAATGATACAATTTGATCTTGTCATATTCAAAGACCAACTCTTTGGCCGCAGCGCCAACCTCGATGGCGCCAATCTTTCGCATGGTCTCGTAAGCTTTAATCAATTTCCGGCTCAATTCCCATGCGGCTTTGACTTGAGCCTGCGGATCGAAAACCCTCGCCGAGGCGGTCATTGCTTCTTTTCCTTTTCGAGATCGTGAACGCGTTTTTTCAGATCGTGAATGGTTTTGTAAAGCTCATCCATTTCGGAGCGCAGGACGACCGGATATGGCGCGAGCGCCAGCTCCGTCAAGCTTTGAAAGTCGCGTTTGATTTCAAGGCCGGCATTGTGCACCTCGTTCTGCAGCGTGGCGAAGGCTTCGGCGCTGAAAAGCTCGTTGTAGGCTTGCTCGTTCATCTCGGCCCAGATTTTGAAAAATTCATCATAGCTCGGCGTGGCCGCCTGGTCTTTCATCTTTTGGGCAAATTGCGCCATGACTTTTTCCATCGTCTTCTGGCCGGTCGCATGCATCAGACTTTGATATTTCGCATACCGGACCATGAAGGCCGGATATTTGCGGAGCATGTTGAGCGCCAATTCGACGTGCTCGCGAAATTTTTCCAGCGCCGGCAATTTGAACATCGGGTTGAGGTTTCGCTTATAGGCGTCGAGGATATTTTCATACACTTTGAGCGTCTCACCCAAATCTCCTGTCAGCATGCCGGCATACATTCTGGCGCCGCTCTGAGCTAAATCGGCCAGTTGCGTGGAGAAGGATTGGGCAAAGGGCGTCACGGCTTCCAAATACTTGATCGCCTGGTCATACAATTCTTTGGCGGCGCCAGGGGAAACAAAATCAAAGACCTTGTCCAGGACTTCTTGGTACTGCGACGGATCGAGGAGCCGTTGATAGGAAGCCGGATCAAACGTTTTCTCTTGAAGTGATTTGTAGATAGGCAGCCAAAACTCGAACAGTTTCACGTAAGTTTCGGCGCTGCTGAAAATATTGGCGAGCGTTTCTCTGCCGACGCCTCTTGGCAACGTATTCATCATGTTGTCAAAAACCTCGCGCATCGAGCTGGCCCACGAATGGCTCATGTCCATCCACGTGTCGTGCAGGTCGTGGGCTTTCTTCGTCGTTTCCGGCTCCTGAAAAGCCTGGCGCCGGTTTTCTCCCGCCTCCATCCAGTTTTTCATGATTTTGGTTGGCGCGTTCAGCCATTCTTGGTAAAAGTCGGCAATTTTTTCCATAACGGGTTTCTCCTTTGTTCGACTTTTATGAAATCAAAGCAAAAAACTTGCGCAAAGCCGCTAAGGCGCGCAAAGATATTTTTTGCAAGATGATTGTGGCAAAATAATTAGAAAGCTTTTAAATCATCTTGCCATAATTATCTTGCGTATTCATAAAGGCATTGAAATTCGATTTATCTTTGCTTTTTCTTTGCGTCTCAGGGTGTGCTTTTCTTTATGTGGTAAAAGAGTTCTTTGAAGCTGCATACTCGTCGGTTTGAGGCGAAGCCTCGCTAGATTCTTACGCCTAACCTTTTTCGACGAAAGCAATATCCCTGCCGTAGGTTTCTTTTATCGTGTGCAGCGACCAAAAAGCCAGCACGAAGACGGCCCCGCCGATCAGCATGGCGCCGTTGAGCAATCCCAGGTCGTGGCGTATGCCGTTGAGCGCCAGCGTCATTGGCACCACCATGGCGCGCACGAAATTCGGCACCGAGGTGGTCACCGTTGCGCGAATGTTGGTGCCGAACTGTTCGGCGGCCATGGTGATGAAGACCGTCCAATAGCCTTGGCCGAGGCCAATAATAAAAATCGTCACGAAGAAAAAAGTCGGGCTGGTTCCGCGCACGTTGAGGATGGCAAGCGTCAGCACGAGCATGACAATGAAGCAGGCCCACACCACTTTTTTGCGGCTCTTGATCATCTCGCTGATGATGCCGCTCAAGCCGCTGCCGATGGCGAGGCCGATCGCCTGCCAGCGCAGCGTTTCCGCCGCAGTGATTGCCCGCGTCAAATCAAGCGCCGCGCCGAACTCCGGTGAAAAGGTGACGATCAAACCGGAAACGTACCAGATGGGCACGCCGATCGCCGTGACGGCCAGATATTTTAGCAAGGTGGTTTTGGAGCGCAGGATCAACATGACGTCACCCTTCCTGTGCGCGTCATGTTTTTGCGCCTCAAAAATCTCCGATTCTTTCAAGCTGATGAAACGCCCGGCCAGTACGGCCAGTCCCATGACGCCGCCGATGATGTAAGCGAGGCGCCAATCAAACGTGCTGCCGACGTAAGAAGCCGTGAGCGCGCCGACGAGCCCCAAAAACGAAATGACCGTCGTGCCGTAGCCGCGGTATTGCTTGGGCATGATTTCGGAGACGAGCGTGACGCCCGCGCCAAATTCTCCCGCCAGGCCGACGCCGGCAATGAAACGTAAAATAGCGTAACTCGTCAAATCATTGACGAAGCCGTTGGCGATATTCGCCAGCGAGTACATCGTGATGGTTGCCAGCAGCGCAAATCTTCTGCCGATTTTATCGCCAATGATGCCCCAGCCGACGCCGCCAATGAGCATGCCGATCATTTGCAGATTGAGCAGCAGAATGCCCTTGGCGGTCAGCTCATCGCCGGCAATACCGATGTCCGTCAGGCTGGCGACGCGGACGACGCCGAACAATACAATGTCGTACAAATCGACGAAATAACCCAGCGCCGCCGCGGCCACGGAGAGCGCCAAACCCTTTTGGGAATTTGCCGTCATGCTCGACTCCATTGACAAAAATAATCACCCCTTAAAAATTAACCTTCAACTCGGTGGAAAACAATCTGCCGATCACCGGCGAGGCGACGAATTCCCTGACCTCCTCGGAATCGAACAGATTGGTTACATGACCGGCAATTGAAATGTTCGGGCTCAGCCTATATCCGGCGCTGAGATCGACGTTGACAAAACCGCCCAACGGGCCTTCATTGAAGTCACGGCCGACGCGGCGGCCTTCAATGACCGGCTCGCCGCCGTAAATCAAGCTGCGGTTGGTTTTGGCCGCGAGATTGATGCCGGAGAAAAAGTCGTACGCGTCCACCCAGCGCACGAAAACGGAGCCAAAATATTTCGACTGGCTCAGATTGAACGCCACGCTGCCCTTATTCTTGGGGGTGTTGATCGCCAGGTCGTTTTCGTCCACTTTGCCGTTTTTGTTGCCGTCATTTTTCAGGTCGTTTTTATCCAGAGCGAAATCGAAGAAAGAATAGTTCACCGCCACATTGACATTGTCGCTCAGATAATAATTCAAGCCGACGTCAAAACCATAGGTGTTTACTTTGCCGAAATTCAAATAGGTGAGCACGAAGGTCGAGCCGGTTGCCAGCGTTCCTGGAATGACGTCGCTCATGGACAGATCGCCTCTCTTGACGACGGCGCGGCCATTCGTGGCAATGTTGATGGTGGGGCTCAAGAAATTTTCAGAGAAATTGTAATAGCCGTTGACATCGAGATACAATTTTCGCCCGCCGATGGTCCCTTTATAGCCCGCTTCAATAGTTTGAATGGTTTCCACTTCCAGCTTCGGAATTTTCGTCCCGTCGCTCAACGTAAAACCCTCGCCGTTTCCCAACAACAAGCCGCCGAAAATATTCGCACTCAGGTTCAGGATGCTCGGCGATGCAATCCCTTTGCCGTAGGTCACGCGCCAGGTTCCGGAGGGCTTGCTAAACAGCAAACCGCCTTTGGGGATGAAATTCGAGCCATACAATTCATGATCATCCAGCCGGCCGGCAACCGTCGCTTTGAAGCCGGATTCGCCAAATGGCTTTTCGACCTGGGCGTAAACCCCGACCTGATCCAGATTGATCACGCCCTTTTGGTCGAACAGATAGGTATGTTTGCTATCGGCAATATCTCTTTGAAATTGCGCGCCGCCGATGACGGTGAAGCCGGCCCAGGTGTTGTTGTATTGCGCTTCCGCATTCAAACGCTTGGAGTTGTCTTTGAAATTCGCTTCGCGATTGATGTCGCGGCCGAGCGCAGCCGACCATTGCGTGTGCAAAGAGCGGCTCACGGCTTCTGCGTCGCTGAAACGACGCGTTCCATCGGGCAAAAGAGCGGTGACGTAAGTCCGATAATTTTGTGTGCGTTGATTCAGCGCGAAGGTATCTTCGGTTTTGCTCCAGGTGGGGTAAAATTGCACGAAGAGGCGCGGGGAAACAAAGCGCGCTTGCAAATAAAAAATCTGCCAGTCGATGATCTGGTTTCTGCCGGCGTTGGTGACGCCGAGGTTGTTGCTGTTGCTGCCGCCGGCGGCGAGAACGAGATCGGTGCCTGGCTTCAGGGTGTAATAAAGCGCGCCTTCCCCGCGCATGGAATCGAAGTCGCGATCCAAATTCAGCTCGGGAAAAGGTCTCCCGCCGAAATAGACCGAATCGATAAAAGTGAACTCTTCGCCGCGGCTGTATTCACCGCTGATTTTGTAGGCAATTTTTTCGTTCACGGCATTGGCATGGCGGAATCTGCCGCTCGCCACACTTTGATTGCCGCCGCCGAGCGCGACCGTCGTGCCCGGATAAGTGCGCGGGTCTTTCGTAAGCGTGTTGACCAAACCGTTGTGCGCATTCGGCCCGTATAACGCCGCCGCCGGTCCTAAAATCAGCTCGACGCGTTCGATATCCTCTTTAACCGTTGTGCTCAACGCGCCTAATGGCAAGTTCGTCGCGACCAGCGTCGACAAGCGCGCATCGTTCATTTGCAGGTTTTTCGCGTTGAAAGCGCTATTGAAACCGCGAATGTTCAAGCCGGCGCCGAGAACGCCGGAGCGGACATAATCCACGCCTTTTTGCCGCGCCGCCAATTCCCCTGGATTGAAAGCGGGAAATTCATCAATACCTCTGGCGTTGATGACGGCCATCGTGACCGGCGCTTCCGTCAATTTCTCCGCCCGGCGCGAGGCGCTAACGACGATCGCATCACCCAAGACGCTGCTTTCCTCCAAAGCAAAATCCGCATTGGCCGTTCCTCCAGCCGCCACGTTGACCTCCGTCGTCCACTCGCGGTAGCCGACGTACGTCACTTTTACTTTGTGATTGCCGGCAGGGACGTTGGCAATGGTGTAATTGCCATTGAGATTCGTGCCCGCGCCCATGCTCGTGCCGACAATGCTCACGTTCGCGCCAGGCAAGCTCGTGCCGGCATCCTTATCTTTCACCGTGCCGGTGATCGAGCCGTTCTGGGCCATGGCCGCTGTCGCGATGAGCAAAATGAGGGCAATGCTGATGAGCAACCCTCGACTGCGGGTGTGATGAAACAGGTTCATCATAATAACCTCTCGATAGTTAAGGTGAAGGGGATTTATATTTATGGCTTATGCACGGGTTTCAAAAATGCGCGGCATTCAAGAAAGCCTCAACGGACGGCAGCCGCGGGCGCGCGACACGCCAATCGTCAATGAAGCGATGATGAGATTCGATCATCTTGCGATAAAATTCGCGCATCTCGAGCAGGCGCTGGCAAACGACTTTCAGCTCTTCCTTCTCCGCCTTGCCCGCCGTCCGGAATTTTTTGGCAACGGCCTCCAAATTTCTTTCTGCAATTTGCAGATTCCCCTCGGTCAAGCGCGAAACATTGAGGCTCGCCTGCAAAAAAACATTGTCGACGATTTCATAATGATACTTGCGCTCGCCCTTGATCCAGGCGCGGCGAATGAGCTTGAGCTCCTCCAGCCGGTTGCAAATCTGGTTCACCGGACTTTTGCTGACGTGGAGCTGCTCGGCAATCTGATCGACGTTGACCGGCTCGTCGGCGCAAAGGAACAGGCCCACGATGCGGCCCATCAGCTCGCTGTTGCCGAAGCTGGCGTAGCCGTTGCCGAAATCTTCAACAAGGGCTTGACGGATCTCATCCATGTCGTATTATTTGAGTTCTTTTTTCAAAATTTTTCCGGTATCGCCTTTGGGAAGGCTTTCCATAAAAACATAATGCTTTGGTACTTGATATTTGGCCAGCAGCAGCGTCAAATAATTTTTAATCTCCTCAGCGCCGGCGGCTTGGCCTGGCCGCAAAACGATAACCGCCTTGCCAACTTCGCCCCATTTCTCGTCCGGCACACCGATCACCGCCGCCTCCAAAATGGCCGGATGGCGGTGCAACAGGTTTTCAATCTCAACGGGATAAACATTCTCGCCGCCGCTGATGTACATGTCTTTCTTGCGGCCGACGACGTAGCAATAACCGCCTTCGTCTTGGCGAAATAAATCACCCGTGCGAAACCAGCCGTCAACAATTGCCTCGGCGGTGGCTTCCGGCTTGCGCCAATAGCCGTCACAGACCATCGGCCCGGCCATGATCAGCTCGCCAACCTGTCCGCGCGGCACGTCGTTCATTCGCTCGTCAACGATTCTGGCATCCACGTGAAAATTCGGAAAGCCGACCGAACCGGCCTTGCGCACCGCATCCTCCGCCGGCAGGGAAAAAACATTCGGCCCCACCTCGGTAAGCCCATATCCCTGGCGGATCGGCATGCCGCGTTGCGCAAACGTATCCAGCACGCTCAACGGGCACGGCTCGCCCCCGCTCATCACAATGCGCACGCTCGAAAAATCGGTGTCCTTGAATCTTGGCGAAGCGATCATCATTTTGAAAAGCGTGGGCAGGCCAAAAAACAGCGTCACGCGATGCCGTTCGATGATTTCCAAAAAAACTTCGCAGCTCCAACGCCCCATCAGCACCAACTGGCCGCCGAAATGAAACAGCGGCGTGCCGAGAACGTTCCAGCCGCCGGTGTGATAAAACGGCGTGTGAATCGTGCTGCGATCATCGCTCGTCAAGCGCAACGAGATCGCGGTGTTGAGCGAGTTCCATAAAATTTGGCCGTGCGTGATCAGCGCGCCTTTGGGATGGCCGGTCGTGCCGGAGGTATAGAGAATGAGATGGGGATCGGATTGCTCGAGGCGAATTTCAGGAGGCGGGGTGGGATCACCCGCGTGCAAAACAGTTTGCAGCTCGGATTCTACGGCGATATGCCTGGGGGAAGCGCCGGCGCGGGCGAGAGATTGGGCGCATTCGCTAAATTCCTGGGTGGCAAAAAAAAGCTTGGGGGAAGTATCGTTAAGGATATATTCCAAGCCCGAGAACGCCAGCCGGTAATTGAGCGGCGCCAACATCGCGCCGAGCTTCGCGGTCGCGAAAAACAAATCGACGTGCTCGACACAATTTTGCGCCAAAATGGCCACGCGGTCGCCGCGTTGCACGCCATGCTCGCGCAAATAGTTGGCCAGCCGGTTGGAGCGTCGATACAGCTCGGCGTAAGTAAATTCTCGTCCCGCTTGTCCCGTGTTATTTTCCACAGGATCGTTGGCATAATCTATCAGCCCAACTTTGTTGGGGCTGTAGACATTCCAGCGCGACAGCCAATCACCGAAGTACATTGCTCCCTCTCTGAGCCTGCTTGTAGTTACGTCTTTAGGCGTCGAACGTCTGTCTTAAAAAAATCTCAGCCTCTCTTGCTTGTCACGCTCGGCGCCTGAAGGCGCTACTACGAACCTCAAGTGCATGTAGAATAATTTTATTTTTTGCCTGAAAGAAATGCGATCACATCGCGATTAAATTCTTTGGCAATTTCCATAAAAAATTGATGGCCGCAGCCTTCGTATATTTTCAGTTGACTCCGGGAAATCTTTTTGGCGAGATTGTGCGCATTGGCGACCGGCACGAGGCGGTCGCCGGTCGCCGCCATGATCAAGCACGGCGACTGGATTTGTCGAATTTTGTCGGAAAGATTGAAAGCGGCGCCGGCCATGGCTTGCGCCATATAAGCGTGCGGCGGCTGCGGATCGGCGAGGCGCAGATCGATCAGATGCTCGACCTCGCGGCTTTTTTGCATGAACGAATCCGAATAAGCCAGGGCCAATTTGCGCCGCGTTAATTCGCGCGGCGCGCCATCGGTGGCAAACATGCGCGCGAGCACCTCCTGGCTCATCGGCACGTGATCCGGCCCTCCGGCGCTCGTCGACACGAGCACGAGACGGTCGACTTTATGCGGATAGCGCAAAGCAAAATCCTGCGCAATGAACCCGCCCATCGAAATACCCAAGATATGCGCTTTTGAAATTTTGAGGGAATCGAGCAGAGCGGCCAGATCGTCGGCCATCATGCTGATTGAATACGGGCCGGCAGGTTTACCCGACTTGCCAACACCGCGATTATCGTAGACGACCGTCGTGAAGTGCTTGGCAAATTCCGGTGTTTGTTTTTCCCAAATCCAAGTCGCCACGCCGAGTCCCTCGATGAGCACCAGATGCGGGCCGGTTCCCGTTGCTTCATAATAAATCTCAACCCCGTTGTGTTTGATTTTACCGTTGTTTTGGGCCATGCCGTCGGCTCCAAAGATGATCGCGCCAAACCAGACCGACAAGGCCGGAATAATGCCGGTCCCGGCAGATACAACCCGTCGCCGGCAGGCATTCAAGCCCGCCAACCGGTTTAGGCGCGAATTTTTGACCGCTGCGGTGCTTGCCGTTTCAGAAAGGATTTTCATTTATTCGAATATATCTAATTTACTTAAAATAAAATTTATACGATATTTTTAGTATTTTACACATTTTTAATTACTTTGTCAAGTAAAATTTTACGATTTTGCAATTTTAGGGTGGAAAGGCGTTGCCCAGATTTTTCCACAAAATCTTCTTGTCTCTCTCCTTCCAATTCTATACATTTGTTTCATTATCCCTGAAATTGAGAGCTTATTGAACTAAACGAAAAAGAGGTTGTCACATGCCACGCATGGTTCAGTGTGTCAAATTCAATCGCGAAATGGAAGGCCTGGACGAGCCGCCGCAGCCCGGCGAGCTGGGCCGGCGCATTTATGAAAACGTCTCAAAGCAAGCCTGGAAAATGTGGGTGCAGCAGCAAATCATGATCATCAACGAATATCGCCTGAACCTCGCCGACCCGAACGCGAGCAAGGTTCTCGATCAGGCCATGGAGCAATTTTTCTTCGGCGAAGGCTCGGTGCTGCCGCCGGAATTTGTCCCACCGTCGCAAAAGAAATAATTGTCATGCGCAGAAAGCAAATCCTGCTGCTCGTCCCGACGACGACGTATCGCCTCGATGATTTTTTGCGAGCCGCGGTGCGGCTAAACATCGACGTGATTCTCGCCTCCAATCGCTGCCACGTGCTGGCGGAGCAATGGCCGGATCATTTGGGGCTTTCGCTTCCCTTTTCGTCGCCGTATGAGGCGGTTGAAAAAGCGCTCGCGGCGCTTCGCGACAAGCGTATCGACGCGGTGATTGCCGCTGACGACTATACGACGATTCTTGCGGCGATGCTGGCGGAAAAGCTCGGTCTGCCCGGCAACAGCCTCGAAGCGGCCGAGAAAACGAGAAACAAACTGTCGCTGCGCCGCGCGTTCGCTGCCGGTGGAATGCCCTCGCCTAAATTTCACATTGCAAAAATTGCCGAGCCGCCGGAATCCCAACTGCCGCAAATTGAATTTCCGGTTGTGCTCAAGCCGCTTTTGCTCTCCGGCAGCCGCGGCGTGATCCGTGCGAACAATCCGGAAGAATTTTTTGCCGCGTTTCATCGCATTGCCGCGCTATTGCAGAACCGTGAGTTTTTTCAGATGCGCAGCGCCGTTGCGAAACGAATCCTCATTGAAAGTTACATTCCCGGTATCGAAGTCGCCATCGAAGGCTTGCTCACACGCGGCAAGCTCAGCGTCTTGGCGATCTTTGACAAGCCCGATCCGCTCGAAGGGCCGTTCTTTGAAGAGACAATTTATGTGACACCATCGCGACATCCGAAAGAAACACAACGCGCTATTCACGTTGCAGTGGCACAAGCTTGCCAAATTATCGGTCTGCAGCACGGCCCGATCCACGTCGAAGCGCGCTTGAATGAGCAGGGCGTTTTTGTCATCGAAGTCGCCGCGCGAACGATTGGCGGGTTGTGCTCGCGCACGCTGAGATTCGGCACCGGCATGTCGCTCGAAGAGTTGGTGCTTCGCCATGCGACCGGCGAGGAGATCAACGGCGAGGCTATTCTTGCCGGTGCTTCGGGCGTGATGATGCTGCCCATCTCGTGCTCCGGCAGATTGCACGCGGTGAGCGGCGTGGAAGAGGCTTTGGCCGTGCCGAACATTCAGGAGGTGAAGATCACCATTCCAATTGACAACCTGGTTATTGCTTTGCCGGAGGGCGCCAGTTATTTGGGTTTCATGTTCGCCCGCGCCGAAACGCCGCAAGAAGTTGAGGCGTCTCTGCGTGCGGCGCATGCAAAATTGCATTTTGATATTCAGCCGGCTTTGGCGGTGAGAGAAGAGTAACTCCTATGCCAAATAAAACATTTGGCACGATAAAAAATCGGGTTCGTAGTGATGCCTTTAAGTAAGGAATGAATACAACCATTAAACCCCAATCCACCACAAGCGACATCTACCTGCGCTTGAGCCACGCGCGGGAATTTATCGACACCAGTTATCATCTCTCGCTCGATCTCGATCAAATTTCCCGCCAAGCTTTCTTCTCGCCTTTCCACTTCTTGAGGTTATTCAAGCAGACGTTTTACAAAACGCCGCACCAGTATCTGGTTGAAAAGCGCCTCGAAAAGGCCAAGCAACTGCTGATTTCCAGCGAGCTCTCGGTGACTCAAGTTTGCTTCGAGGTCGGCTTCGAGAGTTTGGGATCTTTTAGCAGCTTATTTCACAGATATGCCGGCCACCCTCCCAAACTCTACAGGACGAAAACGCTCGGGCGGCTCCAGATCGCGGTGCTCTGGCCGGAAATCCCCATTCCCGCTTGTTACATCTTCAAGTTTGGTCCCCAAAAGTCCATGCCGCAAATTTAGCAATTTTCGAGAAGCAAGCCCTGCGCCGATTTTGTATCTTGATATGGTTGTTGATATGTTAGCCGGTTTGTCCCGATTTTCGGGATTAACAGGCCAACGGGCGAACAGGCAAACTGGCAAACGCCTAACCAGGAGAACGGCCATGATCAAGAAACTTTCTCACGCCACCATTTACGTGACCAATCAAGAAGAAGCCAAAAAATTCTACACGGAGAAATTGGGATTCGAGGTGCGGACGGACGTCACGATGGAGGGATTCCGTTGGCTGACGGTGGGGCCAAAGACACAGCCGGATTTGGAGATCGTGCTGATGGAGCCGAAAGCCGGTTTCATGTTCGACGAGGCGACCGTCAAAAGTATCCGCGAGCTGATTCAAAAAGGCGCGCTGGGCGCCGGCGTATTCGACACGGCAGATTGCAAGGCGACGTATGAAGAGCTGAAAGGCCGGGGCGTGGAATTTCTTTCCCCGCCGCAAGAACGGCCTTATGGCATCGAGGCGATTTTCAAAGACAATTCCGGAAATTGGTTCAGCTTGACGCAACATTAACAAGGCGTGGATGAATCGCAACCAAAAGAAATGACCGCTCACGGAAATGGAACGGCTCACGGAAATGAAACCCAAAAGCTTTTTCTGTGAGAGTTCAATTCGATGAGCGAAATTTTTGCTCATCGGCTTCGCTGTAAGGTTTGAGGCGAATGGTTACGACTGCAGTAAGCATCCTTGGCCGCTTTTATCCGTTGGTGAATCGCTTCCACGAAACCTGTTTGGTTGCGCCGTGTTCGCATTGCGTGGTACCCGAACTAGAACAAATTCAACTGCTCCTCGGACGTTCGTTCGTGTTCACTCGGCCAGAGGGGAAGTTGACCGGCGTCTTTTGAAATTTTGCAAACCAACGCATGAAAATAACGCGCCAGGTGTGGAGCATAGAAATCATCCGGCGCGTGCATGAAGACATACGGCCTTTTTCCCTCTTCCAGCCAGTTCACCACGGCGCTCGCCCATTGCAACAAATGAAATTCGTTGTTCTCGATAATCGGATGGCCGACGAACCGAACGAACGGGAATTGATTGGTTGCCAGGAAGCGAACCGGCACTTTGGGTTTGCGGCGCTTGGCGGCCAAAGTGTAAAAGTCATCATCCGGCACTTCGGCGGCGCGCAGGCCGCGCGTATCGAAGACGACGCGCGAGACGTTCAGCGATTGGAGCAAATCGTTGAATTTTTCTTCCGCCACCAGCGCATTAAAAAAATCCGGATGGCGGGCTTCGACGGCATACCTGAATTCACCAGGCAATGACTTGAGAAAGCTTTCCAGCGCCGGCAGCTCGTTGAAATCGAAAGAGGGCGGCAGTTGCAAGAAGAACGGGCCTAATCTTTCGGCCAGCGGCGCGAGCCGGTTGAAAAACGTCAGCGTCTCCTGCCCGGCGTCTTGCAAGCGCAGTTGATGGCTGATCGTTTGGGGAAATTTGAAACAGAATTTGAAATGCGGCGGCGTTTCCTCGCGCCATCTCCGCACGCTTGCCGGTTTCGGCAAGGCGTAAAATGTGGTGTTGCCTTCGACCGTGTTGAACACAGACGAATACTGCCGGAGAAAATCGGCCGGTTTGGCATCCGAGGTGAAAAGCTCGCCCACCCATTGTTCGTTGCTCCAAACCGGGCAGCCGAGATGATATGATAATTCTGCCATAACGAACGTTTTTGGTGTTTTCAATTCAAAATAACTGATTTATTCCAATTGGTCAAGTATAATAACGGAAGGAGGAAAATCCATGAGCAAAAAAATTCTTCTCGCCGTGCTCGTGGCGGCTTTCCTGCTTTCGCAGGCGTTGGGCACGCTCACGAGCTTTGGCAGCCGCGTGTTGTTCGTGACCTTGATCGGCCTCGTTCCCTTTCTCGCGTTAAGCGCGTCTTACTGGAATTGGTACGGTTTCCCCACCGGCTTTACGTTCGCAGAGTTGGTGGATCAAGTCGGAGGCTTTGGCTTGGCCGGCCTCGTGCTGGCCGCGCTGGTGAAACGTTAAGGTTGAGGAGGAAAAAGTATGGGAAAAAAAGATCCGAGAATAGATGCCTATATCGGCAAGGCGGCTGATTTTGCGAAGCCGATCTTGAATCACCTCAGAGATTTGATCCATGCGGCCTGTCCCGAGGTCGAAGAGACGCTTAAATGGGGAGTTCCTCATTTTGAATACAAAGGAATTTTGTGCAGCATGGCGGCATTTAAGAATCATAGCACCTTTGGATTTTGGAAGGAGAGTTTGATAATAGATCAGGGCAATGCAGAAACGCGGAACGAAGCGCTGGGCCAGTTTGGCCGGATAACCGCACTTTCAGATTTGCCAAAGGATGGCGTGCTGATTGGCTATATCAAGCAAGCCGTCAAGCTCAACGAGGATGGAATCAAATTGCCGGCTAAACCCAAGCCGAAAGCGCAGAAGGAATTAAAGATCCCAGCGTATTTTACGGAGACGCTGCGAAAAAACAAAAAGGCTTTGCGCACTTTCGAGAATTTCAGCTACAGCGACAAGAAAGATTATGTCGAATGGATTGTCGAGGCGAAAAGCGAGGACACCAGGGACAGAAGGATGAAAACTGCGATCGAATGGATGGCAGAGGGCAAGACAAGACACTGGAAGTACATCAAAAAGTGAAGCCGCTCGGCGACGAGTTGAAAGTTTCTCCCACGATATTCCGCAGGTGGGCCGGTTTGCCGCGCTCCAAGATCCGCAAGGCGTGATGTTTTCGATCGTCACTCTGGGTTGACAAAAAGAGCGTTTGCATCTCTCATTAGTATGTGTTAAATTATAAAGCTTGGGAAGTCTCTCATGATCTTGAGAGACTTCAATTTCCACTGATTTTTGCCAGGAGGTTTACTTATGTCAACTCAGCCCCAAAGATCATTTTTGTCGCCTGAAGAGTATCTCAAAATCGAGCGCACAGCCGAATTTAAAAGCGAATATTTAAATGGGGAGATGTTTGCCATGGCGGGCGCGAGTCAACCTCATAATCGGATCGTGTCAAATATTATTTCGGCCTTAAATCCTCAATTGTTGCAACGCGATTGCAACATCTATCCCAGTGACATGCGGGTGAAAATCGAGAAAATCAACAAGTATACTTATCCGGATGTGGTTGTGACGTGCGGCAAGGAAATTCTCGAAGATAATCATGTTGATACGCTTCTCAACCCAATCTTGATCATTGAAATCTTGTCTGCTTCGACCGAAGCCTACGACCGCGGCGAAAAGTTTCAACATTATCAATTCATTCCATCTTTGGTTGAATATATTTTGATTACGCAGAACAAGATTCGGGTCGAGCAATATGTGCGGCAGAGTGATCGAACGTGGTTGTATTGCGAGTATCAAAGTCTCGACGACATTATCAAGCTCGAGAGCATCGATTGTGAGTTGGCGCTCAAGGAGGTGTATGCGAAAGTGCCGAATGTTCTTGCGCAAAAATAAGAAACGATTTGGTGAAGGCGGACTTGCTCGGCAGAATTTTGTTAAACGGACGCGCGCAAGTCCGACTTCACTTCTCCACTTGAAGCGTTAATGGGGATCACGTCGTGCTTGAATTTAATGATGAATTTTCTTATTATTTATTCTTAACCGAAATTTCTTTGGACTTTTTTCATTATTTTAACAGGAAACAACATCAGCAAAGGAACAGCAAAATGGCCCCAAACGACATCCCCAAGCCTTCGCATTTTATTCGCGATATTATCGAGGAGCACAACAGGACCAACCGCTTCGGCGGCAAGGTGATCACCCGCTTTCCTCCGGAGCCGAACGGCTATTTGCACATCGGCCATGCCAAAGCCATCTGCCTCGATTTCGGGATGGCGAAAGAATACGGCGGACGCTGCCACTTGCGCTTCGACGATACCAACCCCACGAAGGAGGAGCAGGAATATGTGGATTCCATCATGGCGGACGTGCGCTGGCTCGGCTTCGATTGGGGCGAGCATCTCTATTTCGCTTCCGATTATTTCGATCAGCTTTATAATTTTGCGGTGCAACTGATCAAAGCCGGCAAAGCTTATGTGGACGATTTGAGCGCGGATGAGATTCGCGAGCATCGCGGCACGTTGACGGCGCCAGGCAAAGAAAGCCCGTATCGCCATCGCGCGGTTGCAGAAAATCTCGACTTGTTCGCCCGCATGCGCGCCGGCGAATTTGCGGACGGTGCCAAAACCTTGCGCGCCAAAATCGACATGGCTTCGCCGAATTTGAATATGCGCGATCCGGTGATGTATCGCATTCGCAAAGCCGAGCACCATCGCACCGGCGACAAGTGGTGCATCTACCCGATGTACGATTGGGCGCACGGCCAGTCGGATTCCATCGAAAGCATCACGCATTCGCTTTGCACGCTGGAGTATGAAGATCATCGGCCGTTGTACGATTGGTATCTTGACCAATTGGGCATCTATCATCCGCAGCAGATCGAATTCGCCCGCCTCAATCTCACTTATACGTTGATGAGCAAGCGCCGGCTGTTAACGCTGGTGGAAAAAGGCCATGTCGCCGGCTGGGACGATCCGCGCATGCCGACGCTCGCGGGCTTGCGGCGGCGCGGCTACACGCCGGAGGCGATTCGAGATTTTTGCGAGCGCATCGGCGTGGCCAAGAGCAACAGCACGGTTGATATTGCTTTGCTTGAACATTGCCTGCGCGAAGATTTGAACAAGCGCGCGCCGCGCATGATGGCGGTGTTGCGCCCGCTCAAGCTGGTTATAGAAAATTATCCGGAAGGCCAGGCCGAAGAATTGGAGGCCGTGAACAATCCGGAAGATCCGAGTGCAGGAACGCGCCAGGTGCCGTTCTCGCGCGTGCTTTATATCGAGCAGGATGATTTCCGCGAGAACCCGCCGAAAAAATATTTTCGTTTATTTCCCGGCAACGAGGTGCGTCTGCGCTACGCGTATATCGTCAAATGCACCGGCGTGGTGAAGGATGAAAAAACCGGCGAGATCATCGAGGTGCGCTGCACGTATGATCCCGCCACTCGCAGCGGCTCCGGGCAAGAAGGCCGCAAAATCAAGGGTACGATTCACTGGGTCTCGGCGACGCATGCGATTCCGGCGGAAGTGCGTTTATATGATCATCTTTTCACCAAGCCGAACCCCGATGAGGTTGAGGAGGGCCAGGATTTCACGGTGAATATCTATCCCAATTCTCTCGAGACATTGGCTGCGAGCCGGCTTGAGCCGGGCCTCGCGAGCGCTGCGCCGGGCAATTTTTATCAATTCGAACGGCAAGGCTATTTTTGCGTCGACACGAAAGATTCTTCTCCCGCTCGTCTCGTTTTCAATCGCACCGTGTCGCTGCGGGATACGTGGGCGAAGATCGAGAAGAAAGATGAAAAATGAGCTTAACTGATGCGATATTTTAACACCTCTTTACGAAAAGCATAAAGAGATTTTTGCATGCCCACCGCAGCAAAAAAATCGCTCTACAGCTTGCATCCCGGTTATGCGATGGAAGCCACTTCGATGGTAAACCTGCAAAAGCGAACCGGCAAGACGCTGGAAGAATGGATCAAAATGAAAACTTTAAGCTCACGGAATAGAACTCTCACAGAAAAAAGCCTTTATTTTCGTGAGAGTTCCACTTCCGTGAGCCATCTTTCTTTTTTGGTTGTGGTTTGTCCACGTTGGGACATGTACAGAATGAATTGATTATTTCGATACGGAAGGGAAATCAAAATGGCAAGTGAGACGAAGAAACCCGCTCGCATGAGCGACGCGGCAGTGCAGGCAAAAACCGGCAAGATTTGGGACGAGTGGTTCAAAATTCTCGACAAAGCCGGCGGCAAGAAAATGAATCACCAAGAAATCGTCGCGTATTTGAGCGAGAATTATAACGTCGGCTCGTGGTGGCGGCAGATGGTGACGGTCACCTATGAGCAGGCGCGCGGGTTGCGAGAGGTGTACCAGAAAGCGAAGGGATATTCGGCGAATAGCAGCAAGACGATCGCAGCGCCGCTAGCCAAGCTTTACAAGGCTTGGAGCGACGCCAAATTGCGCAGCCGCTGGCTGCCGGAGAAAGGGATGGTGATTCGCAAAGCGACACCGGAAAAATCCATGCGGATCACTTGGAGCGACGGCAAAACCAGTGTATCAGTCTATTTTTTGGCCAAAGGGGAAGCCAAAAGCCAAGTCGCGCTCGAACATGAAAAATTGCCGGACGCCAAGGCGGTGGCGAAAATGAAAACATATTGGGCCGAGGCGCTGGGCCGGCTGCAAGAAATGTTTAGCTGAACTTGCTATTTTTTCCAATGCGATTCATCACCTGCAATAACTATCGGGCGCTTCTTCAGTGGCATCGCGTCCGCAATCGCCGAAACACAAACACCCCAGGAATCGAGTCCCGGGGTGTTCGTGCCCACCGTGTGCTAAAAAAGTCCCAAACCATTTTGTTATAAATCAGGCAAAACCGTCACGCCTCACACCTGTTTCTCCTTCCATTTGCCGCGGCGAAAAACCAGGATGCCCACCACGGCGAGCAGCGATTCCGCGACAGTGATGGCGATAAACGCGCCGGTGGCGCCGACTTGCAATGGTATTGCCAGCAAGTAAGCCAAGGGAATCTGCACCACCCAGTAGCATAACAGATTGATCAGCGTCGGCGTGTAAGTGTCGCCGGCGCCGTTGAACGCTTGCACGACAACCATGCCGTAGGCGTAAAACAGATAACCGTAGCTGACGATGCGCAGACATTCGACGGCATAAGGCACGACGTTCGGATCGCTCGTGAAAATGGCCACGAGCCGCTCCGCGAACAAAATGAAAATCAGCCCGACGCCGATGAGGAACAGCATGTTGCTGAAACCGGTGAGCCACACCGATTTTTCTGCCCGCTCGGGCTTTTTCGCGCCGAGATTTTGTCCCACCAGCGTTGCAGCGGCGTTGCTCAATCCCCACGAAGGCAAAATGGAAAACACGATGATGCGGATGGCGATGGTGTAGCCGGCCAACGCCGCGCTGCCGAACATTGCCACGATGCGCGTCAGCCCGACCCAGCTCGCGGTCGCAATCAGGATCTGAAAAACGCCGCCAAGCGATACGCGCAGCAATTGCAGCATCACCGGCGGGGAAAGTTTCAGCGCGGCGCGATCGAGTTGAATACGGCCCTGGCCGCGGAACAACACATGAAGCTGATAGAGCACGCCGACGCCACGGCCAATGTTGGTTGCAACCGCTGCACCCGCCACGCCAAGCTCCGGAAAGGGACCGAGGCCGAAAATAAGGCACGGGTCGAGCACGATGTTGATTGCATTGGCGATCCACAACACCCGCATGGCAATCGCGGCGTTGCCGGCGCCGCGAAAGATGGCGTTGATCAAAAACAGCAGCATGATGGTGGCGTTGCCGGCGAGCATAACGGTAGTGTAGCCCGAACCGATCGCGATGATATTCTCCGACGCGCCCATCAGCGCGAGAATTTGGGGCGCGAAAATGAGGCCTATCGCCGTGACCGGCAGCGAAACGATCATGCCGATGGCGATCACCTGCACGGCCGTCACCACCGCGCCTTGACGATCTTTTTCGCCGATGCGGCGTGCGACCGTGGCGGTGGCGGCCATGCTCAACCCCATGGCCACGGCGTAAACCAGCGTGATGATCGATTCGGTCAACCCCACTGCGGCCACGGCATCGGCGCCGAGCTTGGCAACGAAGAAGACGTCGACAACGGCGAAGACAGATTCCATTACCATTTCCAAAACCATGGGGATGGCGAGAAGAATAATCGCCCGGCTGAAACTTCCTTCGGTGAACTCCTGCTCCGATCCCCTAATGGCTTCGCGCAAATCTTTCCAGAGAGCCACGAGCTTGTTTGAGCTTGACTGCGCCGGATAGGGTAAAGCCATTTCGTTTTCGATAGATTGATTCATGACAAAGCCCTTAAATGACGTATGGGCGCTTTGCCGAATAGCCACCAATGCCTTGGTGAAAAGCTTCAGGCAAAACGCAATTTTTAAAGTAAATGGTGCCGCTAAATGGGAGGTCGGAGAGAGTTGGGGTGGCGTGAACGAAGGAAGAGGAAAACAAAAATTCAATATGGGCTTATGAAGCCTGAGACTGAGAAATCATTCTCAGCAAATCTCGTATCGTTCCGCCGCCTAAGCTCTCCTCCCAAAAATGAAATCGTGAAAATACGGCGTCATCAGCTTGATCGGGACCCCGACTACATAGGCTGCTTTCATCGTTCGTTCCTTTCAGTATTGAGTGTGTAAAAAATAATGCTCTACAGGCTTTTGAGTTTATTCCAAAGATACTGCTGAGTTTTTCTTTATACGGCGAACGGCAAAAAAAGTTCGCGGTTTTTTGAAAAATTTAGCAACTGACCCCGATTGTCGGGGTTAGTACTGCAAGTAACCCCGCCGCGGCGGGGTCATCGTGGAACGATCTTGTCAGGATCGAGCACGGTGCTTAGCCTGAACAGGATTCCTGCGGAATGACATGCTAATTGAAAGGTCATTTGTCATTTCGAGTCCCGCTTAGCTGAAATTTATGGAAGCGGGAAGAAATCTTTGGTGAATTGGAGCTCGATAAGGACTCCCCACTTCGTTCGGAATGACGACTTTCTACTTCTCCGCAATTATCCACTTCGCAAAAACCTGCTCGGTTTCCCATTTTAATCGTTGCACAATTTCCGCGGCCGGTCTGATGTCCTTAACCAAACCCGCACTTTGACCGGCATAATGTACTAACCCTTCCACTTCACCTTGCATGGTTTCAAGCGGCATGCTGCTGCTATAACGCGGCACCGGCGTACCATCTGATTTGTGCGCGATGACTTCACCCTCATTCGGGCGTTTGCCGCTCGGCGGGCAACCTGCTTGCTCCCATGAATCATAAGTGCTGTTTCTCAAAAAGCGATGCGGCGCATTCTCCCAACCAACGTCAAAAAGTGTAGAATAGACGGTATCCTCAACGCCCGCGGCGAGAAGCTCCTGCTTATATGTATGATGTGCCAATGCCTCGTTGGAAGCTACGAATCGCGTGCCGAGCCAGGCAGCGGAGGCGCCAAGAGCCAGCACCGCGGCGATGCCGCGGCCATCCGCAATTCCGCCGGCAGCGACAACCGGTGTTGGTGCGACGGCATCCACTACGGCTGGCACGAGTGTCAATGTACTCACAGTACCGCGAACATGCCCTCCCGCCTCCCAGCCTTGCGCGACAATCACCTCAGCGCCAGCCGACTTCGCTTCCTTCGCCTCGAATACACTGCCGACGGAATGCATGACAATTGCGCCGGCTTGATGCGCGATCTTGATATAGCTGTGTGGCGCTCCCCAAAACAGTGAGACGATTTTAACGCCCTCCTCCAAGCAGATTTCCAGCTTGTCGTGAACGTCCTTGTCCAAAACTAGATTGATGCCAAACGGCTTTGGCGTCAACGCGCGCGTTTGATTTAACAGCGCGCGTATCTCTTCAAGCTGGCGCCATGTTACTGAGAGCATTCCCAAGGCCCCGCTGTTCGAGACGGCAGCGACCAGCTCGGGACACGTCGCGCTTCCAATCGGCGCTTGGATGATCGGCAACTCAATTTCCAACAGATCGCAGAGTGGTGTTCGGAGCATGGCATCACCGTTTAAAGATAATTTTTCCGGTTTCATTTTCGCGATCAAATTCCATGCGCTTGTTTGATTGTTCCGGCCCAACGTGACCGATTTCGATTTCGACTCGGTGATAGTTTTCGCCGCGCACCGACGATCCTGCCAGACGCCGCAACATCGCCAATTGCCCGACGTGTGTGAGCGCATCGGCAATCGGCCCCTGAAATATTTTTTCGCAGGGACGTCCAAGAGGCGCATCGGAGGTCAAGTCGTCATCGAACTTCTTCATTGCGTCAAAAAAACGCGCGACTTCCTGCTCCCACGGCAGAGGCGTTGAGTCGTTCCATTTTTGCTCGCCTTCCGCCAGCGATAATGCCCAGTCGAGCAAGTCACCGATATGCGCCAGAATCTGCGACGGCGTGCGCGTCGTCTCGCCGATTTGAAATGTAGCAAAACTTTCCGGCGCATCGCGCAACGTCTTGCCGCAACGGTAAGCCAGCGTGGCGACGGTGTGGCGGAGCAGCTCGCGCTTGGGGTCGATTGTGCTCATTTTACTTTTTATGCAATTTGAAAATTTTACTTGCAAATTTCATAAAACATGTATATCTTTTTGATTATGCAATATATAAATCGACAAATTGAAGCTCAACTCAAGCAAGCTTCTGAACAATTCGCAATTTTAGCGATGACTGGACCGAGGCAAGCCGGCAAATCCACTCTTCTAAAGTTCCTTTTTCCTGAATATAGCTATTTTACTTTCGATGATCCGGTTTTGAGAAAGCAGGCAAAAGAGGATCCGGGGCTGTTCATGGAAAACGTGCCAGTTCATTCGGTGCTCGATGAAATTCAGTATGCGCCGGAGCTTTTGCCTTATCTCAAAATCCGCGTGGATCGAAGCCAGGAAAAAAAAGGCCAATATATTCTCACGGGTTCGCAAATTTTTCACCTCATGGCCGGTCTCACCGAAACCCTGGCCGGAAGAGTCGCGCTTTTCGAGTTGCTGCCGTTTTCTTTTCACGAACTTGGCTTTGAGAATCCTGCGACGCTGACAAAACTTTTTGAATATTTGCACAAGGGGTTCTATCCCGATCCTTGCGTGCATGGCGTCGCGCCAAAACTTTACTACGGCTCTTATGTTCAGACCTATCTCGAACGGGATATTCGCCAGATCACTTCGGTGCAAGACCTGACACTCTTTCAACGCTTTGTCGAGTTGCTCGCCGCTCGTGTTGGAGGTATTCTGAATATTGTTGAAATATCCCGATTCTGCAACGTTGCTTTCCGGCCCGCTTGCTGCCAATATTTTTGAAAATAGTTTGATAACGGAAATCCTGAAGGAAAAACTCCATGGCCGCGGGATTTTTGAAATTTATTATTACCGCGATACCAACAAAAACGAGATCGATCTGCTCATCGAAAAAGCGACGAGTTTGCACCTGGTTGAAATCAAAATGCGCAAGAATATCGACAAGGCGGATGCGCGCATCGTCGAGAATTTCATCGTGCCGGATAAACAATTATCGCGCTGGTTGGTGAGCTGTTTCGAGCACGAGTTGATGATTGCACCGGCGACTAGAAATCTCCCGTGGTGGAAAATCCGGTCGGTAGTATGATGCTGTCCATGCCTGAATGCTCCAAAAGCAGAAACCTCACCTCATCTTCATGGCCAGAATCGTTATGTCATCATGCTGCGTTCGTCCGTTTGCCCAAGACTTTGCCGCCTTGCTTAAATGCGCGACGATCTTGTCGGGGCGTTTATGGGCTATTTCTGTAAAAAGTTTGAGCACTCGACCTTCTCCCAGCATCTCTTCTTTCATATTGAATGTTTCGTGCAGACCGTCACTCACAAAGAGCACGGTGTCACCGGAGCGCAATTTCAAAATTTTTTGCTGGTAATCGAAATCGGGGAAACTTCCCAGGGGCACGGCTTTGAGAATGACTTTTTCGGTGTTGCCGGTCGCCGCCCGATTTACCAGTGTAAAAGGCATGCCGGCGGCGGATAGCGTCAAACGCTGATGGTCGAATTTCGCCACGGTCATCGCCATAAACATCTTGCGAAATCCCATTGATTTGAGAGCGCTCGACATTTTCTTTAAAACTTGCGCCGGGTGCGGCTCGTCCACCAAAGCTTTAAACAGGCTCTTGGTTGAAGCGACGATCGTTCCGGCTTGCAAGCCATGGCCGGTCGCATCCCCGATTGCTACGGTAAGCGCGCCATCGGCGCCGGCGTGGAAATCATAGTAGTCACCTCCGACTTCGGTGGCGGTTTGCATAAAAACGGCGATGTCAAGATGAGGCAGTTTCGGGATGGCCTTGGGCAGCATGGCAAGCTGCAGCCGGCGGGCTTCTTCCAACTCGCGAGTTTTACGAACGTTTTCCGCCTCTAACTTGCTCTGAGTGGTTTTGAGTTTTTGCAATGTTTCTTCGAGTTCATCATGGCGCTTTTTCAGCTCGGCCAGCAATTCGCCTTTGGCGTGGTTTGCAGCCACCGCGGCATCCTTTGCCTCACGCAATTCCTTCTCCGCGCGCTTGGGTTCGGTAATGTCGCGAAGATAAGCCGTGAAGATCGGATGTTCTCCCAAATGAATGGGAACGATGGCCAGCTCCACAGGAAATTCAGAGCCATCGGCGCGCATTCCCGTGATCTCGATGCGCTGGCGCAGAACCGGCCCTTGACCGGTGGCGAGATAGTGCGCCAGCCCGCGCCGATGCGCTTCCTGCAAGGAGGGAGGGACAATGGTTGCCGCCAGTTCTTTGCCGATCACCCGGGCGCGCTTATAGCCAAAGGTCTTCTCGGCTGCCGGGTTGAACTCGATGATCCTCCCTTGATGATCGATGGAAATAATACAATCGAGCGCGGATTGCATCATCGCACCTTTGCGCGCTTCACTCTCCTGTAGTTGGGCGTTGGCCTCGCGCAATCTGGCCTCGGACAGCTTTTGCTCGCGAATGTCCGCACAGGTAACGATGACGAACTGGCGCTGGTCCGGACCCCGAAAATTGCGGCTGCTGATGATGGCCGGCACCTTCGCGCCCGCCTTGTTCAACAGGTAATACTCAAAACGAACGTGTCCTTGGCGCTCGCGGAGCGCAATCTGCTGCTGAATGAACGGCAAATCTTCCGGCGCGAAAAAATCAGTGTGCGCGCGGCCAATCATGTCCTGGCGTTTGAACCCGGTCATGCGCAACAGCGCCTCGTTAACGAACAGGACACGGCCCGCTTCGAGAACGGCGACGCCCTCACTCATGGCGTCGAAGACGCTCTCGACCTGACTGAGCCAGTCAGGCTTTGAAAGTTGGTGCTCCATGGCTTTCGGTAAGATTTTGCTTTTATTATGAGAACAATTTCAAACAACAAGCTGGACTCAACAAAAATAGCGCATATTTTCATCGAAATGCAAACAAAATCATTTTCACCAAAAGCCAATATGCATTCATTTCAAGAACGCTTTCTCGCCAACCGAATCATCGCTTCCAAACTACGCTCAACATCCGCTTCTGTCGTTGCCCAGGAAGAGACGCTGATACGCATTGCCGTTTTTCCCTGCCACACCGTGCCGCCGCACCAACACGTGCCATCGGCTTGAATGTCGGCGATGACGCGATTTGTTTTCTCTGCATTGCCGAATGAAACCAAAACTTGATTTAAAACCACTTCGTTGAGAATTTGAAAAGCGTTTGTACAATCCCGTGTTTTGATCCCACGCCGTGGTGAGCCAATTTGCCGCCAGCGCTGCGGGTAATGAACCGCCTATAACCATGCCATAGAAGCGCGGCCCGGCCATCGCCATGGTTGCCGGTGAACCGATCTCATCGAGCAATTGCAAGACGGCCTCCGAGGCAACCGGTTCCTCCGGCAGCGACTCATCGAATCGCGACAGATTTGCAACAGCTTCGGCACTCGGCGCAACACGACGTGCATCCAACTTTTGTAAATAACCGATGGCTCGTTCCGCTGTGGTTTTCAATAACGCCTGCATCGCTTTCTCCTTATTAGGCCTTTGCGGAGCAAAAGTTAGAAAAAAATTCTGAGTTTTAGGTTTCCAACTGATTGAAGAACCCAACGGATTTTTTAATCAGTTGGGTTTTTCTATCCGTTGGAAAATTTTTTTAAGGTTTATGTGTTGCCCGCAAGGCTCCGGTTTTCAGCTTGTCTGAAAATCTGGCGTCGTCTGTTACAAGTGCTATCTTTGCAAAAAAAGCAAAGAAATTCGGCTCACGGAAAGGGAACTCTCACGGAAACGAATTCATGAAAATCTCTTCCGTGAGCGATCTTTTTGGTTGCGGCTCGTCCGTGTTGGGTGATTCCGTTTTCACATTTCATTGTTGGCGCAACACACTCTTGCAGATTTCTTCAACATGACGATGATCCGTGCCGCAGCAACCGCCGAGCACGTTGAGATTTTTCATCTTGCCTAAAAGCTGGCGGTGCTGGCGGCCTAATTCCACCGGATTGCCTTCATCAAGCTCCGCGCTCTCATTCAGCTCGGCGTGGCTTTTGGTCGAGGCATTGGCGCGGAGGCCGCGAATTCTTTCCAACCACGGCTCACCGGCAGCCAACGTGCTTTCAAAATGCGTCGGATGCGCGCAGTTGATCATGTAATAAGCCGGCGCGTTGTCTGCAAAGTCAAACAAAAATTCCTTGCAATTTTGCCTAACAAAGGTTAAATTAAATACCTTCAACCGGTGCCATGGAATAAACACCTCTGAACGAAAAACGAAACAATTTTTAGTGTTATCGCTTTGGACTTAAAACAATAAGGAGAAGCGTTTCACCACTTTTATTTTAGGCCAAAAATTTTACAATGCTGAAACAAATCCCCTACTGGCGGCGAGCTCTGCTTGGCGGCGTCGTGCTTCTCAAGCTGTCGTTTATTTTGCGCTGGCTTTCAATTGATCTGGGACTGCCGAAGGCCGGCATGCACTCGGCGCACGTTGCCGCAGATACCACCGTTCTCGCCATGACCCCGCCCGCCATCATGATCGAGCAAACCATCCGCTATGGACAAACCCTGACCACTTTGTTGGAGCAAAGCGCGGTGAAACCGAACGACGCCACCCGCGCCACCTCCGCGCTACAAAAAATTTTCGATCCGCGCCGGCTACAAGCCGGACACTCGATCCGCGTGGCAGTGGACTCGGCCGGCGCTTTGCACCAACTCCTGTATCGCCCTTCACCCGAGATTGCCGTGACGGTGGAGCGTACGGCGAACGGCGATTTGACCAGCCGCTGCGATACGCTCGCCATGAAGTCGGAGATTTTTCTGCTCTCCGGCGAGGTGGAATCGACGCTTTACGACGCGGTGATCGAGAGCGACGAAACGCCGGAGTTGCTGCTGGCATTCACCGATATTTTGCAATGGGACATCGACTTTTTCATCGACACGCAGCGCGGCGACCGCTTTCGAATTTTGTTTGAAAAGCTGTTCGTGCAAAAACCGGAGGGCGGCAGCGCGTTCGTGCGCTACGGCCGCATACTCGCGGCTTCCTACGATCCGGGCCTGACTTCCAGCTTGAGCAAGAATAGCATTGCGGCATTTTATTTCACGCCAGAAAATAGCAGGGGTGTTTATTTCGACCGCGACGGCAAGTCCTTTCAAAAAACCTTCCTGAAGTCGCCGCTGAATTACCGGCGCATTTCCTCGCATTTTTCGTCTGGCCGGTTTCATCCGATTCTGAAAAAACTGCGGGCGCACACCGGGGTGGATTTTGCCGCCGCGACCGGCACGCCGGTGGTGGCCTCGGCCAGCGGTACGATCAAGGAAATCGGCTGGAAAGGCGGCTACGGCAATTGCGTGATGATCGAGCACAAAAATCACTTCGCCACGCTTTACGGGCATCTCTCGCGTTTCGCTGACCTGAAAATTGGCGAGACCGTGGAGCAGGGCCAGATTGTCGGCTACGTCGGCTCGACCGGCCTCACAACCGGACCGCACTTGCACTACACGATGTTTTTGAACGGCAATCCGATCGATCCGCTGAGAATTCAGCCGGCCTCAGGCGATCCGATTCCGGCGGAACGGTTGGCGCATTTTTTCCAGCAACGTGATGCGTTGATGCTGCAAATGGGCGCGCTGCCGGACTCGGTTTACGGTCCGCCGCTCTGGGCCAGCCGCCATTTGAGATAAAAATACCCGCATCGAATTTCAACGCCTTTCTGATTACGCACAGATCTCCCCAAAGCGAGCCACGACCGCCGTCCGCATCGGTGAATGCGATGATCGCCGCGCCGAACATTGCAATAGCCAACCCGGCAAAGAGTAGCGGGCGAGTTGGCTCGCGCAGAATGAAACGCGTGCCGAGTGCGACGAAAATCGGCGAGGTGCTGACCAGCACCACCGAGCTGGCAATGCTGGTATAAAAGAGTGAAGTGATCCAAGTTGCGAAATGCGCTGCCAACGCGATCCCGGAAATCAGTCCGAGACTGAACGCTCGCGGCGTCATGGCACGCCACTCGCGCAGCGCCTGCCCTCCCGTAAACATCCCCAAAAACAGCGAGGCAAACAGCAAGCGATAAAACGCAATCGTCAGCGCCGGCGCCGGACACCAGCGGATCAAGATCGACGAAAACGAGACCGCGGTAATGCCGAGAGCTAAAACTGCTACTATGCGGGTCGTGGGATGAGTCGTTGTTGCGACTTCGGCGCTGGCGTTTTCCTGCATCGTTTTTCTAAAATTTTCGTGGCCTCTTCATTTTATAATGATGGGAAAGATAACACAACTCGTCCCGAAAAGCAAGCGGCGTGATTTTTTCAGGTATTGACTTTTAGCCTGGCGCGACGTATTTTGTGAGATATTACATCGACAAACGCAACAAGCTCACGCGCCAGACCCGGTGGGAACAATTGGACGAGGAGATCACGTATAGCGCGCCGCTGTTGGATCGCAGCGTCGTCGCGCCCGATCAAATTCGCACCGTCATCAAAACCTTCAAAGAAAAATTGTTCACGGAGATTTTCCCCGGCCGCACCGAAGTGCCGAAGACGCTGATTTTTGCCAAAGACGATTCGCACGCCGAAGATATCGTGGGAATCGTGCGGGAAGAGTTCGGCAAGGGCAACGACTTTTGCAAAAAGATCACCTACAAAACCACCAAAGCAACCGGTGAAAAAGTTGAAGACTTGATCGCCAGTTTTCGCAACTCCTACAACCCGCGCATGGCGGTGACCGTGGATATGATCTCCACCGGCACGGACATCAAGCCGCTGGAGTGCCTGCTGTTCATGCGCGAGGTGAAATCCCGCGTTTATTTCGAGCAGATGAAAGGCCGCGGCACGCGCACCATTTCGCCGACGGATTTGAATGCCGTCACCGCGGATGCCCACGCCAAAACACATTTCGTCATCGTCGATGCGGTCGGCGTTTGCGAAAACGCTAAAACCGATTCGCAGCCGCTCGAGCGCCGCTTCTCCATCGCCGACGAAGTGGAAAAAGTCATCGACCAAAGCCTGATGCAGGCCGAGGCCTTGCGCCAGAGCATTTTGAAGCGCGCGTTCGCGGGCAAATTGGTTCCGCAAGACCCCAACGACGAGCCGGCGGAGAAGTTGTTGGAGCGGATCAAAGCGGAAAAGACAAAGACGAAAGGCAGCAGTAAAAATAAAGCTTATAAGGTAAAGGAAAAAATAAAACTATAATCTTGCCCGAAGAGGTGAAAGCCTTGAAAAAGAAAAAACAAGCATCGCAAGCCGTGCTGGTGTCGGGATTTCTTGACACGATTAAGCATAGCCAAAAAGCTTTCGGCTCGCTATGAAAAATGGCGAAACGCTGCAAGGCAAAATTGACGAAGAATTTATTTCTCTGGAACAGATGAGAAAATTGTGGGGGCGACAGGTCACAATTAAAGGCGTTCTGCACTACCAAGCATCGGGAAAACCGAGTTTTCTGGAAGCGCAATTGATTCAGGCTTTGCAGCCAGGAGATGAAATTTTTGAAAAGATAGATACACCCAAGTCGGTGGCGCAAATTTTGACTGAAGTCGAATCTGAAATGGCAGGACGAGACGTGGTGGCGGAAATTTGGGGCAAGTGGCCTGGTGATGAAAGCATCGAAGAAATCCTCGATGCGCTGAAAGCAATGAAATAACGACGACAAGCGAATCCATGGCCAGGACAAGAAAGTCCTAGCATCCAACCCAAAAATTTGCAACTTGAGCTCGCATTTAGTAGCACTAAATGCTATATCGGGTCGCATTTGGTACAAATCTTTTTTGTGTTTAAAACTGGTAAGATGAGCGTCGCATCGGTTGTTGAAAACGCCGAGACGTTTACAATATGCCCACTCAGCTATATTTGACTACTGACTCCCAGCGCTTCCTCGACAGCCTCGGTTTCTTCGGCTGGCAGCTTGGCTTGGAGCGGATTGAGAAGCTGTGCGAGTTTTTCGGCCAGCCGCAACTCAAATATCCGACTGTTCACATCGCCGGCACAAACGGCAAAGGCTCGACCGCAGCGATGCTGGCGGCAATTGGCAAAGCGGCAGGGCTGCGTACCGGTTTGTATACTTCGCCGCATCTCGTCAGTCTCAACGAGCGCATTCAGATTGACGGCGCGCCGGTTTTGTTTCAAGAAATCGAAGCGGCGCTGCAAAGTTGCCGGCCTTTGGTCGAATCGCTGCAGGCGACTTATTTTGAAGTCATCACTGCTATTGCCTTTGAAGTTTTTGCGCAGCGGAAGATTGAGTTGGCAGTCATCGAAACCGGACTCGGCGGCCGGTTGGATGCAACGAATGTGGTGCAGCCGGAAGTGACGATCATCACCTCGATCGGTTTGGAGCACCAAAAATATCTCGGCCGCACGCTGGCGGAAATTGCCGGAGAAAAAGCGGGAATCATCAAAAAGGGTGTGCCGTGTGTTTCCGGTGTTCGGCAAGAAGCCGCGCGCGCAAGAATTATCGAACAGTGCCGAAAATTGAAAGCGCCTTTTTACGATTTACGTGAGCAGAGCCAAATCAATAAAATCGAAATTCACCCCACCAGCTTGCGTTTTACGATACAACTTCTCAATTTTAATTTTGATCTGACCGAGGCCGATTGCGCCCTCACCGGCAGACATCAGGTCAACAACGCGGCGCTCGCCATTGTGACCGCGGCGCTGCTGCGAGAGAAAAATTTTCCTATTGATGCTGATGTCGTTCGCCGAGGATTGCAAACGGCTTACTGGCCGGCGCGTTTGCAGATCGTGCAACAGCAACCCACCATCCTCGTCGACGCCGCGCACAATGCGGATGGCATGCGCGTGTTGGCGCGCCATCTCGCTGAGACTTTCTCTTGGAAGCGCTTGCCGGTGGTGATGGGATTGCTCGAAGACAAAGCGCTGCCGCCGATTTTTAAGGCGTGGAAAAATCTTCGGCCCCATTTTATTTTTGCCACTCCGCCGACGGATCGAGCCCGGCCGGCGGCGAAGCTGGCAGAAGCAGCGAGAGATTTTGGCTTTATTGCCGAGGCGATTGATTCGCCCGCCGCAGCGTTTCAGCGCGCCCGCGCCGATTGCGGCGACGATGACCTGCTGTGCGTCACCGGCTCGCATTATCTGATTGGCGAATTGATGCAAGAGAATTTGCTACCCTTGCCTTATCGGCTTGAAATGACTGCTTCACCTCTTCGCACGCCACGCATGAATAAAAACGCAATGCCGAGCGCGGCCGCACCATACCAGAAGGCGACGCGATAATCGTTGCTAAAAATCGCGATCGTCTTTCCAGCCAAAATTGGCCCGGCGATGGCCGAAGATTGCGACGCCAAATAATACAAACCGGTGTAAGCGCCAACACGTTCCTGTGGCGCGCTGTCGATGACCATCGGCAACGAATTAACCAGAATCAGCGACCACGCGACGCCGGCGATGCCGAGCAAAATCCGCGTCTGCAACACGCTGTGTAAAAAATAGCCACAGGTTAGCAAAATAGCAAACAGAATGATGCCCACCTGAATCGTGCGTTTGCGGCCAAAACGGCTGCCGAGAAATCCGCTCGGGATGGAAAAGAGAATAATGCTCAACGCGAAAAACGCCAGCAACGTCGCGGCCTGGCCGCTATCTACTTTCAATACATTAACTGCAAACGAGGTGAAGAAAACTTCGAGCGCGTTGAAGCTGAGAAACCAGAAAAAAATCGCCGCGAGCAACCGCAGCGCCGAGCGGTCGCGGTCGAAAATTACCGTGCGCAGGCTGTCCAGCAGCTTCGGCTCTTCCGTTCCCGGCTCGATTTGAGCGGGATCAGGCTCGCGAACAAAAAGCAGGACGATGAGACAGCCCAAGAGCATCACACCGCCGCCGAAATAAAAAGGCGCGGCCACGGAGGTTTTAAACAGCAGGCCGCCGACAACGGCAGCAAGAATGCCGCCGACGCCGCCCATGAGATTGATGACGCCATTGGCCTGCGAGCGCTGCGGCGAGGGCGTGATGTCCGGCATGAGCGCGATTACCGGCGTGCGGAAGAAGTCCATGCTGAGCAGCATGATGATGATTGACAGCATGAAGAGGCCGAGCGGATTTCCCAAAGCGTTGGGGATGGCGATGAAGCTGGCAAGGGCAAGCGGGGCGCCGGCAGCGATGAACGGCTTGCGCCGGCCCCAACGCGTGCGCAAGCGATCCGACCACGCGCCGACGTAAGGCAAAATAAACAGTGCGGCGAGATTATCCAACGTCATGATGAAGCCGGTGAGCGTCGTGCTCAAGCCGAAGCCTTGCACCCCGGCGCTCGCCGAAAAATCCGGCCGGCCCGCCTGCAGAAAAATGGGAACGTAAGCATTATAGATGCCCCACAGCAACGAAATCCCCATGAAGCCGCAACCGAGCAAAATCAGCCGGGTGTAAGAAAATTGCATGCCGCCTCCGTGAGCCATGCCGTCTTCGCGCCAATCAGCTTGGATTGTTAGAATCTTACGCTAATAATAGAAGGAAGGATTCACCGCGCAGGGAAAATTTCTTGTGTCACAAAGTTACCAGCGTATCCAATAATTCTGCCTTGACTTTTACCTCGCCTTTTCGTAAAAAAGAGTATGCTCACTTTCACCGACATCGAACGCGCGCGCCGCAATCTCAAACCCTACATTTTTCCGACGCCGCTGCTCCGTTGCGCCTGGTTGGAAGAGCGCGTTGGCGCGCCGGTTTTCTGCAAATTAGAAAACCTCCAACGCACCGGCGCGTTTAAAATCCGCGGCGCGATGAATCGGCTGATGCAGCTCGATTTTAATACACGTGCAAAGGGTGTCGTCACGGCGTCTGCCGGCAATCACGGCCTCGGCGTGGCACAAGCGGCCAAGTTGTTCGATTGTCCGGCTACAGTTTTTGTGCCTGTCGACGCTTCGCCGCTCAAGGTGAGCAAGCTGCGCCAAATGGGTGTGACCCTGAGACAAGAGGGCCGCGACTATGATGAGGCCGAAGCGCTGGCGCAAGCTTATGCCGACGCTAAAAGCCTTTCATTTATACATGGCTTTGCTCAACCTGAAGTGATCGCCGGGCAAGGCACGATCGGCCTTGAACTGCTCGAGCAGATGCCAACACCAGAGGTGCCGATATGCGTGGTAATTCCGGTCGGCGGCGGCGGCCTCTTGGCGGGGATCGCTATCGCCGTCAAATCAAAATCGCCGCAGAGCAAAATCGTCGGCGTGCAGAGCGAAGCTTCGCCGGCGATGGCGCGCGCACTCGCCGCCGGCAAAGTCGTGGAAACGCCGATTGAGGAAACCATTGCGGATGGTCTGGCCGGACGCCTCGTGGCGGAAAATATGCTGAAACTAACGCAGCAATTCTGTGACGAGATGTTGCTCGTCAGGGAAAGCAGCATTCGCCTCGCCATGCGGGAATTTTACTTCCGCCATGGTTGGCGCGTGGAAGGCTCGGCGGCAGTCGGTGCGGCGGCGATTCTCGAAAATAAAGTGCAGGCGATGGGAATGCCTATTGTTTTGATTGTTAGCGGGGGAAATGTGGCGGAGGAAATATTCAATCGAAGCATTGCATTTTTGTGAAAAATTTTTATCTTATTTTATTATGACTATAAATCAAACAGACCAAGCATTGCGAGTTGCGCTGGCTGCTGTTGAGCAACTTCCACGTAAGCAACAAAGGCAGCTAACCGAGCGGCTTATGGCGACCACTGTGCTCCAAGAAAACACTACAGTTGTGTTCCTGCAGCGACTTTCGCCACAAAAACAGGCCCGCTTGGCAGAATTAATGGATAAAAACAACAATGATCGGCTTAATCGGAAAGAACGCTTAGAGCTTCAGCGGCTCGGCTCCGAAGTCGATCAGATATTGCTGGCGAATTCCCACGCCTTGGCTCAGGCTTTGCGCTCTGAACTTTTCGATGCGCTTGGCCGGCCGGTTAAAAGCCGATTTCGACAGGCCTTGGATGCGCCTACGTTCAGACATGCGAACCCCAATCACCAGGATGGCAAGTAGTGGCCACGAGAGTTCCTGCTCAATTGGCTGTACAGATCACAAGGCAGGCGGCCGGACGGTGTGAGTATTGCCATGCGCCACAAATCCTCATTGGGCAAGCGTTTCACATTGATCACATCATTCCTCGCTCTGCAGATGGGGAGACTATTGCAGAAAACTTATGTCTGGCCTGCTCTCACTGCAACATCGCTAAAAGTGGCAGGACGAAGTTTAACGACCCACGAACTGGCAAAATGACGCCGCTTTTTAATCCCCGAAAGCACTTATGGGAGGAACATTTCCGTTGGAGCCTTGATTGGAAAAGGTTAATTGGCAAGACATCGATTGGACGCGCCACCGTCGCAGCCCTTGACATGAATGCCAGGCTTTTGCAGCAAGCTCGACCATATTGGCATGTGGTGAGTTTAATTCCATAGAAAGTTGGCGAACTGTTTCCCACCTTGACCATTACCTTATTAATTATAACGAGTCATCGACCAGTCGCTAAAGAGGGAAAACCTAAGTAACGCCTTGCTAGATGAAGGCTCAAAACTTCGATTTCAGCTTTTTCAATCCAATGATTATTGACTAGGCTTACACGTCCCATTCCAAAGTCTCCTCTCCAGTATGATATGGTTCCACAGCTCGAAAAACACTAAAGATAATCTTCTCTTTTTGGGCTTCTTCAACTTTTCTCCGTCCTTCCAATGCCTTGACAAGTACCAGACGTATAGCGGTATGCCCTGGATTAAGCGCGAGCCCTTTCCTCGATAGCTCCTCTGCAGGTTTGAAGGCACTTTGATTCAGTTGGAACCGAGCATAGTGGTAATAGGGATCTTGCCATTTTTGATGGCGATCTAATAAGCCCTCGTAAAGATCAGTAGCCTCTTGAATTTGTCCAGCCTTCGCAAACAGATTTGCGCATATTAGATTTATGATTTTTCTCGTCGAGAAATTACGACATAAATTTCTATATCGAGTAGTTATTTTCTGGTTGATTATTTCGGCCGAACAGTACAACAAAGCGCGACCTAGCTCGTGAAAAATAGTATAGTTTTCGACTAGAACTCCTGGATTTTTCCAGTCAGCGTCTAAGCTTTGATTGAGATTCTGCCACTGATTTTCAGGAATTTTTCCGACAAGCAAAGACTGAACCATATTTTGTGCGAGTGAGCGTTGTGTGGCCGTCCCTTTTGCAATCATGAGCTGGAGCAGCTTTAAGAGCATGATCCACCAAGCGGGCTCATCGGCGATTACTGGAAAAAGAAGGGTTCGAGACATTGCAATCAATTGTTCTACATCCGACTCTGTCCCTCGCTTCTGGATGACAGCTACCGACGTTTGCCATAGCGTTTGGGGATTCTTGTAGTCACCTGCTTTTGATTTAGGCTTACCAAGCAGGCTGAAGATTTCTTGCAACACTGTCCTCCAGTCCTGATCAGCGCCCCAACGGGCTGTAAAGTCGAGAGCTTGAGGTAGGATATGTGGAAATTCAATCCAGCGAGGGATAATAGAGAGTGCGTCACTGGTGTATGGCTTTTGTACCCAATCTGTAATAATTTTATCCAGTTCGGGTTTTTCAGCACCTCTGTCCAATTTGCGTCTTAACATATTCTTGGCACCAGCCTCTCGCCACTCATCCAATACGTTCAAATACTTCTCAAGCACTAATACACTTCGGCTCGGGTATTCTGCACGCCATGACTCCAGGCGTTTAGCGATCTCTCCCAGTGCTTTATAACGGTCTAAGCCAGTTCCATACTCATTGGCCAATTGAAGGTACTGAATCCACACCCCTGCTAGAAGAGACTTTTCCTTAAAGAGCCATTCTTTTGTCTTGTGTAATACAACCCGTCTCTCACCATACTCCTCAGTTGTGGCAGGGCGATTTTTGGGTTTGTGAGTGAGAAGTTCAAGGTATTTCTCCCATACGACGGCATCGCGCTCATTACCCTGCTCAATCCAAGTTTGAAGCAGTTTAACGGCTTTACCCCGGTTCTGATCCGTTAAAAATTTAGCCAAGAAAGCAACCTCGCCGCTGTTCAAGGGTTTTGCATCCAGTGCGGCTTTTGAACACCTAGCTGCTTTTTCTTGCTCTCCCAAACCACGGTAAATCTCCGGCCAAAATTGACCTAGCTCCTTAACAGAACCATGCTCACGACATCGAGCGACCAAAGCAGAATGCTGCTTCAAAATATCTTTCACCAGTTCCGTTCTTCCGGCTCGAAGAGTTCGTCGCAGAAGATGGAGGAAAAAGACTCGTTCAGTTTGCTCATCATCTGCGACTTTTTCGATCAGTTTGTTATATCGATCAGTTATTCCATCATTACCTACTTCCTTATCAAGAAACGCCTGAGAAAAAAGTGGATGCGGGCCATCCATTCTTCGTATCCTTGGCTCAACATCAACCCCAGCAGAAGCTTCCGAGAGCAGACCGATTAAGCCGTGATTTTCTGGACGGCCAAGACAATCGGCAAAATCTAACTTGGTGAGCAGCGTAGCGGGAATTTTCAACCCTAGACAAGAGGGCACACAAACAAACAGAAGGCAGTCATAGCCTTGTTTAGACCTTTCCTTTATCGCGTACAGCCACCCATTGATAATTTCGGCAAAACCCTTGGGATCATGTACCTGGAGCATTGCCTCAAGAAAAGGGTGACCTACCTCGATCACCCCCTTGGCCTTGGGAAATCTAATCTCAATTTTGTCCTTCTCATCTTGTGTAACGCCACCAAGTGGAAACGATTCAAGGAAGCCACCAAGGGTGGCATTCGTTTTAGGAACTGTATTCTCCGATGCCGTTGCCAAGAGAAGAATGGGTGCCCCATTCCTAGACAAATATAAATACTCTAGCTGCTGGCATAACTCCTTCCAACTATCTTTTTCATAAATGTCCTCCAACAGCAAAAGGATCGGTTGGTTTGTGGAAAGAATTCGCACCAATCTCAACAACGGATCGAAGCCGTTCTGCCTAAAAGCTTGTGGGTCGTTAATTTGGTACACCGTAGCTCCCCGATTTAAGTATATTACTGCTGTTCTCATCAAAAGTGCGCTCTTGCCCTCTCCATTGTTTCCAGTAATGATTATCCCAGCGGTACAACCCATTTTTGCCTTCTCGTTAATTTTTTTGCGCAAATCTTTTATGCACGACCGAGACAAATCGCGGTTTGCTGCGATATCTTGCCACCGTGTTTTTTTCCCACGAAACGGTCGTTCATAGGTATTAATTGTCTCACCCTGGCTTTCTCTACGCGCAATCTCTTGATCTTCACTCAAAGCCAAATCCTTGTGTTTTTCCAAAAATACTTTATTGATATTTACTACACCTTCCTTGGCACCAAGTGCGCTACTCGCAATATAAGGCCGAAGGATTTCTAAGACACGATTCTTTGTGAAATTTTTTTTACCAACGCCTCCATTGGCGTCATGTACTTCGCATCGCAAGGCAGAGAAGACGGCATGACGTTGATCTTCCTTAATCAGTACGTATTCCCGGAGATTGTTGAGCGCAATAAGCTCAAAACTAGTACAATAACTTAAATGATTTTCATTTATCGCTGCGTCCAACACGCTATAGCCATAATCATCCGAAAGACGAGGCGATCTCGAAAAGAGTTGAGCATCCCTGATCTCGATTGTTATTCTGCTTTGTTGAAATAGCCATTCTAATGCATCCTGAATTTTATCGTGTTTGGTACAAGTGCCATATAAATTTTTTTTCGACTTCTTAGATGTGCCACAGTTTGGACAGCCAAGCGTGGCACAAAGGCTGGTTTTATCTTGGTATTTGGTTTTTTCTGTGAATTGGAGGATAAATTGTTGAGGACTTTCTTTGATAAGATTTCGCTTTACTTCTTCATTGAATGCGCCATTCGCCACGACCAGGCGAAACCTGATTTGATTCTTTTGTTCTGGAGCCAAAAATTTCAATAGACCCAAGAACCGCTGGAGAATAGGCGCAAGCTTCGTTAAAGTCCATTGATCCTTAACATCTTTTACTTGTATGTACTCTTCGCTCCATAAATCTTCGGACTTAAACTTTATGTCAATATCTTGAAGGCATTCGACGCGAATAGCCTCTATTTTGGACTTCGGATTCAGCAATTCTGTAAGTCGCCAGCATGTGTAAGCGACTTGATAATTGTATCCGTGCTGGGCACTCATTCCACCGTAATATTTCGGGTCGTCTATGAGCTTACGTTCCGGAATGAAAAACGGGGCATTATTTGTATCAAATGGTGCGTTAGTCATTGAGTTATCCCGCTGTCTATCGAAACATGGCTTAGTATTTATAACAAAATTACCCCATGTCATCACTTAATGCAGAAACTTTTGTTATTTTTCTGATGCTTGGTTTTACATGAGAATCTATAGGTCGATTTGAAGATAAATTCTGACAGTTTCTCAAGCGACCGATTAATCACCCTAAACGTCGATTTTTTTCTTGCTTCTCCGCCTGCAAATGAATAAATTGAAACGTAATATTGTAGGAGGTGGGATAGAACAAATTAGCCATTCCATCCCGGCAAAGCGTTGTTTATCCCACCTCCTTAATTAGCACGTGAGGGATTGATGGAGAAGCCATGGCTGGCGCATTACGAGGAGCAGGTGCCGAAGGCTGTCACCATTCCGGATGAGACGATTCCCGAGGTTTTTGACGCGGCGGTACGCTTCAATCCCCCATCGCCCGCATATATTTTTTTTGGCCGCCGTTTTTCTTACGCCGAAATGGATAGGATGGTGGCGCGCTTGGCGGCGGTGTTGGCGCATTTGGGCGTCAAAAAAGGCGATCGCGTCGCGATCATTCTGCCCAATCTGCCGCAGTATCCGGCGGTGCATTACGCCGTGATGAAACTCGGCGCCATCGCCGTGCCGACCAACCCGCTTTACGTCGAGCGCGAGTTGGAGCATCAGCTCAACAACAGCGGCGCGGCAGTGGCGATTGCGCTGGATTTGCTGTACAAACGGGTTGAGGCCGTGCGGGCGAACACCAGCTTGCGCGCGGTGATTTACACGAGCGTACGGGATTATCTGCCGTTGCACTTGCGCTGGCTCTACCCGATGAAAGCCAAACGTGAGGGCACCTGGGTTACAATACCGACGCAGCCCGGCACATTTCAGTTCGTCGATCTGATGCAGCGCGCCGCCAAAGGCGAGTTTTCGCCGGCGCCGAAAGTGGAGCTGAAACCGGATGACATTGCAATTTTCCTTTATACCGGCGGCACCACCGGCATCTCCAAAGGCGCGGTGTTAACGCATCGTAATCTTGTCGCCAATCTCGTGCAGTTGCGCGCGTGGAATGACGGCTTGCAAGAAGGAAAAGAAGTGATCATGGGCGCGCTGCCGTTTTTTCATAGTTACGGCTTGACGACGTGTTTGCACATGGGCGTTTACATCAAAGGCACGGTGGTGCTGGTGCCGCGTTTCGACATCAAAATGGTGCTCGCGGCCGTTGAAAAATTCAAGGCCACTTCGTTTCCCGGCGTGCCGACGATGTACGTGGCGATCAACAATCATCCGGACACGCCGAAATACAATCTTCGCAACATTCGGGCGTGCAACAGCGGCGGCGCACCGTTGCCGCTCGAAGTCGCGCGCAAATTCGAGCACCTCACCGGCGGCCGCTTAATAGAAGGTTACGGCCTTTCCGAAACTTCGCCGGTGACGCATTCCAATCCCATCTTCGGCGAGCGCCGCGAAGGCGCGATTGGACTACCGTTGCCGAATACGGAAGCCGTGGTCGTCGATCCGGAGACGCACAAGCCTTTGCCGCCGGGCGCGATCGGCGAATTAGTGGTGCGCGGCCCGCAAGTGATGCGAGGATATTGGCAAATGGAGGCCGAGACCGCGAAGGTGTTGCGCGACGGCTGGCTGTTCACGGGCGACATGGCGAAGATGGATGCGGACGGCTACTTTTATATCGTCGATCGCAAGAAGGATATGATCATCGCGGGTGGCTTCAACATTTATCCGCGCGAGGTGGAAGAGGTTCTCTATAAACATCCGAAAGTCAAGGAAGCGGCTGTGATCGGGGTACAAGATCAATATCGGGGTGAAACGGTTAAAGCGTTCATCGTTTTGCGTGACGGGGAAGCGGCTACTGAGGAGGAGATCGTTGCGTATTGCAAGCAGGAGATGGCGCGCTACAAAGTTCCCAAGCTGGTCGAGTTTAGAAAGGAGCTGCCGAAGAGCCTGATCGGCAAGGTGCTGCGCCGGGTGCTGATGGAAGAGGAAAAAGCCAAAGCTCAAGCTCACTTCGACAAAAAGCCGGTTACGCCCGGAGGCGGCCTGGAAGCGCAAGCCGTCTCTTAAAAACGTATAAAGATGAACGAACCCCTTTTTCATTTTGAGACGGTGGAGACGCCGACCCGCTGTGTCAAAATCCGTTTTGAAAAAACGTTTTCGGCTCGCGGCGCGGCAGGAGCGGCCGACCCGCTGCTGGTGTTCGAAGATTTTGTGAATAAGCATCTGGCCAAAGGCTATTTGCACTTCCATATCGATCTTCGCCACCTGCCATTTCCGGGCACGCGCTTTATCGCGCTATTGATCGCGCTGACGGTTCGCGCCCGCCGCCGCCGCGGCGAAATCACGTTGAGCCACGTCATGGATACGGCGCGCAATAATCTCGTCACGTTCAGCGCGTTGAGCTATTTAACGCTGGCGCCGGAACTCGATCCGTTGGCTGAAACGGCGCAGGTGCCGGTCCTACAAAATACGCCGGCGCCGAGCCAGAAGCGCACGGCCTCTGCCGGCGCCAAAGGTGTGCCCGCGCGGAAGCCTCTGCCAAGTGCTGCGCCAGCCCCGCAACCTGCTTCTCAGCCTCACGTCGTCGATTTGCCGACACCCGCTTTTGCTGCAAATAAAGATGAAGATTTGCCGGTGGCGGTACCTCTGGCCTCATCGCACCAAACCGGCAAAAATTTGCCGCTGGAAAATGCGATTTTGACAGAAGACGCTCTTGCGCTCGCTGATATCGTCGATCCGCCGCTCGTCAAGAAAATCGCCCGGAAAATCGAGGAGCCTTTGGCGCCGGCGGCAGTGCAAAATTTTCAGATTCGGGTTGAAAGCCGCGCCTCGAATTTGTATCAACTGTGCGATTTCGTCACCGTGCACGCGGTGCAAGCCGGCATCAGCGAAAAAGAAATCGGCAAAATCAAAATTGCGGTTTACGAAGCCTGCTTGAACGTCATCGAGCATGCTTATCATTCGCGGCCGGACGAATGGATCGAACTCGAGGTGGGCTATTCGCCGGACAAATTTACGATTTTCATCAAAGACCAGGGCTTGAGCTTCGCGATGAAACCGCCCACGGCTTACGACGTACAAGAAGTGATGGACAAGCGCCGCAGCGGCGGTTTCGGCTGGCACATCATCCAGCGCTCGATGGACAACATCGAGTATCATCCCGACCTTGTCAACGGCAATCGGTTGATCATGGTCAAGCACTTAAAATAATCACGGAATCTTATTTTCATGATCGAAATTTCTGGACAGAATGGAGGCCCGGCTATGGTTGCCCCCGGCGAACCAACACCGACTGAACCCAAGCCGCCGTTCGTTGAAAAAATTCGCGCGTGGCGGCGCCGGATGCCATTGGCCGTGCGCTTGCCGCTGGCCTTGGTGTTTTTGATGATCGGAATTATCGGCGGATTCATACCCATCTTGCAGGGTTGGGTGTTCGTTTTGGCGGCGCTTTGGCTGATCTTTCCGGATCATGCCGAGCAGATCGTGGACAGAATTAGAGCCTGGCTGCAAAGATTTCGCAAGAAATCTTGAGTTGAAAATATCGAACACGAGACCGCAACGGAACCGATCGCGGCTTTAAGCGTTATTTATACTCGTTAAGGGTTATTTTGTAATTGTCATTGCGAGCGTTTCTCAGCGAAGCAATCCTTTGGAAACCAAGAGATTGTCCCGCTGAAAAGCGGGACGCCTCGCAATGACTCACATTCCAACCCGCAACGAGTATAATTGCAACATCACAACAGCATAAACCCAAACTAGTTTTTAATTAAGGAGTGATGATAGTAATATGAATACCTTACGAACTTTCATTCTAATGGCCGGCTTGACGGTGCTGATGGTCGTTTTGGGCAACGCCTTTGGCGGCCAAAACGGCATGTTCATCGCCTTCGGCATCGCCATGGTGATGAACTTTGCCAGCTACTGGTTTAGCGATAAAATCGTTCTGCGCATGTACAACGGCCGGGAGGTGAACGAAAGCCAGGCGCCGGAGCTTTACAGCATGGTGCGAATGTTGGCGACGCGCGCCGGCTTGCCGATGCCGAAAGTTTACGTCATCTCCGGCGATCAACCCAATGCCTTTGCCACCGGACGCGACCCGGAGCACGCTGCGGTCGCCGTCACCGAGGGCATTATGCATATACTCAGCCGCGAAGAACTTTCCGGCGTCATCGGCCACGAATTGGCGCACGTCAAAAATCGCGATATTCTCATCGGCACGATTGCCGCCACCATGGCCGGCGCCATCAGCATGCTGGCCCACATGGCGCATTGGGCGATGATTTTCGGCGGCGGCCGCAGCGATGATGACGAAGGCTCGAATCCGATCGCCGGGTTGTTGATGATCATTCTGGCGCCGATCGCGGCGATGCTGATTCAAATGGCGATCAGCCGCTCGCGCGAGTATGTTGCCGATGCCGACGGCGCGCGCATTGCCGGCAACCCGCGCTATCTCTCCGGCGCGCTGCGCAAGCTGCACAACGCCGCGCAGCAGATTCCGATGCAGGCGAACCCGGCCACGGCCCACATGTTTATCGTCAGTCCCCTCAGCGGCGGCGCCATCGCCGGCTTGTTCAGCACCCATCCGCCGATGGAAAAACGAATTGAGAAATTGGAGAGCTTGCGGTTGGGTTGATATACCCATTTGCCAATTACTAAAGATTGGTTTTTGAATCAAGGCAATGTCATTGCGAGCGTTTCTCAGCGAAGCCATCTTTTATGCGTCTCGCAATGACATCGTCGAGCGGCGCTTACTTCCATGACCATGCCTCGGCCTCGATGGATCATCACCGGATGTCTGGCGGTGGGGAGCTTGATCGCGGGATTGTTGCTCGCCACGTATTTTGGTTTGCCTCCCGATACGCCGGCTTCCTCCATTTTCAACGCTTCACTCACCAATGCGGATAATCCGGCCCCGGAGCTTAAATTAGCGCCGCCGGTTCGTGTTGACGAAAATTCTAAGCTCAAAACTCCAAACGATCTCAAGCTCGTCGCGCAAGCCTTTTCCCAAGTTGCCGGCAAAGTCATTCCGGTGGTGGTCAGTATCGCCACCACGAAAGTCACGCCGGCCTTGAGCTCGGAGCGCTCGCCCGAGTCATCCGATCGCGGCTTGCGTTTCCATTCGCCGCGCACGTTTCGCCAACAAGGCTCGGGGTCGGGAATCATTCTCACCCCGGATGGCTATATTCTCACCAATGTTCATGTGATCGACCGCGCCGTGAAAATCGTCGTCACGTTGCACGATAACCGTTCGTTCCCCGGAAAAATCGTCGGCATGGATCCGCTCACCGAGGTGGGGATGGTAAAAATCGAAGCGCGCGGCCTGCCCGCGGCCATCCTGGGAGATTCCAATCAGCTCGTCATCGGCCAGTGGGTTTTGGCGGTCGGGAATCCGCTGAATTTACGCTCGACGGTGACTGCCGGGATCATCAGCGCCGCCGGGCGCGACATCAACATTATTCAAGACAATTACGGCGTCGAAAATTTTATCCAAACCGATGCGGCGATCAACCCCGGCAACAGCGGCGGCGCGCTCGTCAATCTCGCCGGCGAGGTGATCGGTGTCAACACGGCGATTGCGACGGAAACCGGCTATGCGATGGGTTTGGGCTTCGCCATTCCCATGAACCTGGCGCGCAAGATCGCGACGGATTTGATGCGCTACGGCAAGGTGGCGCGCGGCTATCTCGGCATCGCGCTGCAAGAAATCACCGAGTTGCACGCGCGCGCTTTGAAACTCGGCGCGCCGCGCGGCGTCATGGTGGACGACGTCTACAAAGGCAGCCCCGCGCAAGCCGGCGGGCTGTTGCCGATGGATGTTATTCTGGCGATTGACGGCACGCCGGTGCGACGAATGAATCAAGTGCAAGCGCTGATCGCCGCCAAGAGTCCCGGCACGGCGATCAACCTGCGCCTGTTTCGCAACGAAAAGGAGATGGATAAACGCATGACGTTGGGGGAGCTGCCGGATAATTCCCCGGCGGCCTCCGGCTCAAATCAGCCTGTTCGTTCGCGTTTTAAAAATCTCGGCATCGAAGTCGAAAACGTGACGGAGGCCGACGCCGCGTCATTGTCTTACACCGGGTTGGGCGGCGTGCTTGTGGTGCGCGTCGAGAAATTCAGCCCCGCCGAAGATGGCGGCCTCCGTTCTGAAGATATCATCATGGCCGTCGACCGCAAGACGGTTCGCAGCAAAGAAGATTTTGCCTTTCAAGTGCAAAAACTAAAATCCGGCGCGGTTGTGATCCTCACCGTGTCTCGCCGCGGCGGGCAGTATCATATTTTTGTCGAAGTGCCGTAAGCTCCTGGTTGTTGGTCGCTCGCTGTTTATTGCTTCTTGATTTTTGCTCTTTGCTTGTGCCCACCCCTTGCCTCTTGACTTTTCACCGAAATTTGCGCATATTTCGCAATGAACCTGCGCCTAAGTTTATCCGGACTTTTTCGTATTGCTTTGTCGCATGACGGAAACAAATTTTTCGGCCTCTCGTAAAGGACTTGCAAAGGAGCAGGGGAAAATCAACTCCTATCCTCTCTTCACTTCGATCTAAATTTGCGGAGGCAGCGTTATGAATAAGTCTCTTCATATCGCTCTTTTTCTTATTGTTGTGAGCTTGCTCTCCAGCAGCGCCGCCAGCGCCCAACGCTTGCCGTTCAAAAATTATACGACGGCGGACGGCTTGCCCGGGCCATTTGTCCGTGACATTATCCAGGATAAATATGGCTACATTTGGCTTAACACCGATGGCGGCGTGGCGCAATTCGATGGCGTGGAGTTCAAGAATTACACTGCTGAAGATAGCCTTTCTTATATCTTCCGCGATTCCTCAGATTATCTTTATCTCTCAGGCCCGACAGGCCTCTGGCGAATGGCAGGCGATGAACGAGTTTTCCATCCTATCAGAAAAAACCTTGGCCCCATCAAAAAGGCGATCTACACCAGGGATGGGACGTTATGGTTTTGTCATGGTCAAGCTGAGATGGGCTCCATTAAACATGCGGGTCTCAGCAGAATTAGCAAAGATCAGCTTGAGGAATATCCCGACACGATGCTCGACTCATTAGGAACTTGTCAGCTTCTCAAAATTTTCGAAGATTATAGGGGCAATTTCTGGCTTCGATTATGGAGCATGAAATTAAACAAAGACGTATGGCGCAGGTTTTCAAACGGAGTTTTTACCGAAGCTGTGAAAACGTCTCACAGCTTTAAAGATTGGCGTATTAGAGATATCGCTGTCGATCGTTACGGCAGCACATGGCTTTTTGCTTCGAAAAGAGTTGGCGAAAAATGGATGCAGGGAACATTCAAGTTTGCAAAAGCTAGATGGACGGAATACTCAGGCAACACCGGGCTGCTTCTAAGCAAGGGAATTTTAGACGACGAAGGCAATTTGTGGCTCATCGCCCGCCGATACGAACGCAGCCACAAAAGCCATCATGGGCTGGGCGTGGTAAAAGCGGTTGAGGATACCTTACATTGGTTCACCGAAAAACAAGGATTAGTGAGCAATAAAGTGCATTATACGGCAAAGGGCAGAAATGGCGCTCTTTGGTTCGTTACGAAAAACGGGGCGAGCAAATATCAAAATGGAAAGTTTCAAACGATTGTGGCTGACTTTGGATGGTCAGAGACAAGCGTCGATGAGGTTGTTTTTGAAGATTCCAAAGGCAAGGTTTGGTTTCTGTGGCACACGCACACGGCAAAGAGCCAAGAAGCAAAAATCGGCATTGCAGTGTATGCTGATGGCCAGATTAAAAATTATACTTCGAAGCACGGCATATTTGGAGAACATTGGGTAAAAAAACTGCTTCCACTTGATACAGATGAAGAAACATTCATTTGGGAGGATAACCGCGGGCATATTTGGTTTCAAACTGACAAAGCACTGTTTCATGCCAGCAATGGGAAACTACAAAGGTATGATCAAAAAAATGGCTTGGCGGGACCCTTGCTTTTGTCTTGGGATGGCGCCCCTTTTCTTCAAGACAGAGAAGGAAATATTTGGATAGGAACTGAGGCCGGTATGAGCAAATTAGCGGATCAGAGCTATGAACGATACACCAAGGAGGACGGATTGACCAGCAACTTTGTCCGGTCACCGTACCAAGATAAAAAAGGCCGAATTTGGGTAAAAGCTGATGATCAAGCCAACTTCATGATCGATAAAAAAATAGAAAAATTCAGCTTCGTGACGAAAGATATTGGCGGTTTTCTCGAGGATAAATTCGGTAACCTGTATTTCAACACCGGCATACGAGTGAGTAAATTCGATGGAAAAGAAGTTCACCATTTTGACTTGCCACATCACGCTCCGGTTTTTCAACAAGACAATAGTGGCAATATATGGTTTGGCGAATGCTGCGGTAACGGAGTAAGCAAGCTTGATGGAAAGAAAATTCAACATTACACCGCTAAAGACGGTTTCGTTAATCGTAGCGCTAAAAGCATCTTCCAGGATTTACGCGGCCACGTTTGGTTTGTGGGTACTAGCGGCATCTCAAAATTTAACGGCAATCAATTTAGCAATCACAAGACCGAAATTAACTTGCTTGAACCCTCCAGCGGAATTTACAGCATCGATCAACGCAAGCACGTGTGGTTAAGAGATGGAGAAATATTGCGCGATCTTACGGATCCTGCCGAACCCGCCAGGCAACTTCCGGCTATGGTTCGACAGGGTGTAACCGTCATGACAAGTTTTTGGGATCATGAAGGGAACAATTGGCTTGGCACGGCAACTGGCTTGGTGAAAATAGGAAAACACGATTTTCAGATTTTTGCCACTCGAGATGGGCTACCAGGAAATAGAATCGGGGGGCTGGCGCAAGACAACTTCGGCAATATTTGGATCAGCACCCAAAAGGGAATCGGTGTTTATGATGGAACACGCGTGCATGATTACAACCGCGCGCACGGGTTAGAGCCAATTGCCATAAACGGCGCTCCCTTTGTCGATAAAAACGGCAATGTGTGGTTTGGCTCAATGGCAGGATTGATCAAAGTCAACAGCGCTAAAGCCTTTGAAAAAACCGTGCCGCCGCTCCTGTATCTTAAATCAATTCGAATCGACACGTTGCAAGTTTCTCCTCGTGGAAATCTCAAACTTAAACATAGACAAAACGACATTACGTTTTCTTATCTCGGGCTCAGCTTCAAAAACGAAAAAGCAATTCGCTATCAATATTGTCTGGAGGGCTATGACGAAAAGTGGTCGCCCATGACTGACAAGCGCGAGGTGAGATACACTAATTTGGATCCCGGGCATTATGTCTTCAAAGCGAAGGCTATCAGTGGCGTTGGTGTCGAATCTGAAATCGCTGCTGCCGACTTCACCATCCTGCCACCCTTCTGGAAAACCTGGTGGTTTCTCACCATCTCATCTTTGTCAACGTTATTGCTCGGTTACATCGGGTATCAGCGGCGCGTCAATGCGAAATTAGAAAAGGCGCGCATCTTAAACGAGCTGAAAGCCGCGCACGACATGCAAATGGGCTTGATGCCCACCAGCGATCCGCTAGTTTCAGGGTTTGACATCTCCGGTCTCTGCAAACCCGCGGAAGAAGTCGGCGGCGATTATTTTGACTACTTCTGGCTCAATGAGGAGAAAACCAAATTCGGCATTGCCGTTGTCGATGTGAGTGGCAAAGCCATGCAAGGCGCCATGACTGCGGTGATGACCAGCGGCATGATTTACAGCGAAATCGGCAACAGCCAATCGCCGCGCGCCATTCTGCAAAAGATCAACAAGCCGATGTATTTGAAGACCGATCGCCAAATTTTCACGACGATGTCCTTTGCGGTGATCGACACGTTGAGCAAAACACTGACATTTTCCAACGCCGGACAAGCGTTGCCACTCTTGAAACGCGATGGCGAAATCCAATATCTCAAAGTCGAAGGCGCACGCTTTCCATTGGGCATTCAGGAAAAGGTACAATATGGGGAAGCAACGATCCAACTCCAGCCGGGCGACGTAGTGATGTTTTACACGGACGGCATTCCCGAGGCGATGAACGAGAAAAACGAGCTGTTTGACTTCGAGCGATTGGAAACGACCATCCGCAATCTCGCAACCTCAATTCGAGCGGCGGAAGTTATCGAGGCATTAGTAAACGAGGTAAGCCAATTTTCCGGCGCGGCCAAGCAGCATGATGATATGACCGTGGTGGTGGTGCAGGTTAAAAACTCATCTTGAATTTTAAAGGGGTGCTTGCAGCATGGCAATTTATTGCCCCCATCACTTATGGCGCCGCTGCTTCTGCCACTTGCTTCTTGACTTTTCAGCGAAAATTGCGCATATTGGCGACTGGCAAAAGAGCCATAACTAAATTTAGCTTTTTCCAATTTCAATCCCAAATTCATCGTATAGCTTTTTCAACAAGTCGAGATTAAGTTTACTTTGATTTGGAAGGAATTTTTTGCATGCCGCAACAATGTAATCAGGCATTAAACTGTATATCGCTCTTGCTCGTTCGAGCGCAAGATTACCTTGATCTGTCGAGTCATACCAAAAGAATGATGATATAGCTGCGTCCAGGTAATTTAAAAAAACTAAAAATGGATTGATGACTTCCGCTGGGCCGAGCATCAGTTTTTTAACAAGCGGATGCTCAATTGATTCAGCACCAATCATCTCAGATAATTCCAAATCCAAATTTGCAACACGCAGTTTCTCACCGACCAATTCCAGCATGGCATCAGTTTCTTCGTGAAGAAAACGAAAGCTTGAACCCTCATAGGGCACAAAGTTCAAGCGCCCTAAAAGTTCTTTTACGGCCAAGTAATTAGCACATACAAAGTCAACATCTTCGGATGTCGTTAGGCGCGTCCAATAAACCGCAGCTTGGCCACCAACAATAACTGTGCGGTATCCATGAAAGGTCAAAATCGACGAGAAGACGATTGAAAGAGCAAAGTGGAACTCAGCTTTATCCGACTCAAATTCGGATGCCAACTCATATAGAGCTGAGTTTAGGAGGCTGATTATATTTTTCATCTCTTTTGAGTTTTTCCGGTGCACGATTTTGCTCTTCGGCAGCCGCTCTTCGTTTTTGGCGCTTTTTAAAGCCCTGAAGCAATATCGGCAAAGCAATTTGCCTGGCTTCTTCCAAAGTCGGTCTTTTAGGCTTTTCCATACGCTTTTTATTGTCATTTTGTGCATGAATAAAGTGGATTTATCATGGCAAATTTCTTAAAGAATATAGAAAAAATCGGCTCTAAAGTCAACATGATGAAAGTCGCACTTGATTTATTTTTGATTTTGTAGAATAGTACTTACTCGGAAGACAGAGGAGGAGTGGAATTGAAAATCGCCGTCACCGGAGGCTCCGGACAGCTTGGCACGCTGGTGCTCAGGCGTTTGATTGCCAACAAAGCCATCAAAGAGGTGGTCACGATCGATCTGCGCCCGCCCGTCGTGGCCGGCGCCAAAATACACACGATTAAGGCGGACATACGCGACGGCAATTTCGCGCAATATTTGCACGATTGCGGGATCCACATTGTAGATCTAAAATTTTTTTCTGAATTTTACGGCGCAATGGCACAATGTCGGTTGTCACTTGCATCTTGACTTTTCAGCAAGATTTGTGTATTTTGCGCTACCATCTTTATTATACGGAAGGAGGTTGGCTATGAGACGGCGGAACGCAACATCACCAGTGCTGGTGTGGCTTTGGTGCGGCATAGTTCTCCTCAGTGGCTGCGCGCACAAAAAAGCCTACAAACAGGCATTGGCCTACGAAAAATCCGGCCGCTACGTTGAGGCGGCTCGCAAAGATCTCGAAGCGCTGGACAAAAAACCGGAATTCGATGAGCCTTTGGCGCATTTGCAGAAGATCGCGCCATTGGCGTATCAAGAGTTGCTCGGCCAAGCTGAAACGCTCGAAAGCAACGCGCAGTGGATCGAAGCGGTGCAACGCTATGGCGAGCTTCAAGCGTTGCTGCAACGTTTTTTGCGCCACAACGTTGTTCTGCAAACGCTAGACGTTCCCGGCCGCACAGCACTAGCGCGAGAAAAAGGCGCGGCCTATCATTATGAAACTGCCGAGCGCCATTTTGCCGGCGGTGAATACGAGCCGGCGATCGCGCAATACAAAAAGGTGGCCACACTCGTCGGTTACCATCGCGACACGAAGGAAAAACTTTGGCAGGCTCATACCCGGCTTGGCGACCGCGAGCTGCAAGCGCAACAGTTCCAGCCGGCAATCGGCAACTACGAGCAAGCGTTGAATTACGCTGCCGATCTGGTGGCGGCCAAGCAGCTCGTCGCGGCAGCGTACTATCGCTGGGCTGAACGTGACTTGCAGGCGCAACAGTTTCAGTCCGCGATCGGCAGCTACGAACGCGCCTTGAATTACGCCGCCGATGTTCCGGCGGGCAAGCGGCTCATCGCTGACGCCTATTATCGCTGGGCCGAGCAGTTGGAAGCGAACAAGGACTTTCGCGAGGCCATGGCCAAGTTCGAGCAGGCGCACGCCGCCGTACCCGATTATAAAAATGCGGCAAAGCGCGCACAAACGGCTTACGATAAGGCCTTGCACCGCGTGGCGATTTTGCCGTTTCGCAATCGCACCTCTTACAACAACCAATACGGTTATTTGCTCACCGAAGAATTGCTCGGCGAATGCATCAACGCCAATCTCAAATTCGCCGTATTTATCAATCGCGAGAATCTCGACCAGATTTTTGAAGAATACAAATTGTCACAGTCCGGCGCGGTGGACGAGCGCAAAGCCGTGGAAATCGGCAAGCTCGAAGGCATTCATTCGTTCGTGACCGGCACGATCTCGCAAATTTCGGTGGAGACGGCTTCGCCAAAATTTGAGGAAAAGGTGCACGAAAAAATTTACAGCGTCAAAGACAGCACGGGCAAGCCGGTGGAGAAACGCGAGCCGATTTATTATCGCGAATACACCGCCAAGCGCACGGTGCAGATTTCCGCCAGTTATCAAATCGTGGACGTCGAAACCGGCCGCTACCTCAGCGGCGAAAATCTTTCCGAGAACAGCGTCGATGAGGCGAAATGGGTGCGCTACCAAGGCAGCATTTACGACCTGCCGAAGGACAAGCAAAAACTTCTCGACGCGTCAGGCGAGCCCAAAGCGGCGGATCTCATGATCAACGATCTCGTGCGCGTGGTTGGCGGCAAGATGAGCGGAAAGATTTTACGGTTTTATCAGTGAGTTACTACTCCCCGGATGTTGGGGTAGCAAATTGAGATCTGCCAGATGCAACTTGACTTTTCGGAGGGATTTGGGTAACTTTTGTCACGCGGATTGAATTCTCAAAATACGTTATTTTTTGTTTTCGCCCCCAGAAATCTTTAAATACAAAAAATGGAGAGTACAAGTTATGAATCCATCAACTTCCAACATTCGCTTTGAACGCGAGAAACAAGCCTACTGGGCAATACACGATGAACTGTTAAAGCAATATTACGGCAAATGGGTGGCTATCGTCAACAGCAAGATCGTTGCATCGGGCGACAAGAAAATGGCCGTGTTGAAAGAAGCGTTTACCCTCACGCGTAGCGAAGTCGGCTATATTAACCGCGTCGGCTACGAAGAGATGACACGGCGAAAGACTGTCCGGCAAATCATTGCAGGCCGGTATGACGAGTTGTATGACCCACCCATGCCGATGATGGCGGCAAATGTTCAAACTCCACAAGGCAATACGGCAGAGCAAGTGGATTTCATCGTCGATACCGGAGCTGACTTGACCCTTCTTCGTGGAGAGATTGCTGATGCGCTCGGCTTGTGGAGCTTCGAATGGGATGAAGCGGATGTTTCGGGTATAGGTGCAAAACCGCAACGACGGGTACTTTATTTAGCTGTAGTTAAATTGGCCGAACAGGAATTTCCGATCACGGTTGATTGCCGAAGAGACTTAACAGAAAATATCATGGGACGCGATGTCATCAATGAGTTCGAATTGACCGTCTGTGCGAAGCGTGCTTCGGTGCAGCTTGAGTTTGTGCCCGATGCAATTTAATAATAAAACTCGTTTAACGGAGATCGCCATGAATAAAACAGTATTGCAGAAATATCTCCTGATCGATGGCAAAAATATGCCCGCGCGGTCCGGCCGCACGACGACACTCATCAATCCGGCAACCGGAGAGCGCTTTGCCATCGTCGCCGAAGGCGGAGTTGAAGACGCCGATGCCGCCGTGCAAAGCGCGCATCGCGCCTTTCGTGAAGGCCCGTGGCGCAAGCTGAATAGCCGCGAGCGCACGCGCCTGCTTTTGCGTCTCGCCACGCTCATTCGCGAGCATGTCGATGAGCTGGCGCTTTTGGAGAGCCAAAACGTCGGCAAGCCGATCGGCGACGCGCGTGATGAAGTGGGGACCGTTGCCAACTGCTTTGAATATTATGCCGGCGCCATCAACAAAACCGGCGGCAATACCATTCCGGTCGCGGCGCCCGGTGTGAGCTTGACGTTTCGGGAGCCCATCGGCGTTTGCGGCTTGATTCTGCCGTGGAATTATCCGCTGCTCCTCGCTTCGTGGAAAATCGCGCCGGCGCTGGCGATGGGCAATACCGTCGTCGTCAAGCCCGCTGAGACCACGCCGCTCACCGCGCTGCGTTTGGGCGAGCTGGCTTTGGAGGCGGGTATACCTGCCGGTGTGTTGAATATCGTTCCCGGCAAAGGCTCCATCGTCGGCGAGGCGCTGATACGCCATCCGCTCGTGCGCAAAATTTCATTCACCGGCTCGACTGAAATCGGCAGCCACGTGATGCGCTTGGCGGCGGACGACATCAAGCGCGTGACGCTGGAGTTGGGCGGCAAATCCGCCAACATCGTTTTTGCCGATGCCAATTTGGAACGCGCGCTGCCGTCCGCAGCTTCGAGCCTGTTGGGAAATGCCGGACAGGATTGCTGTGCGCGCAGCCGTTTGCTCGTCGAGCGTTCGATTTATGACTCGTTCGTGGCGCAATTGACCGAGCATTTCCAAAAAGTGAAAGTGGGCGATCCGCTCGATGAGAAAACCGAGATGGGTCCACTTGTTTCCATGAGCCATCGCCAGCGCGTGCAAGGTTATATCGACATTGGTCAGCAAGAAGGTGCGGCGCTTCTCTGCGGCGGCCAAGCGCCTGTGGTTGAACCGCTGGCGAAAGGCGCATATCTGAATCCAACCCTTTTTGGCAACGTTCGTCCGGAGATGAAAATCGCGCAAGAAGAAATCTTCGGTCCGGTGCTCGTGGCAATCCCTTTTGATACCGAAGCCGATGCGGTCGCCATCGCCAACAACAGTCTCTACGGCCTCTCCGGCTCGATTTGGACGCGCGACCTCGAGCGCGCCTTGCGCGTGGCGCGCTCCTTCGAAACCGGTGTGCTCTCGATCAACTCCGGCAGCAGCGTGCATCTCGAAGCGCCGTTCGGCGGCGTCAAACACAGCGGCATCGGACGGGAGTTGGGATTGGCGGCGTTGGATCATTATAGTGAGTTGAAAAGTGTGTTTATTTACACAGGAAATTAAAAGCTTTGTATGCAGAACTGGCTCAAAAATATGCTAATAGAGGAAAACGTTTTAAGATTTGCTGGTCGATATATTTTGCTTTTAATCGTGTATTCTTTTCTATCGGCAAATCTGCACCTCCCTGCCGCTGAATTGTTTGCTACAGCTTTAGCCGTAGCTGTTGCAAGCCGATTCGCAAAGTTTTCATTAAAAGGCGTGTTTTCTGCGTTCGTTTGTTTTGCTTGGATTCCACCACTGTTTTTATATTTATTGGTTTTTTTTAAGGGCGTAGATGCGAGTTCCAGCGGAAGTGGGTTGATGGCTCAAGGGTGGCTGCGTTTGGTTTTGATTTTATGTCAACCATTTTGGGCCGCTCTAACCTTATTAGCCTTTTCATATATCGAGCATTGCGTCATGGGTAGCGCGAGTAAAAGTCAAGCAGACAAGAGGGCCTGAATTCTCCCAAGCTTAACTGGAAATTAAAATTTTCAGAAATAGACAAAAAGAAGCTGATCACGCGAATTATCTCAACGGAACAAATTCAAGAGGATTTCTGATATGCCACCTTCGCTTATACGCGGTATGCTCGATATCGAAACTCTCAAACAAATGGTTGCTGACGAGCGCATCGAAACGGTGCTCACGGTTTTCCCCGACATTTACGGCCGGTTGATGGGCAAGCGCATTGCCGGAAATTATTTCGTCAACGACGTTCTCACTCACGCCATCCACGCCTGTGATTATTTGCTGGCCTGCGATATGGAAATGGATCCGGTGCCGGGTTATGCGTTCACGAGCTGGGAGGCCGGTTATGGCGACTTTCGACTCGTGCCGGATCTGCAAACGTTGCGGTTGGCGAGCTGGCTCGACAAAACCGCGATCGTGCTTTGCGATGTTTACAACGAGGAGAAAGACGAGCTGGTGGAAATTGCGCCACGCAGTCTTTTGCGCCAACAGATCGAGCGCGCTGCCAGCAAAGGCTACGTAGCGATGGGCGGCTCCGAATTGGAGCTGTACGTGTTTAAAGATTCCTACGAAGAAGCAGCGCGCAAGAAGTATGTCGATCTCGAGCCGATTGGAACCTACATCGAAGATTATCACATTTTTCAAGGCACGAAAGAAGAGTTCGTCATCGGCGCGATTCGCCACCACTTGGATCGCTCGGGCATTCCGGTCGAATTTTCCAAAGGCGAATGGGGGCCGGGCCAGCAGGAAATCAATTTGCGCTACGCCGACTTTCTTGAAATGAGCGACCGGCACGTGCTCTACAAACACGCAGCGAAAGAGATTGCATTGCAACAGGGGTGCGCGATCACGTTCATGGCGAAGTGGGACGAGCGTTACGCCGGTTCGGGTTTGCACTTGCACGCGAGCTTGTGGGAGGCAAATGGAAAGAATGCGCTTTTTCCAGGCAAGGAAGAATTTGGGCCGGTTCATAGCTCACCGCTGTTTCGCTGGTTCCTCGGCGGCTGGATGGCGCACATTCGCGAAATCTATCCTTTTTACGCGCCGTATCCAAGCTCGTACAAGCGTTATCGCGCCGGCTCGTTTGCGCCGACCGGCATCGCGTGGAGCTACGACAATCGCACTGCCGGTTTTCGCATTTTGGGGCACGGTTCATCGCTGCGGATTGAGTGCCGCGCGCCGGGCGCGGATGCGAATCCGTATTTGGCATTTGCCGCAGCACTCGCCGCCGGACTCGACGGCATCGAAAAACAAATCGAGCCGCCGCCGATGTTTTCCGGCGATGTTTATGCCGCGCGCGATCTGCCGCACGTGCCGCACTCACTCAACGAAGCCGTTCACGAATTGGAAAATAGCAAATGGGCGCGCGAAACTTTCGGCGACGCGGTGATCGATCATTATCTCCACTTCTTCCGCACCGAGCAGCGCAAGTTCGACGAGGTGGTCACGAGCTGGGAGCGGGCGAGGTATTTTGAAAGGGCGTAACCCGGAGAAAGGCAACAAGAAAAAAGCAAAAGGCAAACAGCAAAAAGAAAATGGCAAAAAGCACGGACAAAAATCAAAAGTAAAAAAAGGGGCTTGTCATGAAAAACTACTTGATGGCAATCACATTTTTCTGCGCATTCAACCACGCGCTCGCGCCAACGCCGGTGAGCAGTGTGGGCGAGCGATACAGCTATGTCCGCATTCATCTGAAATCAGTGCAGGATACGGAGCGCCTCCAGCGGCTTGGCATCGACCTGGATCACGCCCATGGCAAACGCCATGCATTCGTCGAAACTTTTTTGCAGCCGCACGAAATCAAGCGCGTCATCGACAATGGGTTTGCCCATGACATTCTTATCGCCGATTGGGACGAACACTACGCCGCACGGAAAAAATTTTCTCCAAAAGAATTGAACGCGCTGCAAGCCCGCAGCCCCGTCACCGGCTTCAAGCTCGGCAGCATGGGCGGATTCCTGACTTTCGCTGAAGTCGTTGCCGGGCTGGATTCCATGCGGCGGCGCTATCCGCAGCTCATTTCTCAAAAGACCTCTCTTGGCAAGACCATCGAGAATCGCGATATCTGGATGGTGAAAATTTCCAGCAGCCCGGATGCGCCGCGCGACAAGCCGGAGGTTTTTTATAACGCGCTCATTCACGCCCGCGAGCCGGAGAGCATGATGGTGTTGATGTACTTCATGTTTTATTTGCTCGAACGCTACGGCAGCGATCCCGAGGCGACGTATTTGCTCGATAATCGCGAGCTCTATCTTGTTCCGGTGGTCAATCCCGACGGCTATATTTACAATCAAACGGCCCGTCCCAACGGCGGCGGGTTGTGGCGGAAAAATCGCCGGCTGAATGCTGATGGCTCTTTGGGTGTCGACTTAAATCGAAATTTCGGCTTCAACTGGGGATTTGACGAGCGCGGCTCCAGCGGCAATCCGGCGAACGAAGCCTATCGGGGCGCCGCGCCTTTCTCCGAGCCGGAAACCGCCGTGCTGCGAAATTTTTTCCGCAGCCGCCAATTCAAAACCGCGCTGAATTATCATAGCTACGGCAATTTGCTGATTTATCCCTTCGGCTATGAGGCGATCGAATCGCCCGATTCGTTGTTGTTCCGCGACTTCGCGCGCGAGGCGACTAAAATGAACGGCTATAACTACGGCACGGGCGCGCAAACCGTCAATTATGTGACTAACGGCGACGCAGACGATTGGATGTACGGTGAGCAAACGGAGAAGCCGAAAATCATTTCGAGCACCATTGAAGTCGGAACTTTTGAAGACAACTTTTGGCCGTCGCCGTCACGTATCATTCCGCTCGCGGCGGAAAATCTGCGCGCCAATCTGCACACGGCCTGGATTGCCGGCGCGTACACGCTGCCCGTCTCTTTTGCTCTCAGCAAGGAATTTCCGCAAGCCGGCGATACCGTCGCGCTCAGCTTGACGCTTCATAACAAGGGAATTTCCGCAACCGCGTCTCAGCTTGCGCTCGCGGCCAATTCGGATTCGCCATATCTCAAAATGCTCGCAAGCCGGCTTGCTTTCGACGCCCTGCCGAGCCAAAGCAAAATCGCGGCGCCGGCGAACGCCCTGCGGTTCGTGGTGCAATCGGGTTATGCCGAAGGCGAAGAAGTCGTGCTGAAAATTGACACCCATCAAAATGGCGCCGTGGTGACCAGGCTTTTCACTTTCCAACTCGGTGCCGGCGTCGTGCTCTTGGCGGACGATGCGGAAAAAGATCGTGCACTGTGGCGATTCACCGGCGGCTGGGGACGAGATTCATCGTTCGCCTATCAGGGAAATTTCTCTTTTAAAGATCGGCCTTACGCCAACTCGCAAGACAATGCCAACGCGGAGATGACCCTGATCATGCCGCTTGACTTAACGAATATCATTAGCGCCAAATTGGAGTTTTATACGAAATACGCCATCGAATCCGATTGGGATTTTGGCCAAGTGCTGCTTTCCACTGATGCGGGCAACACCTGGCAGGCTTTGCAAGGCACCCTGACGGGGCTTGGCATTGGAACCACGCTGCAACCGCTCTTTGCACCGGGCTACGACGGGATTCGGCACGATTGGGAGAAGGAGGAAATGAGCTTGAAAGCTATCAGCGCAAAAAATGGTGCGCTCAACGCAGCGGCCTCGGCTGCAAATTTCCAGGTGTTGCTCAAATTCCGTTTCCGCAGCGACGAGGCAGCAGCGTGGCGAGGTTGGTACATCGACAATATTCGCGTGATTGACTATCCCGCCAAGCCGGCTGCCGTCGAGGCGACGACCAACACCGCCGGGCCATCGTCTTTCTCGCTCGAGCAAAATTATCCGAATCCTTTGCGGACGAATGCCACGGCGACGATTCGCTTCGTGCTTCCACAACGCGAGCACGTCAAGCTGGTAGTCCTGGACGTGCTCGGCAGAGCAGTGGCGGCTTTGGTCAATGGCCGGGTCAATGCCGGCGCGCATGCGGTTGCCTTCGATGCGAAAGAATTGCCCAGCGGCATTTATTTCTATCGTTTGACCGCTGGAAAATTTACTGCGCATAAGAAAATGTTGATCATTAAGGCCCAATAGTGTAAAATGTGATTTTTCTGTTTTTGTTTTTTACGTTTCACGTATCATGTTTTACGCCGCCCTTCATGCCAAAACCAAAATCTTGAGGAACTCACTCATGCGTTTATCCAACAAAGTTGCACTCATCACCGGCGCCGGCAGCGGCATTGGCCGCGAGGCCGCGTTGCTGTTTGCGCAAGAAGGCGCTAAAGTTGCTGTGGTCGATATCAATTCTGCCGCCGGGCAAGAAACCGTTTCGCTCATCAAAGCTGCCGGCGGCGAGGCAGCATTCACCGCCATCGACGTCTCGAAAGCTGCCGAGGCGCGGGCGATGATCGATTTTGCCGAGAAAACTTTTGGCAAACTCAATGTGCTCTTCAACAATGCCGGTATCTTTCCCGACGCGGATGGCTCGGTGTTGGAGACGGAAGAAGAGGTTTGGGATTTGGTGATGAACGTCAATTTGAAAGGCGTCTTTTTCGGCTGCAAATACGGCATCCCGGCGCTGCTGCGCGCGGGCGGCGGGTCGATCATCAACACCGCCTCGTTCGTGGCGTTGATCGGCGCGGCCACTTCGCAAATCGCCTACACCGCGAGCAAAGGCGGCGTGCTGGCGATGACACGCGAGATGGCGGTGGAGTTTGCCCGCAAGAATATTCGCCTCAACGCGATTTGCCCCGGCCCGGTGGAAACGCCGCTGTTGGCGCAACTGCTCTCCGATCCGGCGCGGCGCCAGCGGCGGATGGTTCACATTCCAATGGGCCGCCTCGCGCGTGCCCGTGAAGTGGCGCAAGCCGCACTCTTTCTCGCCAGCGATGAATCGGCTTATGTGAATGGCGCGACGTTTACAGTGGATGGCGGGATTACGGCGGCGTATGTGACGCCAGAATAGAGAACAGGCTTGTTCATTCTCCTTGTTTACAAAGCAATTACAGTTGATAACCAGTATACTGGTTAAAAAAGATTGATTTTGACCAGTATACTGGTTATATTGAAGAGCCGTTTGAAATTACAGCAAGTAAACCACAATATATCGAGTGCGAGCATGGAGAAGGATATTCTCTTTGAAATTTTATTGCGATGGAATTATTGGGGCAAAAGGGCTTTGGAAAAGTTGCAATCTCGCCTGCTTTTGCCTCAAATCATCCCGTACCTCCATGAGCCTTTCCCCATTGTGCTGACCGGAGTCCGGCGCAGCGGCAAGTCTTCCATCTTTACACTTCTCATGCGGCATTTGGTGGAAAACGGCGTTTCCCCAACGCAACTTTTGCTGGTCAACTTCGAGGAACCGCTGTTTACCCCGCATTTGTCCATCAAGTTTTTTGAAAGGCTGATCGCCCTGTATCGGGAAAAAATCAATCCGGAAAAAAAGATTTTCTTTTAATCGCATTCGCAATGTTTTCGATACGTCGATCGACAACGTGCGGCGTTACACGAATTTTTTGGAGGAGGCGCAGCTCGTTTTTTCTCTCGAAAAATTCTCCTATAAAACCAGCGAGCGGCAAAAAGCCAATCGCAAAGTTTATGTGGCGGATACCGGCTTGCGCAACGCCATCAGCTTTCGCTTTTCGCAAGATCTCGGCCGGTTGGCGGAAAACGTCGTTGCCTTGCACTTGCACCACCAAGCGCGTGAGCTGTTTTATTTTGGCAACGGCAGCGAGTGCGATTTTATCGTTAAACAGAATGGAAAGTTTCTTCCCGTGCAAGTGTCTTACAGCAATCTGTCTGACGACAAGCTAAGAGCGCGGGAAATCAACGGCCTGACCACCGCTTTGAAACATTTGAAACAAAAGGAGGGGCTGCTCCTCACCGATGATGTGGAACTGGAAGAGCATGTTGAAAAGTTCCGAATTCGGTTGCAGCCGGTGTGGAAGTTTCTTTTAGGGGAATAAAAAATGCATCCTCAAAGCCTACGCTCCAATCGCTTGGAGCTACCGTTGAACGGTTTCCCAGACCTCGTCGGGATTTTCGGCTTTCAGTGGCGCATTTTTTATTAATATACAACTTTTTTTGTTATTGTCAAATTACCCAATGCTAACATGGGAGGGTTTTGATGCCCACTCACCACCTCATCAGTTATTCCGTTGCGGATGCGACAGACTTTGCGCTGCGACTTTGCGATGCGCTCGCTGCCGGGCCGCCGCCAATTTCGATGTGGCTCGATAAACGCCAGCTCATCCCCGGCCGTGATTGGGACGAGCAGCTTGCTGAGGCGATTCGCGCCTGCGACAGCCTGCTGTTCATCATGACGCGTGACAGCGTCGAGCCGACTTGCACCTGCACGCAGGAATGGACACGCGCGCTCAAATACAAAAAGCCGGTCATTCCGCTGCGGCTGCACGCCGACGCCGAATTGCCCTTCCGTCTCGAGCCGCGACAGTACATCGATTTCACTGGCAATTTTGATTCGGCGCTGGCGCAGTTGCGCGCGCACTTGCAATGGCTGTCTTCCCCGGCCGGTGTGTTGCAATCATTGAAAGACCGTCTCGCCGATGCCAAACGCGATCTGCGCCGAGCCACCGATGCGACGCAGCAAGCGCGCATTCAAGATGACCTCGCGCAGTTGGAAAAACAAATTGCCGAACAGCAGCGCATTGTCGATGATCCCAAAGCTGCGGCGGAACGCGTCGCCGCCAGCATTGCCGCCGGATTGGAACGCGAGCGCGAGCCGCAAAAGCCGATTAGCGGCGAGGCGGCCACCAAGTTCATCAATCCGCCGCCCATGACGGCGCCGAGTTATTTTCAGGATCGCTTCGTTGAGACCAAGCTCATTGCCGATTTTTTGCGCGATGACAGTCGGCGTATGCTCACGCTCGTGGGCCGCGGCGGCACCGGCAAAACCGCGCTGGCCTGTCGCCTGCTCAAAGCGTTGGAGCACGGCCACCTGCCCGATGATCTCGGGGCCCTTGCGGTTGATGGCATCGTTTATTTGAGTGCCGTCGGTTCGCGCCGTGTGCGTGTGCCCGATCTTTATGCCGATCTGCTCAAATTGTTGCCGGAGGAAGCCGCCCGCCATTTGGACAGCCTCTATAAAAACCCGCAGGCGAGCACCGACGCGAAAATGTGCGCTTTGCTCGCGGCCTTTCCGCACGGGCGCAACATCGTGTTGCTCGACAATTTTGAGGACGTGGTCGATACGGAAACGCTGAACCTGCGCGACGCCGAGTTGGAGGAAGCGCTCACAGCGTTGTTGCAAGCCCCGGCGCATGTGATCAAAGTCATCATCACCACGCGCGTCGCACCGCGGAGTCTGGCATTGGTGCAACCGGCTCGGCAAACGCGTCTCGATCTCGACGAGGGACTGGCCTCACCCTTTGCCGAAAATATTTTGCGCGAGATGGACGTGGACGGCAAAGTAGGTTTGCAAGCCGCGCCGGAAAATTTGTTGGCCGAAGCGCGTTTCCGCACGCGGGGCTATCCGCGCGCCCTCGAAGCGTTGTTCGCCATTCTCTCCGCCGATCGCGATACGACATTGCAAGAAATTTTAGATAACGCCGCCCAACGTTTGCCCGAAAACGTCGTGCGCGATTTGGTCGGTGAGGCCTTTGATCGCCTCGATCTCACGGCACAAAAAGTCATGCAGGCGTTGGCGATTTACGGACGGCCCGTGACGCCTACGGCCGTGGATTATTTGCTGCAGCCCTTTTTAATCGGCGTGAACAGTGCGCCCGTGCTCAGCCGTTTGGTAAATATGCACTTTGTCCGCAAAGAGGCCGGCCGCTATTATCTGCACCCGGTGGATCGCGAGTATGCGCTCTCTTGCGTGCCGCGTGGCGAGGCCGGCGACCGCGAAATTTTAGACGAAAAGACACCCTTCACCCAAATTGCACTGGCCGACCGTGGCGCTAATTATTTTGCTGAAACCCGGCTGCCGCAGGAGAATTGCAAGACCCTGGCCGACTTGGCGCCGCAACTGGCGGAGATCGACCTGCGCTGCGTCGCGGAAGATTATGACACCGCTGCGACAGTACTAAAGAACATTGACTACGACTATTTGCTTTTGTGGGGGCATTATCGCCTGATGATTGACTTGCACGAAAATTTGCAGAACAAGCTCAATGATCCAGATTTGAAAAGCACAAGCGTCGGCAATTTGGGTATGGCGTATTGGAGCATCGGGCAGATGCAGCGCGCGATTTCATGCTACGAGCAAGCGTTGACAATTGAATGGGAATTGAAAAATCGCCCTAATGAGGGAGTTTGGATAAATTGGTTAGGAAACTGCTATTACATGAGTATCGGCTAAAATAAAAATAGAGAAATTTAAATGATACCTTATAGTTTCAGCTATTCAAGCTCAAATTCATAAATAGCGCCACTCGGATGGCGAATATCGAGTGCATTTAGTT